>Ga0207066_1178_pt1 | contig 14781 bp, 13 predicted proteins | sample Alteio_BWMinCont_24_FD_153490 | JGI IMG/M metagenome (GOLD analysis project Ga0207066, IMG submission 153490) | Enriched cells from forest soil in Barre Woods Harvard Forest LTER site, Petersham, Massachusetts, United States -... | ecosystem: Environmental > Terrestrial > Soil > Temperate forest >...
GCCTGGCCTCGGGATTCCTCAGCGTGATGGCCGCTATGATCGGCTTGATCTGGGCCCTGGTGGACGAAGAAACCCTTACCTGGCACGACCACATCTCCAGAACCTTCCCGACGCCGTATTAACAGCGCCGCGCTAGGCGCAGGGTTCGACCACTGCCGACATGGAACCCTTGGATTGAGGCATCCGCCAATCGGCGCCGAATGCGTGTATTTGATCGCGGCCGAACTCGGCCTGCGCCAGCTCGCAGGTCATCACAATGGTCCGGCCGGTGCTGTCCACTTCCACTGCGTGGTTCCACGCATCCGCATCGGAGAGTGCAAACAGCTTCTGGAGCATTTCCACAACATAGTCGTAAGTATGTTCATCGTCGTCCAGCAGAACGACATTGAAGAGCGGAATCTGCTGCTCGCGCTCCTCTCTTTTGACTCCTGGGGTGGCAGTGACACTCGGCATCCCTGACCACCATAATACGTTGAATCCGTAAAGGCAGTGCTATCATGTTAGGTGGAGAGCGTACAGTGCGGGGTGCGCTCGCTAACCAGGTGAAGACAATCGCGGCCCGCTGCGTTGTAGGCGATGTCTATAGTAGAAGGGGGCGCAACGGATTCGACGGGATTGAATCGAAGTGGAGAGGCGTGCCGGGTTCCGAGCTCCCGTTAAACGATCGGAAAACCATAACTGCCAATCAGCAGTTTGCTTACGCCGCCTAATTAATTAGGTAGCCGCTCCGGGTGCTAGGCCTCGATGGCATCTAGTGGGCGTCATCTTCGAGGATTGGGCCGAGAGCTTCTGCTCGTAGCTGCAGGCTGACGATAATCGGGCTAAGCCGCCGTTTTCTTGCCGGCTCTAATGCGGCGGCCGACAACTACCGAACCGGAAACGCACGTAGCGCTCTTCACGGCGGGCTTTCTCGGACGCGGGTTCGACTCCCGCCGCCTCCACCAAGTTTTCTGCTTCTTAACCGCACTGGCTGGCCGCCGGACAGTTGCCTCCACCGCCTATCCAATCGGCTCACTAAAATCGTCGCGGAAGCGCGCAAGCTCAACACATCCTAACAATGGGCAGTGATTGGCCGGTTAAGCCGACCCAGCGGAAACAAACAAAAACTCATGTAGAATCGATTCATGGCAACCCAAGATCGAAATGTGTCTATCCACCCGTACTTCAAAGTCTCGGACGGGAAGCTAGGTGCATTTAGGGAACTCTGCGAGCAGTTTGTGTCAGCCACCGTCAATGAGCCGAAGTGTCTATACTACGGCTTCAGTTTCAATGGACACGAAGTTCATTGCCGGGAGGGATACGAAGGTGCGGAGGGCCTGCTCTCGCACCTCGCCAATGTGGGGCCTCTATTGGAAGGGGTGCTTAAAATCTCTGAAATTACCCGTCTGGAAGTTCATGGCGTGGAGGAGGAATTGGCGAAGCTTCGAGGACCACTTGCGGATTTCAACCCAACCTACTTTACCCTAGAGTACGGAATCCGGCGATAACCGTCAAAAGTGGCTTTCGTCACGCACGGAAGATCATCTGCAGGAATTTTCGGGGCCAATCGGGTATATTGTTCGCAGACTCGCCGCTCTCCTTTAGATATCATTTATTTTCACCATGCTGAATCCTAACGAATCTTCGAGCACCGTCACGCGGCGCGGCTTCCACACGGCCGCGACTTGCGGGCTCATCGCGATCTGCCGCACCGCGAGCGCGGCCGATTTCTCCATGCGGCAGTACCACAACCAGCCCGTTGAGGCGCCTCTGCACAAACGGCTGACCGAGATGTGGGCTGCCGTTGCGAAGGAAACTCGCGGCCGCGTGCAAGTGACTATCACGCCCGAGAACAATCACATGAAGGACGGCGACCCCGATCCGCTCCCGATGTTGATTAAGGGCGAAATCGATTTCTACACCGTCGCCGGCAACAATCTTGCCGGCTTGGTTCCCGCCGCCGATGTGCAGGCCACGCCTTACGTATTTCGCGACTCGGCGCAAGCGCTCCGCACGTTCGACGGCGAGCTCGGCGACTACCTGCGTGAAGAATTAAAGGCCAAGGGCCTCTATGCCCTGCCGCGCGCCTGCTTCGATAATGGAATTCATCAGGTAACGACGGCGTCAAGGCCGGTCCATACCGCGGCGGATATGCAGGGCTTGAAGATTCGCGTCCCCGGCTCGCAGTTGTACCACGATTTCTTTCGGACCTACGGCGCTGTGACTGCAGGCATGAATATCAACGCACTCCACGATGCACTCAAATCCGGCCGCGTGGAGGCCCAGGACGATCCGTTCGACGTCGCCGAGCTGTTCAAACTCTATGAAGTGCAGAGGTACATGAACGTGACCAATCATTCATGGTCCGGATACAACCTGCTCGCGAACTGGAAAATGTGGCAGGCGCTACCTGCGGACATTCAGCCGGTGATCGAACGCAATGCCCAAAAATACGTGCGGATGCAGCGCGCGGACGCCGCCGGAATGGGCCGCAAACTGCGGGCCGGGCTAACCAAGCGCGGCATGCTGTTCATCGATTCCGACATCGCCACTTTCCGCGCTCCGCTGGGCTCCTATTACACACGCTGGAAGAACGCGATCGGATCGAGGGCGACGAGTTTGCTTGAGGCGTCGGTGGGCAAGCTGAGCGTTTGAGTCATACAGGACTTCGAAGCCTGCGCGACATCGGAGAGTAGCGTACCCACTGGACAATGCGTATGCAACAGCTCCGTCATTGTCGCGCATTCCTTCAGGGCTTGCGATCGTATTTCGCGTCGCCTTCTGTCTGACTCAAAACCAAACGCGTCACCTTGCCGCTTGCGTCCATGAAGAACTCCGCGGCGGCGCCTGTCGAATCAAACTTCGCCTCCGATTCCGGAATCAGAGGAAGAGCGTTCAAGTATAGGCGGCCATTGATGAGGCTGACGGTTTGGTGCATGCCCATAAAGCCAGCGACAACCGTGGACCCTTCTCGAAACTCGTAGGTCCCGATGTACTTTGCGAGAACGGCTGGGCTGAGCTGCACCCCTTTGTTCGCCTTGGATCCCAGGCGGGCCGTATCCCGCTCGTCTTCATTGCAAACATTCTCGAGCATATCTGTATCCGCTGCGTAGGTCACCGCCAGCGAGATGCTTAGAGGCTTGGTCAGTGTCTCGGGATCATCGTAAGTGATTTGAAACTGCATGTGTCCAAAATCGACACGCCGGAATCTCTCGGTTACGCGCAGGCTTTCAGAATGAGGGTGACCTGCTCGATCGAGCCAACTCCGGTCATTGAACCCCAGGCTCTCTACGACGAGCGTGTCGCCCTCCCAGTGGCCGATCGAGTAGCCCAACCAGTCCGGGTTCGGATCCTTGGGCAGCTTGCGACCGTCCATGTAGATCTGCCGGTAACGCCCGGCACCCTCGTAAAGCAGAGCCACTATGTTGGGGGACTGGATGATCCGGTACATCGCGTTGAGAATCTCCGAAGGACCGCCTGGCAGGCAGTGCGTCACCGGATCGTCGCGCCTGAAATCCGCCACGCGCTCCAGGAAGAGAGCCTCCGCGGCCGGCCGGAAGATGCCTTCATCCTTCAGATCTTGGATCAAGTCGAAACGGTAGGCGTTTACTTCGGGCCGCCACAGCCCGGACAAATCCGGCTTGCCATCGGGCATCCGGGGCGCGGCAGCCGTAAGGTTCGGTTTACCGTCGGCCGTCCGGGGAATCCCCGGCGTGCGCAAATCGAGCCATTGAGCGCACAATGGAACTGCGCTCACCCACAAGGCTGCTGCGATCGCCGTTCTGTCCATAAGGGCTTCCTCCTTGCTCGGTTGACTGAGTATCCGTGGACTCGTCCCGGGCAGAATTATACAGTATCAAGGCGCGATTTACTACGGCTGTTCAAAGACAGGCAAAGAAGGGCTCTATTCGGGAGAAACCGGCAACCTTCCTGGAACGGGAACCCGCCGGCGCAGTTCGTCGAATAAGTTCAGGAGAAATGTGACGTGAATGTTGCCTTTTGTTCCCTCCGCCCCCTGCGACCTGACTAGGCCGACGATTCTAGCGCCGTCAGGAGACACGTCGAAATTTGGGTAGGGCGTGGAGACCACCAGCTCTTGGTCGGACCAAAGACGGGGCTTGCTGGCCAAGAACGAGTCGCCTTGCGTTGTGTAGGCGGCCACCATGATCCGCTTGTCCGAGTTTTCAAAGAACAAATTGTTTCCCTTGCGGGACCAAACCGGCATCTTTCCGCCACCGGAAGAAATCTGCCACTTGCCTCCCCCGGCTGCCTGCGGGAAAGGCCGCACATACACTTCATAGGCCCCTGACTCGTCGGAGTCGTACGCCAGCCAGCGTCCGTCCGGCGAGAATGCCGGCTCCGCCTCGTTGGATACCGTGCGTGCAAAAGGCTCCGGCTTGCCGAGCTTGGGATGATCCGCATCCGTCATATCCAATAATGTCGTCCAGACATCCAGATTGGTCTCGGGATTCGCTTCGTAGTAGGCCATATGCCGGCCATCAGCGGAAATCGCGGAAGGCAGCATGCTATATTTCGAATCCAGCAGCTTCTGCACTCCGCCAGCTCCGTCGCTTCGCATCCACGAGATTCCATAGTTATTACCCACGATAGATTGGAATGCAATGTGTTTGCCGTCCGGCGTCCATACAGGGCTGAAGGTCTCTTGCCCGACAAACGTCAGGCGCGACAGAGACTCACGCTCAAGATCGTACACCGAGATGTCCATGCCGTTCGCCGATTCCAGCGCCAACGCTACCCTCCGTCCATCGGGAGAAAAACGCGGCGTATGGTAGGAACCGGGCATAGACAATAGGGACTGTACCTTTGTGGAACCTTCCTTTTCCGATAGGGTGGCTAGCGACCAGGTCTCCCAACCTGCTTTGCCGCTCCTGTACACGAAAATTCCGTTTCGAGAGATGTCAAATTCCCCGGCGCCGGCGTTTGCAACACTCGCGACATCCTCCAGAAGCGGCGCGGGCGTACCGAGTGGTTTAAGGGCTGAGGCATCCATCGGCACAGCGAGGAGCACGCCTTCGTGGACATAGAGAAGGTGCCTGCTGGATGCATAGCGGCCGAAGTAGCCTCCCGCCTGAAGCGTCTTTCTTTCGCCGGTTTTCAAGATCACCACATCGATGCTGGCGTTTTCGTAGACGCTCAAGCTGCTGCTGGCCGTAAAAACGACGGCCTGACCTCCCGGCAGAAACTGCGGCCAACGATGCGTCGATTCTCCGGCGCGAAGCTCGGTCAATTGCCGTGGTGCTCCTCCCGAGGCGGAGAGGCGTGAAAGCCCAGTGGTATTGGTGAGCGCCGCGACAATCGTTCCGTCTTCGCCCCAAGTTGCACCCCTAGGGTCGGTCACATCGCACAAAACCACGGGAGCGCCGCCGCTGAGCGCGATTTTTTTCAGCTTGCGGTCCGCGAAGAACCCGAGCCATTGTCCGTCCGGTGAGAAAAAGGGGTCGAAGCCATTCTCGGTGCCTGCGAGTAAGCTCCCCTTGGGCTTGTCCAAAGGCCTAATTGCCAACATTTGTTTCCCGTCGGGACTCCGCGCGGAGTACACCATGCGGGCTCCATCGGGCGACAGGACCGCGAGAGCACCTGTATATGCGGAACCTTCAACAGCGTCTGGGCCGAGGTCGGTGTCGAAGCGCATCAAAGGAAGATCGGCTACACCGGACGCCGATCGTGTGGCGCGCCATGCTGCTAACGAAGTGACCGCCGACACCAACAGGAACGCACCTGCAATAGCCCAGGGCAGCAAGTTTCGCTTTGTTGCCACGAGCGGTGCCGGCGTACTGGGTTCCGCCACTCCTTCTTCGAGAGCGATCCGGACGTCGCCGATGGCTTGCCAACGCTTGCGCGGGTCCTTGCGCAAGCAACGCTCGACAATGTAGCGAGCCTGAACCGGCAATGCGCTCAGGTCCGGTTCTTTTGCAAGCACCTCGACCATAATGTCGGAAACCGTCTCGCCTCTGAACAGGACCCTGCCAGTGAGCATTTCATACAACACAGCGCCGAACGCCCAAATATCCGCGCGTTTGTCCACTGTTCGGCCGCGGGCCTGCTCCGGCGCCATGTAGGCGGCTGTCCCGAGGATCACGCCCGCTTCGGTCGCGCCGAGCGTCAAGGTCGGCGAATTCTCGGGTCCCGCAGAGGTTTCGCGCTGATTCGTGAAAGCTTTCGCCAATCCGAAATCGAGCAGCTTTACCACACCCTCCGAAGTCACTTTCACGTTGGCCGGCTTCAGATCCCGGTGCATGACACCCTTGTCGTGCGCGTACTCCAGCGCCGCGGCGATTTGCGAGGCAATCTTCGAGGCTTCATCGAACGGCATCGGACCTCTCGGCTCCGCGCCTTCGACGAGTTCCATAACCAGCGCCCGGTCCTCGACCACGCCATAAATCGCCGCAATATTGGGATGATTGAGCGATGCCAGAAACTCGGCCTCACGTTCGAAACGGGCCAGACGCTCGGCGTCGAGCGCAAATGCCTCGGGTAGAACTTTTAGAGCCACGTCGCGCTTCAGCTTCGTGTCCCGCGCACGATACACTTCGCCCATGCCGCCCGCGCCAACGAGTGCGAGGATTTCGTATGGACCTAGACGCGTGCCGGAGGCTAAGGACATAAGTTCCTTCGATTCTACCTCGCCGGGAATTGCAGTCCTCGGTGTAGCTGTCGCCCCTTCCCTTTGCACTCCCCCATGGAGGAGAGATCGCTAATCGCCAAGGGAAGTGTTAAGCGACCATCCATCCAGCGATCTGTGGAATGCCCTTGAACGGATGGTCTATCCATTTTGATTTGCCGCTTTACATTCTCCTAACATTCAGGCGCACTCTGTGCGGAGAGAAAGGATCCACGGCTTCGAGCGCACTGGCGAAAGCCGGCTCGGAGTACACGATCGCTAACCATTGGATGTGATTGCTTGATTGTCTCCATCCGCCTAGCGCAAAACCTTGCTGGCTTCGGCTTGAGCGATCAGACGGTCTGCATCGTCCTGGAGAAGGTACCGTCCACGCACCAGTCGTTCGGCGGCCGCGCGCACTTGCGCGACGTACTTTTCGTGGGTCCCGTATCGTTCTTCGAGCGACGGCCGCGGGTCACCGGAAACGAGCCGCTCGGCCTTCGTTTTAGCGAAGGGAATAAATGAGCCGGTATTGGTCCGTATATGGCCCTTGTAGAAACCGCTGGCGTTGGTGTTCCAGCCAGTGTACGTCCCTAAAGGAACCTGATGGAGAACGCTGGCCACACCCGCCATTTCATTACCGTCGGCGTCCACTCGCGGAACCACGGTGGATAGAATCTGGCGGATGGTGGGTGGCTGCATCGCGATGACGCCCGACAGGTCGTTGTAGTGGAACTTCGGTCCGAAGTCGTATTGGACAAATTGCGTGAGGATTCCGTCCGGAAGCGGCACTCCTGGAATTGCGGGGAAACCCATCGCGGTCCAGGTAGGCGCGACTAGTTCTCCTCGATCGAGGCGCGGGTATTGGCTGGGGGGAGGAAGCTCGCCTTTCACTACCCAATCGACAAGAGCCGTCTGCAGGGCCCGCAACGTGTCGCTGGAAGGATTGGGATTCGGCACCAGTTCGCAACAGGCCTGCTGCAGTGGGTCTGGATCGAATCCGCCCCGCCCGCCACCGTGGCTTACGCCCGGAAAGTAATAGCGGCGGACATTCGGCGGCAGGGGGATGTCGCGATCGGCCCGCGTTCCGACCAAGTCCGGAGAAGCGCGCAAATTATAGAACTCCGACGAGCCGAACGTCTCCACAATCTTCGGACAGGTTCCCGTAGCGCGGCAACGATCGAGCAATCCGGCTGTGGGATGGCGCCGGGCTTCGTCAGGATAATCCTCCCACCAGACGACGCCGTCGCTTCCGGCCTCGTACATCGCCGCCGCTCCGCTGGGGGCCGCGAAGCGGAAGTTCAGGGCTTGCTGGCGAACGGCAATGTTCGGGTTGGTGCCGTCGAAAACCACCCTTCCGGTTTCATCCTGATTGAAGCCCAGATGAATAAAGCTGCGGAGGAAGTTTCCAGACTGCGAGTTGCCCTGGCTCACGGTCCAGGTGATCCGCTCGCGCACAGGGTTGGCGGCGCCGGTATCGTCCTGAATTCCGTAACGCAGGTATGAGTTTATATCGCGCGTGGCAGCGAAGCCGATCCCGTAGACTTTCGGGTCCTTGGCGCTGTACACCAGCTCGTACAGGTAGGCGGGATTGAAACCGCCCTTCAAACAGATCTTCCGCGGATCGGGCTTGCCGGGGAACGGAGTATCGCTGCAATCGGCGAATGCCCAGTCGCTGCTTCGCAAGGGAACGATCTCGCCGTCTTCCGAAGTCCGGCGGGTGAGCGTGGCTTTGGAAGTATCGAGGCTGGCCGCATCGGCCGTCCCTGCAACGCCGCCGCGAAGAATGGGCAAGGTCGTCGCACCTTCGCGCATGTCGGTAAAGCGGGCCAGTACAGGTCCCGTGATGCTCGATCCGTCCGGGTTCCGTGCGACCGGTACCGACATCGTCTCGATGCCGTTAGCTGCCTCCAGGTCCCCTTGCCAGCCGCTTGCGACCAGGACGTGGCCCCGCTTTCGGGCATCGGCGAGGAATCCACCATCGGTCAAATTGATGCGGCCGCGGTTCGGGACGAAGTAGAGCAGCACACCGCTGGCTTTCGCCATGTCAGCCGGTTTGACGATGGTGACTGTGGCTGCGTATTCCACCATGCCGCGCGCGTTGCGTGGTGCAAATTCGAGATCGGTGACGATGGCGTTTAGCGGGAGCTTCGGGTCGAGCTCGCCATACGCATGGGCACTGAGCTTCTGGTATCCATCGTGTCCGAGCGTTTCGGTGTGTTCAACCACGAGCCGCGTGATTCGGGCCTGTCCAGGGATTGCCAATACGAGCATTGCCCCAACTGCGAGTGTTGGCCTAAAGAGTTGGAACCGCATGTTTCGCCTCCTTCGTTTATCTGAGTCGGAGCAAGAGTGTCGGTCTGTCGCTACAGAAACTGGCATAAGCACGATCCAGTTAAGTTTATCCGATCAAAGAGCGCGGTGTGCCCGGATGAGCTCCTCAAGTGACCGGGATGGCTACCCCTCGGTCTCGGCTGGCACGGCATTGCGGGATTGCCTGCTCGCCAGGGTCCATCGCTCGATTGCCGTCTTTAGCTTCTCGAGGTCGAGGGGCTTGGTGAGGTAGTCGTCCATGCCGGAGTTTAGACATTGCTCGCGGTCGCCATCCATCGCGCTGGCGGTCATAGCGACAATTGGAGTGCGGCAGGCAGGGGCGTCCAGGCGGCGGACCTGGCGAGTTGCCTCAAATCCATCCAGTACGGGCATTTGACAGTCCATGAGCGCCAGGTCATAAGATCGCCGCGCGAGTTGAGTCACGGCCTCTTCGCCGTTCGCCGCCAGGTCAACCTCATAACCGAGCCTCTCGATGAGGACCTTAGCCAGCCGTTGGTTCACAACGTTGTCTTCGACGACCAATACCCGGCCAGCGGCCGAGCAGTGCGGCAGGCGTTCGACCGCAGGCACGTTTGCGCCGGCGTTAATCTCTGCATCGGGTCCGAGCGCTGCGAGCAGGGTTCGCTGCAAGCGAGACCGTCGCACCGGCTTCGTCAAGAGTGCCGCTATGCCCAATTCTTTAGCATCGCGAGAGTTCTCAAACCAACCGTGCGAGGTCAAGAGTATGAGGGGGAGTAATGCTGTTCGGCTTTCAGTCCGTAGGGCGCGCGCCAGTTCCACGCCGTCCATCCCGGGCATTTGGAAGTCGATAATTGCGACATCGTAAGCCGGCTCAACTGTACTCAGCAGAGCCAAAGCGTCCGGTGCGCTCGCCGCCTCGTTAGCAAGCATGCCCCAGCTCGACACGAGGTGATGCAAAATTCTCCGGTTGGTGCGATTGTCGTCGACGATCAGGACTCGACGGCCTTGAAGAGGCAAATCGCACACCCTTTCATCGGGGTGGTCGATCGCAGGTAGTTGGAGGTTGAACCAAAAGGTCGAGCCGGCGCCAAGAGTACTGTTCACGCCGATTTGGCCGCCCATGAGTTCGACGAGTTGCTTGGAGATGGCTAGACCTAATCCTGTGCCACCGTATCGGCGGCTGGTGGATGCATCTGCTTGGGTGAAAGCCCGGAATAGCCGCTCTTGTACCAGCGGCTCGATACCAATGCCGGTATCGCGCACTTCGATTCGCAGGCCGGCCGAGTCCACTTCCGCAGCCAGGACGCTAGCATGCACAACGATTTCTCCGCGATCGGTGAATTTGATGGCGTTGCTGACAAGATTCATAAGTACTTGCCGCAGGCGGCGCGCATCGCCCAGGAGATACTTGGGAACAGCCTGCTCGATCTCGCAGAACAGTTCGAGTCCTTTGCTGGCCGCACGCGGAGCAAGTAGCTCGATTGTTTCTTCGATTAGGCCGGGTAGTGCGAATTCGGTTGACTCCAGATCGAGCTTGCCGGCTGCAATTTTGGAATAGTCCAGGATGTCGTTAGTGAGGTCCAGCAGAGTCTCGCCGCAGCGGCGGACGGTATCGGCGAGTTCGCGTTGTTCGGCGCTTAGCGGTGTGTCGAGCAACAGGCCCGTCATGCCGATGACTCCATTCATCGGCGTGCGAATCTCATGGCTCATGTTCGCTAGAAACTCGCTTTTGGCGCGATTTGCCGAGTGCTCCGCCTCCTCCGCGCGCCTGCGCTCCACCATTTCTTCTTCCAGTCTTCGATTCACGGTTCGCAAAGATGCGCGTTGTAAATGCGCCTTCAAAGCGAGGTGAACGACCACCCCAAATAGAACTGCGCTCGATAGTCCGCCTAACAACGTCAGGTTGGATAATAAGTCAAACTTGGTTTGGTTCTTGGCCGAAAGCGCTTGCCACAATCCGACTCTGATCGTTGCAATAAGAACGCTGGCGCCAATTGGCGCCCATACGGGCTCACTAAGCTCGGGTTGAGTCATATCCCAGGCCACCGCGGCAGCGCCGATCCCGAGCAATACAAAGCCAGCCGCGGTGTGAAGGGCTACCCGGTTCACGTTGCCCCAGGCAAACGCGTCACTCGTTCCTGAGAGCACGCTGATGCAGCAGGTCCCGCCAATTGCGGCAACCAGCAAGCCCGTAAGGCCCAACACTGGCGACCTGTTGGCGAGCTGGGTTGTTTGGGCGAACACAAAGCCTGTGGCAAGAATAATGAAACACACAGCCGTGGTCGGCGACATGCGGCCCAGGTCGGAAGCCTGAGTGGCGATATACGCGGCACCCAGAAGTTCATCGATCCCAAAGTTCACACGGAACAAGTACTCAAGCAGTGAAACGGCCGCCAAAGTTGCCGTGATGGCCGAGCCGATAAATACGAGTCGCCGCCGGCTCATCACGATCCCCAGGAGAGCGAGTCCGCTCAGGGAAAAACTGAGCGCCGTGTTGCGCTGCATAGGGGCGAGATCTGGCGCAACTTGAATTAGAAACGTTGAGTGAACTGCCCAACCCACCAGCACGAACGACCCGAGCAGGATGGCCAGTGCGCCGAATAGCGCTCCCGTCATTCTGGGCCAGGACATACCCGGAGACGTCGGTTCGCATGAACTGTTCACAGTTTATAAAAGAAGCCCACCGGCCAAACGCCTGGATTGGTTTTGTAGAACTCGCGTTTGGTCCTGAGAACCCGATCTATTTCATCGCCGCGTTCAGAGCAGGCCACAGTGACTTCCTCACGTGTGGAGCAGGCAGCGTACAGCGGCGCTTGGAGCTCCACAGCCGGACGTCGCGAAATTTCGCTCTGGTGTTCCATCAATATGGTTCCGGCGAATAGCCAAATGAACGCTTCATGCTTACCCTTTCACGCTTGCGAGGCGGAATGCCACCTTTGTGCCAAATGCTTATTTTTCATGTGAATAGCGTGGTTTGTAGCGGATCCGACGTGATTCCTTATACGCGTTGGCACAGCTCAAGGCTCAGGTCTTAGGGAGGAAACCCTCGGGCCATGCGCGAGCTATAGGTCTATCGGATTTTCTAGGTAATTGCAGTAGTGTCAATTGACTCATGAGGCTAACCCGAGGACACATGATCCGGACGTAACGAAAAGAAGCGGGGTTCACTGGGATATACTAGCGCTCAAATGGGTATGGCAAACTCCATGAGAGGAGAAACGAGCCAATGAAACTGGTCTTGCTTGCGCTTTCGCTGCTGTCCGTGACGAGCGCGCTTTTCGCACAAACAAAAACCAACAAGGACTCCGCCGAACAAATCCTGATACAAATGGAACTCGACTGGAGCCAGGCGGACGTAAAGAAAGACGCGGCGGCCCTGAATCGAATCCTCGCCGAAGACTGGATGGGTATCGACTTCAAAGGAGCAGTCATGACCAAAGCGGCTGTCCTTAGGGATCTTCACTCCGATGCCACCGCAACGGAATCCACCGAGCTGCGAGAAATGAAGGTTCGGATCTTCGGCAACACCGGGCTGGTTAGCGGCACGGAAATCGAGAAGAGTCAATACCAAGGCAAAGACAGCAGCGGAGCGTACATATGGACCGACGTGTTCGTTCTCCGCAACGGCCGCTGGCAAGCCGTCTCCTCGCAATCCACCAAGCTGGCGGCGGATGGTCCGAAGCTATTCGCACGGCTGCACACAACAGGTCGCCAAGGCTTAAAACATTAGCCGAAATTTGTCCGAAGTTTACGGGCTGGCCAGCAGTTGGGTGTTTCCGGCCGGGGAGAAAAGCGCGGACGGCGAAGTGCCGGATCGCTCGACGTGCTCGACCGGATGACCGATACTCACGGCTTGGGTTCTACCGCTTCAGTTCCGACAACATCCCCTCGAAGCCGCGTGTCATTTGCAGGCTATTCGGTGCCCAGCCAAACTCGTTCGTCATAACCTTGGCGATCTCTTCTTTCGCCGTGCCTTTCCGGATGAGACCGCTGACTCGAATCCTGAGCTTATCCACATTGTTGCGATACGCCAGCAAATCCGTCTTCTTGCAAACCGCGCCGTGCCCAGGAATGACCGTGTCGAAATCGAGCTTAAGGGCTTCATCCAGCGTGGCGGTCCAATCCAGCAGGCTCCCTCCGCCGCTGTAATCGATGAGTGGGCTCGTTCCCGCCATCAGATCGCCCGTGTGGAGCAACTTCAAAGCTGGAAAATAAATCATCACATCGCCATTAGTATGTCCCCGGCCGAAATACCGCGCGCGGACTTCTTTGCCTCCCAGGAATACCGCTGTTTCCTGAGTAAATGTGACGCGCGGAGGGCCCGGCTGTTTGCCATCGATCATGTTCTTGCGGGCGTTTATGTGCGCGATGAACTCGGTAGTAGCCGGAAACTTGGCGTTGCTGCCGGTGTGATCGCCGTGATGGTGCGTGTTGAGCACGTACTTTATCGGCTGGTTGGTGACGCTCTTGACCTTGTCGACGATATCGTTGTAGTCGTACTCGAACTTGTCGTCCACCAGGATCACACCCTCGTTGGTGACGTAGACCGCAACGTTGCCTCCATCACCCTCAATCTCGTAAAGGTCTTCCGCGATCTTATTCAGCTTATTGGAGGGTTGCTTATTCTGATTCTGCGTGTAAGCGATCCAGCAACCGGCAAGCAGAAGTAGCCCGGCTGAAAGGCGAAGGAGAACTGTACGGTACATGGGGAGACTATATCAAATTGCGGTGAAAAAAACCGCCTGAACCTTAGGCGTATGCGCAGCGATGCGTACCGAGATCGCCGCAGCGGACTACGGCAGCGTTGAATTCTCAGACTGGCAGCGATGCTCATGAAGATGCTTCTCCAGTGTGATCCGAGCCCATTCTGAAATGGCGCGAACTTGCTCAACGTATTCCTGGACACCTTGGCTGTCTTTTGGCGAGATTGCTATCGCTGCCTGGAGAGCATCCAGTGAAATGCTGAAACTGCGAACGGTCCTTCGATAGACCGCCAAGAGCCGATCGTGCTTTTCGCACATAGATATCTTACGTTCGCTCCGAGGCAGATTTAAAGCAATCGAAGCGCCATCTCAAAGAGCAGATGAAACGCTGGATGTTATCAGGCTTTGGGCGAAATTGACGAGGCTGCGATTGGGACAGAATGAGCGTGTTGAGACGTAATGTCCCTCAAATTCCTGACGCTCTCCCAGCGAGAAAAACGGAACTTTTGGCCTATTGTTCGAGACCGTCGGCACCGGTAGGATTGATTCAATCCACCGGCAGCGTCTACAAGAGCACGCTGTCGAACAGTTGACAAACAGCGAAAGCGAAGGGCCCAGTGTTCCACCACCAACACCGGGCCCAATTTTTTTCGTCGGGAACTGGGATCGCTCACTTGGGCACGACCGCGAGGAGCCGGATTGCGTATGCGCTGCCGCGGGTCGCCGCCGGGCAAGACAATTGAGGATCCCAATGCTGAGCCGCTGTATCCGCAGTTCACCGATGGGTTGCGGCAGCTAACGATCCTGGAAGCCGAGCTTCGGAGCCATCGGCGCCGCGGTTGGGTGGATGTCTCCGGAGATGGTTGAGATGCGTCGGCAATGTTCTTGTATGTTGCTGGCTCCCGCCGTCTTTGTACAATGTTTGTACAACGCAATCGGCAAACCTCTCCATGCTAACAAGCCGCCGCAAGATTTTTATCGAGTGGGGGGACTGCGACCCCGCAGCCATCGTCTTTTACCCGCGCTATTTTGAATGGTTCGACGCCTGCACCGCGGGACTTTTTGCACTGGCCGGTTACCCCAAACAAGAACTGCTAAAAACTCACGGCATTGTTATACCCATAGTCGATACGCGATCGAGGTTTCTGATCCCTTCGAGGTTTGGCGACGAAGTGACAGTCG
>Ga0207066_1179_pt1 | contig 14633 bp, 15 predicted proteins | sample Alteio_BWMinCont_24_FD_153490 | JGI IMG/M metagenome (GOLD analysis project Ga0207066, IMG submission 153490) | Enriched cells from forest soil in Barre Woods Harvard Forest LTER site, Petersham, Massachusetts, United States -... | ecosystem: Environmental > Terrestrial > Soil > Temperate forest >...
ATCCGGTGCAACCTAGATTACGGGGGCTGTGGCACGGTCTTCAAGATCACTACAAGGGGAACGCTGACAACGTTGCACACCTTCAACAACGGCAATGACGGGGAGTTTCCTAGCGGAGGGTTGATTCAGGCAACCGACGGTAACCTCTACGGAGACACTTCCGCGACCTATTTCACATGTGGCTATCCCACTTGCGGCACAGTCTTCAAAATCTCTCTTCGCGGCACACTGACAACCCTTTATCAGTTCTGCCAGCAAAATGGCTGCGGAGACGGCAGCAACCCCGATAGCACACTGGTTCAGGGGACCGACGGGAATCTCTACGGGTCGACGCTCAATGGCGGTGGCGCTGTTGAATGCTTGGGCGGTTGTGGTACGGCTTTCAAAATGACGCTAAACGGCAGTCTTACCACTTTGCACGACTTCGGCAGCGCCGATGGCTCTTACCCGCTCACTATGTTGCAGGGGACCGACGGAAAGTTCTATGGCGCAACGGACGAGGGCGGGAATGCATGTCCACCGTATGGCTGCGGCACGATCTACAGCCTAGATATGGGCCTCGGCCTATTCGTCACCTTCGTACAACCCGCCGGGAAAGTCGGCCACGTCGCAGAAATTCTCGGGCAAGGATTCGAGGGAACTACCGGTGTTTCGTTCAACGGAGTTCCTGCGAACTTTAAGGTACGAGCGGACACGTTCATCCGCGCCACAGTTCCGCCAGGCGCAACCACCGGCTACCTCACCGTGACCACGCCCAGTGGCACGCTGACCAGCAACGTGCCGTTCCACGTGATCCCGTGAGTGGGCTGTTTACGACTTAAAGCCTTTTAGGAGAAAATTTATGAATTGCATTCGTCCGTTAGCCTTCGTAGCCATGTTGGTTGGCTCGACCATGTTTGCTCAGTCCAATCCGAAGCCTCTAATGAATGTGCCTCTGGTGCCGGAAAGCGCCGTACCGGGAAGTGGTGGGTTTACCCTGACCGTCAACGGCAGCGGCTTTGTTCATGGTGCGACGGTGCAGTGGAACGGCTCGCCGCGGTCTACCAAAGTCATTTCCAGGAGTCAATTGCAGGCTGCGATCAGCGCTGCTGATATCGCTAACGCGACGACGGTTGCGGTCACGGTAAGAAACCCCGGAGCTCGAGGTGGAAGCTCCAACCTGGTCTACTTCCCAATTCGTACAAGTTCAACGCCTGTTACTTTGCTGGCCATGGCGGAATCCCGCGCATTGGATTTTTGGCCGCCGGTGACTTTAACGGTGACGGCAAGGTAGATATCGCGGTTGCGGGGGAAGGCCACAATCGCGGGTATGTGAACGTGTATCCCGGCAACGGCGATGGAACATTTGGTACGCGCATCCAGACGCTTGCCCGCTATAACGGCCTCCTGTGCTGCGAGCTTGATTCCATCCTGGCCGGGGACCTCAACGGTGACGGAAATCTGGACCTCGCTGTGAATGAAGACAATGGTGACGGTAATGACTCCCCCTTTGGATATGTATTACTGGGGAATGGTGATGGGACGTTTCGTGAGACGCATGGATTACAGACCTACACCTACAGCGCGGTGGCCTTTGGAGACCTCACCGGTGACGGGTCCGTGGACCTGATCACAACCGGCGCGATTCCGGCCTATCCCACACCGCAAACCTACATTTACCTGACCGACTTGTCGTCCAATATCACCTTGTCTCAAACCCTCAACGATGTTGGCGGAGCAGGCGTCGCAGTTGGAGATTTTAATGGTGATGGTAAGCTCGATCTGGCATTGGCAGGAACGCCGTATCCGGAAGGCGGCAATGGCGTTTGGGTCGCATTGGGAAATGGCGACGGAACCTTTCAGACACCGGTTCGATACTCAACTCTCAACCCATCGAACAGCATCTTCGCCGCTGACTTGAATGGCGATGGCAACCTCGATCTCGTCACAGACGGCATTTGCACACTCTACGGCAACGGCGATGGCACCTTCACGCCGGGGGGCTGCCTGGGTACTGGCTTCAACAACCCCAGGATGGTCCTTGCCGATTTCAACGGCGATGGCAAGTTGGATGTTTTCCTGCTCGGGGGCTTTCCTTCAACTGCGAACGTGTACCTAGGCAATGGCGATGGCACATTTGGGAACCCTATAAGCTACACACCGCCTCAGTGCGAAAGTCCGTGTTCTTTGGCTACTGCGGACTTCAATAACGACGGCAGGTTTGATTTTGCACTCACGCTTCAGCCCGGGACAGGAGTTTTCCTGCAGAGCGCCGGCGCGGCTGCTGGCTCACTCGACCATCACGATCAAGTCAGGAGCTTGAGCAAGCCCTAGATTGGCGCGACGCCGTGGCCGGCATGTGACAGACGGAACAGTGGATCAGGCGAAGGGTTCCTAAAAAGAAAAAAGCCCGGACATTAGTCCGGGCTACGAAGTCGTACTCGAAGTGAGTAGTGCTTAGGTCACTTTCTCGATGTAGAACTTCTGGAAGTTGTCGCGCTCGATGGGTTGCGGTTTCTCTGGCTTGTCTGCCAGATACTCGTCGATTGCCAGATTGCAGCCCGGCCAGGCGGGATCGTTGTATTCGTCAAACAGTATGATCCCTCCGCGATTCAAGCGGGGATAAAAGAAGGAAAGACACTCTTTGTAGGAATCGTAAGTGTCGCAATCCAAGTGAACAAATGAAAAGCGGTTGCTGGCGCAGGCGGCCAGCGAGTCGCGGAAGTATCCCGGTACCAGGGTCACGCCGTGCTCCACCCCAAAAAGACGCAGCTTGCCGCCTACCAACTGTTCGGAGGTTTCCGAAAAGCCACCCACTTTTCGCTGCTCATCTTTGCTTCCGCCCAGAGCGATGTCTTTTTTCACAGACTCGTCAAATCCCTGGAAGGAGTCGAAGCCGAAGACGTGTTTGTTGATCTTCTTCTGTTGCAGGAAGATTGCAGTCGGCACCAGAGTTGAGCCGCGGAAGACTCCGCACTCGGCGAGGTCACCCCGAACCGAAGCCACACGCTCCACCAAAGCCAGAATGATATTGATATTAGAGTAGCCGGCTGGCGAGGAAACGGGCTGGGGGTGCACTCCGCGCGGCACACGGATATCGTGGATCACTCCCACAATTCCTGGCCAGGAGGACAGCGGCTTGCCGAGATAAGCTTGCCGGGGAAAGACGTGCCGCAGAGGAAAGAGGGATTGCTTTACCAGGAGTTTGATTTGTGACATAACAGATTGGAAACCGCGAAGGGAAGGCCGTTACTTAGAGGCTAGCATCACCATCGAGACAGGATGGATCCCACGCCGCTGGATCTTTCAGCCGTTCGGCTAATCCAGGTTGTGCCGCTTTATACAGATACCGCCAGGCGTCGAGATTTCGTCCGCAGGGAGAAAGACTGTCAATGATGCTTTGTTTCTCCGCTGAGAAACCGGAGGCCTCGAGCATGTGAATGCGATCTTTCCGGCAGCGTTCCAATGCACTGCAAAGCAGGGGGCGAAGCAACTCATTCTGACCGTTCAGGGTTTGAAAGTCGACCAAGCGCATGCGGGTCAGCCCATATTCAGGATTATCCTGCCGCAGGAAGATCGCGTAGGCCGTCAGCTGAGAACCCTGGCTTAGGGTAAGTGTCCACGTCCAATTCTTCGCCGAGGCAGGCTTGAAGTGCCACTCCAGCGCCTCTCGCGAGCGATCGGCGAGCAGGCGCTGCGGATAGCGATCGCACAACGCTTGCCAAAAAACCTGAAAGCGGTCATCAAACCGAGTGCAAACATCCGGCTCGATGCTCTTGCCCCGGGTCTTGAAGAACCTGCCTTGCAGCACGTCCCGCGCCCACAGACCGACTCCGGTTGGATAACTCAAGCCTGCGCCAGGCAGGCCTTTCATCTTCAAGGCGCAAGCGGCGAAGCCTGGATAGTTCGTGATCCAAAACGCCGAATTGTCCCAGGTTCCCGCAGGAACCCGCAAAGCGCGAAAAACCTCGTATAACTTTGTGGCTTGGGCATTGACTGTGGTGGCAAGAAACAAATCAACTTGTTTCTGGCGGAAGAATTGACTTAGGAGCTGAAATGAATAACTGCGGTAGCGCGGATCCACCATCACGGAACGACTGGCGCACGCGATCAGCTTCTGTTTGCCGAGTTGGTATGCCAGTGGAACATTTGCCAGATGACCCACGATCTGGTGATCTTCCCTCTCGAAAACCCATCCCATCGGGCAGTCCGGCACCGTGCGGAGGACTGGGTTGTTGGCCCATAAATGCGCCCATTCTTCGTAGGTCTCTTTGCCCAGACCGTACTGGGAGCCCAAAGCGGCAATCTGCTGATAATCATTGAACTCTGCTTTACGCAGCCGGGGGGGTGATTCGGCGCTGCCGATGCCATTGGTTGTGGTCACGAGAACAGAAACCAATACTTTCTTTGGGCAAGGCCAGGATGAGAACGCAGCGCGTGAACGCTAGGACATGATACGACACTGTCGGCAGTGATGGGAAATATACTTATGCCACCTCCTGGCTAACTCGTGAGAACCGGAAGCGACGGATCAGGCCGTCCTGGCATCGGCGAACTGGCCGAACCACCAGCCACAGTCGCCCAGCCAACCTCGATACCAGGCGGAAAGGGATAAGATTGACGGAGAGACCAAGTAAAGAGATTGTCCTGCGGCTGGCGGGCAAACCCCGACGACGTCCAGAACCCGAGGCAAGGCAGGTTCTTTGCAGTCGGCAAGTACTGGGCATGCAGTTCTTCCAAGCCCAAGGCCGCACTGTATTGCGCGGCACACGCCACCATTACGCGCTCCACATTGCGTCCCATGACCCGACAGCTGAGCACAAAATCCACGATGTGTGCGACACCGGACTGAATCTCGAGACTGAGGATGCCGGTCAGGCCCGAATCCCCAAATCGGTCACTGACTCGGAAGGCCCACAATTTCCGGTTGTCCGGTTGCGCCCAGTTCTGCAATTCCTGGCTCGATAACCGCCGAGTCGTGAGATTCATCTGGTTGGTCTTGTTCAGTAACTGCACCACCCGCTCGCGGTTCGCATCGCAGAACTCTTCGACCTTCACTACTGTTCCGGATGACAGCAGCCACTCTTCCACGGAACTGACGCCGGCGCGCGAACGCTTGCGTTGGGCTTCGGTGGCGTACATGGCGTGCCGGGAAGCGTCCTCGGTGGTGGCGTACGCGGAATCGAAACAGTTCAACTCTCCCAGCGTGCTGGCGAATAGGGTCTTGTCGTCCGGCCATTCCGGGACATAAACCTCTGGCAAAGCTTCCCGGACGCGGGCGCGCTCGATGGGACTGTCGTCGATGAAGACGACAGACTGAAGCCCGAGATTCAATTCCTCCGCCAATTCCACGATGTTGGCGGCCTTGTCGTTCCAGTTGATTCGCCGAGCCGCAAAATCGTCAGGCCGGAGCAACATCTCGGGATGTTTGGTCAGGGCTTCGAGGGCGACACTTTCTTCGTTCTTACTGGCGATGGCCAGCAGGATGCCACGATTACGCAGGGTCTTGATTGCCCGCTGGAAGTCCAGAAAAGCTTCGCCAACGTAGTCGTGGCCCCCGAGTCTCAGATTCTCCCATCCTAGATCGCCCACTACGCCGCCCCACAGTGTGTTGTCCAAGTCAACCACCAGCAACTTGCGGGAATTCCCCAGCACCGAGGAAATGGCCGATTTCAAATCGCGAGCGGCCGCAGAAAATACCTGCGGCACAAACGGATTCTTCGTCAAATACCAAAGTTTCGGGCTATAGGAATTCTTTCCTCCCGCTTCCAGCCAGCGCTGCGCGTCTAGCAGGTAAACGCCCGGGCAATCTTCCAGTTTCTCGGCCAGCATGAGGTTCAACTGGAGCAGCAAGCGCCGCGGCCCCTGTTTTCTCATGCTCAGCACGCCGTTCCCGCGCAGGTGAGAGGGCAGGGTCCAGGAGACCACGAAGATGGCACGAAAATGATTCTGCGCTGCTTGCAGACAATGGACAAACTCGTTGAGTTCAGAGGTCAGGCGATGTTCGTGGACCTCGCCACAGTGCAAAGCCTCTTCGAAGGCCGGAATGACCTTCTCGGGCAAGGTCCAGACCAGGGCAAAATCTGAGGGATCGCTATGGGCTTGAAGCAGGGTGGGGAACACCTGTCCAAAGGGCGCCGAGGTAATGCCAACCCGCGGCGACGACTCATCGTTGGCCAGGGAGTGTCCGAGAGTATCGAGGTTGAAATCGGAGATGAGGTGCAGGTTCACGGCCTCGTTCTGGCCGTGAGCGGGACTATTATGAGGACGGTCCATCCCAGGTTATCGTACTGCGCCTTCCGGTCTGCTTGATATCAAATCCGAGATATAGGTCGCCAATGAATGGATGGTCCGGAAGTGACCGGTAGCCGGCGAGAAGGGATCGTTTTCGGTGAGATCGATGGGAAATCCAAAGGAGTCATCGAGTTTCTGCTCGGTGATCACGATGAAATTGGCGAGGCCCAGGGAGTCGAGCCTGCCACCCGCCCCGAAGAGAACCGTAGCCGGAGACGGCTCGATCCTTTGTTCCCGGGCCAGTTGCTGGTTGAGATCCGAAACCGATTCGTAGATCACCTTCAATACGTGATCAAGACGGCTGGAGCCATTCTTGGGTGTGTCGTTGAGAGTATTCATGGACTTAATTCCTTGCAGGGTCATGTTCGGCTTTCCAAAGTTGAAACAGGTTGCCGTTGGTCACCTTCGTAAACGCACCGCGCTGGGATATGGCGGCGAAAGTCGCTTCCAGACGGTCCCATTGCTTGAGTTCATCGATTTCCCAGCTGTGAAGATAAAGGTGAGCAATGCCACCGTGCTGCTCTACGTGGTCCAATGCATGCTGGAAATGGTGTTGCCAATCGGTAGTGCCCTTATAAGTGCTTAGAAAATTCAAAAGGCCGAGCACATTGCCTTCCAAAACGGCATGCCGCAGTTGAATGGCCTTACTGTGAGAATAAGCATGGGTACTACAGCCCCATAAAAATGGATTCCGTGGAAAGGTATGCAGGTTGTAGAGGCAAGTCCGCGCGCCCAGAAAACCGGCTTTCTTGATCAGGGCGGGAGTGGTGCTGTTGAACTTGCCACGGGGATAGCAAAACGACACGGCCGGCTTTCCGAGTGTATCTTCCAGCCAGTGTTTGCTCTCCGAAATCTCCCGCCATGCCTGTGATTCCGGCATGGATTTCAAGGGCAGATGATTCATGGTATGAGCGCCGATTTCAAAGCTGCCGGAGAGTTCGCGAACCTGGCTTTCCGCCATCACTGGACGTTCCGGATTCTGCGACGGAATGTAGAAAGTAGCCTTCAGTCCGTACTTCTGGAGTAGGTCCGCTGTCCGGAAATCTCTGGGATCTCCGTCGTCCACACTAATGGTGACAAAGCGACTTGAGGTCAGCTCGGTTCGAGATGTTTGCAGCTCCGTACCCATAATTTCTATGTCGCGAGCCCCTGAGTCGCGACCTCCAACGCTGGAGATTCGATCATCTCAACCAACAAGTTGTTGGGAAGCATAAGAAAGGCGACTTTACGACGGCCAAACGCGACGGCGGGTTTGGCGCGAGAGACAACCACTGCGTGCTGCGCAGACAGAGCTGCGAGCGCGGGGACAATGGCTTCGACCTCGTAGGCCTGATGGTACATCTTGATGTCCCTATTGAGCCACGACACAATCGGTGACGACTCGTCAACCGGAGCGAGCAGCTCCATGCGGGGACCAGGTCCAACCAGGAAGCAGCCATGAATTTTCTGCAGCGGATCCATGAAGTGCTGCCCTTCGATTTCATAGCCTAGGAGCCTGAGCGCTTTTGCCTCCTTCTCGATGTCGCGGCAGGCCAGACCGATGTGATGAAAGCGGAACCCCGTTAACGGCGCAATCGGAGTGCGCGCGGGATTCTCATCAACCCTGGGAACTGCCACGGTTCGGGGTTGCTGGGATTGGGAATCCACCAAGTCGTCGGCTCCTGACAGCTAACCACAGCTCTGCCCTCTGAGTCACATTGAGCGTGACTCCATGACCCTGGCACGAAGGGCAAAACCAGTCGCTTGCTCCCCGGTTCCTTCCCAAAGGGAGCACTCGCAACACCAAAAAACGGCGACTCTAACAGGCCAGGAGCATCATACAACACGCTGAAAAATCAAGCCCTACCGGAAATGCAAGGAGTTCCACATCGTAGCGCCCAGCGGCACCACAGACCAGACTGTGCAAACCCCTGCACATTCGCGACCAACTGCTTTGCCGGCATGCTCTTGCGCAAAAGGGGATTTCCTTCCGGTAATTGCCGGGTAGAGCGGAGCACGTGCAAGTGCCGCCTACCATATCGCGTGCCACAAAACGACGGCAAGAGACCGAAGCTCCTAGGGGCGAAAGTCTCTACCGGGGGTGCAACCACCTCAATCCTCAGGGTCCATGCGACGCTAGGTGAATTGCGGATTTCTCCTCAGGACTGTCGCGGAAATCAGCGTGATGACGAGCCCAATCGGGAACGGTTCGAGGAACGTTACGCTGCGTTGAAGAACGGGTTTTCGTGCGGCTCCTTGTATTTTTTCACAAGGTGCGGGAGGAAAGAATTCGCGCCGAGATTATCTCACCCGCGCTGCGGTCGATCTTACTGCTGCGGCGGAACATCGTTGGGTTGACCAATATTGCGCGAATGATGGGCAATCCGGAAGTAAGCAACTCAGTCAAGCCGTGGTTGACGGACCACGCGGAAGCAAAGTTCTCCCGCCGTGATTTGCTTTTTCCAAACCAACCGACTACCGAGCGCTGCACTTTCGCGTTTTCTGAGAAGCTGTTACGATGAATTCGTGACCAGGTTGCCGTGAGTTCTTGCTCGCGGTTTATGGGCGGTTCATGCGAGATTAAGAGGAATTCTTGTCATCGCGGGCAATCTGTGCAAAGCATGCAAATCGCGCAAAGTCTCATAAACACTAGCGATTTCGCATCTTGTTGATTTGGCGAGTGGGGACGTAGTTCAGTTGGTTAGAACGCTGCCTTCTAACCGCCTTCCCTAGTTTTCAATCACTTACCTCCTTTGGTGTCCGCTTTGGTGTCCATTCTTCCTCCGTTTGACCGAATCCCCAACCCACAGTAACGTCCTCCCCACTAAGGGAGGCACTATGGCTCGGTCCAAACAGTACGCGCAGAGGGTGAATATTCTCAAGAAGGTTCGAGTCGGCCAGGCGTGGAAACTCACCTCCGTCGTCGAGCGAAACGGAAAGATCGTCCGCGACCACGTCCTCATTTCTGGCTGTGACGAACACCATCCTGAAGGGGGCTACTACCTGGAGTGGTACCAGAACGGAAAACGAAAGCGCCAAGCGGTTCGAGACTTTGCGGATGTGATCGAAGCCGCGCGTCACAAGTCGATCGAGGTCAACGCGCAGAAGGCGGGAATCATTGAGGCAAGCCAGGAATCGGCACAGCAGCGCATTACGATCAGTCAAGCCATTGACGAGTATCTTGATTTCATTAAGGCTCACCGCAAAGAACGAACCTACGTCACCTACCGATACACGCTCGACAAACTTCTCAGAGTGTGGTGCCGAAGATCTTTCGTGGACCAGATCACCCGCGACGACATTTTGCAGTTCATGACCGATTGCTACAAACACGGTCTTGGCAAACGCACGGTTTATGACAAACTTGTCGTTGTGCTCCAGCTTTTTAAACGTTACGGAAAGATCAAACTGATTGAATCGACGGACTGGCCAGAGTACGTCGATACCATCCGTCCTATTTACGAAGCAGAAGAAATCGAGGCCATGCTCAAACACGCGGACCAGGATGAGGCCGTATTTCTCAAGTTCCTGCTCGCTTCGGGTTTCCGCGACTGCGAGGTTCGTCATGTCGCTTGGCGTGACATGGATTTTCGCAATAGTCTGGTGCGCGTGACTGCCAAACCGCTTTGGGGGTTCGGACCGAAAAACTGGGAGGAGCGGGCCGTGCCGCTTCCTACCGCTCTTGTAGAGCAGCTCCAAGGACTCCGAGAACGGAGACACGGGTTACCTTCACAACTAGTCTTTCCGAATTCAAAAGGGAATCCCGACAGTGAAAATGACATGATCGTCAAGCGCGTGGCAGAGCTCGCCGAATTGAACTGCGGACAATGCGTCACAAAGCACGGAAACAAATGCGCCAAAGGGCCCTACTGCCGGCATTTCTTCCTCCACAAGTTCCGGCACACTTTTGCAACAGAGCATTTGCGGCATGGCGTCGACATCCGGACGCTGCAAAACTGGATGGGCCATCGTGACATTAAGTCCACCATGGTCTACCTGAAGGGTGTGCAATCGAAAGACGCCTTGGCAAAGGTCAATGCAGGGGCTTTGGCCCGTTACGTTGCGTGACGACGTTAGGTCGCAATGCAGGCTAATTTGAACCGCACCGGCCTCACAGTTTCGCGGCGCGCAGGGATTCGGAACCTCGAAGCCATTTGACGAAAGTCACGGACTGTCCTAAATAGTGAAGATTGCCCGCACATTAAGGGGCGGGATCGTCTTCTGTTGAGGTGTACAAATATGAGTCTCATAGCGCAATTGGAAAAAGAAACCCGCGTCTTACGCGCGCGCGACGTGGCAAAATTGTTCCAAGTCACGCCACAGCATGTCTATAAGATGGCCGCAGGCGGGAGACTTCCATCCTTTCGATTGGCTGGGGCAATCCGTTTCGATCCTCATGAATTGGCGAACTGGCTTCGAAAAGCGCAGCCAGTAGCGTTTCGGCCCGAAGAGGGCAACCAGTGGCGTCGTAGCGCATAGTGGGCCGACCGCCCCGCCTAAGCAAAGCTATCGTCGGCCGCCGGGAGCACAAAGTTACCACCCAGAGTGTTCTCAGTTGAAAATTCCTTTCGATGTCTGGCATCGGAATTCTGCGCGTCAGGAGTCGGAAGACCAAGGTCACTTAGCACTGTGATTGGGATCACTTGCGTCGGAGACACTACCGGCCTAGACTCACATTATGCGACGTTTCGGCACTATGGCCGTCGTCTTCCTGGTGATCTGCTGGACTGCTGCGCCGCTGTTGGCGTGCATGATCCCAGACAGAGCGATGACAGCTCCAGAGATGGAATGCTGCAAGCATATGGCCCAGATGTGCGGAGCGGCGAACATGCCGCAGTCGCACTCTTGTTGTAAAACGGAAGTTCGACCGGGCACAACAATGGTTGTGACACACAACCAGCAAGCTCGTCCAATATTGCAAGTAGTTGTGGCTCTTCCTGTTCCGATGTCGCCGCCGTGCTCGAACCGGTTTCACAACAACAATTCAGACCATCCACCAAACGAATACTTACCTAAAACCACTGTCCTGAGGGTCTAGGCAGTTCTCCGTCTTATTGTTTGTTTTTGGGCCAAAGCCCGAAGTGTATTTCTACCGACGGAGAGAATCATGAGAATTCCATACGCACTGCTCGTAGTGTGCGCGTGCGCGGTGAGTGCTGCAGCCGAGGACCCCTTTCCCGCTGCAAATGCGCTGTTGCCGCAGCACGAGCATACAGCTGCATCGGGACCCGCTTTCACCCTTGAAGAGATCGAGCAGATGGCGCTGCTCGGCAATCCGGACATTCGCGTCGCGGTTCGACACTTGGCTGTCGTTGAAGCCCACGTGCCCACGGCTGGTGCCCTCGATGATCCCTCATTGATGTATCGAGGATGGGGTGTACCTCTGCGCCGACCCTGGGATTTCAACGCGGCCCAAAACATGTTCATGGTGAGCCAGACGTTTCCGGCGTTCGGCAAACGAGGGCTACGCAGTGACATTGCCCACAGCGATGTGGCCGAAGCAAAGGCGGCGCTAGATAACGTGCGCCTCGACGTTCGGGTGCGGGTGCGCAAGGCGTTTTATGATCTGCTGCGCGCTGAGGATGAGCTTCGCATCCACGACGGGCACGTGGCCATCGCGCGGCAGGCAGTGGAGGCGGCCAGGATCAAATACACGGTGGGCAAAGTGCCCCAGCAAGACATCCTGAAGGCACAAGTCGAACTGACTCGCCTGTCCGAGCACCTGATTCATTTCGAGCAGGATGCCGAAGTGGCGCGCGCTCGTTTGAATACGCTGCTCGGGCATGACCCGGCCGCGTCCATCAGTGCTCGCGGTGACTACTCCATTCCGCAACAACTGCCGGGAACAGAAGCGCTGGAAAAATTGGCCCTTGCTTCGCGGCCTGACCTGGCCCAGGCGCAAGCCGCCTTGGAGAAGAGTCATCAGCAACAAGCGCTGGCAGACAAGAGTTACAACCCCGATTTGACCGTTTCAGCGGGTTATATGCTGATGCCGAGCGGCTCGACTTTCCGCAACAACTACATGGTGGAGGGTTCGATCAACCTGCCCTGGTTGAACCGGCGCAAGCATGACGCCGAGATTTCTGAAGCCAAGGCTCAGGTCAGCGAGCAAGATGCCGAGCTTGAAGCTTTGCGGAACGCCGCATTCGGCCAAATTCAGGAAACACTGGCACAGGTGCGGTCCGCGAAAAAGCTTGCAGACCTCTATAAGAGCCTGCTGCAGCCGCAAGCTCAAGCCACTCTGCGCGCGACCGTCATAGCTTATGAGAATGACCGCACGGACTTCCTCAATCTCCTCGATAGCCAGACAACTGTTGTGGACATAGATCTAGCTTATTTCCAGTCCATGGCAGACTTCGAAATGCGATTCAGTGATCTGGAACTCGCGGTCGGAGCTCCAATCGACAGGACTGGACAGCCCAATACTCCGGAGGTGACGAAATGAGCGGAGGCACTTATAAGCAAGCCTTTGTAATTAGCGCAGTCATTTGCGTGGTGTTGGCCGGCACGCTTGCGTATGTCATTTGGGGTCGCGTTCATGTTGCGCCGGCAACCGATGATGCGAACCCTGTAGTGGCCAAAGGCCCCGACGTTTCGGAGCAACCGCCGGGAAGAACGCTGCCTTCCCCATTGCATCTGTATCCCTCGCTCCGGTGCAACTTTCTCCGCAGCGGATGCAGGCAATAGGTGTGAAGACAGCGCTGGTTGAGATGCGAAACGTCAGCAATGAGCTGCGCGTACCGGGCAACGTCGAGATGAATGAGAGGCAGCGCGCCTACGTGCAAACCCGTTTCCCTGGCTGGATCCAAAAGGTGTTTGCCAATGCCACATATCAGTACGTGCGCAAGGGGCAGCCGCTGTTCACCATCTACAGCCCCGATTTGGTCAGTACCGAGCAAGAGTATCTACTGGCCAAGCAAAACCAGCAGACCTTTGCGGGCGACGCGCATGGGACAGCATCGCACGAGAGCGATTGGCTGCTTCAGGCCGCTGCCGATCGTTTGCGTCAATTTGGCGTGCCGCCGAGCGAGATCGCCAGACTGGAGCAAACCGGCACAGTGCAGCATGATGTGACTGTAGATTCCCCTGCATCCGGTTACATCACCGAATTCAACGCGCTTGCCAATCAGTATGTGCAACCTGAAACGAAGCTTTACACCATCGCCGATCTTTCCACAGTCTGGGTAAACGCCAACGTTTTTCAGACGGGAATCGGCGCACTGAAGCCAGGCATGCCCGCGAGAGTGACGGTTGATGCCTATCCAGGACGTACGTTCAAAGGACGCATTGATCAAGTCCTGCCTCAGGTTGACGTCACGACGCGCACCGTACCTGTGCGCTTCGTTTTCAAAAATCCGGGAATCGCGCTGAAGCCAGGGATGTACGTCAACGTCAGCATTAGGGTTCCACTTGGCCGTCAACTTCTTATTCCTGCTTCTGGCGTCTTGCATTCCGGCACGCAGGAAATTGCCTTTATCGACCGTGGCGACGGTTATTTTGAACCGCGTGAGATTGAGGTCGGACCGAGGCAAGATGACCACGCAGTCGTCCTGAAGGGTTTGAAGGTGGGCGAACGCATTGTCAGCTCGGCGAATTTCCTCGTGGATTCAGAATCGCAACTGCAGGCAGCGATCGGGTCATTCACGCCTCCGCCGCCGGGTGCAGGAGCGGCGGCCGCGATGAATGGCCCGGCCGAGCGCATTGCTGTCGATTTAAGCACTGATCCGTCACCGCCCCATAAAGGAGCGAATTCGGTACGAGTGAAGCTCTCTAGTGCGGACGGCAAACCCGTCGTCGGAGCCGAAGTGACCGCGACCTTCTTCATGGCGGCAATGCCGGCAATGGGTATGGCCGCTGTGCGAAGCGTAGCCACGCTCCGCGAAAAAGGGGATGGCGTTTACGAAGGCCCGCTGAATCTCGAAACCAGCGGGACCTGGCAAGTCACGGTCGTGGCGAAACGCGGCAGTCAGACGATTGCCAGCAAGCAGCTCAGCGTGAGCGTCACGGGAGGCATGTAATGATCTCCCGAATTATTGAGTGGTGTGAGCAGAATCGTTTCTTGGTGTTTACCGGGGTCGTGCTGCTAACGATAGCTGGTGTTTGGAGCCTGCGTCACATCCCGCTGGATGCACTTCCCGATATCAGCGATGTGCAGGTGGTCATTCACACCGAATGGCCGGGCGAGCCGCCCAATGTAATCGAGGACCAAGTTACTTACCCAATCGTCACCACGTTGCTGGCAGCACCTCACGTTAAATCTGTACGTGCGCAGACCATGTTCGGTGACTCGTATGTGTTCGTAGTGTTTGAAGATGGAACGGATCTTTACTGGGCGCGTTCGCGGGTCACGGAATATCTACAGCAGATCGGGGGACGGTTGC
>Ga0207066_1149_pt2 | contig 14561 bp, 9 predicted proteins | sample Alteio_BWMinCont_24_FD_153490 | JGI IMG/M metagenome (GOLD analysis project Ga0207066, IMG submission 153490) | Enriched cells from forest soil in Barre Woods Harvard Forest LTER site, Petersham, Massachusetts, United States -... | ecosystem: Environmental > Terrestrial > Soil > Temperate forest >...
CTTAACTGGCGCAGCTTTTGCTGCTGGAGCTTTGGTCGCGGGCTGTGGAACCGGAGGCGGAGGCGCGACCGCCGCGGCGGCGGCCTTCCCCTTCTTTTTGCCTGCAGCCGGAGCGACAGCCGCTGGCTGAGGCGCGACAGCGTTCTTGGCCGCCCGACCGCGTTTCGGCGGAGGAGGCGGTGGAGGCGGTGGAGGTGGCGCCAACGGTTTCAGAAATTTGAGAATCTCGGTCCGTGAACGCAGCTTTCCATCCAGCAACAGCATGAAGACATCGTGCGCAATCTTGGGATACTCCGGCATCTGCGGAGTGATGCGCAGCTCGGTCATTTCGAGCAGCGGAAGTTTCTGCTGTACCTGCCGCCACTTGCCCAGGAAGTTTTTGATCTTCTGCGCCACCGCCTGCTGTTTCGCGGTGACATCAAGAAACAGAACCATCTCCGGCCGCGCTTCCGACAATAATTTCCAGGTCCGCGAAGGGGTGGCTGCTTCCTTGCCAACCAGGCGCTTGGCCAGATCTTTGGCGTTGTCTTCGAGATCCTTCCACGCAGCCACCAGATCTTTCCGGGGAATCGCCTTGCGCATGTCCACAATATGTTTGTCGCCCATCCGCGCCGTCAGGAAATATAAAACCGCCGGCGCTGGGTCCGGCGTATATCCGAGCTGATTCATCTGCTGCCGCGTTTTCATCAACTCGGACAACCCCGAAGTATCAATTTTTGCCGTAGACCAGTGAGGATGCAGCACCTTGAGCAATTCTTCCTTTTCCAGCACGCGGACGATATGCAGCGGATCATCCTCGTAGGCCAGTTGCTCGATCTCCTGGCCAATGGCGCGGTCGGTAATATATTCGATGTAGTTGTTTTCTTTCGCCGACTGTACCCGCGCCAGCGTGCGCTCCTCGAGCGGCCAATGGAAACGCGCAGCGAAACGGGCGGCGCGAATCAGCCGCGACGGATCTTCCATGAACGAATAGTTGTGCAGGATGCGGATCAGCTTGGCTTCAATATCCGCCGCTCCATTGAAGGGATCCATCAGCAAACCGCGCGATCCTGGATTCAGCGAGAGAGCCATCGCATTGATGGTGAAATCGCGCCGCCGCAAGTCTTCGATAATCGTGCCCGGAGCAATCACCGGAGGTTTCCCGGTCTTTTCGTAGCGCTCCGTGCGCGCGGAACTGACTTCAGCCCGTACATTGCCCGGCAGCACCAGATATAAGGTCTTGAGATCATCGTCAACCGAAGCCACCCGCGCGCCGGCATGTTCGAGTTGTTTTTGCAGCTTGAGGGGATTTCCCTGAACGGTGAAGTCAAGATCGCGGATAGAGAATCCGCTGATGATGTCGCGGACCGCGCCTCCGGTGAGATAAATATTCATGCCCGCATCGCGGGCGATATCCTGGACCAGGGTGACCCCACGCTGCTGGTCGGGGGTCAGCCGGATTTCCATCGTGTAAATGTAGTCAGCCATGCCTTATTTCAGAGCTCAACCATCACCAGGCGGCAAATATCCCTGATCCCGCTGGAGTAAGATTTCCACAGGGCCAAATCTCGCCTGCCCCATAGCCTCCGGCACGTTGTACGTAAACTGCTCTGTAGACTAGACTTAGGCGATTTAAGCTGGATGGCAGCAAACTAAAGAAAATATCACAACGTTGACATTTTGGCTACTGCGAATGAGATGACACACTTTGTTCAAGGGAAACGTGTGAGAATCTGAATTAGCTCGGTCGTGAAATCCGCTACCGCAGCCATTTTGGCCAATCCATGCCTTCCACGCACAAAAAAGTGGTAATCCGGAAAATGGACCGCGATTCCATCAACGGGTATGTCGCGCCCGCTGATTTTGTTCGCGAAGGCAAGCTGGAATTGCTCAACACCGCCGGCAATGTGGTGGCCATCGACCTGAAAGATATTAAGGTCGTCTATTTCGTCCGCGAATTCGGGGACGCTGACTCGCCCAGCCGCAAGACTTTTACCACCCGGCCCCGCACCGAGGGACTTTGGGTGCGTCTCCGCTTCAAAGACAACGAAGTTCTCGAAGGCATGATGCCGAACGATCTCTCCCTGACCACAACCGAAGGTTTCCTGATCAACCCGCCCGACCTGCGCTCCAATACGCAGCGCATCTTCGTGCCTCGCAGCGCCCTAGAATCTCTTACCGTGTTGGCGGTGATAGGAGCCACACGGCGGGCGCGTCGTGGGGTCACGGTCGATACGGGTCAGGTGCCAATGTTCGGCGAGAATTGATGCAGGCGCGAGCGTCGTCGCTGAGGGGATCCAGGGAACAATGGTGCGCCCGGAGAGATTCGAACTCCCGACCTACAGCTCCGGAGGCTGCCGCTCTATCCAGCTGAGCTACGGGCGCGTGCCAGTCTTTCCAGTTTACATGCCGAGCTTTGGCCTATCAATTATTGGGTCGACAGTCGGCGGCAAACTGCGGGCAAGGATTGCAGAATCTTGAGATCGCAAATTGGGCCTCAAGTTCTTGATCGCCGGGCCCACCGTCGCCGAGCCGTGCAACCGTACTGAAATCTAATTGTGGAGAAGCAGAAATTAATACCGGTTCCGTCCCCCGCCCCCGCCGCCGTGTCCTCCGCGATCACGACCGCCGCCGCCGGCGCGCTCAACCTTGGGACGCGCCTCATTGACGTTTAACGTACGCCCACCGATCTGGCTGCCGTTCATCGCCGCGATCGCTTTCTCTCCGTCTTCGGCACTAGTCATTTCGACAAAGCCGAAGCCACGCGATCGGCCTGTGTCCCGGTCCGTCATAATTGCGACCCGGTCCACTTGTCCATGCGCCTCGAAAAGCCTGCGTAGTTCCTCCTCCGATGTATTGAAGTCAAGGTTTCCAACAAATATGTTCTTCACGGAAGTTGCCTCACAATGAGCTACTTGAACGTCGGCGACTTCGGCACAATCTGGGAGGCTGGTTGGCCAAGGGGACAGCCAAAGTTGACGATCAAATGCGCACGAAGTATAGCAGGTCTAAAGTTTTTATTAGGTTAATTAGTAGCGGCGCGGAGTACTGTAACTCGGAATGGCCCAGAATCCGACTTAGATCAATCCCAGCTTTTAATCGTAGTCTTCGATAACTCGCCGAGTGGCGAAGCTTCTCAGCTTCATCTGTGTCTAACTCAGGATGGTACTGCGCTCAAGATGACGGCATGCTTTGTCAGCGCTCTTCTTCCGCCATCGCCATCGAACTTCGCTTCCGCTTGTTAGCTTGCAGAACTTTCTTGCGCAGCCGCAGCGATTTAGGAGTAACTTCGACAAACTCATCGTCGGCAATGAATTCAATCGCCTGCTCCAGATTCAAATTACGAAACGGCACCAGGCGAACCGCAATGTCAGAAGTGGAAGACCGCATGTTGGTGAGTTTTTTTTCGCGAACTACATTCACGTCGAGGTCGTTATCCTTGGCATTTTCGCCAACAATCATCCCCTCATAAACGTCGATCGTCGGGCCTACGAACAGTTCGCCGCGCTCCTGCAGGTTGTAAAGCGAATAAGGCGTAGTTATTCCGGCTCGATCGGACACCAGAGCCCCGGTAAGACGGTGAGGAATTTCGCCTTGCCATTCCATGTAGCCATCGAACAAGGAATTCATCACGATGGTGCCGCGAGTGTCGGTGAGCAACTGACTGCGCAAGCCGATCAATCCGCGGCTGGGAACGCGAAATTCAATTCGCACTCGTCCGTACCCGTGATTGTGCATGTTGAGAACTTCGCCTTTGCGCGCGCCCAGCTGCTCCATTACCACGCCCACAAACGCTTCGGGCACGTCCACGGTTAGTTTCTCGACCGGTTCCATAAGCTTGCCGTCCACGCGCTTGGTCACGATCTCCGGCTTTCCCACCATCAGTTCGTAGCCTTCGCGCCGCATCATTTCTATAAGGATGGAAAGCTGCAGTTCGCCTCGGCCCATGACCACAAAAGAATCGGTAGCGTCGGTTTCTTCGAGACGCAGCGAGACATTCGTCAGCAATTCTTTCTGCAGCCGCTCGCGAAGATTTCGGGAAGTCACATAGGTGCCCTCGCGCCCGGCAAACGGCGAGGTGTTCACCGTAAATAGCATGGCAATTGTAGGCTCGTCGATGGTGATGTGCGGCAGCGGCGCCGGGTTCTCCACGTCGGTAATGGTTTCGCCAATGGTGATGCCTTCAACGCCGGCCACCGCGATTATGTCGCCGAGAGTGGTTTCGGTGATGTCCGTCCGCTTCAGGCCGGAGAAGGAAAAGAGCTTCGTGATTTTCGTCTTGTGAAGTGTTCCGTCCAGTTTCGCGATGACAACGTCTTCACCGGTGCGCATGGTTCCGTTGAACACGCGGGCAATTGCCAGGCGTCCCAGATAGTCACTGTAATCCAGATTGGCTACCAGGATTTGCAGCGGTCCGGCTACGTCACCCGTAGGCGCGGGAATGGTTTTAACGATGGTTTCAAACAGAGGCTGCAGGTTTACTCCGCCTCCTTTTATATCTCGCGAAGCGGTTCCAGCTTTCGCGTTGGTGTACAGAACCGGAAAGTCGAGCTGCTCTTCTTTGGCATCGAGATCGATAAAAAGATCGTAGACCTCGTTCAACACTTCCTGCGGGCGAGCATCGGAACGATCGATCTTATTGATCACCAGGATCGGAGCCAGGTGAGCTTCCAGTGCTTTGCTGAGAACGTAACGGGTTTGCGGCAGCGGACCTTCACTGGCATCGACCAGCAGCATCACGCCGTCGACCATTTTCAGCGCGCGCTCCACCTCTCCGCCAAAGTCGCTGTGCCCGGGCGTGTCGACAATGTTGATCTTCACATCGTGGTAAAGGATGGCCGTATTCTTGGCCAGAATAGTGATCCCCCGCTCGCGCTCCAGATCGTTCGAATCCATCACACGTTCAATGATGTGCTCGTTCGAGCGAAAAGTGCCGCTTTGCTGCAGCATGGCATCGACCAGCGTGGTCTTGCCGTGATCGACGTGGGCAATAATGGCAATGTTGCGAATGCTGGAACTCAAATGAGACTTCCTTCCCGATTACCGCATAGCGGCCTACTATCACTTTACTATGCGCGGCAGGAAAGCGGCGAGACACAAGAGGGTAGGGCAAGGCGCACAATGGAGGCCGGGTGTTCCCGGCTGCGCGAACATTCAGTCTGCTGCCGCAGTATTTTTAGGAATTGGCTTTCCAGCCATCCGGCTCTCAGCCTCATTCACAGCGCGCCGCGCAGCCACAATCGCCTTGCTGGTGGTAGACTCCGGGCCTTCAGAATCAGTATTAGCGAAGAACACCCGGTCCATCGGCTGTCGCGCCAGTGGTTGCACTTTGGTGTAGAGTCCCGGCGTCGACATATAAAGAGGATGCCCGCGACGGTAAATGTGAACCTCGACCGGATCGACATTGGAACCGGGGAAGAGCTTCTGAAAATCGCTCAGCACGCTGACAGCCTTTTGGCGCGCGCCAGCGTCGGTGAGGAGCGAACTACGATCTTCTTCCCGCAGCGGCGTATAGCAAGTAAGGATGTTGTATTTCTGCTGGTAACCGGGCTGATTGCGCACCACCCAATCCGCCACGATGAAATCGGTGAAAGCATTTCCCGGACACCACGTGTCAAAGCTCTTGTTAAAGACCGGCTTGTCAAAAATCAGGTTTACCACGGGATAAGGAATGTAGCGAATCTCATGCATGGCGTCGCTTTGTTTGTCTGGCAGACCCTCCACGATGCGCCGGGTGATGAACTTCGGAGTGGCCATAATCACGGTCTTGGCCGCCACTGTTTTCAATTCTGCCCCTTGCATGTAAGTAACTTGTACTTCGTTGTTCCCGGGAACGACGGCGACTGTGGTCGCGCCTGCTTGCATCCGATCGGCAAATTGTGGCTGCAGAATTTCCCCTAACTTCCTGGTAATCGCACCCAGCCCGCCCGGCCAGGTGTAGAAATCCGGAACTGTTTCTGCGCCGATGTCCTGGATATCCGTGATCCCCAGCGCGGCTGAGGTGTCTTCGGTAGTCGCTCCCCAGTTGGACGGACCATAATTGTCGTACCACTGCTTTACCTCGGCGGGATAGCCTTTCATGAAATTAGAAAATGGAAGATTGTCGAGCTCGAATGCGCGCTTCTCCACATCAATCTTCAGCATATCTTTCTTAAACTTCTTGAAGCCCTCGCGCACCGCCGCGGGGTAAGGTAATCGGTCGAGCCCCTCGGCCCACGTATTGCCAATCCATTCGCCCTTAATAATGGTGCTGTCACGATCGTGAACGGGCAGCGGTTCCAGGCCGATTTCCTTGGCGAAGCCGTAAGTGTACTCGCTCTTGCCGAGAAATGCCGACCCGGTGGCGTATGCGCTTCCTTGATATTCCATCAAATACGCATTGCCGCCCCAGTGCGGTTCTTTTTCCAGTAGAAGGAAATCGTGGCTCCGCAAAAGATATGCAGCCGTCATGCCGCTGACTCCGCCGCCCACGATTACAACGTCGTGACGCGCGGAAACTGGCGGCCGAGTAAAGACCTTGCCGTCGCGTACCTGATGGCAGATGCGATTGTCTTCGCTGTTGACCTCAGGCTGCGGCGTCTCCGCCGCCAACAAAGACAGATCAATCGGACACCCAGCCGCGACCGAACCCGCGACCACGAATTTAATAAAGTCTCTGCGATTTGTGCTCATAGAAGCATCCTTGTGCAGCGCCGCCGTCTCGGCAAGATGCCGGCGCTGCAAACTCTAAGCTGTCCCTACAACTTCGGCAACAACTCCCGGCGCCGCTGGGGACACTATCCGCAAGCGGTACCAAGTGATTATGGCGATCAACGAGAAAACAAAAATGATGCTGGAGATGGCATTGATTTCCGGAGTGATCCCACGTCGCAGCCGTCCCCAGATTTCCAGCGGCAGCGTGTTATCGCGCCCAATCAGAAAAAAGCTGACCGCAATTTCATCCATGGATAAGGTGAAGATCAGCAGAGCGGCGCAGATGATCGATAAGCGCAGGTTCGGAATAGTGATCCGCCAAAACGTCTGCCAGTAGTTCGCCCCAAGATCCAGCGAAGCTTCCTCCTGCGCGCGATCCATTTTCTGCAAGCCCGCGAACACCTCCGTAGTGGCGACCGAAATCAACGCGGTGCCGTGGCCAAGCACAATCGTCACCAGGCTCAGCTTCACGTCAGCTTCGCGAAAAAGCATGAGCAATGAAAGGCCCGTAATAATGCCAGGTAGAATCAAAGGCAACAGCACCAACCGGCGAAAAAGAGTTTTTCCTGGAAAGTTGGTGCGGTCGAGGGCTAAGGCGGCGGGGATGCCGAAGCTTAACGAAATCGCCATCGCAGCAAAGGCAACCACCAGGCTGTTGAGAACCGATTCCCAAATGGCATCGTCGGCAAAAAGCATGCGATACCAATCCAGAGTCAGATTACGCGGAGGAAATCCACCAACCCCGGCTCCGTTGAACGAATAGACGATGAGCGTGACGATAGGCAGATAAAGAAATCCGAAGACAACCGCGGCGTGCCATGGCAGCCAGCGCGACGTGCCGGGGGCGGCGCTCATCGGAAGCTCCATTTTTTCTCCATCTGCTCAGACAACAAAAGCAAAGCCAGCACCAGCAGAAGCATGCAAAATGAAATGGCCGCGCCCAAAGGCCAGTTGTAAGCCGCGCCGAACAAGCTCACCACGATGTTGGAAGTCATGATGCCGCTGGGACCACCAAGCAGAAGCGGCGCCAGAAAATCGCCGAAGCTGAGCACGAACGCGAAAGTTGCGCCGGCCAGCACCCCAGGCACAGACAGCGGAAAAATCACTCTCCAGAAAGTTTGCAGCGGCGACGCGCCCAGATCATGCGAGGCTTCGACGAGATTACGCGGAACGTGTTCCAACGACGCGTAAATCGGCAAAAACGCAAACGGCGTATAGATGTGCGTCAGCGTAAGCACCACTGCAACTGGACTGTAAAGCAGAAACTCAAGCGGATGTTTTGTAATGTGAAGGTATTGCAGCAAAGTATTGAGCACGCCATCACTGCCTAAAATTGTCTTCCAGGCGTAGGCGCGAACCAGGTAGCTCACCCACAGCGGAATAATCACCAACTGATAGAAAACATCTTTTTTCGCGCCCCTATAGAACGAGAGGTAGTAGGCAAGCGGATATCCGAGCAATAAGGAAAAGATGGTGACGCGAGCCGCAATCCACATCGAGCGAAAAAGAGTTTGCAGGTAAACATTCACCCGAAACAGTTCCCGATAATTGTCCAGCGTCCAGGTGTGGACAATGGTCTGCGAAGGCGAGACCGACCAGAAGCTATAGCAAAAAAGCAGCCCATAGGGCGCCAGCAAAAATACCATTACCCACAGGAGCGGCGGCGCAGTAATGGCGGTTTTGTATGCGCGCGAGAACATTCAATCAGCCTCGACCCGACGACTCGCGAACCGGCACTGCATCGGCCGGAGAGAACTCCAAAAGCAAATCCCCCTGCCGGTTTTCGCGAGTTGCGGTCCTCACCGACAGCCTAAGCCCGTCGTCGCAGACAATCTGCAGCAAATCGGTGGCGCCGTGAAAAGCCTGACCCTCGATCTTGCCCCGAACCCGGACGAAATTAGTTTCCAGGTTGGCGGTTGCAGACCCGGCCAACCTGATATTTTCCGGCCGCAGAGAAAACACAGCCGGACCATCCGGCAACCCAACCCTCCAGGAAAGCGCGTGGCAATGCGCGACTCCCGCAGTTACTTTGGCGCGAAGCAGATTGGTGTGGCCGATGAACTGCGCCGTATAAGCCGTAGCCGGACGACTGTAAATTTCGCGGGGCGAAGCCACTTGCTCCAACTCGCCCTTGCGCAACAGGGCAATGCGATCCGACATGACCATCGCTTCTTCCTGATCATGCGTAACAAATACAAACGAGATGCCAACCTCCCGTTGCAGCGATTTCAACTCGACCTGCATTTGCCGGCGAAGGTTGGCATCCAGCGCGGAAAGCGGTTCGTCGAGCAGCAACAATCGGGGCCGGTTCACCAATGAGCGCGCTAAGGCCACCCGCTGTTGCTGTCCGCCGCTGATATTCGCGGGTTTGGCGCCGGCATACGTACTCATCTTGACCATCGCCAGCGAGTCCGAGACACGCGCCGCAATCTCCGTCTTGGGCAACTTAGCCACACGCAGCCCGTATCCCACGTTATCTTCCACGTTCAAATGCGGGAAGAGCGCGTACTGCTGAAACACAGTGTTGACGCGCCTGCGGTAAGGCGGCAGCAGATCCAGCCGTTCCCCCTCCATAAAAATCTCGCCGGAATCGGCGCTCTCGAAGCCCGCAATGATGCGCAATAGCGTCGTCTTTCCGGAACCGCTCTCTCCGAGAATCGTCAGAAACTCGCCCTCGGCGATTTGCAGAGAGACGTCGCGCAGCACCGGATTTTTTCCAAATGACTTCGCAATATTGCGGATGTCCAGCAACGTACGCACGCCCGACTTGTCAGGACGAGCGATAGCGGGTTCGGTAACGGTTGTCATTTGCTTTGGTAGCGCCGCTGCTGCGAATCTATTGCGCTGCCTTTACTTCGTTCCAGACTTCAACGTACTTCGACCGCCGCGGCACGTCCTGCCAGAAATAAATACGCTTTTGATAATTGTCCACATCATCCAGGTGCAAACTCTTGACCTGCTCCGGTGTCATATATTGCGCGGCTTGCGGATTCGCTGGCGTATAGCCGGTAACATCCGCGACCTTTTTTTGTGTCTGGGATTCAATCATGTAATCGAGAAATTTGTATGCCAGATCTTTATTCTCGCTCCCCGCGGTGACCATTAAATGATCGATCCAGCCGGTGGTATTTTCTTTGGGAATGGTTTCGCCGATGGGGAAGTTGAGCTTGCGAAGCTGGTTGGTCATCAGCGGCCAGCCCATGGCCAGGACGACTTCGTGGTTTTGAAACAGATTAGTCAGCTCGCCGCCGGTCGACCACATCTTGCGGATGTTCGGCTTCAACTCCAGCAGTTTTTTCTTGACTGCATCCAGTTCTGCATCGCTGAGATTGTAAAGATGAGTTGGATCGGGTTTATCGAAAGCTAAAACCTGCGCCGCCATATACAAGGTTGAAAGTTCGTCCCAAACGGAAACCTTGCCACGGTATTTCGGATCCCATAAAACATTCCAACTGTCTGGCGCTTGCGAAAATACCGTCCTGTCATACAGCAGAGGATTTGGTCCCCACATGAACGGCACGCCAAACACCTGGTCTTTGACCCGAACCAGGGGCAGGGAAGTGAGTTGGGGCGAGAGTTGCGAATAGCCGGGAAACTTGGCAAGGTCGAGGGGCGCAGCCAATCCCGCCCTGGCGATCGAGGCAGCAACATCGCTCGAGGGTGAGATCACGTCATAGTTCCCGGCGCTGCCGCCGCGCAACTTGGCCACCAGTTCGTCGCTCGAACCCATGTACGACGCGGTAATTTTGCAGTGGCATTGTTCCTCGAAGCCACGCACGAAAGACGGGTCGGCATAACCTTCCCAGACAAGGAGGTTCAGCGTCGGCGTCTTCTTAGCACAAGAGCCAAGCAGAACACAAGATAGCGCCAACAGCGCAACTGCAAAGCGTCGGCTCGTCAACGTGCCTCCATACCTCGTTTGCGCCTCAAGCAACTCTAAAAAGTTGGCGGCGTGTTAACCCACAACACCCGAGTCTCGGTGCGGCCGGGATTGAACCAGCTATGCGGGGTTGCGCTTTCGAAATAAAAACTGTCGCCGGGTTTGAGCCGGTATTCCACCTTCGCTACTGAAATATGCAACTGCCCATGCAACACGTGCAGAAACTCCTCGCCGTCGTGCGTATAAGATTCGCCGCTGCCGGCACCGGGAGAAATGCGAAAAAGGTGCGGTTCCATCACCGTGTTCCCCCAAGCCAGCAACTCCATACGAACTCCCGGCCCGGCCTCGAGGACTTTGCGCTCGTCCGGCGGAACTAATCGGCTGCTCGGTTCTGAAGCGTTGAAAAAATCGAGGATGTTGGTTTTGTAGAATCGTGCCAGCTTGCGTAGAGTGCTCACCGAAGCGCTCATATGAGAACGTTCGAGTGCGCTCAGAAATCCGACCGAGATGCCGACGTTTTTGGCTACGTGAGCTAAAGACAATCCACGGGTCAGGCGCATTTGACGCAGATGCAGGCCGATCACGCTGCTGCTTCCGTTCGGCTGCACCAGGCCCTCGCGCTTGAGCAACTGGGCAATGGCTGGGGCATTGAGGCCGCGCACCTTGCGCAGGAACCGGGCCCGCTTCAGAAGTTTCACGTCTTCGCTTGTGTAGAGGCGATACCTGTTGCTGCTGCGGTGAGGATGTGCCAGCCCAAGATTTTCCCATGACCGGATCAACGACGAAGAGACGCCCACCAGCCGAGCGACATCGCCGATTTTCAAGTAAGGTTTTGGGCTCGCGTTTTTCAATTCAAGCCATGCTCCCGTCTTCTTTGCTGCGCGCTCAAAGTCTTTTTTACTTGACAGCAGGGCGGCGGGTTCTCTAACCTTGCGCGATTATAGCAAGGTTTTATTTTCACGCAAGCGTTGTTAGTCGATCTCGCATTGCAATCGGGAGGGGTCCATGCATCCGAATCTGACGCATCGGTCGTCCGCTTTGTGGGTCACTTTGCTGGTCGTCTGTCTTAGCGTCCCCGCCTTTTCGCAGAGCACCAGCGGCCGAATCGTGGGGCGAACTGCGGATCCGACAGGCGCGGTTCTGGCGGGCGTGAAGATCACGCTGGCAAATGAGGCGACCGGCGCCAGCCGCAGCACTCAGACCAATGCCAACGGAGACTACAATTTCGTTGAAGTTGTACCCGGCAGCTATCGCGTTGAATACGAGCTCACCGGTTTCAAAAAGAATATTCAGACCGGCGTGGTCGTCGATGTCAACCAGGTGGTCACTCTCAATTCAACTTTGCAGGTAGGGGCTACGCAAGAAGTCGTCGAAGTCACTTCGGAAGCTCCCCAGGTCGACACCACCAGCACGCAATTAGGCGCGGTCATTAATAACCGCTCGGTGAATGAACTGCCGCTGAACACCCGCGACACTTATCAGTTCCTCCAGTTGCAACCCGGTGTGCAAGCCCAGCTCGGAAACGGCAATGGCAGCTTGTTCTACGGATCGCAAGACACCGGCTCAGTTTCGGTCAACGGCGGTCGAACCCGGGCGAATAACTTCAGTGTCAATGGCGGCGATGCCAACGATCAATTCGTGAATCTCCCCACCGTACAGCCATCCCCGGACAGCGTTGAAGAATTCCGCGTCATTACCAATACTTTCGACGCGGAGTACGGACGCAATTCAGGTTCGGTGGTGAACGTAATCACAAAATCCGGAACCAACGGTTTCCATGGCGACCTGTTCGAGTACTTTCGCAACACGGTTCTGGACGCGCAAGGCTACTTCAACAGCACCCGGCCGCAATGGAACCAAAACCAGTTTGGCGGGACTCTGGGCGGCCCCATAAAGAAAGACAGTAGTTTTTTCTTTCTTTCCTATGAAGCACGCCGTATCCGGGAAGGAACTCCCGGACCCGTGTTGAACGTTCCGACCATGGCCCAAAGGGGCGGCGATTTCTCTGGAGTCGGCGGTTTTGCCAACGGAGGCGGGATCAGTAATTCATTCGTAGCCAGTGTTCTCAATGCTCGATCCAGCGGGGGCACAAGCTGTCCGAATGCGATCACCGCGCTCGGTGGCACGGTGCCCGCGGCGGGGGCGGCTTGGTCGTCCATCTTTCCCACCGGCGTGATTCCTGTTGCATGTCAGGATCCGGTCGCGTCGAACCTGATGCAGCAGTTCATCCCCGGTCAGAACGTGGGAACCGGCCTGAACCAATCCGTTCCTGTCAGTACAGATAACGGGGATCAGTTCACCGTGCGCTTTGATCAGAGGCTCACCAGCCACCAGAATTTTAGTGCCTACTATTATTTCAACGATATCCGCCAGCTTCAGCCCTACAACGAGTTCGAGGCGGCCGGTGCGACCGTTCCCGGTTTCGGTAACCTTAACGACAACCGCTTTCAGCAATACAATCTGAGCCACACTTGGACCATCAGCAATGCCCTGGTGAATGAGGCCCGCTTTACCTACATGCGACAGGGACAGCTTGGCTTTCTCAAGCCCCAGCTTAACAACGCAGTAACCGCGTCGTGTACAGGTGCAGCCGCCGCTTTCTGCTTCACCGGTACCTCAGATGCCGCGCCCATCAATAATCTCCTCACCAGCTTTGGTATTCCCGCCGGCAAAGGCGGAATTACTCCCGGCCTGCCCGCAAGCCTCACCGGCGTTCCTTACATAAACATCAGCGGCGGAGCTGCTTTTGGCAACAACTTTGAGGGCTTCCTTCCGCAGGTTGGCAATAGTTTTCAGTGGTCGGACGATTTAACCTGGGTGAAAGGCAATCACACTCTCAAGTTTGGCGTCGACATCCGCCGCGCCCGCTTCGATCAATATTATTATTTCGACGTCAACGGCGAATTTACTTTCGACAATTCCGGACCCAACGCCATCTTCCCCGGAGACGGAGACAATTACGCGGAATTCCTCCTCGGCCTCACCGATACTTATACCCAGGGATCGGGACAGCGCGAGGACATTCGTGCCACCGCAGTTTATCCATTTGTGCAGGACAGCTGGAAGATCAAACCCAACCTCACTCTCAACTACGGCCTGCGCTGGGAACTCAATACGCCGCTCACGGATATCGCTGGACACGTCGAAACTTTCCGCCCCGGGCAGAATTCGACAGTGCACCCCTGCGCACTGTCTCCGTTAAGCGAAGCGTACTTCGGCGTGAGCAGCCCCAGTTGCGACGCTGTCGGAGTCACTCCTACGGGCTTGGTCGTGCCGGGGGATAAAGGTGTTCCGCCCGCCATGACCAGCACTTATTACAAAGCTTTCGCGCCGCGTATCGGGGTGGCCTATAGTCCGAATTCCAACGGCGGTCTCAAGGGAAAGATTTTTGGCAACAATGGCGCAACCAGTATTCGCGCCGGGTTTGGGCTGTTTTATAACCCGATTGAAGAACTCGTGTTGGCGCAATTCGGCGCCGAGCCGCCGTTTGGAGGCAGTTCCTCGTTATTCGATACTTTTCTGAACACTCCGTTCGTTTACCAGGCCGGCGGAACCCCCGCGCCCAACCCGTTCAACGGCGTCATCAGCCCAGCGCCTGGCCAACCCGTGGATTATTCCCTGTTTCGCCCGCTCCTGCTTTACGGCGAGTTCCAACCGCACCTGCGCACTCAGTACACCTCGCAATACAACCTCACGATTCAGCGGCAACTGACCAGAGATATGATGATGCAGATTGGCTATGTCGGGTCAGAAGGACATCGTCTGCTGGCCTCGCACGACATAAACCCATCAAGCCCACAGACCTGTTCGGACATGATTACGCTTTACAATCTGAATCCGAACAACGTGACCTCATTCGGAACGCCGACCCAGTGCGGCCCCTTCCTGCAGGACACGCAATGGAGCGTAACCGTTCCTAACGGCTTCCGGTTCCACATGCCGAGCGGACAAGTCTTGACTGGCGCTGGACAGACTTTGCAGTTTGTCGGCTTGCGGCCGTTCTCCTCCC
>Ga0207066_1182_pt1 | contig 14490 bp, 17 predicted proteins | sample Alteio_BWMinCont_24_FD_153490 | JGI IMG/M metagenome (GOLD analysis project Ga0207066, IMG submission 153490) | Enriched cells from forest soil in Barre Woods Harvard Forest LTER site, Petersham, Massachusetts, United States -... | ecosystem: Environmental > Terrestrial > Soil > Temperate forest >...
CAATCCCGAAAATAGCCGCCGGAATGCTGCTGTGAGGACTCATGAGTTTCAATCTTGATGACAGGAAGGGTAACAGATTCGTGGAAGGGCGAACACCGTTGGATGAGCGCGGTCTCTAGACGTGGAAGAGCCGCCGAAATACCGTGGAAGAGCGGCGCTTTAGCGCCGCGTAAAGCATCCCAAACTCAACCGGGCTTTAGCCCTACTGCGGCTTCTGCTGCGCCGGCGGCGTCTGCGCCGCAGGAGGCGTCGTCGTCCCCGGAGTCGTCGCACCCGCCGGCTTCTTCGCCACCGGCTTCTTCTTCACCACCGGTTTCTTCGCTGGCTCGTTATCGTCGACCACAACTTTCTTCGGAGGCGCTGCGGGAATCGCCGCTTGCGCCGTCTTCAAGTCCGCGCGCAGCCGCACAATCTCCTGCTCTTTCGACGCAGCCAGATTCTCCATGCGCTCAGCAATCTGTTTCCGCGTTCCCTCAAATCCGCTAAGATCGTTCGCCAGCGCCTGGAAGTCGTCCTTCGATCCAAACGCTCCCGCCGATTCCACCACGCTGCCCATCACGTCATACAGCGCATCCAGATTCCGATACAGGCGGAACGTCGACGGCACATCCTCCGGCGCGTTCCGCACTTTCGCGATCATCTCCGGCAACGCGCTCTGCAAATTGCGCTGGATCGAATCCACATTGCCCAGCGCCTGCTTCTTCGTGCCACCGTCGGTCTTCCAGCGCTCGATGCGCAGCTTCGTCAAGTCGGCCTGCGTGCTCTTCGAGGTCGTCTCCAACTGCCCGAGCAGCCCGTTGATCTCCGTCATCGACGCGTAAGAGACCGGCCCGCCCGCCTGCGCGGAGTACGCAGGCCCTTGCCCCTGCACCGAATATGCGGCCGCATTCGCCCTCGGCGCCGCGGAAGTTTGCCCGATCGCGATCGCGCCCAACACGAGCCAACCAAGTCCAAAACAGCATGAAATTAATTTAGGGTTCATTGTTCGCAGAGACGGTGGCGTGATGTATCCAAGTAACGATGCGTCCAAGTAACGACGCGTGCAACAGAATATAGATAAGCCGAGGATACTACAAGACGAATGCGCGAAGATGGTCGAGATGCTGAATGTGGGGACAACCGCCCCCGGCTAGCTTGCCCTGAGCGAAGCCGAAGGGTCGAGCGAAGCTCGACAGCCCCGACCCCGTCCGCTACAGCAGCCCGCCAGTCTGGATCGCTAAATCATTCAACGCCATCTCCAGCTTCGTAAGAGCCGCGCCAATCTCCGGATGCTCTCCGATCTTTTCTTGCAGAGTCTTCAGAATCTGCTGAGCGCTCTTGATATGCGCCTCGACCTTGGCGGGATTCGATTCAGGATTGTGTTCGCTCTGTGTGTCCATGGCAACTGGCTCCCCTGCACACTCACGACAGCGTTTTCCCCTCCATTCTACGCATCCGACGCCCATCGGGAAGGTGGGTCAAAGAAAAATCAGGCGTTTGGCTACGCCCGTCAATGAGCGTAATGGCGATATTGCAACCGCTGACAAACTCGAGGCGTTTTTTCACTTGTCCGGCCCTCGCCAAGAAATAGAAACTGGGCGCTTAAGGGATTACACTTATCAGTAACGAGTCAGCGGAATCTGCCCAGACTGTAAGGGGGTGAGAATATGGTGCCCTTGGTTCGCCGCTCGATCCTCAAGAAATTCCTCATCGTCGTTTCCTGCACCCTCACCGTTTGTGTCCGTACTCCGCCAGCTACGGCACAGCGCGCCACCGGCCACACTGCTGGAGGAGAAGTTCACGTCTCACCACCTGTTCCCCACATTTCGATTTCTTCAGCACCTCGTGTCTATGCACCGATTTCTGCTCCTCGAATCTCGGCACCCTCGTCTGCGGGCGCACTCCGCATGGCTGGTTTTCGCCCTCCTCAGCGTCCGATTCGCCGATTTCCGCCGGCGTTTGTCATTTACGAATTCCCCTTTCTTTTCGGCGGACCGTTCTGGGGATTGAACTCATGTTCGTGGGCGACCTGTGACCTCTTCTGGTCATGGACGCTCGGTTACACCGACGTCTCCTCCCCCGGTCCCACAAACTATGTTTCGCAGGTGTACGAGACTCCTGGGTATGACTACGGCGAAGAGAGACCGGACCGACCGCAACTCTTCTTGAAAGATGGAACGGCTCTCAACGTGACCGATTACTGGCTCGTCGACGATCAGCTTCATTTCACGATGATTGAGGAGTTTGGCACGAAACCGGCGGAACACGTGATTCCTTTCGAGGCACTGGATTTGCAAACGACCGTTGATGCAAATGCGCGGAGAGGTTTCAGCTTCGTGCTACGCGATGAACCAATCGAGCAGTATCTGCGCGACCATCCTGAAGGCTCGCTGCCCGCCGTGACGCATCCTCATCAGTAAAGTTTGAGAGTTAAGAGTAAAGCCAACCCAGGTCAGTCCCATCCTCGTTTACGTCACCGACAGGCCAGAGCGCTCACAGCCCCCGCGCGCTAGTTGGCGCATACACCCCATCTGGATCTAACACCAACCACGAGCCAAGGTTCCAGTTCTCGGATCGCCTCGCCGCCCCGGGAACTGGATCACTTAGCTAATTTAGACGCCACGTGCGCCTCATCTAGTCTCTCGTCCAAGCAGATCGTGCTCTAGCGGTGTCCACCATGCCCGCCGTGCCCACCGCCGCGATATCCGGGAAGCGCGTGTTCACCCCTCGCTTCATGGCCGGCGTCGCCAATGTTGCCTCGCCCATCCCGCGCCTCGTTCCCCTGGAAGTGGTTGAAGCGCTCCGCCCCGCGCTCCGGCAACGGTCCAACGTATCCGTGATGTGGATCGAAGCGGTTGTCAACATGGCCGTAAAAGCCGTGACGGCCGTGAAACCACGGGCCAGCTCCAAGAAACACCCCACCAACAAACCAGTCGGGCCCATAGTATCCGTACGGAGCACAGTCATAGGGCTCATAGTCGAAGTATCCGTAAGGGCACACGGGAGCCACTCCGATGTTTACGCCGACGGAAACCTGGGCTGGCGCCACGGGTACACAACACAAAAGGCCAGTCATGAGAGCTGCGAAAGCAAGCGCACTGACTTTGAACATGATCTCCTCCTTCTTTCTCTTTGATTCGTACAGAGGTTCAACCTGGACAACTGAGCGCCAGCATAATACCAACCATGAGTACCGGCAAGTCGGCCCACAGAAAGTAATCGTGACCGGCTCCCAGTTGGGAATTGCCAGAGTGATTGTTGTTGACAGGCGATAGCTCTCACGCCCCGCAGCTTTCGATGAGTGCGGCGATGTTTCAACAGTTACCGGCCAGCGTACTCTGTCCGCGCTGGCCAATCGCACTAGGTTTCATGCCACAACGCGCTGGGTGTCGCTCTTGTGCGGTGAGCGTGATGTCGTCAATGGAAGAGTCGCGTAGACCTTCGTACCGGAGCCGTTGGATTCGATAACCAAATCGCCGCGCAGATGGCGCACACGCTCGCGCATTCCTCTGATTCCCACTCCAGTGCCTTGCGACTGAATCGCAGCCAGTCGTTCCGGGGACATTCCCTTTCCTCGGTCTTCAACCGTTACGTGGATAGTGTTTTCTTCGCGCTCAATTCGAATCAGCGCAACCTTGCTTCCCGAGTGACGATGAATGTTGGTCAAGCATTCCTGCACAAGGCGGAATATGACAAGTTCCATTTCGGTTGGGAGTCTGCCGAAATTATCGGGAACCTGCAAATCGATCTCGAGACTACTGCGCTCTACAAGACCTTGCACGTACCAACTCAGTGCTGACGAAATGCCAGTTTCATCCAACAGCGGTGGATGTAGAAGATAGGAGGTTGTGCGCAGTTCTCGCGCCAGGTGCTGTACCAACTCTTCGGCGTACTGCACGTCTTTGGCAAGAGCAGGATCTTTCTCTGCGTTTTCCCTGATTTGTGTAAGCTGCAAGTCGAGCGCGGTCAATGTCTGTCCGGCGCTATCGTGCAGTTCCCGCGCTATATGCCGGCGCTCGGCATCTTGAGATCCCAGGAGCAGCGCCGAGAGGTCACGCAGTTCCGAATTTCTCCTCTCCAGCTCCCGAGTACGAAACTGCACTTGGGTGTCGAGCGCATCCGCCAACGTTCGATAACGTTCTTCGCTCTCGCGCAGCTCTCGCTCGATTTGTTTGCGTTGGGTGATGTCCCGAGCAATTTTCGACGCTCCAACAATCTTTCCGTTGGCGTCCCGAACTGGTGAAATTGTCAGCGAAATATCGAACTGGGTCTTGTCCTTGCGCACGCGAACGGTGTCGAAGTGTTCGATTCGCTCGCCCTTCCGGATTCGTTCGAGGATGACCGTTTCTTCGTCCTTGCGATTGCTCGGGATGATCAACGAAATGTGCTGGCCTACCGCTTCGCTAGCAGTGTAGCCAAACAACCGCTCTGCACTCCTGTTCCAAGTGGTGATGATGCCATCCAGCGTTTTGCTGACGATGGCATCCTCGGATGAGTCCACGATTGCAGCGAGCAAGCCAACAGCTTTATCAGCTCTTACGCGTAGCTCTGGCAACTCATTCAGGAGCGACTGGCTGATGCTGTCCCTGGCCTCCGGGTCATTGAGGATGCAATCTGCCAATGCTTCATGTGTCGCCAGTAGTTTGTTAATGTCATCTTCAAAAACGATTTCAGGATGTGTTTCAGTCCAATAGTGCGCTGCTCTGACAAACGCCAGGAATAAGAGTAAGTATTGCAGGCGAGTCGGACCAAGTAGCCGCGCCAGTGCGCCAAGACACAGCAAATAGTCGGAAGTCTTCAAAAACACGTGCCCGGCCAAAACAAAGATGGCATCTTCCATCTGCATGTTGGCCGTTGGCATTTCAACAATGGGTGCGGGGCAGGATGCACACAGCGCTAGACGAGATTGAAGTTCCTGTCCGCGTGGAAAGGGCCGTCGAAGGAGTTCAACGACATCTGTGACACTCTGCATACGCACCGTCGGATCGCCAGCGGGATGGCCAAGCCCCACCAGGAAACCAACATGACGAGCAATGCAGTAGCGGACGGCGCAGAAGCGGGACAGGTGGACGAAAAGCCGCTCCTTAAAAACGGAGGGCAGAGGATTGTCGAGATAGGCAGCCTGTGCGAATCCCCACAATTTCTCGATAATCTCGGGAGTCTCAGGTGCGATGCGGAAAAAATTGGGAAGAACCCCGAACCGCTCCTCTACTCGATTCTCAAGGTTTGACGCTTGGTTCCCCACTGATTTCACTTTTGACGACAAGGGCAATTATACGGCCATGCAGGCCGACTGTTAGGCCAATTAAGCTCTTTGAGAGGTTTTGAGCGTTATGGCGATTTTTCATCAACTGTCGGTAGTCAGCATCCATCGCTAGGCTTTGCGTGCGCGGAGCGTCCGCTCTTTGTCACGCGCGCCAGACAATCCTTTAACAAACATGTGACAGTCGCGCCCACGTCTTCTTCCCGAATGCTGCGTCAAATATGGCATACGGTCGAAGGTGATTGGTGAGAGCGTACCCGCTTTGCAGTGCATGCAGACAGAGGCGGTGACGCGAAGCACAGAGAGGCGAGCCTGCACGTGTTGAAGCCGCACGGCCACATGATCGACCGGGAGCAGAGCGGCGAGAAAGGTAAGGTGCTAAATGAACAAGATTAATTGGCTGTTGTACTTTCTCGCAGTGATGCTCGGGCTAATAGTCTCTGCTGAGGCGCAAAACACCGTTCTCGGGCAATTCACGTTGGGTAAGTCTGCCAGTTGCCCCTCCGCTAAGAACTCGACCGACCCGTTTGCCAGCGGCATGAGTTGCTTCGTGGACAATAGCATTTCGTGTCCCGACACCGAAAACATCAGCCTGAGTTTCGGTCACTTGATGCCGAGTGGCGTTCCTCTGGGCGTGGTCGTGCTGCTTCCGGGCGCTGGAGGGCAGAACGCGAGTCAAGAGCAGGAATCACAATTCGCCACTAAATACGCGGCTGCCGGCTACGAGGTAGTGCAGTTGCAATGGGACAGCGATTGGGAGGACTCAACCAGCGGGAATCCCGATTCTCCGCACCCCTTGAATATCCAAGCGGCTGCCTGTCGGCCTGCGACATTTCTGTCCCACATTTACAGCACTTTCTATCGGCCGCTGCAGGCCAAAGAGGCCACAGCGGGAATGTGTGCGCAAGGTTTCAGTGCGGGTTCCGGGGCTCTGGGATTCGCGCTAGCTTGGTACGGCGCTGCCACTTCTGCGGAATATCACCTGGACAAAGTTGCTCTGCTGTCCGGTCCGGTCTTCAGTGACATCGAGCAGGGTTGCGAGGATCCGATTCCACCTCCGCAGACCGTGTGTGAAGGGAGTCCGTCGTTCTGCCAGATGGGAACTCAGGCACCCTGGAATGGCTCCGTCAATTATCTGGATAGTCCGCTCAGCAGCGTGAGAGCGTGGACCGGAAAGAAGTCCTGTGGCGGGCCGAAGATGACCACACCTGAGTCTGACATTGGTTGGTTGAGCCAGAGCATTGTGAACGCTCCGGCTGCGCCGACTTTTCAATATCCCGGTACGGTGGTTACCAGTTGGCTTTGCGCGACCGGAACATTGAACAACTCCATAGGTCAGGGCTGGCTCTTTGGCCAGCAGGTCGCGGCGGCGAATCCGGGATTTTCACTTTATGCAGTACAGAATTGCCCTGTAGCCGAAGCGGTGTACGGTGCGGGTGCGACCGTACCAGCTTTGCAAAACGAGTCTGGGTTGACCGCCATTTTGAATGACATGACGAGCCCGGACAGCCCTAATCGCTGCACGAAGCATTAGCCAGCGAACTGCCGCGTCAACCATGGCATACGTTGGAAGGCGATTGGTGAGATGTTGGGATATCGGTGCCAGGAACCCGGTTGATTCGATCGCAACTACTCCCGTGGCAAACCGAAAGTTAATTGTTGCTAACAGGCGATAGCGCTCAGAACCCCGGCGCTAGTTGGCAGACCGACCCCATCTGGATCGATAATAGTTAAAGACAATCGAAACCCGCGCATCCAACTAGACGTATGACTCGCATGATCACAGCCTCATCCCTGCTAGGTCGCACACTCCTCACCGCCGCTCTGTGCGTCTTTACTTTAACTCTAGCTTTTCATTCCCACGCCCAAGAGATGGCCCACCGCCTCATCCTCAAAGATGGCTCGTACCAATCCGTCACGAAATATGAAGTGAAAGGTGATCGCGTCCGCTACCTCAGCGCCGAGCGTGATGAGTGGGAAGAACTTCCCTCATCGCTCATCGATTGGCCCGCCACCGAAAAATTCGAGAAAGAGCGCGCCGCCCCGCCCAAAATCCCCGAGGCCGCTCTCATCGACAAAGAAACCGAGGCTGACCGCGAAGCCGACCTCGCCCGTCTTCCTCAGGTCGCTCCCGGACTGCGCCTGCCCGAAGATTCCGGCGTCTACCTGCTCGACACTTTCAAGGGCGAGCCGCAAATCGACGAGATGCAGCAAGCCGAAGGTGACATCAATCCCAACACTCGCGGCAACCTTATTCGCGGAGCACTGAATCCCATCGCCGGCGCCAAGCAGATCATCGAACTCGATGGCGAACACGCCACTCTCCGCGCCCACATCGCCGTCCCTTCCATCTACATCAATCTCGATGACGACCCGTCACTCAATCAGCCCCCGTCCGGTGAAACCGCTTCCGCCAAGCCGAACGAGCCCAGCCTCGACGCTCCACGCACGCAGGCGCAGCGTCCCGAGCAGCCGCAGCAACCCGTGCAGGCAATCGTCCCATTCGATCGCTTCCGCATCGTGCGGGTTCAGGTGAAAGGCGGCAAGCGCATCCTCGGCGACTTCAAGCGCAGCACCACCGGCAAAATTACTCAGCAGCAGAGCGCAGTGAAATCGACCATCGACAAAGTAAGCGGCGGCTGGCTGAAACTAACTCCAACCGAGCCTCTCACCCCCGGCGAGTACGCCGTGATCGAGACCAAGGGAAAAGACGGCATGAACCTCTACGTCTGGGACTTCGCCGTAAACCCCAACGCCCCCCCCCCAACGCGAACCCCTGGAAGCCGGATGCAAAGCCAGAAGCGAAGCCCGAAACACCACAGCAGCCGAAAGAAAAGAACAATTGAGCTGTCCAGCGATTGAGCCATTGAGTGATCGGGTCATTGAGTGATTGAGAATCCACATACTTCAATTGACTCATCACTCAATCTCCCAATTCGCGAAGTGACGAGTCCCGGAGGGACGACCGACAATAGCCCGGCGTTTCAACGCCGGGTCGGCAGCTAGACAAAGGAACCGCGCCCCTTAGGGACGCCTGAACTAGAAAAGAACGATTGACCGATCCGGTGACCGAGCGACTGAAAATCCACATTCTTTCAATGACTCAATGACCCGATCACTCAATCTCTCAATTTTCCTACGCCAGCCCGGCGTGAATGCCAAAACCTTCGGCGACCTTGAGAAGCGATTTATCCCGTGTCCACAACAGCGTAGGCGAATTGATAAAGACGGACGCTATTAAATGGGCATCGATCAGGCCGATGCCTCGGCTATACAAACCGCGAGCCTCAATCATCAGCCTCATCTCCGCCAGTTGCGGCATTCGCACCTGCGGTAACAGATCCAGTAGCGCAAGCGTTGGCGCGCGTTTCCGCAAAGATCCAAGGGCAAGCTCCGCGATAATGAACGGATGGATCACAATCCGCCCCTGCTGAAGCTGCTTGCTCATTTCTTTGTTTCCCGAACGCAGGTGGTCGATCCAAATCGATGTGTCGGCGAGAATCAACGCCGCCTCATCCTGCGGCGCGGGATATTCTTCAACTCCGGCATTGCCCCTCCTAAAGAGGCCAATCTTCGCGCACTCTCCCGCTCGATGAGGGCCTTAAGCGCCTCCCGTACTAGCGCCGTTTTTTCCTCTACTCCGGTGAACTCCTGGGCGATGCGTACCAGATCGTCATCCAGCGCAAGGGTTGTTCTCATAGAAACTCCAAGCACTGATTATAGCATCATATGATGTCGATTACAGTGCCTAAGCTCGGAGATGTAGATTAGGAGTGAGGTTGAATCAACGAGTCCCGGAGGGACGACCAACAATAACCCGGCGTTTCAACGCCGGGTCGGCAGCTAGACAAAGAAACTGCGTCCAGTAGGGACGCCTGAAACGGAAGGAACAAATTTCAGCGATCTAACGATTGAGCATTGAAAATCCACATTCTTCAATGACTCAATAACCCAATCACTCAATCACTCAATCTCATGCACTTCAGACGCCCCACCGACGTACTCTAAAACTCTCCCTCAAACTCCCTACACTTGCTCAGAGAATCCACATGAAAAACGCCGCGATCGTCTTACTCTTCGCCACCCTGGCAATAGCACAAAATTCACCTACGACAGCCAACTGTCTGGCGAACACCAATACGGTGAATTGTCTGAGCGCAACCCAGCCACAACCGCAACGCCAAGACGCAGTTCAAATCTATCAACAGGGATATCAGGTCGGGCAAGCCATCGGAAACGCGGTCGCCAATCGCCGTGCGAATCACTGGATCAAAAAATATTGCAAGATCCATCCCGGCGAAGCGTGGTGGTATACCTCAACCGCAACCGGATACCTGGACGGAACCTGCCCCGACTAGCCTGATTTTCTTGTGGGTCAATAGAGTTGGAATGATTGAAAATCCACGCTGCTTTTCAATCACTCAATGACCCAATCACTCAATCTTTCAATCCTTACTTCATCACTCCCCGCTGCGCAACCCCAATATTGTCGCGGGTCGTATTCTTCACCAGATACATCATCTCGTCGGCCTGCCGGATGACGTCATGCGCATCGCGCGCGTCGTGCGGATAAGTCGCCAGCCCAATCGAAGCTCGAACATTCAAATCCAATCCCTCGGTGCGGCAAAAACTGCTGGCCCGCAGCGCATCCCGCAACCGCTTCGCCACCACCAGCGCCTGGTCTTTGCTGGTCTGCGGCAGCAGCACCACAAATTCGTCACCACCATATCGAAAGGCAAAATCGATCAACCGCAGCTGCGCCTTCACCAGATATCCAATTTCCGCCAGCAGTTTGCTCCCCACCAAATGCCCATGCGTATCGTTCACCGACTTGAAATGGTCAAGATCGATAAACAGCACGCTGAACTCGTAAGCAAAGCGCGACGAGCGGTAAACTTCCGTCTCCAAAGTTTTGTACAAATGCCGCGCGTTATAGAGTCCGGTGCAGTCGTCGGTGATCGTCAACTCCTGTATCTTTTCCACCCAGCGCGCATTCTCGATCGAGATGGCGGCATAATCGCAAAGCGACTGCAGAAAAAATACTTCCTGCTCGTTGAATTGCGCGATGTCCACATTCACCAACTGAATCACGCCCAGCACCCGCAACTTCGACCGCAGCGGTACGCAAATCACCGACCGCGTTTCGCACTGCGTCGCCTCATCGATGCGCTTCGCGAACCGCGGATCGCTCTCCACATCCGCCAAAATCACCGACTCGCCGTGCTTCGCCACCCATCCCGCGATCCCCTCGCCCACTTTCAACCGAATATCTTTCAGCTTTTCCGCCGCCGCCCCCACCGCAATCGCAAAGTACATCTCCTCGTGTGCTTCGTCCACCATCAGCAACGACCACGTATCCGGACGAAAATATTCCGCCATCTTCTCCATGATGGTCTGCAGAATCGAGTCCAGGTCCAGCGACGACGTGAGCGCCTTCGCCACATCGTGGAAAATGTTCAGCTCCTGGCTTTGTCGGGTTAGTTGAGTGCCGGTCGCTTGCGACATCCCGGATTCCTTGGTCTCCAACACGTTGCAACCACGAATTTTCTAATAACGGCGCTTGCGCAGACGGGTGACAGTTCCAAAAATTATAGGTTCGCACCGCGCCTCGGGCAATGAACGTTGGTAACCAGAACCCCCAAAGCCAACGGGATGCTGGCCTTAGCTCCTAATAAAAGATAATCCAATTCTCACTTGTCATTCCGAGCGAAGTCGGAGCACCAGCGACGGCGAAGGGAGGAACCTGCTGTCCCGAAGAAGCCCCAACCGCCCTGAGTTACCAAGCAAAAATGGATCAACCAAACATACTCATGTAGGGACAGCCGCCCCCGGCTGTCCAATCGAGCGAAGCTCGACAGCAATGCAACCGATGCAGCAAGAACTCCTCACCGCCAGTTGCCCGGAAGCGTACTCTAACTAAGGCAATTATATACTTGACAAATCCACCTATTTTGGGTAAGATTTTGTCATGGAAACGCAACCAAAGACCCTGCAAGAAGCGATTGTATACTTCTCCGATCCTGACAACTGCCTGAACTATGTGAAGGCTTGGCGCTGGCCGGACGGCGTTGTGGTCTGCCCGACATGCGGCAACAAGAGAGTGACGTTCTTGGCAAACCAGCGCAAATGGCAGTGTGGCAGCCATCACGCGAAGCGTCAGTTCTCCATTAAGGTCGGAACGATCATGGAGGATTCGCCGCTTGATCTAGACAAATGGTTGGTTGCGATGTGGCTGGTTGCGAACTGTAAGAATGGAATCAGCAGTTGTGAGATTGAACGGGCGCTAGGGATCACGCAAAAGTCAGCATGGCATCTAATGCACCGCATTCGCCTGTCGATGCAGGATGACGTTTTCGGTACCAAACTCAGTGGCGAAGTGGAAGCCGATGAATCGTTCATCGGGGGCAAGGCACGCAACATGCACGTAAGCGAACGCAAGCGTAGAATCACCGGGACCGGGACGAAGGATAAAACAGCCGTTATCGGTATCTTGGAGCGTGGCGGAAAGGTGCGTACCAGCGTGGTTCCGAATCGTCGCAAGAGCACACTGCAAGCCGAAGTTCGCAAGCATGTCGAAGCTGGCGCGGCTCTGTACACTGATGCGCTGCTTTCGTATGAAGGGCTTGCTGGCGAGTACGCGCATCAAGTTGTAGACCACGCCGTTCAATATGTGGACGGGCGGGTCCACACGAACGGGTTGGAAAATTTTTGGTCATTGCTTAAGCGCGGGATAGCTGGCACTTACGTGAGTGTTGAACCGTTCCATCTTTTCAGATACCTCGACGAGCAAGCCTTCCGCTTCAATAATCGCAAGGCTACCGATGCGGATCGTTTCAACATGGCGCTGGCTGGCATTGTTGGCAAGCGCGTGACCTATAAAGAACTCACAGGCAAAGAGGCAACTGCATGAGCGAGAAAGAGGCAATTCCGAGGCAAGAGGGGACGCTCATCAATCGCGTCGAGAAACGAATCATCCCCCACGAGGAAAGTGACCCGACCGTTGAACCACTGTTCATAAATTTTGCTCACGGGGCTTTTTTTGGCGAAGATTTTTATCTGGACATCGGCGTCATTACGCTTGAATCAATTGACCCGGATAAGGCGGACACAGAGAAGGCAGGAGTCGGGGATTTTGCTGTGCTTAATCGGCTAGTGATGAGTCGGCGGACAGCCATAGCAATAAGAGACCAGATCAACAACGTGCTTGAACATAAAGTCGAACTAGAAGGTAAGGCGGAAGATAGGAAAAATGCTCCATAGACCACCAAGAAGGGCAGGAGGGTTTCGCTCGCGCAAAGCATCCAAGCCGCGCCACCTGCGAGCGAGGGCCAACCAGCGGGACCGCATTCAGGCAATGCCAATCATTTTCAATGTCAGAGGTCCAGTGTTCGTCTCTGAGCAAGCGCCCCTACCTAGTGGAGCCGCAGTGGGCGGTATTCCTGTGTTTCGCGCAAACGCAGGAAGAAGCGAAGCCTTGAGAAAGGCGTTTCGCGAGCAAGTGGAACAATGGAAGTCTGATACACAACATTGGTCATCGGTAACGAAGATGCTCGCTCATCCGAGTTATCTACGGATTATCGGGTTGGCAAGATTATCGACGGGATACGAGATTGAGCGGTTATTACTGCAAGAGCTTGAAGCAGAGCCGGACCATTGGTTCGATGCTTTGGTAGCAATCACAGGCGAGAATCCGGTTAAACCTGATTATGATTTCGATTCATCCGTCGATGCTTGGCTCAATTGGGGCAGACAGAAAGGCATTGTTAGCAATTGAGAACTATCACTCCCGACGAACTTAGGAAAAGTTTCCCGAAACTTGTGAGCGGTACGTTTGAGCCCGCAAGCAAAGCAACGGCTCGCTACAATTGCATTGCATTTGCTGCCGGGGATGAGCGACATTGGTGGGAAGGCGAGGGGAATGGCGGCCGGTATAGCTGGCCGTCACGGATCAGGCGGGTGACCACCGTCGAAACCGTCTGTGAGATCTTTGTTTCAGAAGGTTTCGTCGAAACTCAGAATTGTGAGATTGAGCCTGGATACGAGAAAGTCGCGATCTACGCGCACCTTGATACATGTGAGTTTTCACACGTCGCCAGATCAGATGGAACGGTATGGAAAAGCAAGTTAGGCAAAGGGCAAGACATACATCACTATTCGCTAGACGTACTTGAAGGCGATCAGTCAGACGAATACGGAATAGTCGAGCGTATTTTGCGGAGGCGCATAAGTTGAAAAACAAGCCGATCCCGGAGCCGACTGAGGAACTGAAAGCGCAATGCAACGCTGAGAATCAGTTCAGTAACTTCGAGCGTGTCTTTCGTTCTGTTATGTCAGTTCCCAAGGCGGAAGTGTTGAAGCGGGAAGCGAAAGACCTGCACCGCAACGCACGGAAGCGAGCGAGAAAAAAGAAGGGCTGAATCTTCAGTAGTGACTATTTACGCTTGGCTTTAGGAATCGACAGCGCCTTTCGTCGCGGGTTGTCGTCCTCTTTTCCCTTCCAAGACACAGCCTCAATTTGCAGTGGAGCCTGCTTAACGACAATAGCGTATGCCGTGCCATCGGTGAACGACAACTCCACGCTTGCAATGGATTCATCGTCCAAGGCCACGGAGAGGTTGGAAATGGTTTTGTTCCGCACGTGGTGAAGATGTTTCATGTCGGCTTACCCACCTCGCTATAGCGAGGTACGGTCGAGATCATACCTGCAATCATCCCCGTATGACAAGCAAGAAATCGGGGAAATCGAAGAGTGTTTTGAACGTCAAATTCGGGAAACGGCTTGCAGCGTTACGCACGGAAAGGAAATGGACGCTCACGTACATGGAACAGCATTCGGGGCTGAGCGAATCATTCCTCTATGAGATGGAACACGGCATAAAGGAGCCGTGCCTGAATACGCTCGACGTTCTCGCCAAGAGTTTCGACATGAGCATGAGCGAATTGCTGAAGGGTGTTTGACGGGCCTTTTTGTGGGTGGATTAGCCTAGTATATAATTGCCCTAACTAAGTATGCGAACATCAAATCTACTCCCGCTCACCTTCTGCGCCATCCTTCTCGCAACTCTAGGCCACGCCGCCCCTGTCGACCCCAAATCCATCCCCGTCATCGACGGAAGCATCGGGCCCTGCTCCGCCGACTTCACCATCACCGACCCATCCGGCGCCCCGGTCTACGCCGCCAACATCAAAGTTCACATCGCCTACGGATTCATGTACGCCCGCAAGCTCGACCTCGAAGTCGGCACCAA
>Ga0207066_1183_pt1 | contig 14468 bp, 9 predicted proteins | sample Alteio_BWMinCont_24_FD_153490 | JGI IMG/M metagenome (GOLD analysis project Ga0207066, IMG submission 153490) | Enriched cells from forest soil in Barre Woods Harvard Forest LTER site, Petersham, Massachusetts, United States -... | ecosystem: Environmental > Terrestrial > Soil > Temperate forest >...
GGCGCATTGGTCGGCAGCATCGATCCCGACAGCCCTGGCGCAAAAGCCGGCCTGCAGCGCGGCGATGTAATTACCGAATTGAATGGCCAGCCGGTTAACGGGCCAAATGATCTGCGCCTCAAGGTCGGGACTATGTCGCCCGGAACCACGGTGCATTTGAAGGTAATCCGCAATGGCGAACCGCGCGATGTCAGCTTGACTCTCGGCGAGGCACCGGCTAGTAAAGGCGCCGCGAATGCTCCTGGTGGATCGGCGGAAAATAGTCCGATGCGCGGCGTGCAGGTCGACGAGTTGACGGCGGAGATCCGGCAACAGCTGGGCCTCAAGCCTGATGTCAGAGGCATAGTCGTTACTGAAGTCCCGGAAGGCTCACCCGCGGCCGATGCGGGTTTGCAGCGAGGAGATGTCATCGAGCAAATCAACAAGCAGGCGGTGAATTCGGTGGCAGACTATCAGCGTCTGGTCAATCAGGCAGGAAAACAGACGTTGGTTTTGCTGGTCAATCGCGGGGGTATTACAACGTTCCTGGTGGTGCAGCCCGAGTAGAATCGGTCGACGAAACGAAGGGTGGAATCTGCGCGGAGGAAATGCCGTGTCAATCTGTTCGGTCTTTGCGATTTTCTTTTTAAGTGTAGCCAGGCTGGAGATCGGGCCAGACATCTGGATTTATGACCATGCGAGACTGGCGTGAATTGAAAGGACTGCTTCGATCACGTCGTTGTGCAATCACGCTGCTACTGGTGATGATCTTTGGCGCTGCAAGTTCCCCCGGCTATTCGGTTCTTACCCATCAGGAACTGAGTGACCTGGCGTGGAACGATTCTATTCGCCCCATGCTGCTCGCCCGCTTCCCGGGCTCGACGGAGGCGCAATTGCGCGAAGCTCACGCCTATGCCTACGGCGGCGCGTCCATCCAGGACATGGGCTACTACCCCTTCGGCAAACAGTTTTTCAGCGACCTGACCCATTACGTACGCAGCGGCGACTTCATCGCGTGGCTTTTCCGTAACTCCCGCACCATCGACGAGTACGCGTTTGCCATCGGCGCTCTGTCGCATTATTTGGGGGACTCAATCGGGCACTCCGAGGTGATTAATCCAGCGACTGCCGTCGAATTTCCCAAGCTAAGGCGTAAGTTTGGGAACGCCGTCACTTATGACGAAAGCCCTCACGGTCACATTCGAACCGAATTTGCTTTTGACGTTGAGGAACTCGGAGATGGGGACTTTGCGCCGCCAGCGTATTTGCGTTATATCGGCTTCATGGTCCCCAGGAAGTTTCTTGAAAGGGCTTTCATTAATACGTATGGATTCGATATTCATGAAGTGCTGGGGCGGGCCCGTCCAGCTCTGCGAAGCTACCGCACGTCGGTACGCAGCCTTATTCCCGCGTTTGCGGAAGCCGAAGTGGTGCTGCATCGGCATCAGTTCCCGCCGCACCCCGACGACGACGCGTACCGGAAGTTTGCCGAGCGCGTGGCTCGCACCAACTACGAGCGGCGGTGGGAGCACACTCGCCGGGGACCCGGGGTCAAGGCGCATCTGCTGGCAGTTCTGGTTCTGATGGTTCCGAAGATCGGCTCGGCTTCTGATCTGGCAATAAAAATTCCCAATCCCACGACCGAGGAATGGTATTTGCGGGGAGTCAACAACACAGTCGATGCCTTCCACGCTACTTTGCAAAAGGTAGCCATCGATTTCGGTAGGACTGTCAGGCTCCCCAACATCGATCTCGATACCGGGAATCGTGTCAAGCGTGGGGATTACCCGCTCGCCGACCGCACTTACGGACAGCTGCTCGCCCGTATAACCTCGAAACCGGATCGAACCATCCCAGCTGACCTAAAACAAAACATCCTAGATTATTTCGCCGGCCTTATCCCCTCGAATGCCGAAGGGCAGCGTTTGAGCGCACAGTTAAATGTGTTGAAAGGAATGAGAACCGCTGACTGGCTGAATTTACCGGAGCCTGATTCGACCTCTGTACAGTCTGAACCGGCACCATGAGAACAGTTCCGGCTTCGGTCAGCGATGTGGCTGGTGATCATTCATAACGTAGCGAATCCACAGGCGCCATCTCGGCGGCGCGTTGCGCGGGGTACATTCCGGCCGTGATCGTAATCACGGAAAGGGTTAAGACCGAGGCTAAAATCGAGGCGCCAGAGACGATTGGATGAGGAACGAAATCAGGCAGCGGAATCACCGACATTGCAGCGCATAGGCCCACCCCGGCGGTCAGTCCGAGAAAACCACTCACGACGGTCAGAATCGCGGACTCGGCAAAGAACTGCCGCAGAATATCGCTGCGAGTCGCTCCCAGCGCCTTGCGCACGCCGATTTCGCGGGTACGCTCGCTCACGGAAACCAGCATGATATTCATCACGCCGATGCCGCCCAGGCAGAGAGTGATAATGGCTACGCAGCCGAAAAATATCGTGATCACGGTGAAAATGTTCTCGACGAGCCGGGCCCCGTCCATGGTGTCCCAGATGAAAAGCGCGTCTTTATCTTTGGCATCGAAATGATGCAATCGGCCCAGCGAACTGCGCACTTGCTGAACCGTCTCTTCGTGCTGATCGGGACTGCCCACCTCGAACACAATATCGTTCACATAGCCGCGCACGATTCCTGGTTTCTCCGGCCGGGGAAAATCGCGAGCCACAGCGGAATAGGGTGCGAATAAGAAATCGTTGTCCGGGCCGCTGTAGTTTGAGTTCTGGGTCTTCTTTTCGAGCACTCCGATGACCGTGTAGGGAACCCCTTTAATCTCCAAGTTTGCGCCAATCGCAGGTTTGCCGCTGAACAGTTGCTTGCGGGTGGCGTCGCCGAGTATTACGACGCGGCGGGCTTCTGCTTCATCTTCTTCTGTAATCAAGCGGCCTTCGCTCAGTCGCAGAGAGCGGAAATTCTGGAAAGCGGGCCACATTCCCACTACTTCGCGGTTTGCGGAGTTGAACTGGCTCACCTCGGGAACTGCGCGCCGCAGTTCGGGGCTGACAGTTCTTACCAGATAGCACTCGTCGCGGATCAGGCGCGCGTCGTCAACCGTGAGCGTGATCTCGCGTCCGGCAGCCAGGCCGCCTACTTGCGAACTGGTTCGTCCGCCCCACACGATTACCAGATCTTTACCCAGCGTTTCCATGCGCTTTTGCTGGTCGGCACTGAATCCTCGCCCCAGGCCAACCAGCAGGATGACGGAAGCAATGCCCCAAATGATGCCGAACATGGTCAGGAACATCCGCATTTTATGGGCTTTGAACGTGGCCAGGGTTTGGTTGGCAATCTCCAGAAAATTCATGAACTGTCGGGGCTCGGTTGGAATACTGGGAAGGATACAACTTTAGAATTGGGATTGGTAGAAATTAGTGCGGCAAAACCCGTTGTCATCCCGACGAACATTCGGTAAGACGGGATGACAACGGGTAAAGTTCCTACTGCAACACGACCTGATCGCCTTCCTTCAGGCCGCTGAGAAGCTCTGTCTTGGCGCCGTTCGAGATTCCTATGTTTACTGCGAGTTTTTTCTTCCCGTCCTTGACTTTGGAGTCAGGAATTTCGACCGAAGCTTTTTTGTCTTTGTCGTAGATAATCGCGCCCTCGGGAATCTGCAGCACATTCTTGTGTTCTTCAAGGATGATCTCGGCGTTGGCGGTCATCTCTGCCTTCAATTCGCCGCCGGGATTGTTAATGGATACGCGTACCTCGAAGGTGGTCACATTATCCTTTTCTACGCCCATCGGCGAGATCTTGGTTACTTTGCCATTGAAGGTTTTGTCCTTAAACGATTCCACTTTGATCCGAGCCGGTTGTCCGAGGTAGACCTTTCCGATATCGCTTTCGTCGACTTTGCCTTTTACATAGACTTCGCTGGTATCGCCCAAAGTCATAACCAAGGTGGCCGACGAGCCCAGCACGAGGATGGAACTGACTGCATCGCCCATTTCCACGTCGCGTGAGAGCACGATGCCATCGATCGGGGAAACGATATCGGTATAGCTGAGTTGTTCATCCAGTTGTTTCAAGTTCGCCTGATCACGAGCCATTTCCGCCTGCGCTTGCGCGATCTTTGCCTTCAAAACCGTGACTTGCGCCTTGGAGACGTTCTGTTTGTTCAGGGCCATCTGGTAATTCTTCTGGGCGTCGTCCAGCGCCGACACGGAAACCACGCCATCTTTAGCCATTTCTGTAGCGCGGTCGTAGGCCCGCTTCAGTAAAGGAACGTCGGGTCCCTCGGCATCCACCTTGGCGCGTTCGAAGTCGGCCTGGGAACTGGCATAGTTGGCCTGGGCGGCTTGCAATGCAGCCCGCGACTGGTCGACCTGCGCTTCGATTTCGACCTTATCCAACTGCGCCAGGAGTTGGCCTTTTTTCACGCGGTCGCCGTACTCGACCAAAAGCTTCTTCACGATGCCGCTGGCTTTGGATTTGACCTCGACTTTCGTAATCGGAGTGACCTTGCCGGTCGCCACGACGCTCTTGGCCAAATCGCCTTTCTCTACCTTTGCCAGCTTCGAGGGATCAATCTTGGTCCCGCCACGGGTAAAGGCGAAAAGGGCACCGGCAAACACCAAAAGAACCGTTGCCACAATGGCGACAATTATGATCCGCTTGCGCCGTTTCTTCCTTCCATTACTATTGCCGTTCACATTCGCCTCCGACTTTCGCTTAATTGCTCAGCCTTTGATTGTTACGATCCTGGTTAGGATTTTGTTCCTGTGATTTTGGTCGGGCCATACTTGTCGGCCCAGTTCCTAGCGTTAGACCGGAAAACTTCTGAAATGGAAGCAACCATTCATTGTCAAATTTCAGGCACGACAGGTTATGAAATCGATTAGCAGATACGCAAGCTACAGCCCATGTTACAACGTCTGCCTGCTCCTGAGAATGAAATACTACCTTTAAAATGTTAGAATTAGGCCATTCATGATTGCTTTTGTGCTGATCCGGGTGTTCTTAATCCTGCTCCTGGTGGCAGCCAACGCATTCTTTGCTGCGGCAGAATTCGCCCTGGTAAGCACTCGCGAAACCCGCATCCAGCAACTCATCGAAGCTCGCCGTATCGGCGCCCGCATTGTCCAAAAGCTACATCGCAACCTCGATGAGGTGGTGAACGGGGTTCAGCTGGGAATCACAGTAGTAAGCCTTACCCTGGGTTGGGTCGGCGAACCATTGCTGGCCCGCCTCGTCGAGGGAATTCTTGGACAGGCTGGCCATGGGAGCGTTTACGCTCACGGGATTGCTATTGCCATAGCCTTTGTCCTCATCACCTGCCTGCACGTAATCCTCGGGGAATTGGTGCCGAAGTCTCTGGCATTGCAACGCGGCGAGCAGGTCGCTCTAGCGGTGGCTGCTCCCATGGAATTCTGGCTCACTCTGACGCGGCCCTTTATTTTTGCGATGAGCGCCGCTGCCGGGTCGGTTCTCCGCATATTTGGCTCGCGCAAAGTTCGCCAGGGTCCCATACATTCGCCGGACGAACTCAAGCTGATTGTGACTGCCAGCCGTCAATTCGGCCAAATTCCCCAGTTCCAGGAAGAAATGATCCATCACGCGCTGGAACTGGAAAGCATCACGGTTCGTGAGGTGATGGTGCCCCGGCCCGACATTTTCTCGCTTCCAGGTGACCTCTCGCTTGACGAGGCTTTGGCCCGGGTGGTGGAAGAGCAGCATTCCCGCATTCCCGTCTATGATCCGCAACGCGGACCCGAGCACATTATCGGAGTGCTCTACTCCAAAGACCTGATGCGATGGGCTCGTCTTCGCTTGATTCAACCTTTGGCGGCTCGACCCTCAGCGACCCGGGTTGCCCAGATTATGCACGATGTTTTGGTGGTGCCGGAAACCAAGGTCCTTACCGAACTCCTGGAAGAATTCAAAGATCGTAAACGGCATCTCGCCGTGGTGGTCGACGAATTCGGTTCAACCGCGGGCGTGATTACTGTCGAGGACATTCTGGAGCAACTGGTGGGCGAGATTGAGGATGAGTTCGACGCGGCTCCGCCCGAGCAGCCAGTGCTCGAAGGCAAGATCGCGCTGGTTCTCGAAGGCTCATTCGGTATTCGGGATTTGGAGTCGCAATATCAACTTTCCCTGCCGCGTGATGGCAACTTTGAAACGCTGGCTGGATTCGTGCTGGCTCGGCTGCAGAGAATTCCCCGTGTGGGCGATTCTTTTGAATACGAGGGACACCGCTTTAGCGTCGAAGAAATGGACGGGCACCGCATCGCCAAAGTGCAAATCGAGAAGCTGCAATCGACAGCGGTAGGTAAAGCGGGAGATTAAGTCCCGCCTCAGCGTGAGAGCGTCACACGTCTCGGGATTTTCTACTTACCGTAGGCAGCTTTGACCTGAGTCGCGGGGGTGGCCGCCGGTATGGACGCGCTAGTCCTTTTTTCCCGAGCTGTTTCTTTCTCTTGGCGCAACTGCTCGGCCTCGGCGTCGGTCACGTAACGGAATTGTTGCACCCGGCCGGGGAAAATTTCTGAAGTGAACACCCGGTTCTGCTTGTCAATAGCGATTCCGACGAGTCCTTGAAACATGCCGGGGAGCAGTCCATGTCCGCCGAAACTGATGAGTAGCTGCGTTTCCTGATTGAAGACTTGCACGCGATCCTGCATGCCGTCGACCACCCAGACGTGATTGTCGCCGTCGATGGCAACGCCCTTTGGCCGCGCGAAGTAGCCTGGCCCGTCGCCGGCTTTGCCAAAGGTGCTGATGAACTTGCCGTCGCCGTCGAAGATCTCGATGCGGTTGTTCAAAGTATCCGCCACATACAGATTGCCCTCCGAGTCGACTGCGAGCCCTCCTGGGCGGGCAAAATCGCCGGGGGTGGTGAGCGCGTGTTTCTGTCCGCCCGTACCCATCCTGCGCCTTAGCTTAAGAGTGTCAGCGTCGTAAACCAGAACCTGGTCCTGATTGACGTCCGCAACATAGAGAAGCCGGTTCTCGGTATCAATTGCCATCCCGCCTGGTTCGACCAAGCCTTCCGTTATTACGTCTATTGCTTGATGTTTGGAATTGAAGACCAGAATATGGCTCAACCCGGGATCGGAGACGAAGAGGCGATCGTCATCATCCATGGCCAAGCCGATGATGCGAACGAAGTGACCATGGGTCTTATTTTTGATAAGTTCAACTTCCCGAGTCTCGGTGTTGAATACGAAAATCGCTCCCACTTTCTGATCGGCGACGTAGAGGTTGCCCTTTGAGTCGATCGCCATGCCATAGGGCTCGCCCAGCTGGAACAGCATTTTCTGCTCCGTGGCCGGCTGCGTGCCCGCGAGGCGATCCATCCAGGAATCCTTCTTGGTCTTCGGCGGGTCTACCTGAGACAGCTTTTCCGCCGCATAGAATGCCTGATACCGGACGCGAGCGATAGCCGGAGGGTTCGGCCACACGATGTTGGAGTAATCGATGACTGGCGGCGGCTTGACCGGTTGGTTATCCTTCTTCTTCTTTCCCGACACCGGAGACGCAATTCCCAAGCTAAAAAGAAGTGCAATCGACAGAAATCTTTGACGGTTGCGAGTCAGATTTGTAAACATCGTAATCACCCTCCAGCTGCGAGCTATCGCGTCTTCAAGTCCTTGTGGCACGTTTGGCAGAACGACATATTATTGGCCTGATCTTTCGCCAGCAGGTCGGGTTGAGCCGACGAATGTGGCTGATGGCACGTAAGGCAACTCATCGGGGTCTTCACTTTGCCGGGATTCGCTGGATCAAGCAGGTCAGAGACCGGGTGCCCGTCCACGGGATGTCCCATGCCGAATTTCAGTGGCAAGACCACGACCTTATTCTTGGTGAAATAGTCTTCCGGAAGCTTCACGCTGCCATTGAAGATGGTCATCATGTGCTCGGCTTCCAGTTTTTTCGGCTGCCGATCTGGACCGTGGCATTCCAGGCAGACCGCGTTCGTTGTCGCAGCGCGCAGCAGGTGATCGTTGTCTCCGCCGTGCGGCTGGTGGCAGGTGGCGCAACCTTGGGCAAAAGCCGGCTGGTGGTGATAAGGCTTCTTCGCCAATTCGGCAATATCGCTGTGGCAGCTCAGACAGATGTCGACCGCGTTAGTTTTCGGCAAGCCCGGCTGGTTGCTGGCGTGTGGGCTATGGCAGTCGGTGCAATCGCCCGCCGCTCCCGGATGCTGCACCTTCGCGGTTTCGATCAGCTTGGCTTTATCCTCGTGGCAAGTAACACAGAGTGCCTTGGCGTCGGGCTGTGTCAGCATCACTTTTCCGTTCTTTGGCGGGGCGTGGCAAATCTCGCACTGCTTGTCAGCGAAGGGCGGATGGGTGAATTTCGCCATCAGTTTGGGAGCGGCCGACTGGTGCGGATCGTGGCAGCTCACGCAATTGGCGGTTTCAAACGGCTGGTTCTGATGCGCCTTCTGCAAGTCCGCGTTTTTTACGTCATGGCATCCTATGCAGAGCTCGGGCACAGCTTTGGCAAGGTGGAAGTCGAACTCAGCCTTGCCGATTTCCCCGGTTTTATGCGTAACATGGCAGGTGTCGCAGCCCATATCGAGGGCGGCGTGGCGGCTACCTTTTTCGGGCACGGTCAACCCCGTTTTATGGCAGCTCAGGCAGAGGTTTTCTTTCTGATCTCCGGAGGTAGCCTTCAGCAACTGGTACTTGTTGTCTGAAGAGTGCGGATCGTGACACTTCACGCAATCGCGCACCGCCGGAGGATGCACGGTGCCTTTGATCTCGGCAGCGTTCTTGTCGGCGTGGCAGGTCAGGCAAAGAGCCGCGGGCGTTGTCGTGATCAGCTTTATGCGGGTGACATCTTTATTGGTGCGGATCTCATGACAACTGGTGCATCCCATGGCGATCGCGGAATGAACCGCCTTGCCCTTGGTTTTGTCCTCATGGCAGGCGATGCAAGTCGAAGTATCAGCCTTGGGATCGAGTGGCACCGGATGCTTCGCTGCCGAAGCCTGTCCGGCAAACATGAGGATGACGATGAAACAGCTCAGCGCGGGTAGCTTATAAATTGTCAGCGCAGCCGATTTGGATTCCAACTTCGCCACTCCCGCCTCCGCGGTCAAGTGTGCACGCTTCCCGCCTTTATACGCGGCTTGCTGGTTCTCTAGGCTGGCGTCGTAACGGATTGCAATAAAATCAGTTAGCGAACGAGTCCCACTGTACAGGAAATCGCGGTTGTTGAAAACTTCATCGCCATGGGGCTTCTCCCACAGTGGCATGGTCTAAATGACGCAAGCAACCAGGTCCCTGATTCCGCCGCGCGCTCCCGCGCACAATTTGAAATTCGCTGCTGTAGGTGCCCCCGAGTGTGGGGAACTTTGGGGCGACTTTGCCTTGGTGATCGCACTTCCATCCCCTTGTGATTTGAGTCACATGGAACCGGCCCATCGAAACCGCGGCATGGGTGGGATGGAATCTCTCTCCGGAAGGCCAGGGTCGAATCGGAGCATGAATTGCCTGCGCCAAATTTCGGCAGAAGTCCAATTGCTGTGTGATATGGCTCAAACCTGGCGTTCTCAATGCTTAAGCCAGAGCCGGTTAGCACGAGAAATTTCACCAACTTCGCGGAATCTTGGCAATGGCGTGTAACGTGCTTTGTCGTGAGCGGGGAAAGGGAACGACATGCCCGCAACCGTGCACTCATCGATTTGGAAAACACCGCGGAAAATCTGGCAAACCTTGGGCGCAATCAAAACCGGCGTCGTACTGCTGATTCTGGTGGTCATCATTTCGGCGGCGGGGACGATAATTTTGCAGCGTCCTGTGACTGAGGCCGACGAAATGCAGCGAGCCTATTCGCCCCATGTGCTTCGCCTGCTCGACGGCGTTGGCTTGACTGATGTTTTCCACGCCTGGTGGTTCGTGCTGCTGCTCAGCTTGGTAAGCTTCAGCATCATCGCCGCTTCGGTGCAGCGCTTTCCAAACGCCTGGAGATTTTTCTCCCGTCCTTACAAGAGCACTGATGAGAGCTTCCGCAACGCGCTGCCCAATCATGTGCTGATTCCTATTAAAGATGAACAGGCGGCATTGAGCGCTGCCGAACGCGCATTTAAAAAAGCCGGCTTCAGGCCCGAGCACATCGTCCGCGAGAGCAGTTTTTCTCTGTTTGGCGAGCGCAATCGTTTTTCTGAACTGGCAGTTTATATAGTCCACGCAAGTTTGCTTCTGATATTTCTCGGTGGCATCGTCGATGCACTTTACGGATGGCGGGCCTTCGTCACTTTGAACCGCGGGCAGCAGTCGAGCCAGGTACAAACCCAGAATGGCAGCAAACGCGATTTGGGTTTTGCGGTCCGGTGCGACGGCGCTGGCCAGGAAAACTACGCCGACGGCACCCCCAAACGCTGGTGGTCCGACCTCGTGGTCTTGAACAACGGACAACCGGTCCTCCGCAAACAGATCGTGGTCAACGATCCATTGGTTTATCGTGGCATCCGCTTTTATCAGGCGAGCTACGGCAATACCGGAAAGCTCGACAAACTGGTTTTGACCGCCGCCCCACGCGCTGGGGGATCAGTTCACGACATCACCATTGCTCCCGAGCAGACGGTTTCGCTCGATCCTGACACTACGGTCCGTCTTGCGGAATTTATTCCCGACTACGTAGTGCGGGATGCCCAAGTCTATACTCGCTCCGCCGACGTAGAAAACCCGGCCGCGCATTTGGTCGTGGAATCCAAGAAATCCGGTCAATCGATCAACTTCTGGCTGCCCGCCATCCCCGGCTTTGAGCAGAACGCTTCGTCACCCTACGCCTTCGCAGGCAAAGACCTGCAAATGGCGCACTTCACCGGCCTTGAAGTTTCACATGAACCCGGACAATGGTCGGTTTGGGCCGGCGTTCTTCTCATGGGATTGGGTTTGGCGATGGTTTTCTACCTGGTTCACGTGCGAGTGTGGGCTGCGCCGGTGCGCAATGCCCGGGGACAATTGATGCTGTGGATTGGCGGAACCGCGAACAAGAACAAAGATGCCTTTCAGGAGCGTTTCCGGAATCTTGTCAAAGAGTTGGAAGCAGAACTTAAAGTTTCATCGAAGGCAGACGCTGAAACGCCTGTGGCTTCATTGGCCGGGAAATAAGTCCGGCCTTGGAGGATGCGAATATGACACGCGTAGCAAGAGCCGAACAGCAACCCGCAGCTACCGGCACAACCTTGGTTGTAACGGTCGGACTGGGAGTTGTTTTCCTGCTGTTCATGGCGTTTCTCAACGTCGTTAAGAGCGGCAACCTGCTCAACGATTCCAATCTGCTTTACGCAGCGCTCATTTTCTATTCCGGCGCGGGGACGCTTTACTTAGGCTTCGGAGTTACCGGCACTCCTTCTTATATCCGATTCGCGTCACTCGCGACCTGGGCCGGCTTGCTCGCCAATACTGGTGCGGTTGCGCATCGCTGGTACGAGGCTGGACATCCCCCATTCGCGAGCATCTACGAGATGCTGCTCAGTTTCGTGTGGACGCTGGCGGTACTCACCTTGATCGCAGAGAAAAAGTTCGGGGTGAAAGTAATTGGAACTGTAACCATGCCGGTGGCGATCGTCGGGGTGGTTCTAATGCAGTTGCTGCGGACCGAAGTTCACCCTCTCGTCCCTGCGCTGCAATCCACCTGGCTGCACGTTCACGTCACTTTGGCGATGCTGGCCTACGCGGCTTGCGCGCTCAGCTTCGCGCTGGCCACAATGTTTTTGATTCAGGACAAAATGAAGACGGAAACCTTTCTCGCCGCGACCAGTCTGTTTGGCATCGGCACGTACCTCGGCGTGCTCACCCGCTTCGAGAAGTGGGGTGGCCTCAGCGTCATCGCTTGGGACCCGGAACAAAAGGGAGAAATGTTTTTGGCCAAAGGCGTGCGCCTGTTTATTGTCATCCCTGATCTTGGCTGGCTGATGCTGCTGGTGCTGGCGGCGGTTGCTGCTCCGCTGCTTCTGTATCTCGCGTGGCGTAAAACGGGTAAAGAAAATCTTATCGACATCGCGGATCGCGCGGTATTTGTAAGTATTCTGCTGCAGGTTCTGGCGTTGGTTTTCTTCCTGTTGCGGGCGCGTGATGGCCGCTACGGTTCACTGGATGCGGATGGTTTGTTCTCCACCAGCCTGGCCGCCAGCCCGTTCATCCTCTCCGGATTGGTTGGCGGGATATTCGTTTCACTCCTCTATCTGCTGCTGCTGTGGCGGCGTCCCGATCTCGAGCGCATGTTGCCCAGCGCCGAGGAACTCGACCGCATCACCTATAAGACCATCGCTATTGCATTTCCCTTACTCACCCTGATGATCGCCGCCGGCGCTTACTGGGCCAATCGCACCTGGGGCTCTTATTGGAGCTGGGATCCAAAAGAAACCTGGGCAGCCATCACCTGGTTAGTCTATGCCGGATATTTACATATGCGTGTCACTCGCGGATGGCGAGGCCGGCGTGCCGCGTACTTCGCCATTCTCGGATTTGCGGTAGTGATGTTCACTTTCTTCGGCGTGACTTACCTGCTGCCGGGATTGCATGCTTATGCTTAATATTTACCATACGGCTGCGGAGCGAGTAGAAACGAGACTGCCAGCCAGGGCACCGGTTCGTCTTCCACCGCCTGTGCCAGGTGATAGCGATCCCGCAACTCCCATCGTCTCTACTCAGGTGGAGGACTTCAAATTGAGCTCTGTCCGGGTTAATTGGCAGCTTAAAGCGATCTTGCCGGTTGGATTCGTTCTACTGGCGGGCTTGCTGCTGTTCATACTTGCGACTGTATCTTTGCGCGACCCGGAGCGGCACGCGGTGCTGATTGTCGCGGGCACCGGAGCGGTTGCCATATGCTCGGTCTTAATTGTTGTGCTGGCCAACGTGATTCAGCGGCCCATGGTGGAGTTGCAGGAAAAAATCGCGCAGGTCAGCCAAGGCAATTTGAACGTCGCCGTAAGCTTTGCCCAGCGCAATGACGAAATCGGAGACCTTGGCCGCAACTTCAATCACATGATGCAGCAACTGCGGGAAAGCCGCGAGGAGATCGAGCGCCTGCATCGCACCCAAATGTCTCGCGCCGAGCACTTCGCCACGCTGGGAGAATTGGCTACAGGTCTGGCCCACGAGATCCGCAATCCGCTCGCTGGAATCGCGGGCGTGATAGAAATTGTCGGACGTGATCTGCCCGCCACCAGCCCGGCCCGTGCCGTGGTAAAAGATGTTCGCCTGGAAATCACACGAATCAGCCGCACTCTCACTGATCTTTTGGAAACAGCCCGCCCTCGCCGGCCGGAAATTCGCCGGAGTAATCTCAACACAACCGTCGAACACGCCGTAATGCTGGCTCGCCAGCAGGTGCTCTCCAGACCAATCAAAATCGAACTGCAAAAGGCAGCGGATCTGCCTGAAGTCGAGCATGACAGCGATCAAGTCCACCACGTACTTCTCAATTTACTGCTGAATGCTGTTCAGTCCATGGAAAGCCCAGGCACAGTGCGCGTGGAAATTAGTTCGCGAGACGGTTTCGCCAGCGTGGCTGTCAGCGACACCGGCCGCGGCATCTCTGCCCAGAACCTGCCCAACATTTTCCGGCCCTTCTACACCACGAAAGGCGACGGCACCGGTTTGGGGCTGTCTCTCGCCCGCCGCATCGTCGAAGATCATCATGGCCGTATCGAAGTAAACAGTGTGGTTGGGAAGGGAAGCAAGTTTGAAGTGTTGCTGCCTTTTAACGCGCCGGTCGCGCACGTTCCTGTTTAAGATTCGTTTAGATCATTGGCGGGATGCCAAGCCAATGGAGTAGGGCTGTGCTTCATCCGCGGCGCCAGCCTACCCGATCCGCACAAAATTCTGCTGGGCTCGGGCAAACAGACTCGTTTCATTCGCATTGGATCGGCGAAGGTGCTCACCAGTCCGGAAGTTGGGGCGCTGATTGCGGCTGCTCAATCGAAGACGCCATTGCCGGCGACGGGCAAAGGGAAACTCGTTATCCGATCAGTTTCGGCGAAGCAAAAGGCTCGACGTCGGCCGACAAACTAAAACCTTCCTTGATTGCCGGAAAGCGGTCATGATTCTTGACCGGTGATTCAACCTCATCAGGGACGTTAAGCCGGTTCCTTCCATTTCGTAGTAAATTAAACACGCATGCCAGCAGGGAAAATCATGATCGTGGACGACGAGCGCCTGGTGCGCTGGTCGCTGCGCCAGAAGTGTGAGGAATGGGGATACCACGTGATCGAGGCCGAAGCCGGTGCGCCTGCGCTCAAACTGGCACAGCATGAGAATCCCGATCTCGTACTCCTCGACGTTCGCATGCCGGACCTCACCGGTATCGAAGTATTGGACCAACTCAAGAAGAGTGGCGACGCCCGCGCCGTGATCATGATCACCGCCGATCCCCAGTTGGACGATGTCAAGGCAGCACTCAAGCTCGGCGCTTATGACTTTGTCGGCAAGCCAGTCGATTTCGATGAACTGCACATCACGATCAAAAATGCTCTCGAAGCCACGAGCCTGCGCACCGAGGTGCAGACCCTGCGCA
>Ga0207066_1184_pt1 | contig 14425 bp, 10 predicted proteins | sample Alteio_BWMinCont_24_FD_153490 | JGI IMG/M metagenome (GOLD analysis project Ga0207066, IMG submission 153490) | Enriched cells from forest soil in Barre Woods Harvard Forest LTER site, Petersham, Massachusetts, United States -... | ecosystem: Environmental > Terrestrial > Soil > Temperate forest >...
GCCGAATCTGCCAGAGCGCTGAAGTCAGTTGCACCGTCATTGCCCGCGAAATGATGTTCGGGTTTCGTGATCCATTTTCTTATTTTGAATGTGCCGGATGCGGCTGCGTGCAAATCCAGGAAATCCCCGCCGACCCGGGCAAATACTACCCGCGAAATTATTATTCCTTTCAAGGAAACGGGGCGATGGAACGTTGGCTGAAGAAACGGTGGGCGGCCTGCTCCTACCATGGTTCAGACCCGGTGGGTTCGCTTATCGTCACCGCCTTTGGCAAAAATGCAGCGGTTGAATCGGTCAAGCGAACCGGGGTTAAATTTGACGCCGACATTCTTGACGTGGGTTGTGGCGACGGGGATTTTCTTTTGCAACTGCATTCGCTCGGATTCTCAAGACTGACCGGCGTTGACCCGTTTTTAGCCGATGACATCGCCTACAAAAATGGCGTCCGGGTGTTGAAAAAAAATCTTGTGGAAATGTCCGGCCAATTTGATCTCATCACGCTGCACCACTCGCTGGAACACATGGCCGACCCGGCTGAAATCCTGCGGCAGGCCGGAAAGATTTTAAGGTCGGGCGGACAGGTGGTGGTCCGTGTGCCGGTTGCCGGGGCCGCATGGAAACGCTTCAGGGCAAATTGGGTGCAACTTGACCCGCCCCGGCACATTTTTTTGCCCACGGTCAAAAGCATGGAAATCCTTGCGGCGCGCGCGGGGCTGCGGCTGGGACAGGTGGTTTTTGATTCGACGGAATTCCAGTTTTGGGCCAGCGAGCAATACATGCGTGACATCCCGCTTCGTGACGCGCGGTCGCAGTTGTCGTTGCTGAAACGGTTGCTCGCTTTTGGAAAGATGAGAAAGCAAAGGCAACTGGCGAATGAATGGAACGCGAGAGGCGAGGGCGACGCCGCGTGTTTTCATTTCCACAAGGCCGGGTAAGGCGCGAAAAATTTCATTACCGGCGGATGGCCGCGTTGGACTTGCGCGTTGAGAAAACCAGAAGACCGAGCATACAGATTCCGACGGCTATGGCCGTCAAGGTGACATAGAGCGGGCCGTTCGGAAGTTTGAATTGAAATTCCACCGTGTGTGCGCCGGGCGTCAGATAAACGCCGCGCATGATGAAGTTGCAGCGCAAAAGTTCCGCCGGTTTGCCGTCCACGGTCACGCGCCAGTCCGGGTCGAATTTGTCGTTGAGCAGCAGCACTGTTGGCGCGTTCGCCCTGGCGTCGAGCACAATATCCTTCGGCGCATAACTTTTAAATTCAACCGTGCCGGAATTTTCATCGGTCGTGTCGGCTGGCGGCGGCGACGGAAGATTTGTGGAAACCAAAACGATTTTGGCCGGATCAAAATTTGTGGCGGCCAGCATTTTGAGCGTGGCATCGTCGTTGGTGCCGACCTGCCAGCCGGCGTAAAGTCTGGCGCGCGGCAATGCGCCGGTGAATTCAAACAGGGCGCAACCGCCATTATCATTTGGAAACGCCGTCAATTCTTCGAGTTTTTTCACCTGTTCAATTCCAGGCTTGGGCATAACGTCGAATCGTTTGACGATGCGAAAACGTTGTTGCACGGGGTCAAGTTGCTGATTCAGCGTGTCGAGAAAACCGGCGGGACCCAGCAGATAGCGGGTGTTGGTCAACTGCCACTTGCGCGCAATGAGATAAACCGTTTCAGGAGTGTTCTGAAAAGCCAGCGCGGTATCGAAGGCTTCCAAATCCACGGGCATTCGCGGCATCTGGATGATGTCGAGCGACTGGATGTTGTAATACAGAAAATGATGCTGCGCCCATTCGATGCGATACACGTCTCCAAAGGCGTCATCATAAAAAAGCAGATGTCCTTGCGAACCAAATGGAAGAATGGCAACGCGATGTTCGTAGGATTTGTCGCGCAGGAAATTAATGATTGGATTGGTTGAATTGTTTCGATCAGCCGGATCAATGTCGTACTTTTGCATGTAATTCCAGTGAACAATCCACGGCAGATCCGCGCGCCCCAAATCCAGAATAAGCAGCGCGCCGAGAAAAATTCCGCCCCATCTGGCGCGACGTCCGGAAAAGACACCCGCGAGAACGAACGTCAACAGTCCTGTTGCCGGCGCGAAAAATAAAACGAACCAGCCGGCTTGCGCGACGCTGAATGCGGCGATTTGTTTCGCCATGTCTTCATCGGGAAATCCGGCGGTTTGCAGGTATTTCACAAGATCCGGTTTTTGCAGCGCGTAAATCAGCCACGCAAGCAGAGCAACGACGATGGCGGCGACGCAGGCGGAGGTCCAACCCCGGTCGAAGCCGCGAACTTTCGTCCACCATGCCTTGAGTTGAACGAACAAGGAGGTTGAGCCGACGACCGGAATTTCCAGGTAGCGGCGGCCCAATCCGTGGATGCCGCAGGCAAAAATGATGACAAGCGCCCAGGAGAACACATAAAGGAATTTAGTCGGATTTCGGATTGTTGAAAAATAAGGCAGTTTGTAAATAAGCGCGTAGAAAGGCGCGAACTTGCCCCATGAAAGCAGTAGTGAAACAATCAACACCGCCGTCCAGAACCATAGAGAACGCCGATGCGGTTCGGAAAAAATCGGATTTTGTTTTCGGAATAATTGAGCCATCGCCCAGAGCGCGACGAGAATTACCAAGACGCCCGCATAATAACCGTCACCTGAAAATCGGATCGTTCCCGCACCGCGACCGATGACACCCCAGTAATTACCGCCGTCGGGCGTGTCCATTCGATAACCAAAAAGTCCGGGGACGACGATTCCAAGCGTTTCAACCTTGGGAAAACTCCATTGCGTGGCAAAATCCCAGTGTGCGGCTTTGGTGGCTGCATCCTGTTGGGTGCCTGAGACCCCTTGTATGTTGGTGCTTACCAAAGTCAGGACGGTTTGCAAGGCGATGAATCCCGCGAACACAGCAACTATTGAGACCCGCACGATGCCGCGGCTGAATTTGTTTAGAACCGAAACACTTTTTTCCGTCAGTGCCATGTAAAAAACAAAGGCGGCGACGAGCAAACTGAAGATCGCACCGACATCGGCGCCTTCAGTCACATTGACGCCGACGGCGAACCCGGCCAGCGCCAGCCGCGTCCAACGGATGCGTGCGGGAGTTTCCGGCGAGTTGGAGACAATCAGGGCCAGCGCTAAAAAATCCATGCCGAAGGCGATTTGATGCGAGGCCACGCCCCAACAGGCGTCGGAAAAAAATGCGGAATTCAACGCGGCGGCCAGCGCGCCCAAAGTTGCCGCCAGCGGTGACAGCTTCAACGCGCGGAAAAATGTCCACGCGCAAATCCCCAAGAAAAAAATGGCCAGCGGTGCGTAAAATTTAGCGAAACCGACAGCTCCTAAAAGGGAGAGTAATATGGGCGAAATGCTCGGCACAGCCTCTCCGATGGGAAAGCCCACTAAATTGAGATCGTCCCACCTGCCAGAAAAAGCATCTTTTAGATTGTCATAAAGATATTTGATTGCTCCTAACGGGGTATCGTTGTTAAAAAGCACATAATCTGGAATTAAACTCCGGTAAAAAAGATAGCAAATGACGGCCAGCATAACCACGACCAAAAACAGAAACTGCCTTCCTCCACTTTGACCGGAGCCGGGTTTGGGAAAGGTGGAAATCATGATTTCATTTTGGATTGTGTTGGAACGGCATGTTCATATCAGCCCCGGCTGCAAAAAAGATTGGTGGAGTCCCCTATTTTGTCTTTTAATCTTACGAGAAGCTCTGCGGCTTCAACCTTCTTCGTCACATCCCCATCCTCCCTTATTTCCAAAAGCTTAAATCCATGTGACAAGAGCAAGTCCAGATATGCTTTTGGATCGGCATTTGACTGAATAAGACCATAAGGCCAGAACTCCGTCACCAGCACTATTCCAGGGTTCCGGCTCAAAACTCCCTGCATCCCCATAAGGGCACGATACTCGGCGCCCTGAACATCCATTTTGATCAAATCAATCTTATTCTCTGATCCTCTGAAATAGTCGTCTAAAAGTGTCGATTGGATCTCAACCGAGCTGCGCGACTCATCCGACTCAAATATCCTGTGATCACCTTTGTTTTCTGAAGATAAATAGAGCCTGATTACCCCTGAAACATCAGACACTGCCATCTGAACCGGGGTGACATTTTTGTATCCGTTTACTTCAATATTCTTCTTCAGCAAAAAGAAATTCTGCGGATCAGGCTCAAAGGCATATACATGCCCCCGCGACCCGACCTTCCGTGCAAACTGGAGCGTATAATAACCTATGTTAGCGCCAATGTCCGCCACAGAACTGCCTTCTGATATTTGATTCATCAGGAACCGGCCCTCGGCTGGTTCAAACACTTTGTATATCGAAAGTTCAAGGGAATCCTGCTCGTCCAAGAACATCTTGTGCCCCAGCACATCTTCCACGAACGTGCTCTTTGCCCGTCTGGTAAAATAAGTATAAACCGAATCCCAGAAGGGAAAGATACGGTTGAGTCGAAAGTTAGGGAACAAGCGTCGCTTCACTCCCCCATAAACAAACTGAAGTATTGCAGCGAAGAACAACCTCATATATCTAAATTGACTTGAGAAACCCAACGGTTTTTATCGGGATTTTGCATAATTTAAATTTCACCAGGCATACATAGGCCAGTAACCGTTTGGAAGTCAAGATTTGATATGGGCGGTCCACAATGCTTGACGATTACCACCCCACCACCTATAGTGTTTTCAGCTCTTGAATGCCACATTCCGGGCACGAGAGCCTCTTCGGGATTTATGTTGAAAAGCACTCTTGCTAATCCAGAAAACATCTTTGTTGCTACAGAATGGCCATTGGTTTCAATCCTGATTGTCAACTATGATGGGGCAAAAGTATTAAAGGACTGTCTTGAATCACTGCGGATCCTCGCTTACCCCAATTTTGAAGTTGTCGTCGTGGATAACGCCTCCAAAGACTCGTCGAGAGAAGTATTGGCACAGTATCCCGTCGTGCAAGTCATTTGCAGCGAGCGTAATCGCGGATTTGCAGGAGGTAACAATCTTGGCCTGTCTGCCTGCCGTGGAAAATTAGTTCTGCTGCTCAATAGCGACACCATAGTGACCTCTGACTTTCTTCAACCCCTTGTCGAGTATCTGCGTGATCACCCGCAGGTTGGAATTGTCCAGGCCAAGATGTTTCTCGGCCGGCACGCTGATGCATTGGATGTTTGCGGGTCATTCTTAACCAGCTTCGGTTTTTTATACCATTACGGTTATTGGAAACAAGATGACGAGTTATACTGCCGAAGCTATCCAGTATTTACAGTGAAAGGAGCATGCCTAATGTTTCGACGCGAATTGATCCTGCAGGTAGGTGGATACCTGTTTAATGAAGACTTTTTCTGCTACTACGAAGAGACAGACTTCTGCCACCGCGCGTGGCTTGCCGGCTATGAATCGCACTTCGTCCACAGTTCAAAAATCAATCATCTCCAAGGAACGACCTCGGAACGCACGCAAAAGCACGGCTTTATATTACGGCAGTATCTAAAAAATCAAACATTTGCCTTGTGTTCAAATTTGTCCGGCGGGTCGCTGTTGCGTATCCTGCCCGGTTATTTTCTCTTATTCTCCGCGAGTATGTTCGCCGCATTGCTTACAGGCCGGCGAATGATTTTTGCCGCACACTGGCACGCTTTATCTTACAATTTGAAAAATCCGGGCAAAATCCGCGCCCAAAGGCGGCTTATCCAAAACATACGAAAAGTTACCGACCGCGCAATTTTCGCCAAAGTGATGCGCAATCCCCGCTTGAACTACTTCATTAAAACCTTTCGCGGACAACTTCGACAATACCGGGATGAGGCCATAAAGTAAGAACCGTTACTTATAGCATTGTAGTCCAGCGATTGATTGTGTTTTACTTTCGATAGGCGTTTAAGTCTTCCATTGCTATGCTTGGAACCTTGTGCATGATATACTGAACATAAAAGCGGGCTAGATAGTTTAACGGCCGGGCTGGCGTTGTGGCAATAGCCAGACTCAAAAGTTTTCCGATTGATGACTTTGCCCGTGATGATATCCAAACTCTGTATTCTTTTAATCCGTAATATCCCAATGCCCGCGCCAACAAAAGTTGTGGATAGGAACGCCAAGGTTCGCGCTGGACAATTTTTTGTTTTGCCCGTTCGGAGAAATCGGGGAATGACCATATTAAATCTGGCCAGTTGAACATCCAAATTTCAAACCAGCGCGAGATCCACTGCGCATTTCCATATCGGATAATGATCCACGGCTTTGCCATCACCAAGCTGTCGGCTGGCATGGGGCTTTGAAAAATCACCGCTATATGTATAAAAGAGACCCCAAAATATTTTGTCTTTTCCCTTTGGTTCCATAAATCGCGCTTGATGACCACCGCCCCGATGAATGAAAGATAGATACTTGTATCCACCAAAAGTTGGTCTTGGTGGGTTGCGGATGGGGCATAGACCTTATTTGCATGACCCTCTATCCTTTGAGTGACTATGAGCCTGCTTAAATCCAGATTCCTCACCTCGGCATTGACAATGATCAAACTGTAATGATTCTGGGTCTCTTTAAGGACCTCGGCTACGGCGCCGGGCTTAAGCAGATCATCATCGGTGAAAAGCCAGACATAATCTCCACGCGCAAGTTCGACAGCCTTGCAATAATCCTGATCCACGCCGCCCTTTTTATCAAGACGCGTGTATTTTAAATGCGGATATTTTGCCCTGAAGCATTCAACCACCTCTTGAGTGTTGTCGGTTGACGCTCCATCTACAATCACCACTTCTACTTCATCGGTGATCTGGTTGAAAATGCTTTCCAAGGTTTGACCGATGAAAGCGCCGCGATTCAGAGTCGCTATGCAAATGGAGAGTTTTATTGGATTCATCATTTGACAAACTCCATGGCGATCACGCCCTCTCCCGGCAAATCCTCAACTCTTTGAAAGAAATGGTAATCTTGACCGGTCATATAAGGTTCCCGCCAGAATGGATAAAACCGGTTCTGACGCTTGCGTTCGGCCATTTTTAGAAAAAGGCCGCTCGCTCGCTCGCCAAAAACCGCCTGCCGGACTGGCTCGCCGGTCACTGAAAATATTCGATCAATAAGCAACTCCGGATCATAAAATCGCTGCCAAAAAAAATATCCACCATTGGCACCTCCATGCAATCCATATTCGTCCCGATCAATGTATTGCTCCAAGGTTTTAGCCGCGCATGGCACCGTGATCAGCAGCCTGCCTCCCGGTTTCAGAAGCTGCCACATTTTCTCAATGGCCTGGCGATCTTCGGGAATATGTTCGATTACCGAAATACTGCTGATCAAGTCGAATGAACCCGGTTGGAATTTCGATTCAGAAATAATGCAATCGTGCAACTGACAACGTGTCACCAGACCAGCTGCTTTCAACAATCCGGCGGTTTCTGCCAAATCAGCTTTATCTGGATTGACTAATTCAGCGTGCAGACTTTTGTCTTCCAAAAGGAACAGTGTAAACAGCAGTCGTGGAGACGAAATGTCGAGATATTTGTTTAATGAGCGTGCCTTTAGTGTCTTCCAAGCGAAATCCAGTTCAAAGTACCGCGTTGAGTCCAGAGGATATAGTAAGATTAAAAAAATGGTCTTCAGATCAGTTGCTGCTTTGCATCTAAATAAAAGTATCAAACCCAGCTTGAGACATTTCCATCTAAAATGCAGTCCTGGAACTCTATGGAATGATGCTAATAATATGTAAAAAGGTGAAAGCAAAAGTCCCAAGACTCCTAAAGCAAACATTTCAAGAGCATTAGGAGGATTGAGTTGGCTGGATTTTAGGAATTTTTTGGGTGCTGGGGACTTCATTGCCGGGCATTAACTTGTCATTGTCGCATTTTAAACAAGAGTGGCGCGTTCAATTTCCGGACGGTTCTCAAGTTCGGCCTGAACCATGTCCTGGATGGTTTTATTAAAATCCCATGCGCGCGTCCATTGCAGTTCCGTTTCCGCCTTGCGGGGATCGCCACGAAGCCCGATGGACACCTGTTGGGCAGCGCTGGTGCGCGCGGTCACTTTGACAAATTCGTTGTAATCCAAACCGGCGGCGCGAAAGGCGCAGTCCACCATTTCCCCAACCCGGCGGCTTTGGCCCGAAGCAAAAACGTAATCACCCGGGGTTTTGGCTTGAAGCGCCAGCCAGAAACCGCGAACAAAATCGCGGGCATCGCTCCAGTCGCGTTCCGCGTTCAAATCGGCAAGTTGCAATTCGCGCGCGCGGCCCTGCCTGATAGCGGCGACAGCGCGGGCGACCCGGCTACTAAGATAATTTGGCGGGCGAAGGGATGATTCATGATTGTAGAGAATTCCCACCGAGACAAACCGGCCGTATTTTTCCCGGTGCAAGCGCGCGAATTGATCTGCTGCAAGTTTGGCAATGCCGTAGGGTGTGATGGGTTGTTTCAGCGTGTTTTCGTCCTGCGGCACTTGCGACGGCACGCCAAAAACTTCGCACGAGGACGCCAGAAAAATCCGCGCGCCGGCGCAAATTTCGCGGGCGGCTTCCAGGAGACGCAACGTGCCAAGGGTGATTGCGGTGACGCTTTGCTCCGGCACGTTAAAGCTCTGGCGTGAATCGGTTACGCCGGCGAGGTGATAAATTTCAACGGGTTGTGAGGCTTTGAGAAAGCGCACGAGGGAGAACGGGTCTTCCAATGAACCATTGTGCCACTGGATTTTCGCCACGTCTTCCGCTCCGAATCGCCGGAGCAGCCGCGCTTCTTCGCGGTCGAATGGTGAGCGTAACAAGCCGTGAACTTCATAGCCTTGCCGCACAAGCCAGCGCGCCAGGTAAGTTCCGTCCTGTCCCGTGATGCCAGTGATTGCCGCGCGCTTCATGCAGGGTTACTTGCCGACGAAGTGGACTTGTGGCATGGGCATTACAAATTTTCCGCCGCGGCCGAGAAATTCACGCTCGCGCTTTTTGAATTCCTCGATGAAGTGCCACGGCAACGCGAGATAAAAATCCGGCTTCTGTTTCCGCGATTCTGCTTCCGAAATGATCGGGATATTTGTCCCGACGGTTCGCGTTCCCCACTTATCCTGATTGCGATCGGCAATAGCGGGCAGGAGGTCGGGTGTGACACCGCAATATTGCAAGGTGGTGTTGCCCTTGGTGGAGGCTCCGTAACCGTGAACGAGTTTCTTTTGTGCTTTGGCCTTCTTAAGGAAGGAGCGGATGTCCTTGCGGATTTTTTGGATGTTTCTGCGGAAGAGCGCATAGGGCGCATCGGTGTCAAAGGCCTGCTCAAATTCCCGCAGTCGAATTTGTTGAACACGTTCGCGGGCTTCGTCGGACGGCTTTATTTTTCCGGCATGGCCGACGGCGATTCGAAAACTTCCACCGTTGCTGCCATTCAGAGTGACATCCATCACTTCCAGTCCGTGTTCAGCCAGCAGCCGCTCCATCGGCGCCAACGAATAATACTCGAGATGTTCGTGGCAAATCGTGTCAAAACTATTTATCCTGAGCATGGATGGCAGATAACTTAATTCCAGAACCCAAACGCCTTCTTCATGCAAACTGTCCTTGATATCGGCGACAAATGCGTGTGGATTTTCCAGGTCGTAAAACATCGCGATGGAGGTTATGACCTTGGGTTTCTGGTTTGGATAAGCCGAACGCAAAGCGTTTGCGGAAAAGAAATCGTTCACCACCTGCAATCCCGCAGCACGCGCATGAGTTACAACGTTTGATGGGTCAATCCCCAGCCGCTTGATGCCTTCCGTGCGATAAGATTTCAGCAGTGTGCCATCATTACAACCGATGTCTAAAACCAGATCGTCCGGTTTGAGTCCGGCGATTTGCCCTGCCATATGCGCAATGCCGGTAAGATGATCCCGCATTGTTTGATTCACCCCGGAACGATACCAGTAGGAAGCGTAAAGCACTCTGGGTGGCACGGAATGGCGCATTTGCACCAAACCACAAGCATCTTGATCACGCGCCGGATCGCAGCGCACAAGATCAAGAGGAATGCGACGTTGCACCGGCGGCGTGCTGTCAGGCTTCGCAAAAGCGCCCCCAATATATTGTTCGCCCAGCGAAACCACCGGGGTCAGCGCGCGACTGCCACAAAGGCGACACGTTTGTCGTGTCACTAAAATAGGAGAAAATGCGAGTGTTGACATAGTTATCCGATAGATTTCAACTCGTGACTTTGATACGGCCTTCACGATGATCTTTGAGCAACTTGATGTCGGCGTCCACCATGAGTCGCACCAAGTCCTTGAATTTTGTCCTGGGCTCCCAGTTGAGTTTTTGTCTGGCTTTGCTACTGTCGCCAATCAACAGATCCACTTCCGAAGGACGCAGGTAACGAGGGTCCAACTCAACGTATTTTGTCCAGTCCAGACCTGCATAACCGAACGATTCTTCAAGGAATTCCCGCACCGAATGAGTTTCACCGGTGGCGACCACATAATCGTCCGGTTGATCCTGTTGCAGCATCAGCCACATGGCTTCGACGTATTCCCTGGCGTAACCCCAATCGCGTTTGGCGTCCAGATTGCCAAGATATAATTTATTCTGGATGCCCGCCTGAATGTGGGCGACCGCCCGCGTGATTTTACGGGTTACGAATCCCTCACCGCGCCGGGGCGATTCGTGGTTGAAGAGAATGCCGTTAGTAGCGTGCATGCCATAGGCTTCGCGATAGTTCACCGTCATCCAGTAGGCAAACACCTTTGAAGCCGCATAGGGGCTGCGCGGGTAGAACGGAGTTTTTTCCGTTTGCGGCACTTCCTGGACCAGTCCATACATTTCACTGGAGGAAGCCTGATAGAATCGGGGCTTGATGCCGGATTCGCGGATTGCCTCGAGTAATCGGACGGTGCCGGTCGCATTCACATCCGCCGTATATTCCGGATTGTCGAAGCTAACCCGCACATGGCTTTGGGCGCCAAGATTGTAGATTTCTTCCGGCTGCAAGCGGTCGAGGAGGCGAAACAGTGAACCATCCCCCAAATCGCCATAATGCAAAAAAAGGCGCGTTTCGCTCAGTTGAGGGTCTGAATAAATACCGTCCAATCTGCCGCGATTGAAGGTGCTTGCACGGCGCACAATTCCGTGAACTTCGTAACCCTTGTCCAGCAACAATTCCGCAAGGTAGGATCCATCCTGGCCGGTAATGCCGGTGATTAAAGCTTTTTTCGCCATGCAATTTGGAAGTATTTATGAAGCCCCAATTTGTGACAAGAAAATAACCCTTGATTGAGTTTAGTTGCCCAACATTTTATCCAGCACCTGTAAAACTTTCCCAACCGTGACCGACGCCATGCACGCCGGCAATTCTTCGCGCGTGCCTTTGATGTCACCGTCGTCGTAACGGTAAAAATCCAAATTGCGTCCGGCTGCAACTGGATTTTTTACGAGCGTGGTGATGGCGTTTTTTTAATTTTCAGCCTGGCCGCGCGCAAGATTTTCGAGCCACTCACAAGCCTGCGGCAGAACGGCTTCCCAACGAAAAGATTTGGAACATTCCCATGCGTTGCGACGATAAGCGTCATATTTTTCCGGCGATTTGAGCAGGGTCTCGACGGCCTGTGCGATGGCCTCCGGGGTTTCGCTGCCGACCACCAACCCGGTCTGTTCATGCACGGTCGAATCCACCAATCCACCGACGGGATAAACGACGGCGGGCGTGCCCATCGCGTTCGCCTCGATCACATTCAAGCCCCAGCCTTCACGAATGGACGTATGCACCAGTAAATGGGATTGGCGCAGCAAGTCATCCTTCGCCGCTTCTGAAACCACGCCGGTAAAAAAAGCGTCGTCCGTGAGTTGCAGTCCGGCGGCCAATGTTTTTAAGCGCTGTTCTTCTTCACCGCCACCAACGATGGTGATGCGCGCGGGCACGCCGCGTTGCCGCAAAATCCGGGTTGCCCGGAGCGCATGATCCACGCGTTTGTTTGGGGCAAGGCGCGAGACGGTGATTAGTCTCACCGGCATGGTCAACGGCTTGTTTTCCAGCACCGTCAATGGCGACGCATCGGTGCCGTTGGGAATGACTTTCACCTGCCGGACACCGTGTTGCAGAAGCAGTTTGCGCGTGGACCCGGACGGCGTCCAAAACGGCACGTTACGGTAAAGCCAGTGCGTCCACCGTTCCTGTCGGCGGCCAATCGCGCTCAATGGCCAGGAATAAAAAGAATCCCAGATGGGGCCGAGGATTTCATGAATATAAGCCACGGAACGCGTGCCGCACCACCAAGGGGCATACCACGGAATCCCGTGATGTTGATCAATGACCAGATCGAAGCGCTTTTGTTGGCGATACCACTGAATCGCTCTCAAAATCGAAATGCCGCTGCCGCTGCCGCGAATAATTTTTATTCCCTGAATAATCTCCTCCCGCGCTGCGCCGGGAAAATCATTCGCAAACCAATAAACTTCGTGACCGCGCCCGGCTAAAGCGACAAGATAAGCCAAAGAAACCCGTTCCGCACCGCCCGCAAGCGGATTTTTCGGGTCTCGCCAGTTGAGCATCAGGAAACGCATGAAGAATCCCTTGAAAATTACAGCCGCGAAATTTTTTCCAGCAACGACGTCGTGGATTTTCCAGGAACGAACGGAACAATCACAATTTTTCCGTCCGCCGACTCGACCGCGCGGCGTTCGTCTTGATTCAACGTGTCCAAAGTGTAATCGCCGCCTTTGACGTAAATATCCGGTTGCGCGGTGGTGAGAAATTTTGTCGCCGTCTCTTCCGCGAAGATGCAAACGCAATCAACGCTTTCGAGCGCGGCCAAAACCGACGCGCGATCATTTTCCAGATTCACCGGACGGCCCGCGCCTTTCAATTGCCGCGCCGCTGCGTCGCCATTGACGCCGACGAGCAACGCGTCGCCGAAATTGCGCGCATTTTCGAGATACGTCACATGGCCGAGATGTAAAATGTCGAAGCAACCGTTGGTGACGACGAGTTTTTTTCCGCTTGCGCGAAAATTTTTCCGCCACTCCGGCAATTTGCCCCAGTCAATGATTTTGCCGCGGAAATTCATGCGCTCATTTTGCCTGTGCATTTTGCGAATTCAATAATTTCCACACGCGCAAAGTTTCGGTCGCGCCCCAAGCCTGCGCGTCGCAGCCGCGTTGCGTATGCGGCGCGTCGCCGTCGAGAATTTCCGGGATTTGCCCGAGGCAGCCTTCATTCAGGATTTTTTCCGAACTGCCCAGATAACTTTTTGCCGCCGCGATTGCTTCCGGTGAAAAATCCCACGCGCGCGCGAGCGCCTCGCAAAATACCGGAAACGTCCACGTCCACGCCGTGCCGTTGTGATACGCCGGTTTGCGGCGCGTGTCCTCGTCGCCTTCGTAACGCGGCCAATAGGGTTCGGACGGATTGTTGATCAACCGTCCGTCGTTGCTGTAAATCGCCAGCGGCACGGAAACCGGCAGCGGCGCAAGCGACCGTAATCCGCCGGGCACGACCAGATATTTTTGCGCCGCTTCGACGCAGCGTTTTGCGCGTTCGCCGGTGACGAGGCCGAGGCTGACGGCGAAGAGGCAATTGCTGCGGAGCGCGTCGCCCGGCGTGGCGTCGCGGGCGATCACACGCGGCCCAGCGATCAACACATCGGCGAACCAACCGCGTCCTTCGAGCCAGAAAAGTTTTTCGAAGGAAGCTATGGCGTGGTCGGCAAGCTCGCGCCATTTTTTTTGTTCGCTTTGTTCTGAAATTTTTTCCAATTGGCGCAGCAGACGAATCCATAGCACTTGAATCTCCACGGGATAACCTTCGCGCGGCGTGCCGGCGGGAAAATTCGTGTCCATCCACGTGAAATGGCCCGGACTCCAGATGAGCGCGGAATCGGAATCCATCCGGATGCCGTTCGGCGTTCCCCTGGAATAATTTTCCGCGATGCTCGCCAGCACGTCGCGGATGGTTCGTTGTGCCGAATCCACCGGCGTGGAATAGAATTCCTTTTCCAAAGCGGCGAACTCTTCGCACACGACGGCGAACCAAAGCGGCGCGTCGGTCGTGTCGCGATTGGAAACGTCGTTGCCATGAATCGTGTTGGGCAGTGTGCCGTCTTTTTCAAATTTTGCGAATGTGAGCAAAAGTTGTTTTACCTCGTCAACCATGCCTGCGGCCATAAGCCCGCACGCGCAAATCAATGAATCGCGGCCCCAATCCAAGAACCAGGGATAACCGGCGATGACCGTCCTGCCCTTGTCGCGGCGGACGACGAACTGTTTCGCGGCGCGAGAGAGTTGCGTTTCAAAATTGTCCGCCGGCTTTTCTGATTTTGACGTTTGTTTTCCGATTTTGAATTCTTCCAACTCCGCAGTGAGAACCAGTGTCGCGTTCGCACCTTTTGTAAAAGGAATTTCAAACCAGCCGGGACTGTAGGCGTCGCCACTGCCGGTCTGACCACGCGTTTGCTCAACCGGATGCGGAATG
>Ga0207066_1180_pt1 | contig 14408 bp, 12 predicted proteins | sample Alteio_BWMinCont_24_FD_153490 | JGI IMG/M metagenome (GOLD analysis project Ga0207066, IMG submission 153490) | Enriched cells from forest soil in Barre Woods Harvard Forest LTER site, Petersham, Massachusetts, United States -... | ecosystem: Environmental > Terrestrial > Soil > Temperate forest >...
CCCGGAATCCGCCGCGTGTTGAAGATGTGAGTGCGGCGCCGCAGATCCTGGATCATGGTGGTCAACAGCTTGTTGCCACCTGCCGCCGCGATGGTGAAGTGCACCAGATCGTCCACTTCCCAGTGACGGGCGGGGCTCGGGTCATCCTCTTCCATCAGTTCCCATACGGCTTTGCGCAGACGTTCCGCAGTCGGCTTGTCGATACGGCCGGCCGCCAGGCCCGCCGCTTCCGATTCCAGCAGCTTACGAACGTTCAGAATCTCGATGTAATCCGTCACGGAGACCTGTTGGACGGTCATCAGACGGCCCATCTGGCGCATGACCAATCCCTCACTCTCGAGTTGCCGTAGCGCCTCGCGGACGGGAGTCCTCGAGATATTGAGCGCATCGGCGAGCCGCCGCTCCTGCAGTGGAGAGCCGGCCCGCAGCGCACCCGAAAGCAGCATATCGAGCAGGCGCTCGTACGCAATCTCACGCAGGCTGCGGTCTGCAGCGTTCAGTGCGGCCACGTCAATACGCGCCACGCGGGCGTCCTGCGACTTCGTCGCCGCTTGATTTTTTTTCGAAGCCACCTTCCCCCCAGACCGGTGCCGTATCGCGCCATCGTTGAACGCCCGGGCAGGTACCGGGCGCGGACAGTGTATATCCGGGCGCGTCGTACAACCATCCGCATATGGCCAGGCCCCGAGCGTCCAAAGAGGGGCGCTCTACAAACCTCTCGCAATTTACAAAACGCTGTCCTAGACTCAGGTGATGATTGTGGGATACCAACGGCATACCATAATGGCCGCAAAGCATGGGGACCTGTGCAGGATGGTATGCAAGTTTCTTGCTAACGCCGTCGTGTCGCTCCGTTGCCGCTGGGGCTCTGCGCACCCCTGTGCCCGCTTCACAGGGGCGCGCGTACTGTCGCTGATGCTCCTTTGCGGGGCATGCTCCGGCCCTGTGGCTTCCGCTGCCGAGACCGTGACCGTTCGCCTGGACTGGCTCGTATCCGGCTATCACGCACCGCTGGTCGTGGCCAAGGAGCGGGGGCTCTACGCGGCGCAGGGATTGGACGTGCACTTCGAGAATGGCCAGGGAAGTCTGGCCACGCTGCAGGTGGTGGGCGCCGGTAACGGGACGCTCGGCCTGGCCAGCCTGTCGGCGATCTCGATGGCTGAGTCGCATGGTGTGCCAGTGGTGGCCATTGCCGGCCTGATTCAGCGGGCCCCCGAGGCGGTGCTGTCGCTCGCCGGGTCCGGGATTCACTCACCCAAGGACCTGGAAGGCAAGCGGTGGGGAGCGGTCGCCGGTGATGAGGGGCAACGACTGTTCATTGCCTATGCGGCCCGCAATCACCTGGATCTGAACAAGATCCGCAAGGTCACGCTCAACGCTTCGACGGTACTGGTGGCGCTGGTGCATGGCGATGTGGATTTCATCTGCGGGTGGGAAATGGAGGAGGGTCTGAAAATCGCGCGGATCAAGCCCATCGCCGCTCCGATGCTGCTGGCCGCCTCGGGCATCAACACCATGGGGACTTCAATTTTCGTCACTCGCCGCATGCTGCAGGAGAAGCCGGACCTGCTGCGGCGCTTCATGCTTGCAACCCAGCAAGGCGCGCAAATCGCGGTGTCCGAGCCACAGGCGGCCGTCAATGCGCTGCTGCAGGCGCGCCCGGAGTTCGATCGCGCCTTCGTCACGGCCGAACTGGCCGCTTTGCCCGCCTACCAACACACCAGCGCGAGCGCAGGCCACCCCTTTGGGTGGCTCGCGCGCTCAGACGTCGACGGCATGCTGGCGGTGATGCGCGATTACTACGCATTGCCGGCCGCGTTCACGGCGGATCAGCTCTATACCAATCGCTTCATACCATGACAATGAACACACCCCAAACCGGCGCAGCAGCCATTCCAGCCTGGCGCGCCACCTGTATTCAGGTGAACTCGGTGCCCGTCTCGCGCGCTCCTGACAAAGAAGCCGCCTGGAAACTCATCGACGCGAACGTCGCGCGCGCGGTCCGGGCGGTCGAGGCCGCCTGTGATGGTCCTACACCGCCGCGGCTGGTCGTACTGCCTGAGTTTCCCTTCACGGGTCCGCCGCACTCGCTGCAGCCGGCCGAGTGGATCGAGCTGGCCTGCGACACCCTTCCGGGCCGCTCCACCCAGCCGCTGCAGGAGCTGGCGGCGCGGCGCAGAATTTTCATCGCCGGCAATCTCTTCGAGAGTGATCCTCGCTGGCCGGGCCGCTTCTTCAACAGTTGCTTCCTGATCAATCCGCAGGGCGCTCTGGTATTGCGTTATCGGCGCATCAACACCGCGCTGTGGCCCTCACCGCACGATTTTCTCGATGCCTATATGCAGGAATACGGCATCGAGGGCCTGTTCCCGGTGGTGGACACGGAGCTGGGGCGTCTGGCCCTGGTGGTGTGCGGCGAGATTTCGGTTCCTGAAGTGTCACGGGCGTTCATGATGCGCGGCGCCGAAGTACTGATCCATCCGACCAATGAGGATGACTCCCCGGGCCAGGAAGCCGCCAAGACCGCCCGCGCGAGTGAGAACATGGCCTACGTGCTGAGCGCAAACGTGGCGGGCCCCATCGGCTTTTCGCTCGACGGCAGCGTCCTCGGCGGTCGCTCGCGCATCGTCAACTTCCGCGGTGTGACACTCTCCTATGAGGCGGGGGCACAGGAAACCAACAACGTGTCGGCGATGATCGATATCGAGGCCCTGCGTGCGGCGCGCCGTGACCTGGGCATGGCCAACAATCTGTTGCGGTGTCGCTGGGAAGTGTATCGGCCTTTGTTCGAAAAGGCCTCGTTCTATCCGCCGAACCGCTTTTTGAACAACCCCATGGCGCATTCGAAGGAGACACAGGCCGTGTCCGCGGATGCACTTGCCCATCTGTTATCGGCCGGCATCGCGCAACCCGCGAATGCGACCGCCATCATCTGAGGGAGACTGCTCATGCTCAGCGTTGCAGACAACGAAGCCCTCGTCCGGGTAGGACGCGGAACGCTCATGGGTAACTTCATGAGGCAGTTCTGGATTCCGGCCTGCAAATCCAACGAACTCCAGCCGGACGGCGATCCGATGCGCCTGATGCTGCTGGGTGAGAAGCTGATTGCCTTCCGTGATACCGCCGGTCGTGTCGGGATCTTCGATCACCGCTGCCCGCACCGCTGCGCGTCCCTGTTCTTCGGCCGCAATGAGCAGGGGGGAATCCGCTGCGGGTATCACGGCTGGAAGTTCGATGTGGAGGGCAATTGCCTGGAGCAACCGAACCTGCCGGACAAGAACCGCTATCCGGCCGGGACGAAGGCCACGGCCTATCGAACCGCCGAGCGCGGCGGCATGGTGCTCGTGTACATGGGCGAGCGCAAGGAGCCCCCACCGTTGCCGCTGATCGAGGCGACCCAGGGTCCCGCGGACGGCTCGGGCATCGTGCTCACCCACCGCGCCTGCAACTGGATGCAGAACCTGGAGGGCGATGTCGATACTTCCCACCTGGGCTTCCTGCACGTCGGCGGCATCGACGGACATGCCATCGATGAGAGCGATCCGGCGCGCTACACCGTCATCAACCGGGCGCCGCAGATCAATGTCTCCGACATGCCCTTCGGCACCATGTACTCGGCGCAGCGGGCCGCTCAGGCGGGCCACGAGCACCATCGCTTCGCCTGCTTCATCTTCCCGTTCTGGGTCACCTATCCCAGCGACCGGATCGAGTCGAACATCTCGGTCAACGCCTGGGTTCCCATCGATGATGAGAACACCATGATTTTCAATATCGATGTGTTCCGGGGGCAGGGCAAGGACAAGGCCATGCGATACAAGGATGGTACGGTGGTGCCGGGACTTGCCCGGCCGCTGGAATACCTGCCGCGCACCACGGACTGGCAGGGGCGCTGGCGGGCGGCGCTCAACAGCAGCAACGATTATGGCCGCAGCCGGGAGAACATGGCCAAGGGGAGCTTCATCGGTGTTATCGGCGTGCCGATGCAGGACCAGGCCATGATCGAGAGCATGGGCCCCATCGTCGATCGCTCGCTCGAGCATCTGGCCACCAGCGACCGGATGGTGACGGTGACGCGACGCGCGCTGCTGAAAGCTGCACGCGAATATGCCGAGAGCGGCAAGCTTCCCGAGGTGCTCGACAAGCCCGAGCTGGTGCTCGATGCCCGCGGTGGGGACATGGTCGTCCCGGAGGGCACCGACTGGATGGACGGCTACGAGCAGTCCATGAAGGCGGCGGTGCGGCTGTAGATGAGTTAGGCAGTGGGCGCCAGTCCCTGGATGGACCTTCGGGTGCATACCATTCGCTACGAGGCGCGCGACGTCCGCTCCTTCGAGCTGCGGGCGCCCGATGGCGCTGCACTGCCGCCGTTCACCGCCGGCGCGCATATCGACGTGCAGCTTCCCGGCGGCATGGAGCGCAGCTACTCGCTGTTGAATCCGACCGATTCGGCAGCGAGCTTTCGCATTGGCGTGCAGCGCAGCCCCGACAGTCGCGGTGGTTCCGCCTACCTGGTCGATCAGGTCAGAGTGGGAGACCTACTGCAGGTCTCGGCGCCGAGGAATTCCTTTGAGCTGCACGAGGATGCGCGCCTGACGGTGATGATTGCCGGGGGCATCGGGATCACGCCCCTGTGGGCAATGACGCAACGTCTCGAGGCGTTGCACAGGCCCTGGAAGTTGTACTACGCCTGCCGGACACGCGATCGCGCCGCCTTTCTCACCGAGCTCAATCAGCTGGAACAGGCAGGGCCGGGACGGGTCGTCACCACCTTCGATGCCGAGCCGGGCCAGTCGCCCTTACCGTTGGCGCGAATCGTCGCCGAACAACCCGACGATGTGCATCTGTACTGCTGTGGTCCGGCGACGCTGCTGAAGGCGTTCGAGCAGACCGCAGCCGAGCGTCGGACCGGGACAGTGCACACCGAATACTTCGCCTCCGACCAGCCCAGTGCCCGGGGCGGCTTCGAGGTGGTATTGGCCCGGTCCGGTCAGACGGTGCTGGTGCCGGAAAACCGCTCCATTCTGGAAACGTTGATGGCTCTGGGTTACGACTTGCCCCATTCTTGCATGTCCGGAGTCTGCGGCAGTTGCGAAACCGTCGTGCTCGAGGGCAGGCCGGACCATCGCGATCACGTGCTGTCGGTGCGCGAGAAGGCGTCGAATCAGAAAATGATGATCTGCTGCTCGGGCAGCTTCGATAACCGATTGGTGTTGGATCTGTGAGGCGGCCACCGGTGCCGTGGAGTCATTCATGAACGCTGTAGTACAAGACACCCGATTGCCGCCCGCGCGCGTCCGCAAGGTCGAGCTGCCTTATTCCTGGATTGCGGTCATCGTGCTGTTGGGCCTGTGGCAGTTCGCCTGCAGCCTCTTCACCTCATCGGCGTTTCTCGTGCCTGCCCCTACGGCCATCGCAGCCGATCTGTGGCATCACTGGCGGGATTTCCTGCCGCATATCTGGACGACCACTCTCGAGATCCTGGTGGGCTTCGCGGGCAGTATCGCCCTGGGGATCCCCGTGGCGATCATGCTCACGTTCTCACGGGTACTCGATCGGTCCTTGTATCCCCTCATCGTCGGCTCGCAGGTCGTCCCCAAAGTTGCGATCGCCCCGGTGATGCTCGCGGTGTTCGGCTATGGGATGACGCCCAAGGTCGCCATCATCATCACCATCGCATTCTTCCCCATAGTCATCAACGCCGTGGTGGGCTTGCGCTCCGCGCCGCCGCAGATGATTCATCTCGCGCGCTCCATGGGCGCCTCCAACGCCCAGGTGTTCTGGCGCTTCCGTCTGCCACAGGCGCTTCCGAGCCTCATGGCGGGTATCAAGATGGCATCGGTTCTGGCAGTGATCGGCGCAGTGGTAGCGGAATTCGTGGGTTCAGACTCCGGCCTCGGCTATCTGGTGGTTTCGGCAGCCTCGGATTTCAACGTGACACGACAGTTTGCGGCGATTCTGCTGCTCTCAGCGCTCGGCATGGCCTTCTTCTGGGTAACGGAGTTAGCCGAGCGGTACCTGCTTCCCTGGCATGTATCCAATAGAAGGCAGGAATAATGGCGGTGCAAAGATTTGGCGCAGGCCCTGCGGGCGCCGGAGGCAACCGGCTGCCGTTCTCCAAGGCGGTTCGCGCGGGTGAATTCGTGTTCGTGTCGGGACAGATTGCAATGGGTCCTGACGGTGAGGTCGTACCCGGGACGATCGTCGAGCAGACCCGTCGCACCATCGAGAACGTACGCGCCATTCTGGAACTTGCGGGACTGACGCTCGCGGATGTCGTGAAGGCGACCGTGTGGCTGGACGATGCGCGCGATTTCTGGACTTTCAATCGGGTGTACGCCGAGTATTTCGGCGACGCCCTGCCGGCGCGCTCCTGCGTACGCGCACAGCTCATGTCGGATTGCAAAGTGGAGATCGAAGTCATCGCCTACGCGGGCCCCGCAGACGCGCGGATGTAGTCATGCGGGGCTTTGTTCAGCGAACGAACTGATCCGTATAGACGGAGTCCGGGGTGATGCTTGCCGGAACGGCGTAGAACTTGCGCATCACCCCGAGCGTGTCGATCAGATCCGGGGGCGCGACCCAGCCATAGGGGTGGCCCGCACTGCGGGAAGTATGGGTTGCCGCGCTGAAGACCTTACTTTCACTCGCCAGCAGCGCCTGGTCGAGTTCGGATCGTGCATGCAGCAGGGCATCCACCCCAGCCTGGGGGTTCGCGGCGATTTCATCCGCCGCCTTGCGCGTGGCCAGCATGAAGCGCCTGAGCACGTCGGGCTTCGCGGCAAGGGTGCTGCGGGCGACGAACAGGGTGGACCCGAGCATGTTCAGCCCGCGATCCCGGAACAGCATCGGGTCGTTCAGGGGCCTGACGCGCGCCAGCTTGAGCGCATCGGCGCTGGCCCAGCCACAGATGAAATCCACGTCTCCGTTCATCAACGCGGTACGTGATGCCGCTGCGCTCAACGATATCCTGTGCACACTGCGTAGGTCGATGTGGTTGAGCGCGCTGAAAGCCGTAAACAATTGCGCGGATTCCTCCCCCGGCACCGCGCCCCAGCGTTTGCCGACCAGATCCTGTGGCGTTCGGATCCCGGTGGATTTGAGGGAGATCACCGATGCCTGTGAATTCTGCACCATCACCGCGATGGCGATGACCGGCAGGTTCCTGCTGACCGCTGTCACAAGAGCCGGCATACCCGCGACACCGATCGTCTCGGCACCGGAGCCCACGACCTGGAGCGTGACCGCGCTTCCCTGACCGCTGTTGATCGTGACATCGAGGCCCAGCGCACTGTAGTAGCCACGCTCCTTGGCCAGGTACAGGGGCGCATGATACGCCCCCGGCAGCCAGTCAAGCCGTACTGAGAGGGGTTCCAGCGATGCAGCCGGCGCCGCGCAGGCACTGAGTGTGAGGGCAAGGGCGGCAAATGCCTGGAGGAACCCTCTGCCGGATTTCAGAGCCTGCGCCATTGCAGCGGCTGCGTCAGTTGAACTTTGCCCGCACGCCCACCATGACGCTGAACGGCGTGCCCCACTGCTCGGGACTGCCGCCATCGTTGAGGCCGATATACTTTCTGGCCAGAAGATTCTGGATATCAAGGTAGGCTTCGACCTTCCTGTAGATGGGATAGGAGGTGGACGCATCCATGACAAAGTGCGCCGGATAGATGAGCGTGTGGTCGTTGTCACCGAAGGTCTGGGTCACGTAGCGACCGTCCAGATAGAACCGCCAGTCGTGGGGGCCGGTATACGACAGCTGCGCGGCGAACATGTTGCGCGGAACGTTCGCAAGCTGGGCGCCCACGCTGGTCAGGTCGTAGGGATTGCTGGTGATCACCGAATCGGCATAGGTGTAGCTGAACGTGGCCGCAAGGTCTGGCGTCACTTTCCACTGTACCGCGGTCTCGATGCCTTCGCTTCGGGCGCTTCCGGCGTTGATGTTGACACTGCCGAACTCGAAGCCGGCCGGCACCTCGGCGGGAGTCAGGCTGCGACTGGTGATCAGGTTGTCGATCTTGTTGTAGAAGGCTGTGACCTGCGCGGTGACCGGGCCGCTTCCTGCATCGAAGCCCACCTCGCCGCCCTTCAGAGTCTCCGGTGTCAGCAGGGCGCTGCTCCGGAAGGTGCCAGTCAGCGTCGAATAGGTGCGATAGAGCTCATCCAGGGTCGGCGCGTTGAAGGCCTTGTAGGCGGCCGCCCGCAGGGCAAATTCCGATGAGAAGGCATATTTCGCCGCCAGACGCGGATCGAATGAGCCTTCCGAGCGATCGGGAATGACGCCCAATCCGCCGGGTGTGCCGTCATAACCGTCGCTGTTCTTGAATTTCTGATACCGCGCGGCGAGGTCGATGTTGAGATGCTCGATCGGCTCGAGGCCCGCGCGGGCAAAGGCCCCCAGGAAGGTCTGGGTCCCGCGGCCGACATCGGTGCGGAGGTATACCGGCGCCAGGCCCAGGGTGTCCTCATAATTGGCGGCGGCGTCCTGGCCGGAGATTTCGTGCAGATCGACTCCGACGGAATAGGACTTGAACCAGTCGGAGACGTTTTGCGAGAACACCAGTGATCCGCCTTCATCGTGAACGGGCGTCGTATGCTGATTCTGGATGTATTCGACATCGCCGGTGATGGCGCCCGTCGGGGTGCCGGCGTTTGCCGTCCAGAAGTGGCTGTTGTTATAGAAGCCGAGCAGGGACACGGACATGTCGTAGTCGAGTGCCTGCGTGGCGTTGCCGGAGAAGCTCCAGATCTGCTGATGATTCTCGGACACGATCTCGTTCAGCGGGGACTGATCGAAATCGTTGAAGCTCACCTTCACGCCCGCAGTCAGCCCCGACCAGGGCTTGAAATCCCCGTTCATGTTGAGGTTATAGGAGGAAGGCTGGGTCGGGCGGCTCACTTCCAGGCGTGTGCCGGGTGGGTACTGCTGGAAACCCTCCGAGCGGTTATAGTTGGAGTCCAGGCTGAAGCTTGCTGCGTCCGACAGGACATAGGCGCCATACAGGTCAGCGCGATAGGTGTTGAAGCTGCCCCCGGACAGATCCACGGCGAACTCATCCTCAGTCGGCGCGCGAGTGATGACGTTGATCACACCCCCCATGGCGTGATCACCCCACAGAGTGGAATCGCCACCGCGTACCACCTCAACCCGATCCACGTTCTCCATGGAGATGCGATTCCACTGAACATAACCGAAGAAGGCATCGTTGATCGGAATCCCATCGAGAAGGACCAATGCCCGATTGCCACTCAAGCCCCGCATGGAGGTGTTGGAGGAGGTCGGATGAACATCTGCAGACGATGCGAAGGGCAGGTTGATACCCGGGACGGTGCGCAAAACGTCGTCCAGAGTCTGCGCCGGCGTATCCGCAATCGCGGCAGCGGAAACCACGCTGACACTGGCCGGCACATCCGTGATCTTCTCAGCCGACCGGGTCGCCGTGACGACGACTTCCACTGGCGCGCCATTGTCGCCCGACGTGGTGTCTGCGTCCGCGGCGGCCGCCGTTCGCGTCAGGGCAAGTGACGCCTGACCCAGCAGGATGATCGACAGCACCGCTGCCCGTACACTGTGCTGTGGCTTCCCGTCTTTCAGCGACGTTGCCGGGATCTCACCTGCGAAACCTTCTACCCTAGCTGTTCGAATGTTAATTTTTTTCATGGCGATTCCGATATGGAGCATGGAAGACTCAAACCCGAGGCCCGTGGGCAAGTGGAGTATGCACTTGGTATGCCAACGGAATTCCCATTGCCTGGTTGTCTGCCGCGTCGCTTGTCGGCACGCTGAAAAGACGCCTAAAAATAACGACATAGCCTCGCGTCCGTTGCCTTGGGAGAGGCCGGGGATCAGACGCGGAAGGGGCGCCGGTCGCGCCGGGATTTCCGGGTGGTGCACCGTTACGAGACTTCGCGCCCGGTTTGAGGTGCAAGTTGCACCAAACGTACTAGCGGGCCGCAGGTGATGCGGCGCGCCTCTCGAGGCATGGCCAATGCCTACCGGAGAGAAATGCGGTTCAGTCTCACCAAGGGACCGTTTCACCGAAGCGATTGACGTACCGCAAACCTCTATGGTCCTTCTGGGCCAGGATGGTATCGACCACGTCCTGAATGACTTCATCGACGGTAAAGGTCGCCTGTGGGCCGCCCATGTCCGTTTGGATCCAACCCGGCGCCATCACGAACAGGGCGTGCTTCTCGCCCCGGCGCACCGCAAAGCTCTTCATCAGCATGTTGAGCGCCGCCTTGCTCGCCCGGTAGACCTCGTCCTCGCCTTCCTTGTTGTTCGTGATACTGGCGCGGCCGGATGACATGACGCCCACTGTGCCGCCATCACGGACGTTTCCCGCGAGTTGCTCGAGCACTCGAACCGGAGCGAGGGCGTTTGTGACCATTATCCGGACGAATTCCTCCGTTGAAAACTCGCCCAGGATCCGATATTTGTCATGGGTGATGCCTGCATTCACGAAGAGGAGGTCAAAACTTCTGCCCGCCAGGGTGTTCTTCAACGCACCGATCTGATCCGGCGCCGTCATTTCCAGGTGCTCGATGTCCAGCATTCCCGGAAACTCATCGGCCAGCACGTGTAAACCGGTTCGGGCTGCGCCGCGAACGGTTGCCGTTACCATCCAGCCTCGCCTGAGGAGCTCGTGCGCGATGGCCAGACCGAGGCCGCGCGATGCGCCGATGATCAGGGCCTGGTTCTTTGACATGTCACATTCCTACCTGGCAAATTCGTCGGTGTAGATTTTATCTGCGGTGATGCTCATCGGCAGCGCATAGTACGCGCGCATGATGTGCAACAGAGCCTGTATGTCCTCGGGCGCGATCGATCCGAAGGGGCGGTTCACACTGTTGGACGTGCGGAAATAGCCAGGTAGAAGTTGCATCTGACTCGTCAGGAAAGCGCGGTCATATACGGACTGCGAGTTGACCAACGCATCGACCCCGGCCTGCGGAGATTTCTCCAGGTCCGCCGCGCCGCGGCGCGTGGCGCGCATGAATCGGCGCAGCACATCCGGTTTCGCAGCAAGCGTCGAGTCCGTTACGAAAAGTACCGTCCCCAGCGTATTCAGCCCGGAGTCGGTGAACAGCATCGGTTTCCCGATCGGCTTGATGGCGGCGATCCTCGGTGCATCCTCGATGGTCCAGGCGCAGACAAAGTCCACGTCCCCGTTGAGGAGTGCACTGAAACCCGCGGCCTGGCTGAGCGTGACTTTGTGAATCGAACTCAAGTTGATCCTGTTCTGCGCGGCAAACGCAATAAACAGACGCTGCGCTTCATCCCCCGGAACCAGGCCCCAGCGTTTGCCTTCCAGATCCTTCGGGGTGCGGATGCCGGAAGTCGCCAGCGTGACAACCGCTTCAGGGGATTTCTCCATCAGCGCGCCGATCGCCACCACCGGGACCCCAGCGCTGCGAGCCAGCGTCAGGGCTGACAGATTGGCCAGTCCGATCGTCTCATTACCCGAGCCGACAATCTGCAGCGTGGAGATACTGCCCTGGCCGTTGTGGAATGTGACGTCCAACCCCTCCTGAGCATAGTAGCCGCGCGCCTTGGCCAGAAAGATCGGCGCGTGATAGATGCCCGCCAGCCAGTCCAACCGAACTGTTACCGGTTCCAACGCCGCTGCTTGGGCCCGCGACATCATGAAGGCCATGATGAACAAAGCCGCGGGCCTGAGGAATCGGATCGCCGTCACAACAAAACGCCTCGAGTGATAACGGATGTCCCAAAAGTCACATTCGGGACCGTCGAACATAGTGTGAGTCCCTGCAGCGGTCGCATGGTGTACAAATGGTATTCCACTGGCACCTCTGGCACAATTATTTACTTATGAAATCAGGAAACAGTGCCGAGGACTCAGGCGAGCCATTCATCGTGCGCGGGGCCCACGTGCTGTGCAAAGCAGTCTCGGCGGATACCGTGCAGACCGTGGAAAACGGGGCCATTCTGGTGCAAGAGGGCCGGATTGCCGCGGTCGACTCGTATGACACGCTGTCCGCGGCGCATCCAGGTCTCAAAGTGATGGGCGGCCTGGAGAATATCGTCATGCCCGGAATGGTCAACGGGCATCATCACGTCGGTATGACTCCGGTGCAGTTGGGCACGGAGGATCTGCCACTGGAGCAGTGGCTTACCGCTCAGTGGCGTAGCCGGGATGTGGATCCCTACTGCGATACCATGGTGTCCGGCTTCGAACTGATTGCCTCGGGTGTCACGGCGGTCCAGCATCTCGATTCGATGTTGCCCGCACCCGTCAGCGATTGGAAGAAGCGCAGCCGGGAAGTGGTTCGTGCTTACTTGGATCTGGGATTGCGAGTGAGCTACGCACTGTGCGTGCGCGACCAGCATCGGCTCGTCTATGCACCGGATGAGACGTTCCTGAAAACTCTGCCCGCCCAATTGGGCGAGGAAGTGGGTAAACGACTGGCAAAAACCCATTTCCCGCTGGAAGCGTACGAGACCGACTTCATCCAACCCCTGCTGGGGGAATTCGCCGAATCCATCAGGAACCGGCTCATCCGTCTGTGGCTTGCGCCGATCAATCTTGAACGCGCATCGGATCGGCTGTTGAGCCTCAATAAGGAGTGGGCAGCCCGTTACGGAATGGGGATCCACCTGCATATGTCCGAGACCATCTATCAGAAGATGTTCTCCGAGCGGCGCTTTGGCATGAGTTCCGTGAAACACCTGCAACGGATCAACTTTCTGGGCCCTGAAGTCACGCTCGGCCACTCGGTTTGGACTGACGACGAGGACCTGGATATCATCGCGCAAAGCGGGTGTGCCATCTGTCACAACGCGAGCTCCAACCTGCGACTGCGAAGTGGCATTGCGCCGCTGCGTTCGATGCTCGAGCGTAATATCCCGATTTCGATGGGCATCGACGAAGCCGGCCTGAACGACGACCGGGACATGCTTCAGGAACTTCGTGTCGTCAAACACCTGCACGCAGTACCGGGAATCTTTGCGCGCAGACTCACCTCCGCGCAGATCTTTCGGATGGCAACGCAAGGCGGCGCGGCAGCAACGGGATTCGGTGATGAAATCGGGCGTATCGAGGTGGGCCGTCGTGCCGACCTGGTCCTGATCGACTTCAGACGTCTGTCTGAACCCTACCTTGACCCCGCCATAAGTGTCGTGGATGCGCTCATCTATCGTGCCCGCAGCGCGGATGTGACATGCGTACTGATCGATGGACGAATCGTGTACCAGGATGCCCGGTTCAGCCGGGTGGATCGGACGCAGATCATGGAAAAGCTGCGTGCCGATCTGTCCCAGCCGCTGCAAGCTCACGAGCTTGAGCGCAAGCGTTTGTCGGTCGCCCTCTTTCCCTACATCCGCGATTTCTACAAGGATTGGCCGGTCACGCCTGAGCGATCGCCGCAACTGCGCGGCTAGATGCGCTGCCGGTCATGCGGAGAATTTGCCTATGCGGCCGCTACGCAGGAGTTCTCCGGCGCGATCCGCACCCACCGCCTTGCTGAAATGAAAGCCCTGGGCTTGGGTCTGCGTACCCGTAGAGGTCAGAAGATCCCGCTGTTCTTCGGTTTCCACGCCTTGGGCAATGACAGCAATGCCGATATCGCGCGCGAAGTTGACGATGGCGCGGATCGTCGCAGCGCTCTCGGGATCGCGGGTGGATCGATTGATGAAAGACCGTGCGATTTTGAGATGATTCACCCGGTACGCCCTGACATAGTCGAACGATGAATACTCGCTGCCGAAATCATCGATGGCAATCTTCACACCGAGCTCACGAAGCTGCGGAAGCACGTCGTTCTGGCTCCAGGTCAACTGAGCCAACGTCGCTTCGGTGACATCGAACTCCAGATCCGAGGGCACAAGGCCCCATTTCGCCAGGGTCTGCGTAACGTCGCGAACCAGCTCCTGTCCATTCTTGAACTGGAACACGGAAAGATTGACCGCGATCACCGGCAGCCTCAGTCCCTCTTTGCGCCACAAGCTCATTTGCCGGCACGCCTGATCCAGTACCCAATGGCCAAGGGCCACAATCGTGCCAGTCTTCTCGGCGATGGGAATGAACAATCCCGGGGCCAGCAAGCCGCGACTTGGGTGATTCCAGCGAACCAGCGCCTCCATGCCGACGATGTCCTGCGAAGCCAATTCCACCTGCGGCTGATACTGAAGCTCGAATTCCCCTTGATCGACCGCGTTGGTGATTTCGCCAGCGAGGGTGATCCGATCGAGCACTTCTTTGTCGAGGTCCTCGGAATGAAAGTGAAACTGGTTGCGTCCCGCCTCCTTGGAGCGGTAGAGCGCAAGATCCGCCTGCACGAGCATCGTATCCGCCGTCGTGTGGCCGGGGGCGTACGGACTGATCCCGATGCTGGCTGAGACACTGATGGTCTGGCCGTTGATCAAGTAGGGCGCCGCGAGCGCCGCCTGGAGT
>Ga0207066_1186_pt1 | contig 14157 bp, 11 predicted proteins | sample Alteio_BWMinCont_24_FD_153490 | JGI IMG/M metagenome (GOLD analysis project Ga0207066, IMG submission 153490) | Enriched cells from forest soil in Barre Woods Harvard Forest LTER site, Petersham, Massachusetts, United States -... | ecosystem: Environmental > Terrestrial > Soil > Temperate forest >...
ATACAGCGTTGCCCCAATCGCGGGCACGCTGCCACCCGACGGATATCTGGTCGGCCCCAATTCTGGCAGCGCGCTGTCGCAAAGCGATGTCAACGAAATCATCATGAATGCTGTGGATCGAGCGCGAGGGGTTCAACGCCTGTCCGGGTAAGAAATTGGTGCTCAAGGTACAGCCACGGTTCGTGTTCTCGATTCCGTATAGATCGGCATTGGGAGCGCCCGCTACTCCTGGCGGAAAATGAATGCCGCTGATGAATCGTACCGTGCGAGAAGAGAGCGGAGCCTGATCGTTGCTGAAGAATGCCGCTGTGCGGGCCAGCCCAACTGCCAGTTCGTCCGCCGGCACGGTTTGACCAAAGTTCCCAATCGAGGTGGTTGGCGCTCCGGAGGTTTCAAACACAGCCAGGATATTTCCGGCGCGGTCCGCAACCGCAACCACCATGGGTGCGTTCACGGACATAACCGCATTCTGCACTACATTATTTACATCAGTCACGCTCAGGGGAATTGCCGTCGACGGAGGATCAGTCGCGTTCGGAGATGATGATTCGCTAGCACCTCCTCCGCCGCAGGACAGGCACAGGAAGTTCGAACGCTTTCCTCAGCAAGCTGAATCCTGGGGGCACAGCTCTCGGGTATTCAACTTTCATAGGAGGGACTGGCGCCGATGCGGCCAACAGCGTCGCGATTGATGCTTCCGGCAATGCCTACATCACCGGGGGCACAACATCTACCGACTTTCCCATGAAGCTTGCGATTCAGGCCACCTTCGCGGGAGGCGGCACGACGTGCCCAGCGCAACACGCGTCGATTTGCGGCGATGCATTTGTTACTGAACTCAATCCGACTGGCACCGCTCTAGTTTTTTCTTCCTTCCTCGGCGGCAGTGGTGAGGATTCTGGCGTAGGCCTCGTGCTCGATCCTGCGGGGAATGTCTACGTCTCCGGGGGAACTGATTCGTCCGATTTCCCCACCACTGCTGGCGCAGTCCAAACCAAATTTGGTGGAGGTTCGGCGGGCTGTACTAATGCCGGCAAAGCCTGCGGCGACGCCTTCCTCACCAAGATCAATGCCGCGAAAACTGCCTTTGTATACGCGACCTACCTGGGCGGCACCGGCGATGACGTCGCTGGACTGGGCCTGGCAATCGACGCGGCCGGCAACATTCGTATGGCCGGAGTGACAGCATCGAGTAACTTTCCCACGACTCCGAATGCGCCTCAACCGACATATGGCGGTGGGAGCACGCTATGCAGTCCCGGCTTCATCTGCGGAGATGGATTTGTAACTAAGTTCAGCCTCGATGGTTCAACGCTGATTTTTTCAACGTTCCTGGGAGGATCCAGCGATGACGGCGCCGGTGGCGTTGCCCAGGACACTTCAGGCAACGACTACGTGGTAGGTGTGACAACATCGGCTGATTTTCCTACGACTCCGGGCGCATTTCAGACGAGTTGCGGCTTTTGTGACGGCCAATCCCATGCATTCGTCACCAAACTCGCCATTCCTTTTCCGACAGCATCGCTCAGTCCCTTGAATGTGGATTTCGGTAATCAGGTCGTAGGCATCACCAGTCCTCCCATACCGGTTACCCTCACGAACTCAGGAACCGATAATCTTCTTATTTCAAGCATCGTTGACGCCAACGGCTTCGCGCAGACCAATAACTGTCCGATCACGCCAAACTTTCTTGCGCCGACCCAGCCTTGCACCATTAACATCACCTTCACACCGCCGGCTGCTGGACCTGCGAATGACACGCTGACCATCACCGACGATGCCGCGGGCAGTCCCAAAACGATTCCTCTAACAGGCGTGGGACAGCCTTCCGGACCAATCGCAACGCTTGCGCCGTCGCCCTTGAATTTCACACCTGCACAATTGGTGGGAACGACCAGCGCGGCTAAACCGGTCACTCTGACTAATACCGGCACCACTCTCTTGACCATCAGCTCGATTGGCTTGACCGGGCCAAATGCAAATGAGTTCGCGCTGGTATCGAACACTTGCGGAGCTTCACTTGCCGCCAACGCCAGTTGCACCGTCAACCTAACGTTTGCACCCACGGCCGCAGCGACCTCCGCCGCATCCCTTAGTGTTACCGACAACGCTCCTGGCAGCCCGCAGACGGTTCCCATCACCGGAACGGTGCAGAACTTCTCCCTGACATCCACCTGCGGCAGCCTGACGGTCGTACCCGGACAGACGGCGATTTACACGGTGGATCTCGCCCCGGTCAACGGATTTACCCAGTCCGTGTCGCTCAGTTGCAGCGGCGCGCCAGCGCTGTCTAATTGCACCATATCCCCGAGTTCGATCACGCTTGATGGTTCCACAACGATCAAGGCCCAGGTAACGGCTACGACTACGTCGTCGACCTCGGGCTCTCTCCGGTCGCCGTTTCACCCAGATTCCAACCGCGTGTTGGCACGGATAGGGCTCGCGGGAATGCTGGGGACGGCTGCATTGGTGGTTTTGCCGTTCAGGCGCCGGGCGAAGGGTCGCCGTCTGTATACCCTGATTTTCTTTGTGTGCATGCTCTCCACCGTAGCCACGTTGTCGTCATGCGGAATCGGCGGGGGAAATCCTCCGGGCACGGCAGCGGGCACCTACCCACTAACGGTCACAGGCACATATAAATCGGCATCCGGAACCGCCTTCATTCAGACCGTGGGTTTTAATCTGGTAGTCCAGTAAGTGCCACATTACGCAGCCTTGCACGACCGACAAAGCGACGCGGATCGTTGTCCCGGATACGCCAGTCTGTTCTATAGGATGTGGTTGGACAAGCTTTCCAGCAGGGTGAAAAACGCAGTTCATGAGCGGGAAGGGCTGAATAAAGCGGGTTTGCGGATGCGTCGTTGCTGAAATGTCTGGACTCGAAACCTCGGCTCTAGAGCCGTCCTTTTCTCTTTACTTCTTTTCCACAGGAACACACAGCTAGCCTACGCGGGCGAACAGGACTACAATGCGTCACCAAACCCGAAGCATCTGAAGGCTCCAGGAGGAAGGCGTGACCTCTGCTACTGCGAAGGTACCCAAACCTGCTGTCGAATCGGCCAACCCCGTAGCATGGGTCACGGCGCTTGTGGTTGCACTCATTGCCGCCGTTTTAATTCTGAGAATTCCTGCTCCTGCCCATCCCTGGCCCCAAAGCTACGATCCGACGGGACACTGGTGGCTCTCCGCCTTGCTGGCCGCGTTGCCGGTTGTAGTGCTGCTGGGAACGCTGGCGCTGTTGCACATGAAAGCACATTATTCCGCGCTGTTAGGTCTTGCCACTTCACTGTTGTGCGCCATCTTGATTTTCGGCATGCCCGTGAGTCTGGCGGCCAAGACTGCAGTACTCGGAGCAGGATACGGCCTACTCCCGATCGGCTGGATTATTCTCAACGTAATTTTTCTCTATCAACTCACATGTGAGGCGGGACTGTTCAAGGTGCTGCAAGAGAGTCTCACGGGCATCACCCAGGACCGGCGTCTGCAGCTTCTGCTGATCGCCTTCAGCTTTGGAGCATTCTTTGAAGGCGCCGCCGGATTTGGCACGCCAGTGGCGGTGACTGCGGCAGTTCTGATCGGCTTGGGCTTCGGGCCTCTCGAGGCTTCGGGTTTGTCGCTGATCGCTAATACCGCGCCGGTAGCGTACGGCGCACTGGGAACTCCGCTCATCGCCTTGCAAGGCGTTACGGGATTAGATCTTCGTGAATTGAGCGCACAGGCCGGCCGGATTCTGCCGTTCTTCTCGGTGCTGGTGCCCTTCTGGTTGGTGTGGGCGTTTGCCGGTTTCCAGGGGATGCTTGAAGTTTGGCCGGCAGTACTGGTCGCCGGCGTCTTCTTCGCCATTCCGCAGTTCCTAATGTCAAATTTTCACGGACCCTGGCTGGTGGACGTTGTCGCAGCCGTCATTTCCATGCTGGCTTTGATCGTCTTCCTGCTGAAGTGGCAGCCCAAGCGTATCTGGGGTTTTGAGAATGAGGGTAAGCGCGAGGCTCGCGGCGCGCACGGTCACACCCAGTCGCTGGTGGCAAGGGCGTGGATACCGTGGCTGGTGTTGAGCGTTGTGGTTTTCGTGTGGGGATTGCCCAGCGTGAAAACCAAACTCGACAAGTTGTCGGCGCCGAAATTTCCCGTCGTCGGCCTGCACCAGATGGTGCAACGCGTCCCGCCGGTGGTGCGCAAACCTACAGCCGAACCCGCTGTGTACTCGCTGAGTTGGTTGTCCGCAACCGGATCAGGAATTTTGCTTGCCGCACTGATCTCCGGTCTGGTTATGGGATTCACCCCCTGGAAGCTGGCTCAAAGCTACTGGAGGACGATCGTGCGGGTGCGCTTTTCGTTGCTCACGATCGCAGCCATGCTCTCCATCGGCTATCTCACCCGCTATTCCGGGCTGGACGCCACCATGGGAGTGGCCTTCGCGCGTACCGGAGTGCTCTATCCGTTCTTTGGAACATTATTGGGCTGGCTAGGCGTGGCTCTGACTGGTTCGGACACCGCGTCGAATGTGTTGTTCGGCAGCTTGCAAAGAATTTCCGCTGAGCAAGTGGGGATTTCACCCACCTTGATGGCAGCGGCAAACAGTTGTGGTGGCGTGATGGGAAAAATGATCGATGCGCAAAGCATCGTCGTAGCCAGCACCGCCACCGAGTGGTACGGACACGAGGGCGACATCTTGCGTTTCGTGTTCTTCCACAGCATTGCGTTGGCGGCTTTGGTGGGAATTATGGTGACCCTCCAAGCCTATGTATTTCCGTTCACCCGTCTCGTGGTGCGGTAAGCGCACCTGATCTGGCACTCGGGTAGTCACCCGCAGCTGGGTATAGTTGCCGTATCACAGCTTGAACGTCACAACCGTTCGGGCCGGTCCCGTAATTCTTGCGGAAGGTTTTAACAGTAAATAAGGATTCGAAATCCAGCGAAGAAGGAGAGCCCTTGCTTATGTCAAAGCTTAGAAAGTGGCTGTGTACATCATTACTCACAGTAGTAGCGACCGCGCCTGTCATGGCTGGCTCGGACGATGCTGTCCCCGCGAATAATGGAACCGGCACTAACGCAACTGCGGCGGAACCGGCCCCTACTCCTGCTCTGAATCCAACCTCGGCAATCAACAACAGCAATGTCACCGCCTTGCTCGGTGTGCTGGTAATGAAGGGCGTGCTTGCGCCTTCGGAGGCAAATGCCATTCAAGGTGCAGCTCCCGAAGCCGAATTTCAACTCCTGGTGGAAGCTCTTACTCGCAAAGGTTTGTTGAGCGCTGCAGATGTGGCAGCGGCAACTCCTGCTGCGCAGCCTGCTGCGACGGCAGTCTCGGAATCAGTAGCGAGCCCGGCAACTCAGTCTGGACAAGCCGCCACGACTCCAATGACGCCTCAGATGGAGAAGCCAGTTCCGCGGACAGTGGTCGCTGCGATTGCTCCGGTACGAGTTAATCCTGTCGATCCGCCTGTAAAGGACGGGCTGGTTGCAGCTTTCAAGCTCGGCCCGGTCAAGATGACGCCCTACGGTTTCATCAAGGCGACCGTGGTTCACGACTCCAGTGATCCCCGCGGCGACGATTTCGTTTTGCCCGGCTTCTTGAATGCCGATACGGGGCCAAGCACTGACCCGGCATTCCACGTCAAAGCGCGCTCGACGCGTTTCGGAGCCAACCTTGAATGGCCGGATATTTCGCCCAAGATTGAATTGACCGGCCGAATCGAAGGTGATTTCGAAGGCAACTTCAGCCGCGCGGATAACCGCAACGTTTCCGCTGTGCGCAGTTCGATGGCAAGCATTCGCCTGGCCTTTGCACGGCTCGACTATGCGGCAAGCGACAACACGGACCTCTATTTCGAGGGCGGTCAGGACTGGGTTCTCTATGGATCAACCATACTTCCCAACATCCTCGAAACTACGCAGCTGCAAGCCTACTTTGGAACGCAGTATGAACGTTCTCCACAATTGCAGTTCGGCCTGGTGCAGAAGTTGGGAGGGTCGCGGAACTGGAAATTCTCTCCGGCATTCGCCCTCAGTATGCCCAGCGAAGGCAATGTGCCGGCCGATGCGACGATCACCTCGTGCGCAATACCGGCAACCTTTGTCCCCGGTACCGCGACAACCATAGGTTGCACCAGCGCCGTGACGGACGGCACAGCCAACCAGTTGGGATACGGCGAACGGCAGGGTTCGGATTCGAACAATCTGGAATATTCAGCGCGGGCGGTTCTGCAATTCCAACTTGATCCCGCTCCCGCCGTAGCTCCAGCTTATATAATGGCCAGCGGTTTTGAAACTCATCGTGCTGCGATCGTGTTGCACTCAGCAATTGCGGCCCCAGCCGGCTCAGATGCCGCAGAGGTTGCCGCTTACGACGCCGTGAAAGCCGCTTTCCCCACCGGTGCTGAAGACCGCAGTGAAGGCTATGGCGGTCAGGTCGGGGTTTCGTTGCCTACCCGTTGGGCTACGGTCGTGGCCAGTGCTTATCGCGGTGGAGACCTGCGGTTCATGTTCGGCGGTCAAACTCTGTCCTACTTTAGCGACGCCGGCGGGTTGACCGGCGTGGTCACCGCTCCCACGATAGATCGCTCGGGGACGGGAACCATAGCATTCGGTACGAATGCCGCCGGACAAATCGTAGTGGCTCCCCAGCGGGCCATCCGCGCCTACGGCGGTTTCATTCAACTGGGCCTGCCGCTCTCGCGTTGGTTTAATGCGGATCCGAAGGGCCACAACGCAGGCTGGCAACTCTACTTCAACCACGGGTTGGATGCGGTGGTGCACTCGGATTTCGCCAAGGCTAAGGACATCGGCGCGGACGGTGCTGGTCCTTACAGGAGCACGCTTAACGCATTGACACTCTTCTACCGGCTGAACCCGTGGGTGCAGTTCGGGTTTGAGGAGTCACTCTACAGCAGTTATGCGCTGCCCAATAATGCAGGCGTTTTCACCCCTAATACCTCGGTGGCGGGCATTCCCAGCCGCACGTGGAGAGATCTACGTTCGGAGTTTGGGCCGATCTTTACCTTCTAGGGGGAAAGACAACGGCTCATTTTGAAGCGTCGGGGCACACGGGTTTCTCGTCCATGAGAAAGACCTTCTGCCCCGGCGTTGTCGTAAAATTGCAGTAGGAACGACGCTCCTGCGATTGTTCTCAGTGGCGAAATCCTGCGATCAATGATCGTCGGGCGAAGACTTAGAGGGAATCGAATATGCGGTGTAATCCCAGGCTGCTCGTGGCGTTTTGTTTGCTCAGTGGATTAATGTCCAGCGCTGCAGTCAGGACCGATCGGTTTCGAATTACGGTTTTGGATGCACACTCTCAGACTATCAACGTCAATCCCGATACGACGCCGAGAGATTGTGACAATGTCAATTACTCCGGCTATTGCCACGAGAGCAAGGTGGCACCCGTGCGCAATACCATGCGGGTGCAAAGCGGCACTGGAAAGCCCTTTGACATTACTTGCGTGTGGGATTCGCGGTTGTCCCGATGCGTTGCTTTGCCGATTGGACAGAGCTTTGACGCGCGCAAGGATAAACACGGAATCACGATTTTTTATGAGAACGAAAAGGGAGGAGCCAGCAGGCAGCTTTATACGGTGGTGGAAGCCGCCCAGGTAGCTGGTCCGGCCACATCGGACGATGCCGCTCACAATCGCGCAAGTCAAAATAGTTCGAGCCAGATCCCGCCCGCGCAGGCAACCACCGCCAGTCCGGCACAATCTCAGCAGCCTGCGAGCCTCGCGGCGAATCGACAAAAAGTTAAGTGCAATTTCAGTTCGACACCCGCTGGCGCTGAAATCACACTCGATGGCCGCTACGTGGGAAGCACCCCCTCGACTCTTGGCGTGGGCCTTGGTACGCATGTGGTGGTGCTTTTTATGCCAGGGTTCGCGCAGTGGAAGCGGGAACTTACGGTATCCGACGGCTCGGAGTTGACCGTAAACGCTACGTTGCAAAAAACACCATAGATTGCGTCGGGCGTTGCTTTGAATCCCTGGTGATGTTAGGAAGGTGTATTCAGTATGACCCGATACGCCGCTATGCCGCTGGGAATCGTGTTGCTGGGCGCAATTTGGATGAACGCCGCGACCAAGCCGCAAACCACGACTATTAAAGTATTGAGCTCGGATACGGAAACTATCCCCTTAACTTCCGAAAACAATGGCGCTCCCAAAGATTGCAATATCATGGATTTTTCCGCCTATTGCCACCACAGCCGGAGCGAAATAGTCCGTCACAAAATGGTAGTAGAGGACGGTAGCGGAAAAACTTTCACCATCGCCTGCACCGTCGATACTATGTTTTCCAAATGCGCCTCTTTGCCGGTTGGAACAAAGGCCCGCGCACAATGGACCAAGCACGGACTCGCAGTTTGGTATCCGAATGCAAAAGGCAGGGAAGTGAAACAGGTGTTCAAGTCGGCTGCAACGCCAGAAAACCCTTCAGTTGCATCCGATTCGCAAGCAAACCCATCGATTGCAGAAGTGGCGAATCATACCGGTGTTGGGGCTGCGTCAGCTTCTGAGGACATCCGGGAGGCTGCAATAAATTTCACCTCGAATCCAGCGGGCGCTGAGATTACGCTCGATGGCAGCTACGTTGGTAACACCCCGTCGAGCATAACGACCGCTCCCGGACGGCATGTGGTTGCACTGTCTATGCGGGGATTTGCCAAGTGGAAGCGTGAGTTGCAGGTGACGGCCGGATCGAAAGTTGACGTGAACGCCACCTTGAATTAGGCGTACCACGCTTGCACCAACGAGCAAGGGGCGCTACTCCCATTGCTTCGCAGAGCAGCGGCCCCATTTTCCATCATGCGGGCAGACAAATCAGTTCGCTGGGCTTTGTATAATCACTGCCTCGCTGCCCGAAGAATCGACTGAAGTTTTACGAGATTGCACAGCGGTTGACGCATCCTTTGTCTTGTGCTTCTGCAGACGCGCTACCTGTGTGGTCACGTGTTGAGCCTGTGCGGATTCGGGCTCGCATTGGTACTCCGGATATGAAGTGCAGCGCTCAGCCTGTGCCATCGCACGATCCTGTTGTGCTTGCGCGCAATTATGCAGAGCATCCAAACTCTGCCAGCAAGCCGCATCGCTTGGATCCGGCAAACTGTTCTGAGCAGAAACCGACGAGGCTGCGAGCAGCAGCAAACTAGCAGTTATTAAAATTGTAAGAAGTTTCACGCCAATCCTCCAATTTGTTTCTGCATCATGAGATTACTGGCGAGACGTTTTCGGACGGACAAATAGCGCTCGTTTTCTGCCATTCTTTTTTTCATGTATCAAAGGATCACGGGCGAGCATCTGTAAATCCATGAATCTAATTGCGACAAGATCAGCGGGGTCACGGCGAAGAGAGCTGGAATGGCCGACGCGTCGAATTTCGCTGCTTATATTTCCGCGAGTGCACCTGATGAACATCGCCGGTCCCCTCGACGTGTTCACGCGTGCGTCCCTGGCGTTGACTGGTGCGGGCCGCCGCAACTCGCCCGCGTACGAGATCGAGTTGCTGACGATAGACGATTTGCCCTTAGTGACAGCGTCGGGTTTGAGCCTTGGGGGAGGGCGGCCATGGAGGCAGGCAGTCACGCCGATTGACACGTTGCTATTGATTGCCGGGGCGTCGGAATTGGATTCGTCTATTGCGCCGGAACTTTTAGCCTGGTTGCGCGCCAGTGCTGATCGCGTTCGCCGCATCGGCTCGGTCTGTTCCGGGGCATTCGCATTGGCCGCAGCTGGAATACTCGATGGACGGCGGGTCACCACGCACTGGAAGCTGGCCGATAAATTGGCACGACGCTATCCGCGAATTTCAGTAGATGCCGACAAAATTTTCGTTCAGGATGGGAACGTGTGGACAAGCGCCGGTGTATCAACCGGTGCTGACCTGGCGCTGGCGATGGTGGAAGAGGATCATGGACACGCGGTTGCACTGGAGGTTGCGCGCCACATGGTGCTGTTTCTGCGGCGTCCGGGCGGACAGAGCCAGTTCAGCACACAGCTCGCGGCTCAGGCGGCGGACCTCCAACCTATCCGCGAATTGATTGCCTGGATCTCGGACCATCTCGATGCCGATTTGTCAGTTCACGCGATGGCGAAGCGCGCAGGAATGAGCGATCGAAATTTTAGCCGGGTTTTTTCGCGCCAGGTGGGCAGCACGCCCGCACGTTTTGTTGCCAGCTTGCGGCTGCAGGCGGCCAAAGCCAGGCTCGAAGCGACAACCGACAACGTAGAGACGATTGCTTCCCGCGCGGGTTTCAGTGACGGCGAGGCTTTGCGCCGCCGCTTCCGATCGGAAGGTGCGACTCCGCGGTTGTACCGGGAGCGCATGGCGGCGACTGGGGCAGGAATGGCTTGAATTGACCACGTAGTCATTCAAAGGCACAGTGGCAAAGTGTGGGCAGAAGGCGAGTCGAAAAGGCTGCAACCTTTTATTTCACGCTCGAATCGCCTCGCGGCGTCGTGTCCAGTTTGAAGATCAATCTGCGAGAATCAGAATCGGCAGGATGTATTCGTGGCAAGGGTGAAAGGTTTTATTTGACCGTCGAATCTTCGTCCCGCACAAAAAAGCGCGATCCCCTCATAGCTTACTTTCTCTGGAGATAGAATCTGGTGCGCAAGGCCGAGGCAAAAACTCGCCGTCGGCGGCTTGCGCGATAATGAGATGCTGGATGTTGCCCGCGCGGATTGGCGGTGAGGCACTTTATCTGTTTCCTCCGTAAATAGCCGCACAAAACAAAAGGCCACCAAGGAAGTCTTGGTGGCCATAAGTCTGGGCGAGGTTAGTTTTGCGGTGGAGTGCTGCTTGGCGGCGGTGTGCTACCAGGAGTCGCCGAGTTGGGGCTTTGACCCTGCGGAGTATCCTGTGTCTCCGGCGTTGTGCCGGGAGTGGTGGTGCTGCCAGGATTCGTGGACGTTCCGGGGGTTGGTGACGAGTTTGGAGAAGTGGTATCGGGTGTCGGCGACGCTGTGCCTGGAGTCGGCGAAGCCGTACCCGGCCTGGGCGAAGCAGTTCCGGGCGTCGGTGAAGCTGTGCCCCCGGAGTTAGGCGTGGGGTTGCCCGGATTAGTTCCGGTTCGTCCGGGGTTCGACATGGTTCCCGGGGTTTGTCCACTTTGCGCGCCTGTACCAGCCTGTCCTGCGTTAGATCCAGTTGAGGAACCGGCGCTGGAGCCGGTCGATCCGGCGGAGCCCGACTGCCCCGTTTCAGCCACTACCCAGCATGTCAAAAGCAACAAAACTGCCATGATCGAGATCTTTGTCTTCATGCGGCCTCCAAGCCTCCAAAAGGAAGTAACGCGAATTTGCGTTCACCGTGGAGTGTAGGCGGTCAGCTCAAAACTGAGAATCCGGTGGACGCCCTAGGTTTTGCGGGGCAATGCAGTAGAAATCGCCAGCCAACGGCGACTGCCGGATATGAAACTGTCCTTGCGGCCAACCGCACCGATGAAACGGCATCCAACGATCTCATGCTTGCCGGCAAACGTTGCAGCCCAGCTCTGATCTACATCTTTATAGCCATCATCGTGGGATCATTGGCGTTTTTCGCTTTTCACCACGGCCCACAACGGCAACCTCCCGCCGAGCCTATCCACGAAAAACAGTAAGGCGCAGAGCGAACGCCGCTTCAAGGGGTTCAGCAGCAATCCGCGGATTTAGGAATTAATTTGCGGGAAGAAAATAGAGGCCGCCTGCAGGGTTGTGCTCGGGTCAGTCGGCCCCCGGAAGCGATCAATGTTGATCGTGATCGTGGTCGTGATGATCGTCGTGGCGGTCCTGGTCCCAATTCTGCTCGGTCTCCCATCGGTGTTCTCTTCCATTCCACCACTGATGATATTTATCCCAACAACGCTGCCGTTCCGCGTTCAAGTCCCGTCGCCGCTCCTCGGCTTCGTGGCCGTGCTCGCCGTCCTTTTGGATCGCTCGGTCGAGTCTCGCTTCCGCTTTTTCGACCGCATGCTGGCATCTGCCTCTGTCGTCGTCGGCCCGCGCCTGCGGTGTAGCTGCAAAAAACCAAAGTGCTCCAGCCACTACGAACGCCACTGCTGTCCTTGCTAATTGTCGAGTCAAGATTGTTCTCCTTTTTATGTCGCTGGCGGCGAACAATTGCCGTCATGCGGCCTGATCGAAGCACCATATCTGATGGCTTCGCCCCGGGAATTTGCACCCAACACTCAACAAAGTTTATGGATGCTGAACACACATTTCGATACAGGACATTCCCTATTAACTCGAAAGTCAGCCAACCGAAAAAGTTCGATGGACTCAATGGACTGCGGCGGCCGGCAGCGTGCCCGCGCGATCGTCGTTTAAAGCGGCAACTCTTGCACCGTAGGAAAGCGATGCTGTTCGCGTCCGACCTTGCCATCGTCATCTCCAGCCGGCTGCCGGAAGCTACAAAACGACACCCACCAGCGGGGGACACTACCGATGAGTTTTCTAATCGCATCTATGCTCCCGGCTCCCGGCTCACGGCCCAAAGCAATTGCTGGATTCATGGCCGTAAGGTTTTAGTAAGATGAAAGGCAGCAGACTTTTCGATCCGCAGGATCCGGCATAACCGTGAACCGGCGTAATAGGTAGAGCTGTCGAGAAGAATCTGATTCCAGACTTCTTTCGAAGGACACTCCGAATGGCGAATGTGAACACGAAAAAGGGGGTAATCGGAATTCTAACTGGCGGCGGCGATGTGCCGGGTTTGAATCCGGCTATTCGCGCAGTGACTTTCAGAGCGATACGGGAGGGTTGCAAAGTCATCGGCCTGCGCCGCGGATGGGGCGGCCTGGTCGATATTGTTCGCGAAAACGATTATGACAACAGCGACAACTATCAAACCTTGACGGAAGAGATTGTCAACCGCGCCGGCCGCACCGGGGGAACGTTCCTGCACAGTTCGCGCACCAATCCCGCGAAGGTGAAGAAAGCCAGCGTCCCCCCGCACCTGCAGGAAACCTACAACGCCGAGATCAACGATCTGACGCCCGAGGTGCTGAAGAATCTTGATTGGTTGGGAATCGATTTCCTCATACCGATTGGCGGTGATGACACTTTGAGCTATGGCGTTCGCCTCTATCAGGAGGGAGTCAAAGTAGTCGCCATCCCTAAAACGATGGACAACGATGTGCCCGGAACCGACTACTGCGTGGGCTTCAGCACCGCGGTTACCCGCACCATCCAAATGACCAACGACCTGAGAACCTCCGCCGGTTCGCACGAGCGTTTCCTGGTTCTCGAAGTCTTCGGCCGCTACGCGGGCTTTACTGCCATGCTGCCAACTATGGCAGGAGCCGCTAACCGCTGCGTGATCCCGGAGCATCGCTTCAACATCGAGCGCTTGACGGAGTTGCTGGTTGCCGACCGCCGCAAAAATCCCAGCCACTACTCCGTGGTTCTGGTTTCCGAAGGAGCCATGTTTGAAGGTGGGGATATGATTTTCGAAGACCACACAACCGACGCCTTCGGCCATAAAAAGCTAGGCGGCATTGGTGATCTGGTTTCGGAGAAACTGAAAGAACTCTCGCCCAAATACAACAACGGCAAAGTTATCGAAGTGATCAATCAGAAACTGGGATACCTGGTTCGATGCGGCGATCCCGACGCCATTGACTCCATCGTCCCCATGGCGTACGGCAATCTCGCGCTCGATTTGTTGCTGCACAAGATTCACGGCCGCCTCGTGGTATTGAAAAATGGACGGTACGACAACATGCCGGTCGACGCCGTGATTGCCTCAAAAAAGGTTGTAAATCTGAAGGAGCATTACAACACTGAGCGGCTGCGTCCCCACTTCAGCAGCTTCGAAATGAAGCCTCTATTCATTATGACGAGCGAAGCAACGTGATTTCTACAAGGCGACCGCGGCTTTGATCGCTGCTAAGGCCAAGGGATCTCGCGTGACACTGCATGGGTTGACGAGAGCCCGAGTTCACCGCACACTAGTCTCATCGTAACGTCGAGTCAGTCCGATCGACAGAACAAGTCAGAGGTGACCTCCCCATGCCATCACAAAACGTACCCGAACCAAAGCCAATGGCTGAAAACGCGCCGGTAGTCGAGCACGTTTCCGGCGCCCACGAACTGCTAAACGCGCTGCGCAAGAGGATCGGAGAACATCCCGAACTCGCCGAAGCCATCTCCAGGCTGGAGAGCGCTTTGAATATTCTCACTGTAAAAA
>Ga0207066_1190_pt1 | contig 13865 bp, 16 predicted proteins | sample Alteio_BWMinCont_24_FD_153490 | JGI IMG/M metagenome (GOLD analysis project Ga0207066, IMG submission 153490) | Enriched cells from forest soil in Barre Woods Harvard Forest LTER site, Petersham, Massachusetts, United States -... | ecosystem: Environmental > Terrestrial > Soil > Temperate forest >...
CGAATTACGGCAGAGGTGTCGCGCAGACCGGTGCCATCTTCGTCGAATTGGATCTTGTTCTCGATCCGGTCGAAGATAACAGCTTCTTGAGCGGTGTCGAGCGTGCCAGTGGCGGGAGAAGCACTTTGTCCAAAGGCTGAGCCGATCGACACGACGAGGCAGGCGAAAATGGCGGACGCAGACCGCATGCAGGCGTTGTAATACGGAAGAGCCGGAAAAGCAATCCAATTTAACTGACGAGGAGGAATCTGGGTGAGTCTGCGCCGGAAGGCAGAAGCGGAAGCACTCTTGGATCGCGGTTAAGAGAATGGTCATTCACTAACAAAGGAACCTGAGTCGAAATCGTTCCTTTTCGGCGACTTCCTCGCCCTCTGAAAAGACGCCGACCCCGACACGCCCATTTTGAAAGAAGCCAAAGCGGAGTACGCGAAGCTGCAGTAGCTCAGTTGTTGTTAACAGGCGTCGGAAGTATGTACTTTACGCAAGGGGCTGCTATGATTAGCGCATCTAAGAAGCCGCTGCATCTGCCTGTTTTATCCAAGAAACCGAAGCGGCTTCCCGAAAGGAAGCCGAAAAGCATGACGATAGCTATCGGTATGCTGTGCGGCGGCGGAGCCATTGTTGCCGCCGATAGGCGCAGATGCCACGAAGACGGCTCTACCATTTCAGAAAATAAAATTCTCAAGCATGATGGCGTACACATAGCGTTCGCAATTGCTGATGCCTCTAACGATGCAAACGCAGCCCGAACATTAGTGCGAAAAATCGCTTCTCGCCTCTCGCCTGTATCTATGCGCGGATGGGGGGACATTGAACCGTTAATCGCTGACGCGATGACAGAATGGTATGCACCGTTTGCTCAGGCTCCTACGACGCACCTGATTATTTCGGTCATCTTGAAAGGCTTCGGCGTTCAGTTGTACTTCTGTGAACCGCCTAACACCGTATTGCCAAAGCCTGAAGGATACGTTGCTGCAGGCGTAGGGGCATCGGTAACCGATCCGCTTGCCGTCACATTGTTCGACCCTGCGCCTCAATCACGGCATCCCCAGATGGTTCTGAAGCAAATCGCTTACCTGATGTATAGAGCAAAAAAAGACAATGTATGGTGCGGCGGCTCAACGGATGCGGTCTATCTCGATTCCGGTACTGAGAAATTACACTGGGTTCACCCGTCCGACATGAAGAAAGCCGAGGAGTCTTCCTTTCAGCTTGATTCGGTACTAAACATGGCTGCTACGGCGACTCTAGGCAACAGCGGGGAATACCTAGAGCACAATGCGAGTAGCGTAAGCAATCTGATTATAGGTTGCAGCCGGGTCAGGGACGTTGTGTTCCACAATATTCGCGGAAATGACATCAGTCCGAATGTTGAATGATTGTATACTTGACACAACTTGCGCCAAGTAGTAAATTAGAAACATGAACAACGTAGATAAAAAGCGGCAACTAGCGAAGTCAGCGACAGTAGCAGAGATTCCGTTAGCGTGCAGCAACGAACTAGCAGCTGTCGAATTTCTGGAAAAGCAGCGTTGGGGCAACACTCCTGCCTGTGTCAAGTGCGGCAGTGTCGAAGTCTACAAAATGGCCGACGCTAAGACGGGCGAACGGAACAAGCGTTTCCTGTGGCGCTGTCGGGATTGCAAGGAACAATATACTGTTCGCATTGGCACAGTGTATGAGGAATCGCGGATTGAACTACGGCACTGGTGCTATGCGTTCTGGCGTGCCTGCACGTCCAAGAAGGGCGTCTCCGCACTAGAACTCAAGCGGCATTGCCAGATCAGCTACAAGTCAGCCTTGTTCCTAATGAATCGCATCCGGTTTGCGATGGCGCCGGATGAGTACAGACCGCAACTGACGGGCATTGTGGAATGCGATGAAATGTACATCGGGCCACGTAAGCCGCGTTTCAAGGGCGTTAGCGGGCCGGGACGTTCTACCAATAAGCAGCCAGTGTTTTGCGCTGTCCAGCGGCAAGGGGAATTGCGCCGTCGCGTCGTTGCCGATGTTACTGCCGCTACTCTACAAGGCGCAATCCGCGAGGAAGTAGACAGCCGCGCTCGGATAATGACGGATGAATATTCCGCCTATCGAGGACTCAAAAAGAATTGGGAAGGCGGTCATGCGACCGTATCTCATCGCACGAATGAGTACGCTCGTGGCGACGTTCACGTAAACACGGCAGAGAGCAGCCACGCGCTGGTGAAGCGCGGCATCGTAGGCATCTATCACAACATCAGCCGTGAATACCTACACCGTTATCTCTGGCAGTATGACTTCCTGTGGAACAATCGCAAGATGAATGACGGAGAGCGCACGGTGCTGGCAATACAGGGAGCCGAAGGAAAGCGAATGATGTACAAGCCGTCTGTAAATTAGGAGCCGTTGTGACTTTCGAGAAAACCTGTTTCGTGTCGCCGCAAGACATTCTCTCTGTGCGGATTCAGTGCGCTAAGTGCGGGTCTGCTAATATCGTGCCGCTTGCTAAGCTAGGCAGGATTGGAAATGCACTGGCAAGCAACTGCATTCACTGCGGGGAACCTTCTGGCATCGGCATGGGAACAAGGGAATTAGAGGAATTGGTCGTATTCAGCGACATCCTTGGTCGGCTTGCGGGGAGCCTCAAGGGTAGAAACGTCAAGTACAGCTTCCAAATCGAATGCCCTAAGGAATCATAACTATGAAACGAGGTGTGTCAATGCGACCCCTTGTCGCCGTATTGATTAGCGCCTCTGCATTGCTGGCTCAGAACTCCACACCAGCAGAGCCTTACCGCATCAAGGGTGATGTTCTAGGAGAACCGTTAGAAATCTACAGGCAGAACAATCCTGAGTGCAAAGACAACAGCCCAATTACTGGCAAGCCGAATTTCATCCATTGGAATAGCTCAGCAAAATTAAACGGACGGTGTGACACGAGCAAATGGCAGGGCGTGATTACCTATGCCACTCGCAAGATGGAACTGAAGTCCGCGTTATTCTTCGATAGCCGCTTAATGGAAGTGAGCTACCTCGCCGACCCTGGTGATTACGAATTGCTGCGGGACAGCCTGACGGATAAGTTTGGAGAGCCGAGCAAGAAGCTAGCCGAGACTAAACAGGATGTGATGCAGTGGGACAATGGTGTGTCTTGGATTCATCTGTCGAAACCTAGCGACGGGAGCCAAGTATCGCTGAGATTCCATCTGGTCGAATTCGACAAGCAGTTAGAGGAAATCCAGAAGAAAACAGCAAAGTCGGATATGTAAACTATGACAAACAAGCCAAAACGCGGAAGTGATAAGCCACGGAGTGCGCCCGGCCCGAAGCCCGACGTTCTAAAACTCAAGGGCAACTGGCGGGATGCGGTTAAGAAGTCGCTGGCAAAGAAGAAACCTCCGGGCGGCTGGCCGAAGTAAAACAAGACGGGACGACAGATGCGACTAGACTTTTCAAAGGCAGTTGCGTTAAGTACATACTTCCGACAGGCGTTTACACTCACCACCCTCCTGGCAGGGTCAATGAGGTGATATGGCGACGTTTCGCCCGTTCCGGTGCTATGCTTCGCAGCAAAACAGTTTTCTCAAGAGAACGCGAGAGAAAATGACCAGTAAGTTTTTCAAGAAGATGGAAAATGATGCTGCGGCCCGAGGCGATCCGCTTGCGCAAGAGCAATCGCGGAAAACTCCGGCTCATAGATAGCGCGATTTGTCCATCAAAACGGGCAGCCTTTGGTAAGTCCGCTTTGCTGGTTTGACAAAGCGGTGATTGAAGCCGGATTGTCCAATTTTACATGGCACTGCATCCGGCACACGTTTGCCGGTCGCCTCGTGACGAACGGCGTGGATTTGCGCACTGTACAGGAGTTGATGGGACACAAGACCATCAGTATGACCTGTCGTTATGCGCATCTTGCGGCCTCGCACAAGCTCGCGGCAGTCGAGCGCTTGGTTGAGCAGACTGGCTCTGCACAGGAAGCTCCAAGTGACGCCAGAAGTGACACCATGGCATTTCAGTCTCAGCCCACTGAGCGGGTAGCGGTCAATTGAGTCTTGTATGATGCGATAGTTAGACAAAAATGCCCGGGTGGCGAAATTGGCAGACGCACGGGACTTAAAATCCCGAGTTCCGAAAGGGACGTGCCGGTTCAATTCCGGCCCCGGGCACCACGCACTTTTCCATACTTCCACCAGGTTGACTTAGGAGGAATCACGATGACACGTCCCCCGCTGCCTCCCTTTACTCGTGAAACGGCCGTTGAGAAAGTTCGCCTGGCCGAAGACGGTTGGAATACCCGCGATCCGGAAAAAGTGGCTCTGGCTTACGCGCTGGATTCGCGCTGGCGAAACCGCTCAGAATTTGTGAACGGAAGACCGGACATCGTCGCTTTTCTTGCGCGCAAGTGGGCTAGAGAGCTGGATTACCGCCTGATCAAAGAGCTTTGGGCCTTCACCGAAAATCGGATTGCTGTGCGTTTTGCCTACGAGTGCCACGATGACTCAGGCAATTGGTTTCGCTCCTACGGTAACGAGAACTGGGAATTCAATGACGACGGCCTGATGCGGCTGCGGTTCGCATGCATCAATGATCTTCCCATCAGGGAATCTGACCGCAAGTTTCACTGGCCGCTGGGGCGGCGTCCGGATGACCACCCGGGATTGAGCGACCTGGGTTTATGACTGGGAATTACTTAATCGCTAGCGACTTGAAAGACCTGTCATAGGTGGTGTACGGCAGGCTGGCACTTCGAGCGGCCTGCAAATGGGCGAATCCGAAAATAGTCTTATAATTTGTCTTTTCAATTCAACGGAGGAATCAAATGACAGAACCCAAATCCAACGCAAGTGAAAACGAGATTTCACGTGACCGCCTCGCAGACCTGCTGAACGAAGACCTTTCCCGCGAATACCAAGCCATCATCGCTTACGTGGTCTATTCCCAGGTGCTCAGCGGCGCCCAATACATGGACATCGCCGCCCAGTTGGAGATCCACGCCAAGCAGGAGCTCGATCATGCTCTGATCCTTTCGCGACAGATCGACTATCTCGGCAAAATGCCGGTGGTCACTCCGCAGCCGGTACGCACTTCGAAAAATGCGAAAGACATGCTCCGCTACGATCTGGAGAACGAAAACGAAACCATTCGCAACTACCGCGACCGCATCCGGCAATGTGAAGCATTGGGGGAATACGCGATGGCGGAACAGATTCGCCAGATTCTCATGCAGGAGCAGGACCATCAAATCGACTTGGCAACCGCTCTGGGCGAGAAGGTTCCAGACCTTAGCGGGGGTCCCAAAGGACGCAGCCTGCGCAAGCGTCGCTAACGGCCTGTGGAGCGATGAAAATGGACGCATCGGCGCGAACCGGACAGAGAGCCGCCCTCAGCGACTATCTCGCGGCGGAGCGGACTCTGCTGGCATGGATTCGCACCGGTCTGGCCCTGATGGGCTTTGGTTTTGTGGTGGCGCGATTCGGGCTGTTCCTACAGCAGGTTCAACTCGTGCAGCACACTCCCGCAGCGCAGTCTTACGGACTATCGCTGTGGTTCGGCACTGCGCTGATCGCTGTGGGAGTCGTGATAAATGTTTGCTCCGGATGGCACCATGCTCGATTGGTGCGGGAATTGGATCGCGGCGAAACGGAGCATTCGCGGCCTTCAACCCAGGCGGTCGCGATTGCGTTGTTTCTGGCGCTGGTCGGACTGGCTATGGCGATCTATCTGGTTTCGGTGCGAAGTTCCGCACACTCACAGTTTGAACAGAATGAGGAGACATCTATGACGGCAACCACCGACAATGGGATCGTCGATACGCCCAGCAATCACTCAGTAGATGAAACCGTGGAAAAGCTGAAGGGCATTCTGCGAGACAAGGGAATCGCCTTGTTCGCACTGGTCGACCACAGCGGTGAAGCGGAGAAAGCTGGGATGAAAATGCCTCCCACCAAATTGTTAGTCTTCGGCAATCCCAAGGGCGGAACGCCGGTGATGCTGGCCGCTCCCAGTATCGCCATCGATCTGCCGCTGAAGGTTCTGGTCTGGCAGGACAGCCGGGGGAAAACATGGCTTTCCTACAATAGCCCGGAATACCTGAAGAAACGCCACGGCGTTCCGGATGACTTGGTAGAGAACATCGCAGGGGTTGGGGCACTGGTTCAAAAAGTCGCGGAATAGCTCTGCGGAGGCGACCGCTATATGGACGAAAGTCCCTAGCCACAGGCGCGCCGATTCAGTCGATTCGCCCATCGCCCAGAATTTACAAATCCTTGACACAATAGCGGCCGGAATCCAGCAGAATGCCGGAGATTCGGGGTGAGTGGTCGATGTGGTTTTGAGCCCCCGCTGAACTCCGCATTTCACGGCAATAACGCAATTACCGTCACTCTTGCTATCACAAAGGAGAAACACCCATGGTTGCTGAAAAAAGGATGGGCCGGATCATCGTATTCGTCGCGCTGCTGGTGGTAGCGCTGGGTATGATTTCGAGCTCCGCATTCGCGCAGTATACCGTCACCAATCTGGTTTCGAACCAGTCGGGAAAGGCCCAACATCAGGACCCTCAGCTGGTAAATTCCTGGGGAGTTTCTTTCGCTCCGGGCGGCTATTTCTGGATCAGTGACAATGGCACCGGCTTGACCACTTTGTACAGTTCGACCGGGATAAAGCAGGCGCTAGTGGTGACGATTCCTCCGTCTGGCGGCGTTGGCACGGGTTCGCCCACTGGGCAGGTTTACAACTCCACTTTGGGCTTTATGGTTACGCAGAACGGTCATACTGGAGCAGCTTCGTTTATTTTCGCTACGTTCGACGGCACCATCAGCGGCTGGGCTCCTACAGTCAATGCCACGACTGCCGTGATCGCGGTCAATAACACCGGCGCGTGGTATACCGGCTTGGCAATGGGGGTCAGCAACGGCGCTAACTACCTCTTTGCAGCCGACAACCTCAACAACAAGGTCGACATTTATGACAGCACCTTCAAGCTGGTGAGCTCCTTCACCGATACCAGTCTGCCTGCGGGATCGGCTCCCTACAACGTTGTAAACATCGGTGGGCAACTGTACGTAACCTTTACCAACAGCAACGGTGGCGGCGTCGTGGACATTTTTGACACCACCGGCACCAAGATCAAGACCCTCATTTCCGGCGGGACCCTGCATACCCCCTGGGGAGTGGCATTGGCGCCGGCAACCTTCGGCAAAGCCAGCAAATCGCTTCTGGTCGGGAACCTGGGTGACGGCTTCATCAATGCCTTCAATCCCACCACCGGGAAGCACATCGGAGCATCGGCGGTGTCTTTCTCAGGCCTGTGGTCTCTGGTGTTTGGCGACGGATTGGGATTCAACGGAAAAACCAACCAGCTCTTCCTGAGCTCGGGGCCGGGTGGGTATTTGGACGGTCTGTTCACGGTGGTCAACGTAAAGTAGAAGATCGCAAAGAGAACGAACAAACGGGCTCCAGATCGACGGAGCCCGTTTCTATGACCGCAAGTTGTGGGACGCTTGTACAGGGGCGGTTGCCGGTGACGAGTCTTCTCGGAACAATCTTTCCAAAGAAAAATCATTTCAGAAAAGGGCGGCGGTTTAAACCTTGGCAGAGATAGCCTTTCCGGCCGAACCGGAACGGCGTTGAACGCGCAGTTCTTCGCGGAAGGATTCGGTGGTGAAGTCCGCGCTGCGACGGAACAACTTCAGCAACGGATCCTCTATCCCCGATGGTGGTTCGATCGCAGCCCCTAATATGTCTTCATCGTCCATGCTTTCGGGCAGTACGGTAAATTCCAGGGACGTACCCGCCTTCGTCGCCTGAAAGAATTTCGCCGCTTGTGCCCGCGGTTCATCGGCATTTTGGGTAAATTCGACTCCCATACCGACTTCGGGATGCATGACGCGGACTACGCCCTCGACCGGGATGCGAACGCTGCCCGTCAGCATCGTCAGCACCACCCTGGTGCGTTTGGGGAAAGGAGCGCTAGTCTCCAGGTAGCAAGCCGCGGCACTCACGTCAGTAAGCTTGCAACTGAGCGGAGGATCGTCAGGTTCGATTTCCGGAGAATGCCGGGCCAGCCACGTCTTGAGCTGTTGACGGTGTTCGCGTGATAGTTCCAGGAAACGGACTCCGGTGTTTGAGCCGGGGTTCTTCCACGCAACTTCGGCGGCGCACTCGACCGCGTAATCGACATCGGGAAGGGTAAACCTGATCCGTACGCCGCGACTCCTGGGGATATAGCGCGGGACCCGGACCGCCATTCCTCCCTCGCTGATGTCGAGGGTTGTAATCCGTTGCTGGTCGGCTCCGGCGAAGAGCGTGACCGGGAACTCGACCGGCACGCGCACATTGCGGCGGCGCTCGCACTTCATCAGCGCACGGGCGGCGCGGAAGCTGCTCCGAGCGCGCTCAAAGTTAACCGGCTTGTAGAGGACGAAATGCGCGCCCATGGCGAAGGCGCTTCGTACCGCCGTCTGGCCGTCAATCATGGCAACGGCAATCGCGCGTTTGTTGCAGGGAGCGGAGCGAACGCTGCTCAGGACCTTCACCGCCACATCCTCGTCAGCGCAGTCCACCACCACGGCTTCGAATCTGGCGCGGGTCAGCCGGCGGACGGCCGAATCGGCATCAGTGCAGGTTTCAATCCCAACTTCGAGATCGCTCAGCACACGGCGTAATACCCGGATGATCTTATCGTCGGTGCAAAGAACCAGCGCATTTAAGTCCATACGGTGACGGCCTGGCCGGGATCAATCGGTTCCGGCGTTTTCCCTCTCTCCATCTTCTTCTTCGTTAAGTAGATGAGCGACGCCGCGAATCTGTTCGGCAGCGGCCTGTAGAGCCTCGATCTGTTTGCCCAGTTGTGCCTGCTGGGCCTGCTTCTGGCGCAGCACATCATGGATGTCCTTCACGTTAAACCCCCATTAGCAAATGTAGGTTCCGCCGGGGATGTGGTCAATGAGGCCCGCCGCCAATGGGTTACGGGCGTAATCCAGCAAAGACTAGACAAAGCGGTCGGGTGGAAAGGGAATTTAGTTGGACAGGAGCGGATCCGGAACGGGAACAGGTTTATTCTCAGACATTTAGTGAGAAGTATTCCGTTTGAGATGCAGATTCATATTGACTTCCAGCATAAGCACCCATAGAATCACTGACTTGCGGTCAGCTCTTAGGGTTGCAGAATCGCCCGAGTTCTGGGGTGACGGGAATTAGTCCGAAACCCAGGCAACGCCGGGTGAATCTAATACCTGTAGCTCGGACTTAAATAGTTAAGGACATCATTCTCTATGGCTAAGCGACGCGGAAATCCCAACTGGGGGAAACCAGAGCCTATTGGCCCTATCGTACCCACCATCACTGAGTTTGAGCAGGTCGTAAAGGAATACAAGCTCTCCCCGGACCAGTATCTGCGTTCCACCAGGCTGCGTGAGTGGGCGCGACGCAACAAGAATTCAAAGTACATCCCGGAACCGCTGCTCGAGGCGTGGGGATTTGAAATCGAATCCACGCTGTAAGGTAGCTTCGGCAAGATTATGAGGGCCGCCTAAAGGGCGGCCCTTTTGCTTCTTGGCTTCTAGCTACTGGCTAATCAGGTAGGGGTTGGTCGTGGCTAGAAGCCAGAAGCTAGAAGCCCTTTTGCTACAATTTCCAGATATGGCCTCCCGACCCTCATTCACCGACGTTCCCACCGCTATTGAGGAAATTCGCGCCGGGCGAATGATCGTAGTGGTGGATGATGCGGATCGCGAGAACGAAGGCGATCTCACGCTGGCCGCCGAAAAGGTCACACCTGAAGCGATCAACTTCATGGCCAAGTACGGCCGCGGGCTGGTGTGTCTGGCAATGACCGAGGAGCGGCTGGACCACCTGCGCCTCGGCCCCATGACCGCCGAAAACACTTCAAACTACGGGACCGCGTTCTGCGAGGCCATTGACGCTCGCGATGGAGTCACCACCGGCATATCTGCTTATGATCGCGCGCGCACGATTCAGGTTGCGATTGATCCGGCTACGCGGCCTTCGGATCTGGCGCGGCCGGGGCATGTGTTCCCTTTGCGCGCCCGCAAAGGTGGCGTTCTGGTGCGGGCGGGGCAGACCGAAGCTTCAGTGGATCTGGCGCGATTGGCTGGATTAGTTCCTGCTGGCGTGATCTGCGAAATCATGCGCGATGACGGAACCATGGCCCGCGTTCCCGACCTGGTTGGGTTCTGTAAAGAGCATGGCTTGAAGATGTTGACGGTCGCGGAACTCATCCGCTACCGCATGCAACATGAGCGCTATGTGAATCGTGTGGGAGAAGCGCTGATCGGCACACGCTATGGTGAGTTTCGGTTGATTGCCTACGAGAGCGCAATTGACGGTGGAGAATCGCATGTAGCTCTGGTACGTGGCGACATCGAAGGCGGAGACGAGCCGGTGCTAGTGCGCATGCATTCGCACTGCGTGATGGGAGATGTGTTCGGCTCGACGGCCTGCGACTGCCATGCCACCGTCGAAGGTTCGATGCAGGCCATCGCGCGCGCAGGCCGGGGCGCACTGATTTATTTGCATCAGAGTTCCAAAGGGTTTTCTGTTGAACGGACTGGCGAGCGAAACTCTCTGATGTTTCACCGCGACAAGCGATTGCCCTCACTTCCCGAGAGTGAGCGCAAGACCCAGCGCGAGATTGGCATTGGCGCGCAGATTCTTTCGGATTTGCATCTGCGGCGCATCCGGCTGCTAACCAACCATCCCCGAAAAGTCGCAGCACTCGAAGGCTTTGATATTGAGATTGTGGAGCAGGTGCCGGTGGCGCTGGAGAAGACGTCGCTGGAAAGCCGCTGACTCAAAAACCGTCTCCGACAAAAAACTGCGTATTCAATCCTGCCCGGCCCACTTGCTCTCCAGCTTGGGTGGCAGCCTTAAGGTTTGCATTACCACGCAATACTGTTCTGTTTTCTCCCGCAAAGAGCGCAGTTGCTCGGGCGTTGCTTTAGGCGCAGTAACATCGAAATTAAGATGGATGCTCTCAAAGCCGACGGGCACATCCTTTGATATGCCGAGGGTGCCTCGGAGGTCCATGTCTCCCTCCACGGTGACCGCAATGCGTTCCGTGGGTACGCCCATGGCCGCGGCTACCATTTGACAAGTGATCTGTGCGCACGCCGCCAGCGCGCCGAGCAAAAGATCACCGGAACAGGCGCCGACGCCGGCGCCCCCAACTCCCTTGTGGGCCTCGGCCTGATAGATTGCACGCCCGATGTCGACCGAGCATGCTACCGGAGCATCGGTCTGTCCGCCTTTGGCCCGGATTGTGATTTTCGAGGCATTCGGGTCATGGCGGTATTGCTCTTTCAGCGGCTTTTGAAGCGATCGAATATCCATCTCAGCCTCTTTCTCTTGAATTATTGCTGGCCTTTTTCGTTGCCCCGAGACAGTAGCCGTCTTGAAGCCGATCCATCTGCATGCTAGCATCTGTGCACACCAGAGGATGCCCATGCCAAAGTTCGTGATCGAACGTGAAATCCCGGGAGCTGGAAATCTATCCGATAGCGAATTGCGGGATGTCTCGCAAAAGTCGCTTAACGTTCTGAAGGCTATGGGTCCCGAGATCCAGTGGCTTCATAGCTATGTAACCGGCGACAAAGTGTATTGCGTCTATCTCGCGCCGAATGAAGCAACCATTCAAGAACACGCGAAGCGAGTGGGCCTTCCTGCCAATCGCGTCTCCGCCGTCCGCCGGCTCATCGACCCGGCAAGTGCAGAGTAGGCGTCTTTGTCAACCCGTGCGCTGGTGCGGGGGAACCGCAGCATCGGTCATCAGTACTTCCTCAATCGCTTTGTCGACGGGCAGGGCCCAGCCTTCTAACCAAGCTGTCACGCCTACCGTATTGGTCAGTGTCTGCCGTGGCGGCTCAAGAATGGCTTCCAGCTTGGCTTGTTCAGCGGGCGTTAGTGGGGCGCCAACGTTCTGGCGCAGCGCGGCCGCTGCGCCTGCCAGCCGCAGCGAACGCTCTGCTTCTGACTGAACCGCCGCTGAGCATGCGAAACACTCCAACAGACGCGCAATTCCGCGCTTATGATCCAATGCCTGGAAAATCTTTATGCTTTCCCCGAACAGAGAGTGAGCTTTCGAATAATTCCGCCGCTCCCTGGCCAAGCTTCCCAGGTCAGCGAGTGTCCCAGCGATGCCCCAACGATCATCGAGTTCGCGAAAAATTGCCAAGCTCTGTTCGTACAATTTCTGCGCGCCTACGGAGTCACCCTGATCGTGAGCGACATCTCCCTGGTAGTTTATCGACCAGGCAATGCCGGTCATGTCCTCTAACCCGCGGAAGATTGAAAGACACTCTTCGTAGAGAGAGCGTGCACGGCCATAATCAGTTTGCAACTTGACGACATTGGCCAGATTACTGAGAGCACGAGCGATGGCCTTCTGGTCGCCTGATTCTCTCCACAGCGCAAGGCTTTCCTCAAACAAGGTGTGCGCGGTTGCAACGTCACCGCGGTCGCGAGCAAATACCGCCAGCGCGTTGAGAGAGACCGCGACACCGGTTTTGTCGTGCAGATGACGCGCGATGCGTAGACTTTCGCCGATAAGCTTATCCGCCGAGACGTAATCTCCCTGCTCACCGGCGAGGACACCAGCTGAAAAAAGCGCCCGGGTGCGCGCCTTCGTGGGGGCTGCTGCTCCTGCGAGGTTAAGCAACCTGCCCAGCCTCTCCCGGCCCTCGGCGAGATATTCGCGAATCTCCCAAAAGCGAAACAGGGCGGTGCCGAGGCGAAGGCCCCAATCCGCATCTCCGGTCTCTGTCAGCCACTCCAGACCCGCGCGAAAATTGTCGTGTTCCAATGCGAAGCGTTCCAGCCATTCCGCGCCACTTTGCTCCGTAGCCTCTTCCTCCGCCAGAACGAGGCAATAGGCGGCATGAGCGCGTTTCGTCAGGGCCTTCTCCCCGCTTGCCTGCAGTTTTTCCAGAGCGTACTCGCGAATCGTTTCCAACATCACGAACCGTGATTCTCCTTTAGCTTGTTCAACTTGCTGCGCCAGGCTTTTGTCCACCATGGATGACATACCGTCGAGCAGGTCCAAATCTAGATCGCCTTTGGTGTCGCACACAGCTTCCACGCCTTCGAGAGTGCAGCCTCCCACGAACACCGACAGTCTACGAAAAAGCTTCTGCTCGGCCGGAGTTAGCAGATCGTAGCTCCAATCAATGGCAGCGCGAAGTGTTTGCTGCCTTTGTGGCAGATCGCGTGCGCCACCCGTCAACAGCTGCAACCGGCTCTGTAGACGGGTCAGCATGGAAGAGGGCGAAAGAACTTTGAGCCGTGCGGCCGCGAGCTCAATCGCCAGCGGCAGGCCATCCAAGCGGGCGCAAATCTCAGTGACGGCGGACGCGTTTTCTCGATTGAGTTCAAAATCCGGCTTGGCAGCGAGGGCGCGTTGTACGAACAGCGCTACCGCTGGGCACCGTGACAAGACCTCCACGGAAGGCGAGGACCGCGAGTCCGGGAGCGTAAGCGGCGGCACCGGAAATTCATGCTCTCCGTAGACGTGTAGCGCGGCGCGGCTTGTCACCATGATCTTAAGATTGGGTCCCGTGGCTAGCAGCTCGGCCACGATAGGGGCCGCTTGAATCAGGTGCTCGAAACTATCCAGCACAAGCAACATGGGTGCGTGCGATGAATCTCGCAAATCCTTCTTGAGTATTTCGAGCGGCGACTGGCCTCCACCTTCCCGGATCCCCAAGGTTTGAACGATCACGGATGCGATCAAGCCGGAATCGCTTAGCGATGACAGCGGAACAAAATGAATGCCCCCGGAAAAGTGGTCGACTAAGCCGCCGGCCACCTCCACCGCGAGCCGAGTTTTGCCGATCCCGCCCGGGCCCGTGACCGTGACCAGGCGCACGG
>Ga0207066_1191_pt1 | contig 13801 bp, 10 predicted proteins | sample Alteio_BWMinCont_24_FD_153490 | JGI IMG/M metagenome (GOLD analysis project Ga0207066, IMG submission 153490) | Enriched cells from forest soil in Barre Woods Harvard Forest LTER site, Petersham, Massachusetts, United States -... | ecosystem: Environmental > Terrestrial > Soil > Temperate forest >...
GTGAGTTGAATGGCGGAAGGATCGGCGTTTGGGGCGATGATGAAGTCGTGCTCCAACTGGCTCTGATTGCCGTAGTACACGAGGTCGATGCCGGGATAGACGGAGTTATAGCGGATACGGCTGTAGTTCGGAATATCGGTGCGCCAGCGGGATGGGTCGCGGCCGATGAAGTAGTTGGTGCGGGTGATCTGGGGATCTTCCTGAGAGACTCTGGCTGCTGGGTCTGCGCCGGACAGCTTGAGCTGGACGATGGAGGCTGAGGCGCCGGGATGATTCTGCGGCGGACGCAATTCGAGGACCGCTTCATTGGAACGCAGGAAAAGGGTGTAACCCTGGCCATGGGCAAGCGCTTTGACGGAGGGATCGGTCTGGCCTTGATTGGCCTCGAAGGTCAGAGGCAGGTTGCCGTAGGCCGCGGCAGAGTTCGATGGGCTGGAAGATGAAGGACTCTGCCCGCTGAAGCAAACCGGAGCGAGTAAGGCGACGACGGATACAAACTGAGACACGGCTGATAGGCGGTAGCGCATTCGTGCCCCCTGGGAGCTGCAGACAAAAGAAGCTGGGCTGAAGTTACAAAGGAGAGTTACCCCGATTGATAACGTCTGGTACGGCAGGGTACGCCGAGTTACCTGGGGAGGCAAGTGAATATTTCGCGCATCACTCATCGACAGTGGATCGCTAACAGCAGATCTACTTGTGGGATTTGAGTTATGCGCCGAAGTGGCCTAGCCATAGGCCTATTGCGTAGGTGACTGCGCCTTCTACTGCGCCTACTGCGGTCATTTCGAAGCCGCTGGCCCACCATGAGCGGACTGTGATTAGAGATTTGGCGGCGCCTACGGCGAAGTGTGCGATGAGCGAGACGATTGCGGCGGTGATGACTGCGGCGAGGCCGGTCATGAAGAAGAAGGGGATTACGGGGATCATGGCGCCTACGGCGGTGGAGAGGGCTCCGGAGGTGGCGGAGATCCAGGGGACTTTGAGGCCATCTTCGCTTGTGCTGAGGCGTTCGGAGGCGAGGGCTTTGAGGAGGGATTCGGGATCGCCTGCGAGGTGTTCGACGACATGTTCGGCGTCTTCTTCGGGGAGGCCTTTGACCTGGTAGTAGAGGGAGAGCAGTTCGCGGGCCTCGGAGGGATTCATGCGGATCGCTTCGCGTTCGCGTGCTAACTCGGCCTCATAGATTTCGCGTTCGCTTTTGGCGGCGAGGTAGGCTCCGGAGCCCATGGAGAGGGCGGAGGCGATCATGCCGGCGAGGCCGGCGATGAGCACGTATTTGCCGTTGCCGGCGGTGGCGCCGGAGACTCCGGAGACGATGCCGAAGATGGCGCCGAGGCCGTCGTTGACGCCGTAGATGGCGTCGCCGATCCAGCTTCCAGCTTGCGAACGGCCCTGGTTGCGCTTGGCGAGGAGTTCTTCGAGCAGGCCCTGCGCGTCGACGATCTGTTTGCCGCCGTGATGGGCGTGGGAGTGGCCGCGGAGCAGTGCGCCGAGTTCGCGGTAGTGTTCCTTTTCGTCTTCGATGACGTGTTCGAGGATGGCGATGGAGCCTTCGTCGCCGAGGTCTTTGAGCTGGGTGCCGTAGTTGGCGATGTGGCGGCTTTCGTCGACTTCGAGGCGGCGCAGGGCCATGAGCGGGCCGCCGGCGCGGCTGGCGAGGGAGTCGGCCGCGCCAAGGGGATTGCCGGTGTAGGTGGGCTCTTTGCCGCCCAGCTGGATGATGCGGTCGGCCCAGAGCTGGGCGTGTTCGAGTTCGGCGGCGGCTAGATGGCGCAGGACGCGGGCGCGGACGGCGTCGGTTTCGCGGTCGGCGAGGGCGAGGTAGGTGTAGTAGCCCTCCATCTCGGCCTGCCAGTTGCCGGCGAGGGACGCTAGTATTTTGCGGTTTCGATTGTTTTTGAATGGGGTAGTAGGGTCAAACGAGTTTGGCGCCACGCAGCCTCCCGGTACTGCCTTGAGGATAGCTTAGGGATTTACACTTCGTGAGGGTGTTTTGAACCTGTGGGTTGTGGATTGGTCACTTTGGGCGTGGAAGAGCGGGTGTGGGCTGCGATGCTGGTTTATTAGTCCAGAAGTTTGCTGAGTTTTGGGAGGGTTATGATTCGTCATTTGGTTTTGCCGTTGATTTTGCTCAGTGCTGGGGTTTGTGGGTATTCGCAGGGTGCGGATCTTAAGGGGATCGAGACGGGCGATCTGGATCGCAAGGTGCAGCCGTGCGACAACTTCTATGACTATGCGAACGGGACGTGGCGCGCACAGAATGCGATTCCGGCGTCGATGGACCGGTGGAGCCGCAGGTGGCAGGCTGGGGAGACGAATAAGGATCAGTTGCGCGGCATTCTGGATGAGGTGTCGGCGGAGCCCAATCATTCGCAGGGCAGTCCGGCGCAGTTGACGGGCGACTTCTATGCGGCGTGTACGAATGTGAAGGCGGTGGACGCCAAGGGATTTGAGCCGCTGAAGCCTTTCATGGCGAAGATTGAGGCGATTCACGATCGCAGTGAGTTGCAGGCGGAGATACGTGAGCTGCAGGCGATGGGGGTGGCGGTTCCGTTTATCTTTCACTCGTCGCAGGATCCGCATTCTCCTACAGATGTGATTGCGGATGTGAGCGCGGGCGGGCTGGGCCTGCCGGATCGCGATTACTACGTGAAGCCGGAGAAGCGCTTTGCGGATGCACGGGCTGGGTATCTGGTCTATGTGGAGAAGATGTTTGTGCTGACGGGCGCTTCGGAGGCACAGGCCAAGGCTGCGGCGAAGACGGTGATGGAGTTTGAGATGGGGTTGGCTAAGGCGTCGCTGGATAACGTGACGCTGCGTGACCCTCACGCTTCGGATCACCCGGTTAGTTTTGATGGACTGCAGAAGCTGACTCCGCACTTTGACTGGGCGGCTTATTACAAGAGCGCTGGCGTTCAGCAAGGGATGGTGAATGTCGACCAGCCGGTGTTTATGGCGGAGGTTGAGAAGAAGCTGGCTTCGGCTTCGATTGCGGATTGGAAGACGTATCTGCGCTGGCAGTTGCTGAATTCGGAGGCGGGTGAGCTTTCGCAGGCTTTTGTGGATACGCGATTTGGGTTTTATCAGAAGCAGCTTGCCGGAGTGGGCGAGCTGAAGCCGCGCGGAATGCGTTGCGCCGAGGAGACGGATGGGTTGCTGGGCGAGGCGCTGGGGCAGGAGTATGTAAAGCGGTATTTTCCGCCTGAGGCGAAGCAGCGGGCGCAGGTGATGGTGGCGAATATTCTCTCGGCGATGCACGACACGATCGAGGGAGTGGACTGGATGACTCCGCCGACCAAGCAGAAGGCGCTGGAGAAGCTCTCGACCTTCAATGTGAAGATCGGCTATCCGGATAAGTGGAAGGATTATTCGTCGATCAGGATTTCGCGTGACGATTATTTTGGCGATGCGATGGCGGGGTCGCGATTTGCGGTTGCGGACGATCTATCCACGATTGGCAGGCCTGTCGATCGGGGCCGATGGGGGATGACTCCGCCGACTTCGAATGCTTACTACAATCCGCAGTTGAATGAGATTGTGTTTCCGGCGGGGATTTTGCAGCCGCCGGCGTTCAGCCTGAACTATACGGATGCGGTGAACTATGGGGCGATCGGGGTGGTGATTGGCCACGAGATTTCGCATGGTTTTGATGACCAGGGAGCGCAGTTTGATGGGACAGGAAAGCTGGAGAACTGGTGGACGAAGGATGATCTGGATAAATTTCATGTCAAGACGGCTTGCGTGGTGAAGCAGTTCGACGGGTTCACGATCGATGGGGACTCAAATATTCATATCAATGGAAAGCTGGTGCTGGGTGAGTCGATTGGCGATCTGGCGGGGCTGAAGATTGCGTATCGGGCGTTCAAGAAGACGACGCAGGGGCAGTCGGATGCCCAGGATCCGAAGAACAGGATTGATGGATTTACGCCGGATCAGCAGTTCTTTATTGCCTGGGGGCAGTTCCGGGGGGATCAGATCAGGCCGGAGACGCAGAAGTTGATGGTGCAGGGCGATCCGCATCCGGTGGCGAAGTATCGGGTGCTGGGGCCGATGGCGAATTTTCCGCCGTTTGCCGATGCTTTCCAGTGCAAGGCTGGGTCGCCGATGACGCGGCCGGATGCTGAGCGGTGCGTGGTCTGGTAGGGAGTTCGGGCCAGAGCCGTAACATCTTGCAGGGTGGCCGCGTCTCATGCAGAGAGTGGCGATTTCGTCATGGATGGCGGTTGCCTAAGACGCTGGTAGTGGGCGGTTTTAAGAATACAGACCCTCAGGGGCTAAAGCCCTTGGATTCTGGCTAGCTTATGTACGGGAGAGTCAGGGCTAAAGCCCAGACCTACCAGCCCGTACCTTCAAGCTGATCCACTACCAAAACGTTTGAGCACTTTCGCTTGTTGGGGTTTCCCGTATAGTGTTGTGTGCAACCGGAAGGTGGGTGCCGGTCGCGCGTTTTTCTCGCGCGGGCGTCTGCCTTCATAAGCACGCTGCCTCGATGGACTGAGATCGGGCACACTTGAAAGAAGCGGAGAGACTACATCATGGCCACACGATCTTCAATCCCGACAGACGCACCGAGTGCACCTAGCTATACGGGCCCGTTCATTACAGTTACAGCGCTGTTTTTTATCTTTGGATTTATCACTAACCTGAATATGGCGCTGGTGCCACATCTAAAGTCGGTTTTTGACTTGCCTTACGGTCTGGCGATGCTGGCCGAGTCCGCGTTCTTCCTGGCGTACTTTGTGTTTTCTGCGCCCACCTCGAAGCTGATCGAGACGATTGGTTACAAGCGGACGATGGTGGTTTCGCTGTTCATTCAGGTAGTGGGCGCATTGCTGTTCATTCCGGCTGCCAAGCTCACGAACTTTCCGCTGTTTTTGACGGCTTGTTTTGTGATCGGCGCGGGTGTGACCGCGCTGCAGACTTCGGCGAATCCTTATGTGTCGATTCTGGGGCCGGAGAAGAGCGCGCCGGTGCGGCTAAACCTGGCGCAGGCGGCGAACTCGATCGGCGGAACGATCGCGCCGCTGATTGCCGGGGCGTTTATTCTGACTGACCCAGCGAAGATGTTGGACAAGTCGGTGATCGCGGATACGGTACGGGTGCCGTACATCCTGATTGCCGGCGGGCTGTTGATTCTGGGGCTGGCGGTGGCGTTTATGCGGCTGCCGCATATTACGGCGACGCAGCAGTTCCGACCGGGCGGCGAGAATGATCCGATTTTGAAGCGCAGCATCTGGAGTTACCGGCACACAGTGCTGGGGGCGCTGGGCATCTTCTTTTATGTGGGTGTCGAGGTTGGGCTGGCGTCGATCATGGTGAATTACTTCAAGCAGCAAGGGATTCCCAGTGCCGCGGAGGCATCGAGCCTAATTGCTTTTTATTGGGGTGGTGCGCTGGTGGGACGTTTGCTTGGGGCGTGGCTGGTGAGCCTGATTCCTTCGGGGCGGCTGTTGGGGATCTTTGGATTTGCCGCTACTGCGATGGTTCTGGTCTCGATGGTGACGAGCGGGCATGTGGCGATCTGGGCGCTGATTCTGTGCGGCTTCTTCAACTCGATCATGTTCCCGAATATCTTCACTTTGGGGATTGTGGGGCTTGGTCCGATGACGAGCAAGGGGTCGGGGTTGATCATGACGGCTGTGGTCGGCGGCGCGGTGGTGCCATTCCTGTTTGGGGCGCTGGCGGATAAGGTCGGGATTCAACATGCCTTTGTGCTGCCGATGATTTGTTATCTGTATATCGCTTATTACGGGCTGATTGGGTCGAAGCCGGTTCGGACTGTTACGGCGTAGTGGGTTGAAGCCCCTTTTCGGATGGGGTGGTTTTCAGGGGCGCCAAGGCCCCTGCTCCCTCCGACGGTTCGGAAGACGATTCTTTGCAGTCTGGTTTAGGACAGCCTGTTCAACCGGTCTAAAGATAGTCTTTTGCTGATGGTCGGGAGGCTGTCCATTGTCCCCGGGGCGGCTGTTGGGGTTGGGCGGAATCGCGAAGGCGCTTCGTCGTGCTACATTGGTTTTCCACGGTGGATTCCTGTATGGTACCGGTATTCCCCCGGTGAGCGCGGAACATATGATGGCGAGCGGTTCTCAGGCGATGACGCAGACGATGGACCTGCAACAGCAGGTGGCGCGGCTGCAGGCGCTGCTGGAGGTTTCGCGGCAGGTGCACTCGACTACGCGCGAAGAGGAAGTGCTGGAGTCGGTACTGCGGATTGTGGTGCGGGAGCTGGAAATGGCCGGGGCGGCTTTCTCCGGTTCTGAATTGTCGTATGGGGACGCGCCGCAGAAGGATGCGGACGGGAATCTGTACGATGTCTTCACCTACCCTCTGGACGACCGCGAAGGGAAGCGGATGACGGAGCTGATCGTCGTTCCTCCCGAGGGTCGGGCGATCACGCTGTACGAGACGGACTTTCTGGAAGGTCTGGTGCTGCAGGCGGCTGTGGCGCTGGAGAATGCCCGCAACCACGAGCGGAATCTGCAGTGGGCGCGAGTGCAGCAGGATCTGGACGCGGCGCGGGAGATTCAGAGATCGCTGCTGCCGCAGGAGATGCCTTCGCTGCCGGGGTTTTCGATAGCTGTCCGTTCGCAGACCTGTTACGAGGTTGGCGGGGACTATGCGGACATCATCCACCTGCCGGATGGGGGTCTGCTGCTGGCGGTGGCCGATGTGGCGGGCAAGGGGCTGGCTTCGGCGATTATGGCTACCAGCTTCAGAGCGGCTTTCCGGGCGATGGCGGTGACGGGGATTCCGCTGGACCAGCTGGCGACTCGGATGAATCAGCACCACTGGCAGGAGGGCGAAGAGGCCCGGCGGCGCTATGTGACGGCTATTTTTCTACGGCTGGACATGGAGCGCGGAGAGGTGGAGATCGTGAACGCGGGACACAACCCGGGTTTTGTGATCGGCCCGGATGGCACGCAGCATCAGATTGAGGCGGCTGGGACGCCGCTGGGGCTGCTGCCGGGAATGAGTTACTCCAGCAAGGTGCTTAGCTTTGGCAAGGGAAGCCGGCTGCTTTTTTATACCGACGGATTGACCGAAGTTTTTCTGGATGAGGAAGAATTCGGGCAGGATCGGTTGATGGAAGTGTTTTCTAATGCTACAACTTCCAAGGCCGATGGTATTCTCGAAGCATTGTGGGACGCGATCCACGGTTTCTCGGGTGACGGACCCCAGGGAGATGACATGACGGCTCTCGTGTTGTGCCATCTTGCGGGCTCGGAGCTGCTGCCTGAGAACCAGCCGGATCCTCACTTCGAGGTCGAAACGGAGTCAGACTGTACGTCGGTGAAGGTGTCCGCATGACGACTGCCGTTGCACGCGCGACTACGGTTGAAGTTCGACTGCCATCCCGGCTTGGGTTTGAGAAGGTCGCCATGAGCACGGCGGCGTCGGTGGCCAAGCTGATGGGTTTTCGCGAAGATCGGATCGACGATCTCAAGACTGCGATTGCCGAGGCCTGCATTAACGCAATCGAGCACGGAAACCGGCTCAACGAAAAGCTCTCGGTTGGCGTCGTATTGTCAGCAGGCGCCGACGCTCTTGAAATCAAGGTGATGGATGACGGCAAGGGCATGAAAAATGCTCCGACGAAGCCGGATATCGACAAGAAAATGCATGGCGAAGAAGACCCGCGCGGGATGGGGATGTTCCTGATCCAGGCGCTGGTCGATGAGGCCGAGTGGGTGGTTGGAACCAACGGCAAGGGTAGCTATGTCCGGCTTGTGATCAGGCTGCATAAAGAAGAGCCAGCGGACGAGTCCTAGAGGCGAGCAACAGCGAAAAATCGCATCCCGGGCCGACGCGAGGCGACGGCGGGAAAACAAGATAACCTGAAAGCGGAGAAGGAATTCCAGTGCAGACCGATACCAAGTCTAAGATCGACCAGCAGACATCGCCATCCGGCCACCCGGTTACGGTCCTTCGTTTTGAAGGCGACATTTCGAGCGCCTCGAAGGAAGCGGTGATCGGCTCGTACCACTCGCTCTCAAAAGATACGGTGAAGACGGTGCTGCTCGACTTTACCAAGGTGGATTACATCAACTCGAGCGGGATCGCGCTGGTGATCCAGTTGCTGATGGAAGCTGCCAATGCCGGGCAGAAGGTGCTGGCGTTTGGGTTGTCGGCCCATTTTCAGAAGGTATTTACTATGGTGGGAATTACTAAGTATGCGGGGTTGTTTCCCGACCAGTCGGCGGCGTTGGCTACCATTTAGGCATTCCGGCTTATTGCACTCCATGCTGCCCGGCTTCTCAGCCGGGCAGCATTTTGTTTTCCAGCGAAGTTAACCTGTTTACAATCAGCAAGGTAAATAATTCTCACTAAAATATGAGTCAAATGCGCGCATATTTTATGAATCTTTCATGCTATATTTCCATCAGATTGCTTAGCTGCTCAGAAACCCTCGGGTGGCGCCAATTTTCAAGCAATCGGAGATTACCCAAAATGTTGATTCGTCGTTTGTACCCTGTTCGTGAAACATCTGCCTTGCAGGACCGCGTCAATTCGTTTTTTCAGGACTTCGCTGGCGAGAATGCCCCGGCAACCGCTGGGAAGTTCGTGCCCGCGGTCGATATCTATGATGACGGCGAGAAGGTCGTGCTCAAGCTGGAGATCCCCGGCGTGAAGGAAGAGGACGTGGACATCCGCGTCGAGAACCAGACGCTGACTGTCAAGGGCGAGCGCAAGTTCGAGAGCGAGGAGAAGGAAGAGAACTTCCATCGCATTGAGCGCAGGTATGGCAGCTTCTACCGCTCGTTCAGCCTGCCTACTTCAGTGGATACAGAGAACGTACAGGCGAGCTACAATGCCGGCGTGTTGAAGCTGGAGTTGAAGAAGAAGGCTTCGGCGCAGCCTCGGCAGATCAAGATCGGGGCGGCTGCATAACATCAGCTGTCTGCCGCATCGAAGTTGCAGTGCTTTCATGGGACCGTCGGCAAGGGAATCCTGCTCGCGGTCCTTGTTTGGTATTGGGTTTGGTATCGGGTTAGGTATTCGTTGGGCGAAGTGTGACGAGCAATACAGATTTTGCAGGACTATTTCTGGATTCTTAATTGAGAGGTTCGAGATTTATGGCTATTCGTTGGGACAAACTTACCGTGAAGTCGCAGGAAGCGATGCAGGGGGCGATTGCGCAGGCTTCGGAGCTTGGCAATCCTGAGCTGCAGCCGGTGCACCTGCTGCTGACTCTGATTGCGGACCGCGAAGGCGTGATTTTGCCGGTGCTGGAGAAGATCGGCGTAGCCACGGAGCGGCTGGAGGCGGAGCTGCATGCGATCGAGGAGAAACTGCCTCGGGTTTCGGGGGCGCAGGGCCAGCCGGGGCTGTCGAACAGACTGAACAAAGCTGTGGAGCAGGCGTTCAAGGAAGCTGCGAACTTCAAGGATGAGTACATCTCGACGGAGCATCTGCTGCTGGGGCTCGCTCGCGAAAAGGGCGATCCAGCGGTGGATGCCTTGCTGGCGCAGGGCGCGACGCATGATGCGATTCTGAAGGCGCTGACTGTGGTGCGCGGGTCGTCGAGGGTGACGGACCAGAATCCTGAGGGGAAGTTTCAGGCGCTTGAGAAGTATGCCAAGGATCTTACCGAACTTGCCCGGCGCGGCAAGCTGGACCCGGTGATCGGGCGCGATGAGGAGATTCGTCGCGTGATCCAGGTGCTGAGCCGGAGAACGAAGAACAATCCGGTGCTGATTGGTGAGCCGGGCGTTGGCAAAACGGCCATCGTCGAAGGGCTTGCGCGCAGGATTGTTTCGGGCGACGTGCCGGATCTGCTGCAGGACAAGCGGGTGGTTTCGCTGGACCTGGGGTCGATGCTGGCCGGGGCGAAGTTTCGTGGCGAGTTTGAGGATCGGTTGAAGGCTGTTCTCAAGGAAATTGACGAGTCGGATGGAAAGATCATTCTCTTCATCGACGAGCTGCATACGTTGGTTGGCGCGGGCGCGGCTGAGGGCGCGATCGATGCCAGCAATATGATGAAGCCTGCACTGGCGCGAGGGGAGCTGCGCGCGATTGGCGCGACGACGCTGAACGAGTATCGCAAGTACATCGAGAAGGATACGGCGCTGGAACGGCGCTTCCAGATTGTGTACGTCGGCGAGCCGAACGTCGAGGATACGATTGCGATTTTGCGCGGGCTGCGCGAGCGGTATGAGGCGCACCACAATGTGCGTATCAAGGACTCGGCGATTGTGGCTGCGGCTACGTTGTCGCATCGGTATATTTCGGACCGGTTTTTACCGGACAAGGCGATTGATCTGGTGGATGAGGCCGCGGCTTCGCTGGCGATTCAGATTGGGTCGGTGCCGACTGAGGTGGATCAACTGGAACGCGAGGCTACTTCGCTGGAGATTGAGCGTGCGGCGTTGAAGCGCGAAACCGACATCAACAGTGTTGCGCGGCTTGCGGTGATCGAGCGTGATTTGTCTACGCTGAAGGAACAGATCAACAGTCTAAGGGCGCGCTGGCAGCAGGAGCGCGGGGCGATTACGCGGATCAGCGAGCTGAAGAAGCAGATGGAAGCATTGCGCTTCGAGGCTGAGGAGCAGACGCGCAAGGGGCAACTCGATCGTGCTGCGCAGATTCAGTATGGAGAGTTGCCGCGTTTGCAGGCCGAGCTTGAGAAGCTGAGTCAGCAGGATGCCGCGACGCATACGCGGCTGTTGAAAGAAGAGGTCGACGAGGAAGACATCGCCAGGATCGTGAGCAAGTGGACGGGGATTCCGGTGTCGAAGATGCTGGAGGGCGAGGTCAAAAAACTTGTCCAGATGGAAGACAGGCTGCGCGAGCGCGTGGTTGGGCAGGATGCGGCGCTGGCTACGGTGGCGAATGCGATCCGGCGTTCGCGGGCTGGTTTGAGCGATCCGAAGAAGCCGATTGGTTCTTTCATTTTTCTGGGGCCGACGGGTGTGGGCAAGACGGAGACGGCGCGGGCTCTGGCGGAGTTCCTCTTCGATGATGAGCACTCGATGGTGCGCATCGATATGAGCGAGTACATGGAAAAACATGCCGTGGCTCGTTTGATTGGCGCGCCTCCGGGATATGTGGGCTACGACGAGGGTGGGCAGTTGACTGAGGCTGTGCGGCGGCGGCCTTATTCGGTGATTCTGTTTGACGAGATCGAGAAGGCGCATCCGGATGTGTTCAATGTGCTGCTGCAGGTGATGGATGACGGGCGGTTGACGGACTCCAAGGGCCGGACGGTGGACTTCAAGAACACGGTGCTGATCATGACTTCGAACCTTGGAGCGAACCTGCTCATTGGTGATCTTTTGAAGACGGAGCATGATTACGAGAAGGCGCAGGAGCAGGTGATGCGGGTGTTGCGCGAGCACTTCCGGCCGGAGTTCCTGAACCGTGTGGATGACATTGTGATCTTCAAGCCGCTTGGTTCGGCGCAGATGCATCACATTCTCGAGCTGCGGCTGAACGACGTGCGGAAGCTGCTGGAGAGCAGGGCGATTTCGCTGGAGTTGACGGAGGCGGCGAGCCAGCTCATACTCGCAACCGGTTCGGATGCGGCTTATGGGGCGCGGCCTCTGAAGCGGGCGTTGCAGAAGATGGTGCAGGATCCGCTGGCGATCAAGATTCTCAATGGCGAGATCGAACATGGCGCGCATGTGAGGATCGATGTGGATCGGAACTCGAATCAGCTGCGCTTTGAGCCTATGGGCAGAGAAGCTATGGCGTAAGAGCAGGGAGTAGGGAACAGGGACTAGGGAGTAGAAGAACTTGGGCGGGGCGATTCTATTGGATGGCTCCGTTTTTTCTGTTTTCAAAGCGGGAATTCGGCTGGTTTCAGGCCTTTGCTGACAGGAGGATCATGCCCAGGTAGTCCATCTGCCAGTTGGGGGTGATTCCGTGCTGCCTGACGATTGTTGCCAACTGGGCGTAGTGGCGAATGGAGTGCATGAGCATGTGAATCGCAAAGATGCGTCGCGGTCCGCGGATAAGACCTCTGCTGCGAGTCGCGAAGTCTACCGGCTCCTGCCACCAGGCCTCGTCGTGCCGGTTGAGGTTGAGCAGGAGGCTCATGGCTTTGTCGTGCGTAGCGTAGATAACTTTCACGGAAGCGGACGAGATCGTCTCGAACGGGGTAGCGGGGGTTGCGGACAGCCACTCTGCGAAGAGCAGTTCGACGGCAACGATGTGTTTCAGTAGCTCGGCTACTGTGCCCGTTGCTCGGATGTCACAGGGGATTGCGAGCGCTTCAGGGTGAGCGGCGAGTAATTCTCGCCAGCCTGAGCTGGTTCGTTCGACCCAGGCGTAAAGTTCTTCTCCAGTTAGGCCGGGAATGCTCATTTCCTGATGATATTGCAGTGGGTATGGGAGGGATCGGCAGGCGATGGCTGAAGGCAGGGAACAGGGAGTAGAGATCAGGGAATAAAAAGACGTAAGGCTGGGCCATCCGATAAGTTGGCCCAGCCTTTTTGTTTTTCTGCTTTCAGCTCATCCGCGTCCGAGATGTAGTTCCAGGCCCTGGATGCAAGTCAATTATCAGCATCGCTGCCTACTGTTTGTCGTAAACCAGGTGCAGTGTCATAGGCTTTCCATCGGCGTCAACGCCCGACGCTGTGGCGGTCATGGTTTTGCCATCGGCGGAGATCACGATGCGTCCGCTGGCGCGATATTTGGTTTTGGAGTTTTTGGCTTCGTAGGTGAAGGTGTTGGCGTCTCCCTGCTTGATCGAGAAGCTGTCATACGGCGACCCCTGGCCTGTCACCTCTGACGACGAGCCATCGTACTTTGCGGTATAGCTTGCATTGATGGCCGAGCCATCGGTGCGCGTGCCCGTGTTAGTCACCTTGACACCGCCGGGCGCCGCTTCCCGCGTGACGGTGAGGCTTTTCACCGGCCATGGCGCAGGCGTGTATTTGCACTTCGCGACGTTGGCCTTCCAGGTCCCGAGGGAGTGGTCTGCGCCCCATGCAGACACAGTAGTAGTGAGTGCTATAGCGAACAACGCCAGGCTGAGTATCTTTCGCATATTGATTCTCCTTGTCATGTTGAGCGGTACGGTCTGTCAGTACCGTCTCTGGCCACGTGCCCGGGAATAGGAGGTTTCAGCCGGCGAGGGAGGTGAACTATAGCTGATACAACGAATCGAGGACCGTCAACTAGCCACGGGGACCGAGCTTATCACAGGGCGAGGAAGATCAAATACGGTTTTGTTGGGGCTGAACGCTGTTCTGACGCCTTGAGATGGGCTTTTCAGGATGCATCTATATATCTGGTTTCTTGTTTGTCTTAGCGACCTGCACGTGGCGACGACTCCTGGGGCGGATGTTTCGCGATAGCGGTCAGCAATTCCTGGGCGGGTTTCGATCCGCTTCGAACGGCTTCATGAAGCCAATACTCGGCCACGCCTCGATTCTTTGGAACGCCGTTGGTTCCATACAGCGCGTAGCGTCCAAGGACAAATCGAGCATCGGTGTCGCGATGATTCCTGACCGTGCGGTAGATGGCGAGAACCTGCTGATAGGTCTTCTCATCGCTTACGGCGGACTGTTCCAGAGAAAACGCCTCGCGCAGTTGCACGTCCGGGTCGTCCTGAGGCATGGCTGCGAGAGTAGATAGCGACGGGTTGCGGAGCGGGTCGTCAGCGGGATAGTAAGCGCCGAAACGGGCGTGGGTCTCGACCAGAGACTCGTAGGCCGCGTCGGAATCCCGCAGTTGTTGCTCATTCATGGATGCGGTGAATGCCTTCAGCAGTTTGCTTTCGCCAGTTTGCTTGCCTTTAGCAACTCTCGTCCAGGCAACATAATCGTAACCGGAGAGATCAGGCGCTTTCCCTTCGCTC
>Ga0207066_1193_pt1 | contig 13719 bp, 10 predicted proteins | sample Alteio_BWMinCont_24_FD_153490 | JGI IMG/M metagenome (GOLD analysis project Ga0207066, IMG submission 153490) | Enriched cells from forest soil in Barre Woods Harvard Forest LTER site, Petersham, Massachusetts, United States -... | ecosystem: Environmental > Terrestrial > Soil > Temperate forest >...
CGGCATCGACTCCGTCAAAGGCCCATGGCAGATCGTCGGCATCGCCCGCGACACCAAAGCCAATGATCCCCGCGGTACTGAGCCGGTTTGGATGACCTACATCCCACTCGCCCAGATCGAGCCGTTCGCTCCTGCGAATCCCTCCACGGCGGTCTCTGCCGCGGCGGCCCAGCCCGAGGAGAATCAGGACCGCTTCGCCTACATGATCCTCGTCCGCACCACCGGCGACCCCGCCAGGACCATTGCTGACCTGCGCCACGCCGTAGCCTCCATCGATCCCAATCTCCCGCTGCTTAACATCACCACCATCCACGAACAGGTTTCCCAATTCATGGCCACCGACGAGCTCATCTCCTCCCTGACCGGCATCTTCTCCGTGCTCGCTCTCGTTCTTGCCAGCATCGGCCTCTATGGAGTTATGAGCTACAACGTCGTGCGCCGCACCAACGAGATCGGCATCCGCCTCGCCCTCGGCGCACAATCTCGAACCGTCCTCTGGATGGTTCTTCGCGAATCGATCGTCCTGCTCGCCATCGGAGTAGCCCTCGGCCTGCCGCTGACCTTCGCCGCCACCCGCGAAATCAAACAGCAACTCTACGGCCTGAGCGCCGTCGACCCCTCTGTTTTTGCATCGGCCATTTTCATCGTCAGCACCATGACCATCGTTGCCGCCTGGCTGCCAGCCCGCCGCGCCGCCAAAGTAGACCCAATGATCGCCCTACGCTGCGACTAGATTCGTCGGAGGGAGCAGGGGCCTTCAGGCCCCTGAATAGATTCTGAATTGAGAAGGGGCTTTAGCCCCGGAGGCTCACCCAATGAACCCGCTAACCAAGCTGATCGCCGGCCTAAAATCCCTCCTCCGAAAGCCTCAGATAGACCGCGAACTCGAAGAAGAACTCGACACCTACCTCCATGCCTCCGCCACCCACAAGGAACAATCCGGCATGACCCGCGAAGAGGCACAACGCGCTGCGAAGAAAGAGATAGGCAGCCGCAATACCCTCAAACATCAGGTCTGGACGTCGCGCTGGGAATCCACCCTCGACAACACCCTCCAGGACATCCGCCTCGGCGTCCGCAGCCTGCTCAAAAGCCCCGGCTTCACGCTCGTTGCGATACTCTCGCTCGCCCTCGGAATCGGAGCCAACACCTCCATCTTTACCCTGCTCAACGCCATCCTCCTCCGCCCGCTGCCCGTCCCTCACCCCGAGCAGCTCGTCCTCTTCGGCGACGGCCAGGACGTCGGCAGCAACGACGCCCTACCCAATCGCAGCTGGGGACTTTTCTCCTACCCCACCTTCCACGAATTCCGCGCCAAACAGACCTCCTTCGTGGACGTCGCCGCCAACCACAGCATCCACGCCAACACCCACATCACCATCTCCGGCACCACTCCCGAACCCGTCCGCATCGACCTCGTTTCCGGCAACTACTTCTCCGTTCTCCAGGTCCAGCCTGTCCTTGGCCGTGTGATCTCTGAAGACGACGACAAAGCCCCCGGCGCAGGTACCGTAGTCGTCGCCGGCTATGCCTGGTTTCAGAACCACCTCAGCGGCAACCCCGCCGCCATCGGCAAAGCCTTCCAGATTCAGGGTCATGGCTACACCCTCATCGGTGTCGCCCCACCCGCATTCGTCGGAGCGGTGACCGACCAGCCCGCCGACCTATGGGTTCCGCTCTCCATGCAGGCTGAACTCTTCCCCGGCTGGAACGGTCTCGCCGAAAAATCCTTCCAGTCTCTCTTCCTCATCGCCCGCCTGAAGCCGGGCGCCTCCACAGAAGAAGCAATAGCCCAGGCCACGCCCGCCACCAACCTTCTCTTCAAGCAGATCCTGCGCAGCTACTTCGTCGGAACCACCCCATCCCAGCAGCAGCTTCAGGACATCCAGCACGCCGGCATCGATCTGACCTCGATAGCCAACGGCATCTCTCACCTGCGCTACCAGTACTCCCTGCCGCTGAAAATCCTCATGGTCATCGTCGCCCTGGTCCTCCTGATCGCCTGCGCCAACATCGCCAACATGCTGCTCGCGCGCGGCGTCACCCGTGCCCGCGAAGTCGCCGTCCGCATGGCCCTGGGAGCCTCACGCAGCCGCATCATTCTCCAGCTCTTTACTGAATCGGCCCTGCTCTCGCTCCTCGGCGCCTCCCTCGGCATCGCGATCGCCTGGCAAGCTGCGCCCCTGCTGCTTCGCATGTCCATCCCCGGCCCTCACCCCGTCGTGCCGATTGAATTGAAGCCCGACCTGCTCGTCCTCGGCTTTACCCTGCTCGTGACGATTCTGACGGCGCTGCTCTTCGGCATCGCCCCGGCGTTCCGCGCCACGCAGCTTGAGTCGGTGGGTGGTCTTATTCCAGCACTGAAAGAGGGCCGCGGCGGTGGCACCGCCTCCACCCGCAGCCCCCTCGCCCGAGGACTCATCGCCGGCCAGATCGCTCTGTCAGTCCTTCTGCTTGCAGCCGCCGGACTCTTTCTCCGCAGCCTGCTCAAACTCACCGGCATCGACACCGGCTTCGACGCCAAAAACGTCCTCGTCTTCTCCCTCGATGAAAGTTCCGAGAGCGTTCCCTCAGCTCTCACCGAACCTGCCCGGCTCGTTCAACTTCACCAGCAGATCGAGACACGCATCGCGTCCCTCCCCGGCGTCGTCTCCGACAGCTTTTCTTCCTTCACCTTCGACCAGGGCATGGATTCCGGTCCCATCGTCATGCAGGCCACCCCTCGGACCGAAGAAAACACCCACGACATCCTCTTCAACAATGTCGGCGACGGATTCTTCAAGACCCTCGGCCTGCCTCTTCGCTCTGGCCGCGGCTTCTCACCGCAGGACACCCTCACCTCACCCAAAGTCGCCGTCATCAACGAAACCATGCAGCGCCGCTTCTTCCCCAATGAATCGGCCATCGGCCATCACTTCGGCCGAAGCAACGATCCAGCCCACGGCGGCGACGTCGAAATCATCGGCGTCGTCAAAGACGCCAAGTACGTTGGCCTCGGCGAACGCAAGCGCATGGCCGCCTACCAGCCCTACACTCAACAAGTTCAAAAATTCTCCAACTTCTCAGTTCGTTACTCAGGCGACAAAGCTCCCATCATCGCCGCCATCCGTCAATCTCTCACTGAGATCAATCCCAACATCCTCCTCCCCAACGTCTACTCCCTCGAAGACCAGGTCGCCGGCTCTATCGCCACACAGAGCCTCATCGCCAAACTTTCCGCCTTCTTCGGCATCCTCGCCGTCTTCCTCGCCTGCCTCGGCATCTACGGCCTGATGAGCTACTCCGTCCTGCGCCGCACTAACGAAATCGGCATCCGCCTCGCTCTCGGCGCCCAGACCCCTGCACTTCTATGGATGATCCTCCGCGAGTCCATCATCCTTCTCGCCATCGGCCTCGCCGCGGGCCTTCCTATCGCCTACGCTTCCACCGGCATCCTCACCAAACTTCTCTACCAGCTAAGCCCCACCGACCCCACCACGTTCATAGCCTGCGCCATCATAGTAGCCGTCATGACCGTCGCAGCAGCCTGGCTCCCGGCCAGAAGAGCCACCAAAGTCGACCCAATAGTAGCCCTCCGCTGCGACTGAGCCGAATCAGGACATGCCTTGACATATCGCAGCTGCAAAGTCCGCATCTGCACACCCACTGGCGAGCGGGTGTGGGACGGCTCAAACAGCGGCGATCACCGGTCATCTCGCGCGAAACATCTCCTCATACACATCCGCAAGTCGATACCGCCTCGACTTCCGCGAAGGGTTCGTCACCAGTAGAAATCCCGATTTGACCCAGCGCTGACAGAGCGCCGCTGCACTGCGCGGCTCATAGCCAAACAGTCCCGCTATCTCCTTCGCAGATACCTCCCGCGACTCCTCAAAGAGAACCAGAGCCTTTCTCTGCTTCGCATCCAGTTCACGCAGCCGGCGAGCTTGATCGCGGCCACCGCTCCCAGCCTCGCGCCCTGCCTCGTCTCTCACCTTCTCAAATGCTGTCGCCATGCCCTCGATAAAGTAAGCCACCCACCCCGTAACGTCCGCCTCCGCGCGGCCGGCGTAGTAGTTATGCGATGGACCAATGCTCAGCTCTTTGTAGTACGCCTTCAAGTCACGCGCGTAGTATTCCTCCAAAGCGTAGAGCCCTTTGAGCCCATAGCCTCCAAGATGCAGGATAAGCGTCGTCAATAGCCGCGCCGTTCGTCCGTTCCCGTCGTAATACGGATGCACCGTCGCAAACTGATAGTGAACCAGCGCAGCCCTCAGCGGAACCGGCAACCCGCTCGCCCCCCCGATGTACTTCACCAGCTCCTGCATCAGGGCCGTCACATCCTTCGCCTCCGGAGGCAAATACACGATCTTGCGACTGCCGCTGTCCCTGATCACGTTTTGGCCGTCGCGGTATTTCGTCGGCTTCACCCGAGTCTTGCCCCCGCCCATTACCAGGGCATGAAGCTTCTGGATCGTCCTTTCGCTGACCTGCGCGCGCTCTTCCGCAAGTACTTCGACCGCATCCAGCGCTGCATAGTATCCGCGCACCTCGTCCTCGTCGCGCTCCCGTCCAGGAAAGTGTTGATCTGCGCCAATCACCTGCGCCACCTGCTCCTGAGTCAACAGATTCCCTTCAATCATGGTGGAGTAATGCGTCGAAAAGAGCCGCGCGGTCTCGCGCAGATTTGCCAGCACCCTCGGAGTAATGGGAAGCAACTCAATGGCCTGCCTCGCAGATTCGATCCGCATGAGGTTTGTAGCAATTCCAGGTATGATCGTGAACACAGGATCGAATCCGGATTTCTTGCTCACCGATACCTCCTCATTTCAGTGATTCGCCTGCTCCATGCTTGGGTTGTAAGTACTTGGGTTGTCAATAATACGTCATGAATATGCGTTTATTGTACTGATAAACAGCGAATAATACAGAAGCCTCCACCTCCCACCTGACCACTTGTCACAAATTTCCCCGTCCACCCCAGAATCCGCTACCGTCACCCTGCGGCCCTCCGCTATACTCCCCAAATTGCAAAACTAGCCCGTCCCGTGGCCCTGAAACAAACGGAACTCCCCCGTTCCAAAGGAAACCCATGAAAAAGCTACTGCTCTGCCTCCTCCTTCTCTCGCTCCCCCTCGCCGCCGTCTCCCAGACCCCTGACGTCAAAGGCCCTAAAGACCTTCGCGGAATTCTCCTCGAACTCCTCCACACCACCCACAACAAAGCCGACTGGTTCGTCCCCGGCAACACCGCCATCGCCGGCCTCACCGTCGAACAAGCCAAATGGATGCCCGGCAAAGACGGACACTCCGTGGGACAGCTCACCTACCACCTCGTCTTCTGGAACTCCGAACAGCTTGCCAAATTCAAGGGCCAGAAGCCCCCGGACTTCAACGGCAACAATGACGAAACCTTCAACGACTTCGACGCCAAAAAGTGGGATGATACTGTAAAACAATTCGACCAGGTCATGACCGACTGGGAAAAAGCCGTGGAATCCGCCGACGATGCGAAGTTAGCCGAATGGGCCTCCACCATCGACCACATAGCCGCTCACAACGCCTACCACATAGGCCAGATCCTCTACGTCCGCAAACTCCACGGCGTCTGGGACCCCGCCAAAGGCGTCAAGTAGAATCCCTATTTGGCATTAGGCAGGCCTTGCATGTCAGAAACTGAACAAGCCAACCTCGCCGCAATTCGCGCCTATCTCGCCGCTCTTGAATCCGGCAATCCCGGCCCGACACTCCGCGGCTTCTTCACCGAAGACGTCCTCCAGATCGAGCTCCCCAATCGCCTCAATCCCAACGGCAAACAGAGCGACCTTGCCACAATGCTCCAGCGCAGCCAACAAGGAACCAAAGTCCTGAGCCTGCAGAGTTACCAGATCGTCTCCGAAATAACCCAGGGCTCCCGCGTCGCCGTAGAGGCAAAGTGGACCGGCGTCCTCGCCGTCCCTTTCGGCACTCTCCAGCCCGGCTCCGAGATGACGGCACACTTCGCCATGTTCTTTGAAATGCGCGAGGGAAAAATCGCCCTCCAGCGCAACTACGACTGCTTCGAACCCTGGTAAGCAGCGCCGGCCTAATTCTCCTCCGCATCCGGCGGAGCGTCAGCCTTGATCTTCTCGTACTTCGTCTGCAGCGTCTTCAACTCCACATCGCTCAGGCTCTCGATATCGATCATCTGATCCCGCGCCGCATCAATCGCGCGAATCAGCTCATTCAGCTTCAGGTTGATCGCCCGCGCATCCCGGTTCTGCGTGTTCTGGATCAGGAACACCATCAGAAACGTCACAATCGTCGTCCCCGTATTGATCACCAGCTGCCAGGTATCCGAAAAGTGAAACAGCGGCCCCGTGAACGCCCATACCACGATCACCAGGATCGCCCCGGCAAACGCCCACTTCGACCCCAGCCACGCCGATGTCTGCGCCGCAAACTGTCCAAACCGGTCCGGCTTGCAGGGCAGCTCCGCCGAAGCATTCTCTCCCGTCGCAGCCGTACGGCCCGCCACAGCATTCAGTTCGTTAGATGACTTCAGGCGAACCTTACTCTTCGTACCCGGGCTCTCACTCATCCGCGCATCATACCCCAACCGCGCGCGCGCTTCAGCCTCCAACCAGCCACATCCACTGCTATCGTGAATTATGTCCGCCGTGCCCCGGCTTCAAACCCCGCGCCTCATCCTCGTGCCGCTCGCCCTCGAAGACCACGCCCAGGTCCAGCAAATCTTCCCCCGATGGGAGATCGTCCAGCACCTCAACAACAAAGTCCCGTGGCCATTTCCAGAAGACGGCGTCCTCACCTACTACCGTGACGCGGCCCTGCCCGCCATCGCCCGCGGCGAAGAATGGCACTGGACATTGCGCCTCAAAGAACAGCCGGAGCAGATTATCGGCTCCATCGGCCTGTCCAAAACCGAAGGCACTAATCGCGGCTTCTGGCTTGCCTCCGAGTGGCAGGGCCAGGGCCTCATGACTGAGGCTGTCACTGCAGCCAATGTTTACTGGTTCGACGTCCTCGGCTTTCCCATCCTCCGAACATCCAAAGCCGCCGCCAACGTCACCTCGCGCCGCATCTCCGAAAAGACCGGCATGCGTCTCATCGCTACCGGCACCGGAGACTACGTCTCCGGCAGCCTGCCTTCCGAAACATGGGAACAGACCGCGGAAGAATGGCGTATGTGGCACGCTGAGAAGCTATAGGAGAATTCTTGGCTGCTCGAAAAAGATATGAAGAAGTGGTTGGCGGGAGCACGGCGTTGGCGCCCAATCATTATCGAGCTGGCGCGCCTCAAGACTGAGTGCTCAGCAATCACGACAAGAACATAAGACTTTTCGTGATTCGGCGTTGGTAGAAATATCGCGAACATCACTCCGCTCGCAGAGCTTCCGTCGGATTTACCGACGCCGCCCGCCACGCCGGCAGGCTCACTGCCAGAGCCGCCACAACCGTCAACGCGCCGAGCGCAATCGACACAGAGGCCGCGTCCAGCGTGCTCGTCTGAAAGAGCAATCCCGGCATCAGCCGCGCACTCCCCAACGCACCGCCCAGTCCAATCGCCAGACCGGCTGCCGCCATCACTCCCGCCTGCCCCAGCACCAGCCGCAAGACATCTCCACGAGTTGCGCCCACCGCCATGCGCACGCCAATCTCCCGCGTTCGCTGCGCCACCGAATAGGACAGCACACCGTAAATCCCAATCGCTGCCAGCATCAACGCCACAAGCGCGAAGATGCCCAGCAGCACCGCCGTCATTCTCTGGCGGGCCAGCGAATCCGAGAGCACCGCATCCACAGCCTGCACGTTGTAGATCGGCTGACCCGCGTCCAACTGATGGACAGCGTCTCTCAGAGTCGCAATCATGCTCTGCGAATCCTGCGCAGACCGTACGAGCACCACCGCATGCAACCCATACCCCGGCATATACAACTCCGGCTGCGCCTCTGAATCCACACCCAGATCGCGTGCATCCGTCACCACGCCGATCACCGGCCAATGAACAGGCTGCGGCGTCATCACTCCAATCAAAACCTTCCGTCCCACCGCTCCGCGCCCCGCCAGATATCGCTTTGCAAACGCCTCATTCACCACGAACTCACCAGTACCCTGATCCACATCCTGCCGCGTAAACACTCGGCCGTCCACCAGCCGCAAACCCATCGTCTGAAAGAAACCCGGGCTTACAAATCGCATCTGCGCCAGCGGGTAAGTCCCCGGAGCCAGAGCCGGCGCGCCCTCCACCAGAAACCGTGTCATCACCTGCGAAGGCTTCAGCGGAGTCTGCGTTGTCGTCCCAATGCCCTCCACTCCCGGCGCCGCGGTCATTCGGTCGATCAGCCCCTCGAAGAACTGCGTAGTATTCGCGCTCGAATCGGAGTACTTCGGCTGCGGCAGCCATATCTCAGCACTCAACAAATGATCGGTGCGAAACCCTGGATCGACCGCGATCAGTTTCGCATAACTCCTCATCACCAGCGCACCGAGAAAAAGCACAACCACGGCAATCGCAATCTCTCCTGCGATCAGAGCTCCGCGACTCCATCCGTGCCCGCCCGTGCTACCTCGATCTCCCGGCTTCAAGGCGTCCATCATCGCCGCTTCGCCCGCTGCCGCGACACCTCGCGCCATCGGCAGCAGCCCAAAAATCACAGCAGTCGCCATGCAAACCGCAAGCGCAAAAAGCAGCACCGGCCAACTCAGACTTACCGAGTCGATCAACGACCCATCGAGCCCGGCTGTGTGAGAGAGAGCGACCCGCAGCAGCGGCAGAGCACCCGCGGCCAGCATCGTTCCCAGCACTCCGCCAAACAGACACAGGATCAGCGTCTGCGCCAGAAACTGAGTGAAGATCCGCCCTCGGTCCGCGCCCAACGCTTGCCTCACCGCAACTTCACGCCGCTGCGCTGACGCGCGCACCAGTAGCAGATTCGCCACATTCACACACGCAATCAGCAGCACCAGCACCACCGCGCCGAGGAGGCTGAGAATCGCAGGGCGCAGCGTTCCCACCAGTTGATCGCGCAACGGAATGATCTGCACATTCTCGCCATGATTGGTCGCTGGATACGCCGCCTGCAGACGTGCCGCAATGGTCTCCATATCCGTTCTAGCCGCTGCCAGATCTACTCCCGGCCGCAGCCGGCCCAGCACCTTCACCGAGTGCCACACCCGCGAAGCGCGCGTCGGCCCGTCGATCTGCGAAAGCGGCAGCCACACCTCACCCTCCGCCGGATAAGCCGCTCCCGCCGGCAACACTCCCACCACGGTAAAACTTGCCCCATTCAGGTCGAGCGCACGTCCCACCACCCCCGGGTCGCTGCCGAAATATCTCTGCCACGCAGCCGCGCTCAACACCGCTACAGCATCATGCCCCGCCTGATCGTCCTGCGGCGTAAACGTCCTTCCAAGCCGAGCCCTTACCCCCAGCAGCGAGAAAAAGTTGCCGGACGCCAGCACCCTGTGAACCTGCTCGGAGTTCCCATCCACACGCATCGAAACGGTATCCGGATTGCGCGTAGTGTACGCCGCCAGCTCCGTAAAACTGCGCTGCTGCACTCTCCAATCCTCGTAGTCCAGAAACGTCGCCTCAATCGAGCCCACCACCTGGGCATGCGTCGAAGCCACAGCCACAATCCGCCCTGCATCCTCAAACGGCAGCGACTTCAGCAGCAGCCCATATACCGCCGAGAAGATCGCCGTAGTGGCCCCCACGCCCAGCGCCAGCGTCAACACCACCGCAATCGTGAACCCCGGAGACTTGCGCAACTGCCTCAATGCATAACGAAGTTCCCACAGCAAATTCCTCATAATCCGCCGCCTCCTCAACACGAAACTGCATCATCTCGCCCAGGCCAGCCCATCCGACACTTTTCCCGTGTCAATCATGCGCCGCACAGTCCACGTCCCCGTATCGATCTCCGCCACCTGGCCACTGCGATCGCAGGAAACATAAGCAGCCTTCCCATCCGGCCGTACCAGCGCCTCCTGCGGGTGCGTGCCCGCAGCGAGATCGATATTCCGCGCTACCGTAAGCGTCTTAAGGTCGATCACCGCGACCTTGTTCACAGCCATCATCGGTACCAGCAGCCACTTGCCATCGGGAGTCGGCGCCGTTCCGTAGCCAAAGCTCTCCATCGGAATCCGCTTGGTCACCATATTCGTCGCCGTATCGATCACATCCAGCTCCGGCTTGGTCTGATCGCTGGTAAACACCATCTTGTCATCCATCGAAATCGAAATCCGCTGCACCTGGCCCGCCACCGGAATTACCTTGATCGTCTTCCGTCCCACCAGGTCCAGCACCGAAACCGTTCCCGGTCCCACATTCGCCGTATATCCGCGCTTCCCGTCGTGCGAAATCGCCAGCATGTGCGACTCCGCCGACCCGGTCGGCACCTGTCCCACGATCTTCAAAGTTTTAGGATCGACGATCGTCAGCGACTTATCCAGTTCAGTCGTCACATAAAGCAAACCGTCTTTTGCATTGAAAGCAGGGAAGTGCGGCCTCACCGCATGGCCAAAATCCACCCGCGCCACCACTTTTTGCGAAGCGATATCGATCACCACCATCTCATGCCCGTCCGTCCCCGGCCTGCCCACGCCCGAGTCTCCATAGATCGGCACAAACGCCCGCTTCCCGTCCAGCGAAGCCGCAACCTCATGCCCCGTATCCTTCGCCGCCGCGCCCTCCGGCACACTCGCCACCACAGACCCAGCGCCAGCATCGACAATCGCCAGGCTCTGCACACCCTTCGCCGCCACCAGCAGCCTGCCACCCGTTTGAGACGATGCCGCCACACTCGCCAGCACTAACAACACACACGCCACGCCCTCACCGATCCTCATAACTCCTCCTTTTCGCGAACGCCTCAATATAACCCAACTGCCCATTCACCCATGGACCGGCATCCTTTGTAAATTCAAAATAGGATTGTCATCTGAGCCTCGCCTCTCGCAGCTCCATCGCGAAAGATACCGCCGAAGGACCTGCTTTGATGACTTTTCCTGGCGAAAATAATTCCACCGAAAACCCACGCGCCCCCGTCCTCGAAGTCTTTCTCGCCTTCCTGCGCCTCGGCTGCACCAGCTTCGGCGGACCCATCGCCCATCTAAGCTACTTCCAGCGCGAACTCGTCGAGCGCCGCAAGTGGTGCAGCTCCAACACACTCGCTGAAATCATCGCCCTCGCCCAATCCCTCCCCGGCCCCGCCAGCAGCCAGGTCAGCTTCGCTCTTGGAATTCTCCGCGCTGGGCTCCCTGGCGGCCTTGCAGCTTGGCTAGGATTCACGCTGCCCTCCGCCATCCTCATGCTCACCTTCGCCCTCGCGATAGAGTCGTTGTCATCGACCCTCTCCGCCGAACGTTGGCAGGGCGCGCTCCACGGTCTTCAACTGGTAGCCGTCGCCGTTATCGCCCAGGCCATCCTCTCCATGCGAAGAACCCTCGCGCCCGACCTCATCCGCGTCGCCTTCGCCCTCCTCGCAGCCGCACTTGTCCTCTTTGTCCCCGTCTCCTATGTCACGCTCATCGCGATCGCCGTCGCCGGCAGCGCCGGCCTGCTTCTCTTCCAAAACCGGCCGCAACCCGCCTTCGAACCCCTCCCACGCCTGCTGCCGAAAAGCACCGGCATCGCCGCCGCCAGCCTTTTTGTTGCCCTCTTACTCCTCTCCGCGGTCCTCACATTCATTCCAGCCACCAGGCCCGGCCCACTCGCCGTCTTCTCCGCCTTCTACCGGGCTGGGGCATTGGTCTTCGGAGGAGGTCACGTCGTCCTCCCGCTCCTGCAAAACACTGTTGTCGCTCCAGGATGGGTTACTCTCCAATCCTTCCTCTCCGGATATGGCGCCGCCCAGGCCCTCCCCGGACCACTCTTCTCTTTCGCAGCCTATCTGGGTGCTCTCACTCATCCCGCCGCGACGCCATCGGCGAGCCCCATTCTCTACGGCGTGCTCGCCCTCATCGGACTCTTCGCCCCCCGGCCTGCTCGCGATCGTTGCCGTGCTCCCCTTCTGGTCCGCCCTGCGCGCCAACCGTAAGGTCCGCGCCGCCCTGCAAGGCGTGAATGCAGCCGTCCTCGGCATCCTTCTTGCCGCCCTTATTCATCCTCTCTGGACCACCACCATCCACACCCCGGCTGACTTCGGAGTCGCCCTCGTAGCCTTCGCGCTCCTCACCCGTCTCAGATTTCCCGCCTGGCTCGTTGTGCTCCTCACCGCCACTATTGAAACAGCAATCCACTTTCCCATGCACAAATAGCAAAACGACCTCCGCTCAAGACCTGAATGGCCCCGAACAAAGGTCGCTCTTCCGTGCGTTCAACTGATCTTCTACTCTCGAACTTCCGCAGTACCAGCCTATTCGTCCCGCAGCAGCACCACCGGCTCAATTCGCAGCGCCCGTCGCGCTGGCAGCGCCGACGCCGCCAGTCCCAGCCCGGCCATGGTCAACGCCACACCGACAATCACCCATGGGTCGGAAGCCGTCGCCTGATACACAATCCCCGCCAGCACCCGGCTGGCCGCAAAGCCCAGCCCCAGCCCAATCGCCGAGCCAATCCCCAGTAGCAACACCGTCCGTCCAAGCGCTGCGCGCAGCACCTGCCTGCTCTGCGCCCCCAGCGCCACGCGAATCCCCAACTCCCGCATCCGCCGTGACACCGTATAACTTGCCATCCCAAAAATCCCCGTTAGCGCCAGCATCACCGCCAGCGCCCCCAGAATTCCCAGAGCGATCGTCGCCGCCCGTGCCGGAAACGTCACCAGACTCAGTTCATCCGTCCATCGAGCCACATTGAAGATCGGAATCCCGCCATCCACCTCGGCAATTGCACTCCGCATCGCTGCCGCTATCTCCTCTGGATTCCGCTGCGACTTCACCAGCAGCACCATGTCGCTCCGGGGACTCTGCAATATCGGCCAGAACAGCGCCGGCGCCGCACTCTCCGTCAGCGTCTCGTACTTCCCGTCCTCAACCACGCCGACAACCTCGGTCTCCGCGCCCATACCCGTCGGATACCGCTTACCCACCGCATCCGCGCCCTTGGCCACACCAAACAACCGCTTGGCAAAGGTCTCATTCACAATCGCCACCGCCGGAGTCTTAGCGTCGTCATGCACCGTGAACGTCCGGCCCGCCAGCAGCCTCGTGCCCGTCGTAGCAAAGTAGCTGGGCGAGACTGAATAATCCATAGCATCGAACTTCGCATTCGCCACGCTGAAGTCCGTCGTCCCCGGCGCATAGATCGAATTGCTCGAATCATCCACGCTCAACGGCGTCGAATTCCCATACGCCGCAGCCGTCACCCCAGGAATCGCTGCCACTTTCTCCAGCAGCCGTTCCTGAACCGCGGCCTGTCGTTCACCTTCATATCCCGCGAGATGAACGTCCGTAGTAGCCAGCATCACACCCTGCGGATCGAACCCCATCGGCACCTGAAACGTCCGCTGCAAACCCCTCACCGCCACAAACGAAGCCGTCACCAGCAGGCAGCAAAGCGCGATCTGCACCGTCAACAACCCCGACCGCAGTTTCGACCTGTCCGCCATGGAGGCTGTCGAACCCGCCGCCTTCAGCGTCTGGTTCGGATCGGTCATCCAAATCTGCCGCATCGGAATCAGCCCAAACAGCAAGCCCGTCGCCAGCGCCAGCAGCGCCGAAAACAGAAACACCGTCCAGTCCGGCGTCACCAGAAAATGCACTGGCAATTCCTGAAACGCCGGCCTCCAGCGTGCCAGCC
>Ga0207066_1192_pt1 | contig 13678 bp, 14 predicted proteins | sample Alteio_BWMinCont_24_FD_153490 | JGI IMG/M metagenome (GOLD analysis project Ga0207066, IMG submission 153490) | Enriched cells from forest soil in Barre Woods Harvard Forest LTER site, Petersham, Massachusetts, United States -... | ecosystem: Environmental > Terrestrial > Soil > Temperate forest >...
AACGGTACTATATCCGGTTGAGATCCCGGCCATGACGTTCGTGACAGGCTGGGAACGTCCGGATCTGCAAAGATCGATGTATGCAATACCAGCCTATTGCTGCCCCGGTTAGACCCTTTCACGAAGATGAGAACGGCTATTGGTTCCGATTCTTCTGTGACAGAGACCTCAGTGCGCCAATCGAGAGGAACCTCCCGAAATCCAATCCGTTTCATTTCTGTCCTTGTGGCGTCGTTATCGGCGTCGAAGCGGACAGTGAAGGACCATGCTTGCGGTTCAGCACGCGGCCAGAATCCCATTTGGCGGCACGCCTAATCCAATCCTTCGAGACGTTACGCCGGACATCGGTTGCAACGGTTACAGAACAGGAGGGCCCGTGCCTCGAAGAGCAAATGAAGAGAGATCACAACCCCGGCACCTCGGCAAATGCGAAGATTTTACGGTACGCTTTGTCCGCGCTGGGTGCGCTGGTGGTTTTCGACGTGTTGATTTTCTTTGTCCATATGATGAGCTAGGCAGACGACCTGATGGAATCGCGGTAAAAAGTGACGGACCGCGTCCCGTTAAAATCGCTTTGCCTACAGCAGGTGATGGCAGAGTTTGGCTCAAGGGGTGGCAAGAAAAGTCTGGAGACAATGACGCCCGAGGAACGCTCCGCGCGCGCGAAGAGGGCAGCCACCGGCCGCGGCGAAGAAGCGCATAGCGGACCGTCTAGCCTAGCAGGTTGCTGAAAAAGGCCGACACAGGCACGAATGCCTGTGTCGAGAAACTGTTGATCTGCGCGGTGGCACAGACATTCTTGTCGGTGTTTCGGCGCCATTCGACCCTTTTTCAGCAACCGTCCAACTACTGAACACCTACGGATGCCGGATGGCTCAGGTCATCCCCTGCGGTTCCGAATTACAATCTATAAGAGGTATTTGGGCCCATGAACATCTTTAAAAGTTTGATCACTTTGACTGCATTCGTGACACCGCTGGCGACTCAGTGGGCGCAATATCACACGCCCGGCATCCCGCGCACCGCCGATGACAAACCGAACCTCACCGCCCCGGCGCCGCGCACCGCCGACGGCAAACCCGACCTCACAGGTCTGTGGGCAATGTCCAGCAGCGATATCGGCGTCGGCAATGTGGCGCTCAGCAAACCCGGGGACCTCAAGCCGGCCGAAATTCAGCCTTGGGTGCGAGAGCTGGTTCAGCAGCGCGCTGAAAACTTCGGCATTGACGATCCCCATTACAAATGCCTTCCCGAAGGTCCGAACTACAGCACGACTGGAGGTACGAAGAGAATCCTTCAGACTCCTGCGATGATCGTCATCCTGCAAGAAGATCTCACCTATCGCCAGATCCAGATGGACGGCCGGGCCCTGGAAAAGGATCCCAACCCGAGCTGGATGGGGTACTCGGTAGGGCGCTGGGACGGGGACACGCTGGTGGTGGAGAGCAACGGATTTAACGACAAGACATGGCTCCTTGGCGGCTATCCCCATACTGAGGCGTTGCGCATGACGGAGCGCATCCGGCGCACCGATTTCGGCCACCTGGAAATATCCGTGACCTTCCAGGACCCCAAGGCCTATAACAAGGCTTGGACACTCCCACTCCGCGCTCAGTTCCTTGCCGACACCGAACTGATGGAATCGGTCTGCAATGAATTTCCAGACAACGGGCAAGAGCACTGGATCGGCAAGGTCTCCGACGCCGAGAAATCGGCAGTGAAGGTCGCTCCCGAACTCCTGGCAAAATATGTCGGCGTCTACAAAGGCATATATATCCGGAATCCACGAACGGTCGAGGTTACTCTCTCCGGCGGTACACTGTCCGTATCCGTAAACGGAGGGCCGAAGCAGCCTATTGTTGCGCAGTCGGAGACCAGCTTTTCCGGTACCGGGCTGTCGTACCGGTTCATTCGGGGCTCAAACGGCATCGCGACCGACCTTGTTGAGGGTCACATATCTGGCGATTACAAGTTCGAACGCCAGAAATAGCGTCGGCTAACTGAGTTGGGGATGGTGGCGGCCTCCGTTCCGCCAACGGCACGCCTCAGTCGCCTATTGATTCATTCCCGTGTGATCCCGATGCAGGGCAGGAAGTCGAGATCAACTTGGCCGCCGGACCGCAAACACACGGTCGGCACCTAGGGCTCGCGTGCACTGCCTAGGGCTCGCGTGTACTGAAGGATGCGCTTGGTTTCGTCGAGGACGCTGCACACTTCATCCATCACAATCCCACCAAGTAAGCATCGATCAAAATCTTTGCGGCCTCTTCAACTGCCAGTTTCATATTCCTTCTCCCTTCTTGCCGGCGTGGTGCCACTTGTGCCGGCTGGGTAGGTGCGATCGCTTCGCGGATCGTACCGACGACCCGCTTGCGCATGCTATCCAGCACCGTGGCTGCGGGGACCCGGGATGCGCCAGATACGGATCGGACCAACTCGTTCAATTTGCGGGCATGTTCACCGTGCAGACGAAGTGAGTTGTTGCATTGTGTGCGTGTTTCACGACCCTCTTATCGGCTGCCTAACTCCTGGCATTCGCAGGCGGCATACGGGGAGGCCTCCACGGGACGTTGATCGCGAGGTAGGCGCTCGGTTCAAGTCGTGGTGAGTGCCCGCAAACCCATTGCCTGACCCGCAGACTATTACCGTCTAAACTTGGAGAAACAAGCGGCGTACAATTGGAAACGGGAACGTCCCGTCTGTCCCCGGCTTTCGGAACTCTCTTTTTGTAGTCCCTAGGAGGTGGTTATGAAAAACGTATTGAAGGTTGGTGGAGGAATATTCATTTGCATGATCCTGCTGCTGGTGACGCTGCGCGCCACTGGTTTCGAACCTCCGTACTGTACAAACGCTACAGCATCTTGGTCATGCAGAACGCCCGGGCTTTGGCTAAAGGGGGAACTCGTCACCACCCCGGTCAGCGATTGGTCGTTCACCGACAAAATTCAAACTGTCAAGATTCAAACCCAAACTCCGTTTCTGCTGCCCTACTCGGTGTCGATTTGGTGCGCCGTATATAAGGACAATCTCTATGTGACCTCTTATCGGGGCAGACGGTGGGTTGAAGATATCATCCGCGATCCTCACGTGCGCCTGAAGATAGGAGACCAGATGTTTGAACGTACCTTGTCACTGGTCAGCGATCCGGATGAAAAAGCGGCCGTGCTCCAGGCTAAGGGGAAAAAATATCCCGAATGGAAGGTGCCGTCGGTCTCGACAGCCACTGTCTTTCGCGTGCTGCCTGAGTAAACCAGGGATGGCAAATCGGCCCAATGCCCCTAGCCCCAGTGTTCTTTTTGGCTAGCTCAAGCAATTGGCCCATCTTGCGTTCGGTGCAAGCGTGGAGATATATCATCCGCTGGTGTTGGTCCCCTCGCCAGTGCTGCCGCAACGCAGCAGATCGTTTCACCTAGCAACCCTGCCGTCGCCGGTGAAGCGCCTGAGATCTTCGGGGCAGGCTTGATCGATGGAGACGTGATCCTTCCGCGACGATTGGCGTACGGATCGCCGAGGTTCTCTACTTCGGCAAGGCTCCCGGATACGCAGGGTTGAACCAGATCGATGTCCGCGTGCCAAGGCGGACGCGTCGTTTAGTTGCCCAACGCAAGAAACAACGTCTGCGTTCCGGCCACGCCGCCGACTCTAAACGTCAGCGGTACGGCGCCGCTTCCGGCGTTAGCCGGCACCACGACATTGAATTGGTACAAGCCTGTGAAACTGGGCACCAATCCCGAATAGGGCACGTTGGTGACGGGCACGCCCCCTATGGACACCTCAAAGGAGGATGCCAGGGTATTGACCTGTTGCACAAGCTGGCCCGCCGGCATGTTTGGTGTGACCGCTCCGAAGCCTATACCCCATAGAACGATCTCGTCGCCGGGCTGAGCGGGTCGCGACCTGAGGCCCGCAATCGCGCCCGCAGGGAGGGCGAACGTGCCATCGGCGAACAGTGCCACCGCGTACGCTTTTCCGCCGATGTTGAACGATGGCGGCGTATCCATGCCGGGCTCGGTTACATTGACGGTCAACGAATACGCCGCGCTGGTTCCGCCCGGCGTGGTAACCACCACCGGCTGCGGCCCGATTGCGATAGTGGATGCCGTCAGTGCATTTACTTGAAAAGGGCTGATGAAATCGATAAATGCCGGTTGGCCGCCGATCATGACCGTGGTGCCGCCCAGAGCCGTAGGCGCCGCGTTACCGTTAAAATCGACGGCGCTCCAACTCTGAGAGAGGACATTCGCTAGATTCGTGCCGTAGATCTCCACCCATGTGCCTGGCGCCGCGGCGGAGAACTCTCCGAAACTGCTGGCGCTGACAACTGCTTGAATCACAGGCGTCGCATCAAATGAGCCGAAAACCTGGCCCGTAATCGTAGCGTTCGGCGTAAGCCCCACTTGTCCGACCGAGCACGACGAGGCGGCGGCTCCAGTGCATCTGGCATTAGAGTAATAAAAAACGAAATTGTTGGACAGAAACGTGACGTTGGCGCCGATGTTCTCTTGCAGGCTCACCACAATCTTGCCGGAACTGCCGGGTGTGAGACCGAAGGTGATCAGATCACTGCCAGGGCTGATCGAGTTGGCCGTAAAGGGAGATGTCCCGTTGCCTCGATAGCTCAACACCATCGAGATTGTCCCGCCGCCGCCGACGCCAGTATAGGGAGCCGAGACGGTGCAATTGGTATTCGTGCCATCGTACACGCAGGTGCCCCAATCGACCCTGCTCTGCCCTACGCCGCCGCTGCCTCCCAGGCCCGTCAGAGTGACGTTTTGGCTGCTGGTCGTATACGTGGCCGTGACGCCCCGCGCCAGGGGTGAGAGGAAGGCTACACAGAAAAGAAATAAAGCAATCGCGATGGGTCTCATAGTTGATCAGTTCTTTGGCTTTGAATGCGGGTCTTAAACATACCACAATCAGCGAGATCTGCCTACGTTTAGAACAATCGGCAGGCGGATTGTTCCTGAATCACGGCGCATCCGACAGTTGGCAGGACTGGCAAGTTTGACGGAAAAGCCCTACTCGCGGATTAATCCCGAGACACGGTTGGGCCAGGCAGCCTACCTAATCACGCCGGAGGCGAGACAGGTGCGGCGTTCGGGGTACAGCTTCAGGAATGCCGGGCGGAGTGAAAGCGGCGTCACGCAACTCGCGTTTGAACTGGCGAGATCCCAGGCCGAAGCCGGGGCATGTCTGCACGTTCAGCCGCTCGGGTACGTCCGCCTTAAGTGATGGAGCAGGTTCGTAAACGCCATCACGTGCGCGGCTTCTCCCTGCTTGTTGGCGCGATCACCCTCGTGATCTTCTGGATGTTGGTACCGAGGTCCTGTGGGGACCAGATGGCTGCTCGTGAGATAGCGGTTCTGCGAGAAGTACTCAGGATTAATACGGCGCAGGCGCAGTATCGCTCGCGCTTCGGGAAGTTCGCTAGCATGCTAGCCCAATTGGGACCACCGTCAACCGGAGTGACCGGACCGCCCGGGCCCGCTGCGGCCGACCTGATCCCGGCGAGCTTGGCGTCGGGCGAGAAGGATGGGTACACGTTTATCCTGACCGCAACTTCCCAGGGCTACACCGTCAACGCGAATCCTAAAATCCACAACTCATCGGCACGCAGAACGTTTTACGCCGATCAGAACATGATCATCCATCAGAACTGGTCCGCCGAGCCGGCCAATGCCGGCAGCCCCGAGGCGAAGTAACCCCGATTTAGTCGGAAGCGCATGATCCTTTCCCTGCCGTCTCGTTCTTGTTGCGCAAAGGACCCTGCTTTGAGATGGCCTCTCAATCCGTGTCACTCCGCCCGACTCGTTGATCTGGCTGATGGCTGGGAGCGAAGAAGGTCCGCTTCGGTGGTTTGGCACTACTCGTCAATGTGTATCGTTTCCGTCTTTCCCTTCGGACAGACTTCCTAAAGCTTGCGCCGTGGCACGCGCGTGATTACACAGGATCAGCCATTCGCCTCTCCGATTGAGGCGTTGGACGGCCAGTCGTAAGCGGCCAAGAGAAGCCGGCTCCCGGCAAAAACCGGCTCCCGTGTTACACCGTCCAGACATCCCAAAGCTCGATCGCCGTACGGACCGTGCGCGACGCTTCTTGAGGGTTAGCCCCATCTCCAAAACGATTGTTCGCCTTCGGCGCACTTACGCCGGCTGCAAATCCGTCTTTGGGATTTGTTTTGCAGCCTGACGGAGCCAGTCTTCGAAGCGCGTCTCGCCAAGTCGCGCGTCATCGTTAGGAACCAGTGTCCTCTCGCTCACCTGGATGCCGTAGTAGCGCGCGTGTGGATCGGAGATGACCTCGCGTGGATCCTTGCGCGTGGCCAAGTCCCGCCGGACGAGTTCATCCAGACGAAACTGTTCCGGCCCCCCTATTTCTACGGTGGTATTCACAGGTGAGCTCATTGCGATTCTGCCGATTGCACTGGCGATATCATGGCCTGCCATAGGCTGGAAGAGCACTGGAGGCAGGCGCACCTTGTTGCCCTCCGTGGAAACATCGGCGATTTTCTTTACGAATTCAAAGAACTGCGTCGCACGGATGATTGAGTACGGAATTGAGGAGGCTTTGATCAAGTTCTCCTGAGCGAGTTTGGCGCGGAAGAAGCCGCTTTCGAGCAGACGTTCCGTTCCTACGACCGACAACGCAACGTGATGTCGCACGCCCGCGGTCGCCTCATAGTCGAGGAGGTTACGGGTCGATGTCTCAAAGAACTTCAGCACTGCCGCATCCTCCCATAAAGGGGAGTTTGTTACATCGACGACCGCGGAGGCGCCCTTCAACGCATCCGCGAGCCCCTCGCCTGTGAGGCTGTTGACGCCAGAAGACGGCGACGCGGCTACCACTTCCTGCCTTTGCTCGCGAAGCTTCTTGACAAGCTTCGATCCAATAAGTCCAGTACCACCAACTACTACGATTTTCATGATTGTCCTTTCGTGTTTAACTGCGGCAATTCTCAATTCCCGGTTATTCGCTAGGACCGAACAGCCCATCGCTTTGTGACACGATGCTGGTTGTACGTTGCTTTCAGACGATGTGTCATCAACCACCGCACGATCGGACCCAATAAAGCCAGCATCTCGACGGATGTCACAAATGGTGATCCCGCTCTGTCATAGCTGCTACGGGACTTCAGGCAGCGTGCTCGTCGCGCGCAATTCGAAACGACAGAGTGAACATGTGCAGGAGCTTACGTCGGCATTGGATTTGCCGGTATGGAGGGCTTTGGCGAACCTCTGTCATTGGCGATCGCGCCTCTGAGTTTCTACCCGACCTTACAATTTAATTATAGACCTCCGCTTCGGCGGAGCACAGAGAGACGCATTCTACCCGAGGTCTCGGAAAGCACCGCGGCCACAGTATGCGGAACTCGAACACGCGGCCCCGCATCCACCTGAACAGGCAAATTCCTTTGCGGTGACCGATGTTTCGACAGGCGGTCAGCAGACCATCTTTGAAGGGTCCGTTGCGCAGGGCTTCGGCGTGTGGAGCGATTTGCAGCGCCACTAATTTGGCGGCCTCTCGCGCAGCGGCTTCAAGTGCCCGTGCTTCGGGATTTTTTCATCGCGCGATTCGAGCGCCTTGAACGTTGTCGAATGGGTGGGTTGAGCGGGAATTGCCCGCTGTTGCGATTGCCGCCTGCTACCAGCGGGTCCCTCGGTCCATAGTCCTCTGGTTGGGATAAGCTAAACGTGATGTTCCGACCAATTTCTATCCTCGTTCAAGCGGTCGCCTTGGCGGCTGCGGCGCTGTCCCTGGAGGGATCGCGGACGCCGACAGACAGAAAGCCGGATAAACTCGAAACGCCGCAAACCATTACGGCCACGATTCTCGGTTTAGAGGAACTCCTCGACGAAGCTGAATCGCATCATCGTGTGGCTGCCGTCGAGAAGCTGATCGCCGACGACTACTGGGGAATCACGCTTGGCGGAGGTATCATCGCCAAACGCGATGTGCTGGCTGCTGTCGGCGGAACAGAGGAAGCTTCCTCGCAGTCGTCGGAGCGGAAGGTGCGGGTTTTGGATAATGCGGCCGTCTACACTGCTCTCGTTTTTGACCGCGGCATAGACAGCAAAACGCAGGAACCGTACACGCTCGCGACACGGGTGATGGATATCTGGCAGAGGCGAGGCCGCGAATGGAAGTTAGTGAACGACCAAGCCACCGGCGTGACTCTTAACCGTGTGTCTCAATAACGTCGAACCGCGCCGGCCTTTCGTGTTTTCGACTACCCAGGATTTTGCCGTTCGCGGGCGGGTAGGCCTGAAATCCCATCAAGAGAAATGGTCTGCATGCGCCAATTGAAAGAGCGCTTGATCCCAACTTTCACCTCGGTCCGCTACGTTTCGCAAAGCGAGCGAGACCGTTAGGCGGCGCCAGAAGGGTTACGGTGATCAAAGCGGCGTCGTTCGATCATTTCATGTTTGTGGAGGGTGTTCTGCGCTCTGTGGACGAGACACGGCGTATCCTTCCGCTCCGCAAAAAGTATATGACGGATGCCGGCCGTCCTGCCAGTATCTGGAGGCGCGCCGTCAACTAGAGTAGAGGCCAACGGATCCGCGTTGAATGGTCCGTTGTCGAGGGCTTCGGCGCGTGGAGCGATTTGCGCCACTAATCTGGGGGCCTCTCGCGCGGCGGCTTCACGTGCCCGTGCTTCGGGATCTTTTTCATCGCGCGATTCGAGCGCCTTGAGGTTGTTTTCCAGGTCGTCGAGGAAACTCACGGTTCTTTAGGCTATCGGCATCTTCTCGCGAGTGTCTCGAAGCCCTCCGGAAACGCCCGCGAGGGAGGAGCTCTCCACTCCCCGTCAGGTCCTACAATAGATGCATGAGCGAGAAAAAACGAAACTCCTCTGTTGAAACGTCCGCTTCTGAACAAAACAGTATCCGCCCAGGTGCAGCGGGACAGTCGGGCGATATGCAAGGGCTATCGAACGCGGCCGAGGCCGACTCCGAGAGCGTTGAAGAACTCGCGGAAGAGGGGCAGTCTTTCGAAGCTGAAGCCATCGACGCCGTGGAGAACGCGCCAGATGCGGATGTGGCGGAAGTTACGACGAGGGAAGTCCTCCAGGATGATGTTCCCGAGGAATACTTGAACCAGGATTGAGTCGAGAGCAGAGCATCGGCTCGCGACGCTGAGCAAGAGCGTCGAGTTGGAAAAAGGCGAAGTCTACTTCTATTTCTTGGAGGGCGAAGCGGGCGTGAACACGCGCGCGTCGCTGTCAATGGATAGACCCCACAACCCCCGCACCACCGGACTTGGCTGGAGTGGGAGCAGGAGTCGGTGCGACGCCGTCCGGGCAGCGATCTAATACGTGGTTCGCGAACAGGGCGACTCAATGGCGGTGTTCGAAATACCCTCCCCTCGCTAACGCTCAGGGTTCAGAAGATCGTCAGTTGAACTGGCGATCCGGCGCCGCAGCCCAGGGTCTTGGCCGCCGAGCTTTGGTTGCTGGCCACTTCGAGATAGCCCGAGCTTCCAACGATCACGAAAATTTCTCCGGGCTCGCACTCAGTGAACGTTAGGGCGAGCCTCGAGATGGTCTGAACACCGACCGCCAGTTCGAAGGCCCTCGTTTTTATTCCGGGGAATTCGTCGATGTGCAGGTTCGTGGAGAGATTGCCGAATCGGTCCACTTTAAGGATGGCGCCGGTCCAGATGTTCTTCCCGGTGCGCGCGGGCTTGTTGAAGTCGAGGCGCAGGTAGTCGTCGATGCGCTTGCCGAACCGTGCCGGCGGGATTCCCGAAGCCAGATGCGCCGCGACTGGTGCAAAGACGTCGCGGCCGTGAAAGGTTCGGCTGAGGGGATGGAGGAAGAAGCGTTCGTTGGTTATGTGGCGGACGCTCGCTTTCTCGTGCTCCAAGACCATCGAGAGCACGCCGTTGTCCGGAGCTATGAAATAGTGGCCGGCGGTTTCGGCCAGCAAAGGACGGCGGGTTGATCCCACTCCGGGGTCCACAACGACGACGTGGATGGTCTTTTCCGGGAAGTAACTGTACGCTTGCGCGATCGCAAATGCGCCGTCCGGGATTTCGAACGGTTGGACCTCGTGAGTGATGTCGACGATTTGGGCCGTGGGGCAGATGCTTAGGATGACTCCCTTCATCGTGCCGGCGAAATGGTCGGAGGTTCCGAAGTCGGTGGTGAGCGTGATGATGCGTCTGGGCAAGTCTGGCGGATGTTAGCGCAAAAGGAGCGGGGAACGCAATGTAGTGTTTGCGGTCTTTTTCACAGGCAAGAATGCCTGTGCTACAGCTCGCTTAAAGCGGCGACTAGAGCGCCTCGCGCGGTCGAGTTAAGGGCGCTCGCTCCGAGGCGGATTTCCGAGATCGCCACCGGCAGGTCCGTATCCCGGAGAGTCTTCTCGAACCTGTCGCGGAAGCCTGGCGCCATGGCGGTGCCGCCGCTGAGCACCAGCGGGATCGGACGGTTCAGCTTGGGCATGTTCTGCACGCTGGCGAAGGTATCCTTGAGCGCCGCAACCAAGGCTTGGATCATGTCTTCGTAATAGGTATTGAGCGCCTGATGGATCTTGTTGGTGAATTGCCCGTTGAAGTGGAACGACTCTTCTTTGATGGTGCGTATCCGCGTGGCGGATTCCCCGCGCAGCTTGGCCGCGCTCCAGTCGATGTAGTCACCCGCCTTGGGAATGCTGAAGGTGAAAACCGGGACCGAGAGGTAAGCGAGACAAACGTTGCAGAGTCCGCCGCCGCAGCTGATTCCGATGCCGGTGTAGTTAGAGTTTTCCATTTCACCGTAGACTACTGCCAGGCCCTCGGAGATGCCGCGTGGGTCGTAGCCTAGCCTGGACAGCATTTCCTTGAGGGCGGTCTCATGCGCGTGGACCTCTGCGTCGGCGCCCAAAGGCGCGGCCGGAACGCTGAAGCATATTTTTTGCCCGTCGCCTTGCTCTCGTCCCGTGACCAACCTCACGATCTCGCGGACCAGCATCAAGCTGCCCGTTTCGTCGGGGTTTAGAACCCCGCGCAACATCGGCCGGCGAGTCTCTTTGTGGAACAGATTCGCGAACCGTTCGGATTCATCTCCATACACGGTAATTTCGTTATCCTGCACCAAGTGCGGAATGCGCTCTTTTTTCAAAACGCTTTGCGTCAACTTGGAAAATGGAATGGTGACGAAGGCGTTCAGTTGCGTGTCACACTGTATGCCTTTGTCCTCGCGATAGGCAGCGACGATACGGCTGGTACCGACGTCGAGGCCGATCGCTGAAGTAGCTTGGGTGGCGGCATTTGTCATTGGGAGTTCTCCTGTGTGGGGGTGCTGGCGGCCAGCGCCTTAATTGTGTCTTTGTATCTTTCCTGTAATGTTTCCCGGTAGCGCTCGATCGCAAGGTTGCGCGCCGCGGCTTCTTGCTGAATGTCGCTTTCGGCCACGAGGAGCGCTTGGCGGAAGACGGGGCTAGCGTCGTGGCTAAATGAGGGATCCGTCTCGAAGCCGAATAAGACTACGCTGGGGAGCGGCTGTGAGTAGTTGTCGCGGAGGCCTAATTCGCGAAAAGGCAAATGGGCCGACCAATCGGTATGGTAGCCAGCCTGGCGGGCGCCGGGGTTGATGGAAACCTGCCCATGCGCTACACAGTTTTCCGCTGCGATCCCGAATCGCGCCCGGAGCATGTCGGTCAAGATTCGTCCTGCATGCACCTGCGCAGGATTCAACGGTGACGGTTCGTCCTCTCGCCGCGTTTGTGCCTCGAAGGCCACCCCAAGAAAGCTTTCATTGAGATTGACGTAGATCCAGTTCTGATCGGCCCAGACCGAGTGGCCGGCATGATTGGCGTGGTCGCTTTCGCGGACGATTCTAAATACCCGGCCGAAACGGTCAATGACGAAGTGATAGGCTCGCTTTCGGCATACATATTCCAGCAGTCCTTCTCCGGCTCTCCGCAGCCCCTGGTTGTGATCCTCTTCGAAGGGCGCCATGTGACTCTCGGTGGTGTGAAAAACGATCCCCGCCGGGGACGAGCGCCGCTCGGGAGCCTCAAGCTCCCGGAGGTTTCGCGCAAAAACGAGGTACGTCCTCGGTCCGGTTGCAGTGGCGAACTGGTTCTCCACACGCAGTCCGTTGCTGTAGAGATCGAAACCCTGCGTCGCCTCCACGAGCCACACTCGCGGCGGAAGTTCAGGAGCCTCCGCGTTCGGCGATGCGTTGAGTTGTTCTTCGGCTTGGCGGTTTACTGGCGGTATGGAAGGCGAGATTGCGGCTTGGCGCGAGCCACCTTCTACGACGACGGCGATCCCCAGGGCTACAGTAATGAGAGTTGCCAGGCCCGCTATCGGAAGTAGTTTTCGTACGAACTCATGGCGTGCTAAAGCCCACCCGAACGCCCGCGTAAATCTCGTTCTGCCTTGGCCTCCTTCATCCGACACCGTTGCCCGTTGGAGAAACTGCAGGCGCTCGGCTGGGTCGGAAAAGCAGCTGGCGCACCGTTCTACCAGCCGCTCGACCATATCTCGCAGGTACATGAGGACTATTTCTAAGGAGAAGTAGTAGGAGTGCGGCGGATTCAATCTCAATCAATAATCGAGGAAATAGAGCGAATATAAGATTTCGTTACTTCTGTTACACATCGTTAATTATGTAAATAATGTGATAATATTGGTCCCGATAGCACCTTCTGCAAAGGAGGGTTTAGTGTTCAAGAGATTGTTCGAAACTTCTTCAGGTCAAGGTCCCGTCCGGGCTTCTTCTGAAGAGCGGCCTGCAATGGGCCTACCGGCATCCCCCACAAGCGACTGGGCTGGGAACGAGCCTCCCCCGAATAACGTCACTACGAAGATGTCAACCTTCGACGAGCTTTACCGTAAGTCGACTCTCAAATCCACAGCCGCTGTGGCCGAGTGGAACATCTTGAAAGTCGCCGAAATGCTCGATAGCGAGCATCTCCGCGGCCTGTCTCCGGCTTCCAAGCACAGTGCACTGTTGATGGCACTGGAAGCAGCCGGCGTGGCGGTGGAAGATGTTCTTCAGGACGCCGTGCAGCGGCAGCGCCTGCTAAACGACTACGAAGAGAGTCAACAGGAGCGTCTGCTGGAAATCGAGACTGTTAAGCTCCGCGAAAACGAGCGCTTGGCGGCGGAAATGGAGGCTGTGAGCGCTCAATACCGGTCGCGAATCGCGGCCGGTGCGGCGGAGATCGACCGGCAGCGCGAGACACTGCGCGACTGGCAGGAGCAAAAGGAGCGAGAGCAGCGCCGGATTGCGGAAGCGGCTTCGGCCTGCGTGTCGGCAGATCCCGCAACCTCGAGTGAGGCCAGCATTACGCGCCTATTGGAGAAGAACGCTAGCGTTTCGCGGTACCGGGAATCGGCATAACCGGCTGGCGCTGCTGCTGGGGCCGCTGCGTTAACCTCGGGCCCAGCGCCGGCGTGGCCTTCATTAAAGTCGACAACGTCCCCAGGTTAGCGTCCCACGGATGCCAGGAGGAGTTCTGTTTTGGAATGCCCTTTGATGGTGACCTCACGTTTCCTTTCTGTCCAGGCCGCTTCGCCGTGAAATGTTTCGTCTCCAAACTCCGACAGGATGGCGGCGACCCTGGGACAAAGCTCCAAAAGAGAAACCAGCTCATCGGGAGCGAAAGCGACCACGCCAATCATGCCGGCCACTCGGTCTGGGCCGATCAGAACTGGATCTACGTCAATCTCAATGAAAGCTTTCTTG
>Ga0207066_1194_pt1 | contig 13557 bp, 5 predicted proteins | sample Alteio_BWMinCont_24_FD_153490 | JGI IMG/M metagenome (GOLD analysis project Ga0207066, IMG submission 153490) | Enriched cells from forest soil in Barre Woods Harvard Forest LTER site, Petersham, Massachusetts, United States -... | ecosystem: Environmental > Terrestrial > Soil > Temperate forest >...
TAAATTCTGCCAATTCATCAGGTTGGTGGAAGTTTGAATGACATATTGCTGATTCGCCTGCCCGGTGATGGTCATCAGGAATCCGCCGCCGCCATTCGACTGCAATTGAAGTTGAGGCGGCGGGGAAGCGGCCAGCGGCAGGTTGACATCGTCAATGAACGCTGCGTCCAAGCCCGAACTGACGCTGGGGTCTTTGACGTAACTCCACTCCAGCGTGTGAGCACCGGTGGTAAGCGGGAAGGCGTAATTTGCCCAGCCGATTACGCCGGACCATTGCTGTAGCAACACGCCGTCCACATAGAAACTCAGGGTATCCCAGTTTTGTTCCGAGCTGACCTTGTAATCAAACGAACCGGTACCGGCGGTGAAATTGGTTGAGAGAATCAGCGAACTGGTCTGGCTGTCGCCGATGACGCCCGAGCGCGCGGCATATTGTCCCTGATCCACAACATTCGTCTGGACAAACCATGGCGCGTTTCCGGCGGTTGTCCATGTGAGATGCGATAGATTTCCAGATTCAAATCCGTCCGTGAACGAAACGGAGCCAAAATTGGCCGTCAGATTCAGGTCACTTTGAACCGTGACCGCCAACGGATTGACTGATGAAGACACACCGCCGCTCCAATCATTAAATTGATTGTCCGCATCCGGCAACGCCGCCAGCATCACCGGCGAGCCACTCGCAAAATCCCCTGATTGTCCCGGCACCACCACAACGCCGCCCAAAGCGTTGGTCGTGGTCAATTGGACTGTTCCGCCCCCCGTGTTGCCGGCGGCCAGGTGATAAACCGTCGCGGGCACAAATGAGTAGCTCAAGGAAACAACGCCCGACACGCCGTCATAACCGTCCACGGCAATGTGGTAAGTTTGATTCGACCTGACGGCCTGATTGATGAAACTGAATCCGCCAGGCGCGCCGGGAAAAGCATCGTCATTATCCGCAATCGTGGTGAGGTTGGCGACGTCGGTGCCGGTGTAAAGGGCGAGCAGCGTGTCAAAGGTGGAATTAGTCGTATTCAATGTCAGCACACCATCCGTCGAAGGAGTAAACGACCACCAGACCGATTTTCCGCCTGCGTTTCCGGCGTGATCGGGTTCGCCCACTTCCTTCGTGGCATTGGTGTTTTCTCCTGAAACAACACCTGAAGCACCGCTTAACGGGATGGCTCTCGCAAAAAAGTCATTGGCCGCGGTCGGCACCAGATAATTGACCTCCACCGTCACCGTCGAAGAAAAATTGCCCGCCGCGTCAACGGCGCTGACTTGAATTATGTTCAGTTCCGGCTGCAACGAAACCAAAGCATTCCAGTTAGTCGTTCCTGAAGCCACAATGGCGTTGCCATTCACGCTCAACACGACCTGGCTGACGCCGCTGGCATTTGGCGGCGGGTCAAAAGCCGTGCCTAAAATGCTGATGATCGGGCTGCTAACGGTAAGACCGCTCAAAGGACTCGTTACGGACACCGCCGGCGGATTGGTGTCCAGTTGTCCTCCCGGCGTGATGTCCAAAACCAGAGAGCCAAGCGAATTTGAACTGACGCTGGCGACGGCAATATAATAAGCCGTTCCGCCCTGGGCGTTGAAACTGACGTGCGCAGGCTGATACTGCGCCAGACTGCTTTTCGTCGCAGCCACTGATTGCAGATTGATCAAAGCGTTGCCGGTATAAACGGCGAGCACGTTGTCTATCTTGCTGCCGATGGTGTCAATAAACACGTTCGTGTTGGCGGTCGGCGTCCAAGCCCACCAAAGCGAGGCGGCCACGTTCGCGTCGCCATCGTGTTGAGGCTCGTTAGTTTCAATGGTGGCAAACCGGTTGTTCGCCAGATACGACGCGCCGGCAATGGGAACTTTTGTGGCATTGGCAAAGTTGTCATTCGGCGGCGGTTGAATGACGGAATAATTAACCACATTGGTGACACTGATCTCGTTGGTGGCGCTTGCAACGACGGTCATGGTTATTGGACTGGTTGAAGCGGGAACATTAAACGTGGCGCTGTAAATATTGTCGCCCTTCACCGCATCCGGCGGCTGGCCGTTGTTGAGGAATGTGATGTTTGTGATGCCGGAGATTGTCGCGGTGACCGTCGCGTTGGTCACGCCATAGACGTCATTGACCGTCACAAAAACCGATTGAGCGGAAGAATTCAGCAAAGCCGAGCCGGATGGCGGATTCACGCTGATGGTCAAAAATCCGTTTCGAGCGACCGGGACAAGGGCATTAATCAGGTTAACTCCATTTGGCGTGCCCAGCCCGGTGCAAAGGTCGTAGCCGGGGACGGCAAAAAAGTTTGTCGGGCTTCCCGGCCAGGTGTTGTCGCCCAAGACGATATCATGGAAACAGTTCGTGTAGATGGAGGTTTTTGCAATGGCATAAACCGCCGGAGCCAGAAAGCCGACTGAAGGTTTGCCGGCGGCGGCGGCCTGCTGGTTGACAAGCGCCATGAAACCAGCCCATAACGGCGAGGCGCAACTGGTGCCGCCAAATCCCCCCTCACTGCCGTTGCTGTAAACTACAAAAACATTATCACCGGTCAAAGCCACGTCCGGCATATTGCGCATGGTGGTTGAACCGTGGTTTGCAGTCATACTGATGCCTTGCTGCCAGCTTGGTATGCTGATACGAGTGCTGATGCCGCCACTGCTGCCAAAATAACCATCCGGGTTCCAAGAGGTGCCGTTATACCCCCAGTTCAAGACTTTTTCCGAAGAATAGGAAGCGCCTGTTCCAGTCGTCAGAGTCGTCCCTCCAACAAGCGTGATGTTCGAATCTTCCAAACACCCATAGGGTATCGGGCCAAGCCACGCATCGCCATCGCCCGAAGCGTTAAGAAATGTCTGGCCTTGCAAGGCGAGTTGCTGGTAAAGCCCCTCAGACGTTGCATCTATCCCGTATCCCCAGGAAGCACTTAATTGTTTAATCTGATTGTTGGCAGCCATGCTGCTTAATATGCTATCGGGATTATACCCCTCAAAGAGCACCACTTTTGACAATCCCGGAGCCATTGAGATGGATGCTTCAATATCAAGGCAAACCTCATCATTATTTACTCCCGCCGATCCATTGAATCCATCTAACAGCACGTTTTGCAAAGTCACATTGGGCAATCCCGCCAGGTTTTCATAAGTCGTAATATCGCTGGCATTATAGCCATCAAACTGGAGCAGGCCGACGATTTGACCGGAACCGTTCAAGGTCGTGTCAGGCACATAGGCCTTTCGAAAATCCGATCCCATGTAAGTACCGCCCGGCCCGGAACCACCCGCCGGATTGATTGCTGATGCGGGTATCTTATGCGACAACGGCTGCGGCTGGATATAATTGTTCATTCCTTGAACACCCAAAACGGGCAAATTTGCATCTACGGACGGCTCGGTATCCGGCGCGTAAAAAGTCCGCGCCTCGGTCGGATGCTGGTAAACCTTCATCGTCACATGAAAGGCATTTTGAACATCCGTCACCGCCCCGTTGACGTCCACCAACACGCGATTGGAATAGGTGCCGGTCACGGTAAAGCCATTCGTTTTTGCAAAGGCAATAACGGCCTGATAATCCTGTGCGGTAGGTCCAAACTGTTCGGTGAATTGATCCGGCGTCAGATAGTGATGATAATTGGGACTCGCCGGATCGTAGATTTGACGGAGCAAATTGGTGAGGGCATCTTGATTTCGCAACGGCAGGCCGATTGCCAGATTCAAACGCGTCGAACCGGCAAGATTACTGAGAGCCGCCAAGTGCGCCGTGACCGCCGGCACATGGCCGGTCAACATTTTTTGCCCCGCCGCCTGCGCAAACCCGGCGGACAACAACAGCGTCCCGCACATTGCAGCGAGCAGCCTACTGATTAATCCGTTTTTCATTTCGTCAAGACCCCAGTCCACCGCAAGCCGGACAATTTTAATTTTTTAGTGGCTCAAATCAAGGATGGCTCACGCGATAAAACCTCTGATTTGACACCGCATTTGTATCCCAAACCGTGACCGCATTGCTGTAGGCCGCATTATTCGTGTAATTCAACAGCGGCAGCCAGTTTCCCGGGGAAACATTGGTGCCATACTGCACTTGATAAACCGTATTTGGAGCCGCCGTCCAGGAAATGGCGAATGCTTTCGCCGGCGGCGGATTGGTTTGCATCATCGCGCCGCTAACGACAAAGGGAGCTGAAGTACTAAACGGATATGGATCGTAGTAGTTCGGAACCCCGTCACCGTTTGAATCAATAATCTTGCTGTAACGCAGCGCGCGATTGACCACAATGGTCACGCCATTGCTCACAACATCGACTGAACTGTTCGGGCCGGCAAAACTGTTGACCCAGCGCAAGTGACCATTCATCCTGCCGTTCAGGAACTCTTCCGCTTCCTGCGGAATGCCGCCGCCGTTCGGCGGTATGGTGAATGTGGCTGGAAGTTTGGCCGCCGCATAATAAATCACAAAGTTTGGATCTATCGTCAACACGGTGGGATCGAGAAAATCGGGACATCTAGACAAATCCAGCAAATCCACATAGACGGCATTGCTGCTACCCGTTGCGTGAAATGAAAATTCGCTTGCGTTATTTGCGCCATCACTTCCACCTTCCGCCAGGACGAGTTTGCCGAGGGCGACATTGTTGGAATAACCGGTGGAAGAAACCCCAAAATCCCTTCCAGCCCAGTAGTGATCTACGGTGACAAACTTCGGTGTAATGGTTTCAAGCTCCGTGCCGAGCAAATCACCCGTAGCCGGCTTAATGGGCAAATCAAAACCGTTGTTGCAGGTCAGGACATTGCTTGAGGAACCGCCCGTGTCGAACAGCGAATTGGTGATGTTTAGATACAACTGTCCGCCCGCAGTGATCGTGGAATTATTGAATTTCAATGTGCCGGCATTAAATCGAACGTCCGCGCCGGAAGCGATGCCGCCATTTTGAACCTTGCCGGACGAAGCCGTCACGAAAAACCCTCCCGCGGCGCTCTCAACCCCGCCGGCCTGGAAATCAACGCTGTTAATCGTCTCGCTGCCGGCGGAAATTGTTCCATTATTGACAAATTCGGCATAATTCGTCGGGCCGTCATCTCCAAAATGCGCGTCGTTGGGAATGGTCAGCACACCATTGTTGGTGAAATAACGAAGGTTTGGCGCGTTGGCAAAAGTCCAATCATTCAACAAGCCGGAAAGGGTGAGGCTTCCTTGCAAGGTAAAGCTCTGGCCATCGAGCAAAAGTGTCCGCACAACGGTCATGTCATCGCTGACCGTCATGTTGGTGCTGGACGATTGCAAAATTAAATCCTGAACCGTCACCGGCACCGTTGATGAAAGCCCGCGGGTATCCAGCAGCGTAGTATGAAACAACATCTGGACGTAGTTCGTTAGGTTTGTTTCAACCGGAGGGCTGGGAGGAATATTTGTGCTAATGATATAATTGGTAAAGACCTGAATCATTACATTCGTCCAGACCGCGCTCCATGCTTGAATATTTCCGTTCAACCGTGAAACAAACGGCCTGGCCAGATTGGTGACGTTCAGACTGCCGGATGACGAACCGAAGTTGTAACTCAAGTTTTGACAATCCACGACGGCATTGGTGCTGCCAACCAGATTGGTTGCCTGAATCGTTACCTCCCCTTGGGCGCTGATGCGCGTTTTGGTGAGGTCCAAAGTGCCTGCGTTGATATTAATCCTGCCCGGCAGGTTCGTCACCGCGCCTCCGAATGAATCGCGAGCCAGACTGTCAATGAATGCGGAATAAGCGGAATCGTCGGCCATAACCAATTGATTGGTAAAATTCGCCGGGTCGTATAAAAAATTGTTTGGCGGCGGCCCGAGGCCGGAAGCGCCACCCAAACCCGGGTCGGTCCGGGACAAGATGTAATTGGCCGGACGAAAAGTCGGGTCGGTGCAGGGATTTTGGGGATTGGAACCCGGAACATAATTTGTGTCAACAAGCACTCCCCGATTGGTTAAAGACCCCAAAGTATCCACAAAGAAAAGCGTGGAAGCCTGCGGTAATTGCGTCACCGGATTGGTGGCGGTCATCGCCAGTTGCACGGTGACAGTTTCGAATAAATTCGAGGGATCGGGGAGGATGCTATTGGACGAAAAATTTATTTGTCCGGCTATATTGGGATCGCCGATGGCGACAAAAACCGCCTGCCTGAATATATTCGTAGGCTCACTAAAACTTGTCACCATGTTGTTAATGTTGGTCGTAGTAATATTTGTGAGGCCGCCCACAAGATTCAGCGAGTCGGCCAGGGTGGGAGTAAAGCCAATCGCAATCTGCAGGTTTGTGACCAGACACGGCGCGTCCACAATGATCGGCGGGAAGTCGGGAGTGGACGCGTTATTGCCATTCCATATACTGGCAGTGTTCATATTCGTCAGGCTTGTTTGCGCCCAATACTCGTCATAAATCGCCGCGTCCGATATAAAAAAACTTGGGTTAAAGAAATTAAAGCTGCCGTTTCCCACAATGGCAAGGGACGCCAATCCGAGTCCACTACGCGTCAGGGTTACGTCCGACCCGGTTAATACGATTTCACCTGCGTTGCCGATAGTCAGCGTGCCTTTATTGACGATGTTCGTGGCCGATACCAACAAATAACTTACAGGAAAAGCCTCAATCGTTACCGGGTTGACAACATCCCCATCCGCCGCCTGAATCGTCGCGCTGTTGTCATTGAAGAAACTGGCCGACATGCCGCGTCCACCGGCAGGAGGTGGAAGTGGTCCGTAATCAAATTCCCAACCCACCGAACCAGTCATTGTGCCGGTGCCGGTATTTGTATAATTCAGAGTATGAGCAGTTTCATAAGGATCCCTAGTGCTAATATTCCAAGTGCCTGAATTGACAAAATTCGTCGCGTCAACCTGAGGCAGATTCGCATTATTAATCGTGCCGCTATTGTTGTATGTGGCATCTGTCGCCATCCCTGTGAACGGAGACAGAAGCAAACCGAACAAAACCGGCAGCGATTTTGCCCGCAGCCGCCCGATTAATTTGACAAAATTTAATTTCATACGGGAACCGGTTAATTGACAGTGAGCGAATAATTTATTTGCACCGAAAGCGGTGTTGGGAAGCTCGAGTCTGTCACCTGAACCACAAAATCAAACGTTCCGGTCTGGGTGGGCGTGCCGGAGATGACACCACCAGATGATAAAGTCAATCCCGCCGGCAAGGCGGCTGATCCCGCCGCGAGCGACCAGGTGTAAGACGGGGTGCCGCCGCTGGCTGAAAGGCTGACACTATAATGAACCCCATTGGCCGCATTCGGCAACGTCGCCGGAGAAATTTGCATCAAGGCTTCATTCTCCAGATTCAATATACTGGTGCCATTGGGATAGACGATCGGTGGATTGGTCGAGCCATCGAACGAGCCCCAAATAAATGACCTTGCTTTCGGACCGGTCAACAAAGCGGGAGAGGAGTTCGCATAAAACGGACCCACGGTATTCAATATGACGGTAAGATTTGTCGAGGTCGTGGGGTCAATGATGCCGGGTCCTGCGAGCCCCGCCGCCACGCGGCTGTTGACGAAATTAGGCGTGGTCCGGGAATATTCACTAACACCAAAGATTACATCATTACCACCTGTCGTTAAGTTCTCACCCATAAAGAGAATATCAGGCCTTGTCACCACGCGCTGGAATGTCACCGTGCTCGGCTTGCCATTTTTCATCACAACCATTGTGTATGTGTTGGTAATGGGAGTGTAGAATTGGCCGGTCTGATAATCATAATTATCATCCGAAACGCGCACAAACTGGACTCTTCCAATGCCTTGAAAGTCACCCACCACGCTATTATTGGTCGTACCCGGCGAATTCGTGCAAAGCGTCACCTGCAAGACGTGGTTCGTGAAATGTTCAATCAGGCTTTGGGAGGAAAAACTGCCGGACGCATTCGTGCCCGACAGAAAAAAAACATTGGTGGAGGCGGTGACATTGGTGGACAAGGTTTGAAGGACAGTCAACCCGCACGAATTGGTGGGAATGATATAAAAATCCCCCGAGAGGAGGTTGGTCTTGAACGCCTTGCCGGTCGTGATGTTGGTTACGTTCGGGCTGCCGACCGGAGCGCCGATGACCGGAGCGACATTGGTTGTCAGAATTTGAACGGTGGTGTTGGTCGTGGAAGAAAAGGTAACCACATTTCCAAAAGTATAAACAAAATTGGTCAGTCCGTTCACGATATTGGTCACAACACTGTTAATCACTATGCCCGGGATAAGCGCCTGGAGCGTGGTGGGATCAAGCGACAAATCGGCAAGACTTAAAGTGGTTAATGAAAATGGTGTACCGCCGCCACCGCCGCCGCCACTGGTCGCCACACTACCGCCTGCCGACGTTTCCAAATAACCCGTGCCGGGGGCGAAGACATTGTTCGAACTCATCAGATAACGCAAACCCGCCACGTCGTCCCGTGTCAAACCGGTGTAAAAAGCACCGAGCGGCAATAAATCTTCGCCGTGACCCGAAGCCACCGGCGGGTTGTTGTTCAAAGGATCAACGGGAATTTCAAGCGCATCCGCAGTCGGAGGAGATGCGCCTGGGGCATCGCAGTTGTCGAAAATGAAATAGGAATAAAGCTCGGCGTTGACGTAAGGCGAGTATTGGCCGACGTCAGGGGCATTGAAGTTAAGAGGCGTAGCGGTAATGTCGAAATTTCTTTGAGCTACTACATATGTATAACCGAGAGGCGGTCCACCTTGCGGACACGTTGACCCCGGCGGATTGTCACGGTCGAGCAATACCCAGGTATAACGAACCGGGTCAGCCAACCCCATCTCTTCCAGTATCATAGACAACATCGTTGATTTCACGTCGGCCAATTCCAAGACTTGCGCCTGATAATTGATGCTCTCCGAATTCAATGGAAATTCCGTTAAATTGGTGCTGTAACTATCCACATTCGTCAGAGTATTCATCATGTCAAACGCCTGTTGCACCGCGGTTTCGCCGTTTGCACCAAAGTAACCAAAACTTGGATCAAAAGTGTAATACAGCACCGGTGTGTTAAGACGGTATCCTTCACCCAAATTCCTCGGCCCTGAAGGTTGACCATCGGAAAAAAATGGCGGCGCGGCGGCCGTTCCCAAGGGATTGTAACCAATTTCCGTCACCTGCTCTGAAGCATCCTCACCGGCACCAACCGGACCCAACAAAGAATATGCCCATGCGCTCTGCCAACCGGCTGTCAGCAACGCAATCCAAAGAAACTTTTTAATCATTTGCTGCATAGAAATTTACTGGCGCAAAAGCACGACGCGATAGTAACCGGACGGCGTGCCGCCGACATAAATTGAATCGCTGCCGCCGGCGGCAAAGCGTGGCGCACCCAAGTTGCTCCAAGCCGCCATGTTCGCCGCCACCTGCACCTGATACGTTTGACCCTGCATGGTGTTCCAACTCAGGAACAATCCCTGCGGCGTGTTGGACAATTGAGTCACCAGCCAGGTGCCCTGCTCATACGGAATACCGCCGCTCAAAAATAATTGCAGCGTGGTCGGCGAGCCGGCCGGACTGTTCGGCGGCGGCTGGTTGGGGGGCGGCCAGCCGTTCGTGTGATAAGTTCCGCCATAATATCCTCCGAAAAATTCCACCATCCACTCGTAAGGAATGCCACCCCAGTTCAACCCGCTCCAGGTCGTGCCGCCGGTCGAAGGCGAAATCGGCGAACGTCGGCCGTCCACCATCACATAATCCACGCGAAAGGAATGGGTGCTGTTGGTAGTCAAACCATTGGCCGCCGTCATCGTCCAGACATTGCTGGTGGTCACGCCGGCCGGCGTGCCCGCGCCATCCACATACACTTCATAATTTGAAATGGAAAGGCCGAGCACAGGCGCCCATGACACTTGCAATTGTGGTTGATATACATTGTTGCTGATGGCGAACGGCGCATAAACAAACGGCGCCGGCATCGCCTGCAACGCGGCGGACGTGTTAATGTAACGTTGCGCGCGTAAATCAAAACTATAAGCCGCGCCGGTGTAACTCGTCCAAACCACCAGAAATTGTTCCGCGCCGTCCGATGCCACCACCGGCTGCATTTGCGAACTGATGGTCGTGGTGTTGACGCGAAATTCACCGCCGACTGTTGAAATATTTTCGTGCAGAAATTGTCCATAGACGCCCTCGCGCGAACCGTCCTGCGCCAAACTTGTCCATGCAATCAAATAATCCGTTCCCAATGAACTGATGCGCGGCGCGTATTGATCTCCATAAAGGTAGGTATTCACCCGGACAACCGTGCTGCCGCTGCCGGTACCCGCGCCGGTGAACGAACGCGCGTAAATATCCAGACTGTTGGCAAGCGGACTGGTCAAGTCCTTTGCGTCCCAAGCCACCATGAAACCGCCGTCCGAACCGGCAGCCACGTCAGGATCGGCACAAGGATTCGAATCTGTATTCACCAAAAATTCATTGCCTTGAACTGTGCCGTTGCCGTCGTAAAGCCGCGCGTAAATGTCCACGCTGGGATAAGATTGCTGACCGGGCGTGACCAAACCTGAGGCTGGAGCCCCGATGCTTCGCTCCGAAACCCACGCGACGACAAATCCGCCGTTGGCCAAAGCCGTCACCGCCGGCCTGTGTTGATTGTAAGTTGTAAATTGATTGACCAAAAACTCACCGCCGATTTTCTGGCCGGTCGGCGAAAGGATTTGCCCGTAAACATCCTGCAAACTCGTGGAACCGGCCTCATCAAAACTGCCCCAGACAACGACAACGTTTCCGTTCGTCAATGTGGCGACGGCGGGATTGATTTGAAAATTATTGGTAAAGGTATTCACCAAAATATCATTGTTGGTCACAAAAGTATTGTCGGGATTTACAAAAGCGGAGTAGATGTGTTGAAAACCCTTTTGTCCGCCCTGCCAGACGAAAACCGCGCCGCCGTTTTTCAGCAATGCCACGCGCGCGTTTTCCTGGTCGCCCGCGCCCTGCTGGTTCACGCGGAATGTGCCGAGGGTTCCGGACAACGTGCCATTCACCTGCCGCGCGCTGATGCCCCAGCCGTCACCATCCGTGATGTTGTCCTGCCAGACCACAAAACCGCCGTTGGGGCTGACTGCTGCATCGGGAAAAACCTGGTCGCCCGGCAACGAACCAATGATCCCGTATTCCGTTCCGTTGATCGCGTAATAATTTGTCTGGGCAATAGCGGAGGCGGGAATTGCAATAAACAATCCCCAGCAAAGGCAAAAGACGGTCCTGCCGGCGAACAACGACAAAGGCATAAAAGATTCCCTCCACTTTAGACGCAACCTGTTGCTTTGTCCAAAAATTCTTTCGCCAAAACCGGCCGGTCGCCGTTGAAAATTCAACGGCGTCACGAACAAATTTTTCATCCATCTTTGCAAATTCATTTTTCTCTAAATTAAAATCGTCTGCCGTCCGTCCTGCGGTTCACCCAGCGCCGCGAGCATTCCCTTGAATCCCCAGCGCCGGTATAATTCGCGCAACCGTCCGGCATCCGCCGGTTTTTCCACCAGTTCCGCAGGCGAAAATTCACAAGCCAAATCGTCGCGCAGCCGCACCAAATCACGGTTACGTTGCACGGCATTCGCCGAATCGCGCAACGCCGCGCGCAATCTTTCGGACTTCACTTCGTCCAGCCGCGCAAACAAATTTTCAACCGAACCAAACCGGTTCAGCAAATCCGCGGCGGTTTTTGGACCGACGCCGGGCACGCCCGGAATGTTGTCCACGTTGTCGCCCATCAAACTCAACCAGTCCACGATTTGCGACGGCTCGACGCCGGTTTTGTTCCGCACCTGCCCGTCCGTCCAAACGGTTTCACTTTTATCGTTCGGATTCAACAATCCGACGCGCGGCGAAACCAACTGCATAAAATCCTTGTCGGCGCTGGCAATCACAACCGTCATGGCCACGCCCGACGCGCGCTGCGCGAGGCACGCGATGTAATCGTCCGCCTCGACGCCTTCTCCGCAAAACGACGCGACGCCCGCCGCCTGCAACCAACCGACGATGCCGTCGAGTTGCGGTTTCAAACCGTCCGGCATTTCCGGTCGCTGCGCCTTGTATTCCGGCAAAGCCGCAAGTCGTTCCGCACTCAAGCCGCCATCCCAAACCACAATCAAATGCGTCGGCGCGATGGTCGCCCGCATTTTGGCCAGCATTTTGACGAAGCCGTAAATGGCATTCGTCGGCTGACCATCCGGCGCGCGCAAATCGCGAATCGCATGAAACGCGCGATAAGCGTAGGCGTGACCGTCAATAATCAACAACCGATCCACAAAATTTTCGGGGTCAAGCCTCGTCAGCCAATTTCCCACAGCCTGACCTCCAAACCGGCATCACTGCGGAGGCAGCGTGGCTGGTTCAACGGTCTCGGTCATTTGCCCGGCTCCGAGCGGCTGCGGCGGCAGGGGACTTTGCGCGAACGGCAGTTCGTCGTCCGAATGCACGCGATTACCGGCCGGATCCACAATCGTGGCCGTCACAAAAATCATCAAATTCTTCTTCACGGAACTTTTGGTCTGACTCTGAAACAATTTTCCAAAGAATGGCAGATCGCCGAGCATGGGTATCTTGTCTTTTTCGGTGCCGACTTTCGAGGACACCAATCCGCCGATGACAACGGTCTGGTTGTCCCAAATGTTGACGGTGGTGACGACCTGCCGCACGGTGAAATCCGGCAGGATAATGGGCAATTGCACCACGTTAAGACCGCCCGTGACGCTGCCAATGGAAGGCGGCGTGTCATACCCGTTAAAGTCCGTCAATGATGGAATCAAGGTAAGGTTGATCGTGTAGCCATCGGCCAGCACATACGGCACCACATCCAGGAGAGGGCCGGTTTCCACCTGCTGCTCGTTGACCGTGATGGCGGAGGTGCCGGGATTGGCGACGACCTGCGCGTGAACAATTCCAACGGCACCCAGACTTCCCCACAATAACAATACTGAAAACGCCAGTTTGGAAATTTTATCTGCCTTGTATGTTTTCATTTTCTCTTGTTACTCAATAATTAATCATGGGACCCCGGTTGTCGTCGTGGCGGCCGTGCCTTGTTGGAAATTAAAGCCGGTGACGACCGTTATGATCTGCGTCGCCCGCATCTCGGTCTGCCGTCCGCTCGTAGTGGTGACTTCCGGTTCGGCCAGTTCCTCAGCCCCCGTGCGCTGTTCCAGAGCATGAAGCACGACACGGAAGTTGGGATCCGTCAAAATACCCGTGAGCGTGGCAATACTCGGAAGAGATGTGTTATTCAGAGTATTATTGAGACCGCCGGTCACGAGCTGATCCGCCGTCGAACCCAGAAGCGCCGTGCCATTGAAAGTATTGCCCGGAAAAACTCCCGACGGATTGGCCGCCGAGACCGGGACATTTAATGACGCAGAACTGCCGCCCTGGCCAACCACAGAATTGCCCAGATTAAATTGTCCCAAGTACCAGTCAAAACCCAGTCCCTTGTTGTCCGTCTGGTCCACCTCGATGAACCGGGCCTTGATGTGAATTTGCGGCGCGACCTCATTCAATGACTGGATCGCGTTCTCAATCGTGTCCAAATCCTGCATTGTCGCGCGGACATAGAGTTCCCCCAA
>Ga0207066_1196_pt1 | contig 13309 bp, 17 predicted proteins | sample Alteio_BWMinCont_24_FD_153490 | JGI IMG/M metagenome (GOLD analysis project Ga0207066, IMG submission 153490) | Enriched cells from forest soil in Barre Woods Harvard Forest LTER site, Petersham, Massachusetts, United States -... | ecosystem: Environmental > Terrestrial > Soil > Temperate forest >...
TTCCGCGAGGAACTTGCCCTTGGAATCGAAAATTTGGATGCGGACATTGTTGCGGTCAGCCACATAGACGCGACCCTTGGAATCCAAAGCAATGGAGTGCGGCTGGCTGAATTCGCCGGGGGCACTGCCGAGCTTGCCCCAAGTACGAAGGAACTTGCCGTTCTTATCGTAGACGACGACACGATCGTTTCCGTATCCGTCGCTGATGTACACGTCGCCATTGGGCGCGACCGCGATGTCGTTGGGCTGATTCAGATGGGTCTGGTCTTCGCCGTGCTCGCCTGGAGTGCCGATGGTCAGCAGAACCTTGCCGTCCAGGGTGAACTTACGGACGGTATGGGTCCCGGTGTCGGCGGTCCAAAGATTGCCGCCGGTATCGAAACGGATGGTATGAGGGTTATTGAAGAGGCCGTCTTGCCCCCAGTACTTCACTAGCTTGCCGTCCGGCGTGTAGACTTGCATGGGGATTTTTCCGCGATTGAAGGTCCAGACGTTGCCGTCCGGTCCAATGGCGACGCTGGACATGGGAGCGTTCCATTCACCGCCCACCGGCTTCTCCTTGGGCCAGCTCGGATCGAGCCTATAACCGATGGTGTTTACGATTCGGGGATAGGGTGGAACGTGTGGGTCCGGTTGAGCGAGGATGAGGCTCGAGGTGGTGAGAAATAGGCAAGCGATTAGCCGATTCATGTCCGCTCCTTGGGGCTAGTGCCCACCCGAGGCTTGCAGTGCTTTGGCGGTGGGCTGCGCGTGGCCTAAAACGCGATGAGGGCGATATGGTTTTTCGAGAGCGGCGACTTCGTCGCCAGCCAGCTTCAGGTCCACGGCGGCGATGATGTCCTTAAGGTGTTGCGGCTTGGTGGCGCCGATGATCGGCGAGGTTACGCCGGGCGCTTGCAAAACCCAAGCTAAAGCCACTTGAGCGGGGGAGACGCCGCGATGCTGGGCGACGTTAGCGACTACGCCGGCGACCGCGAAATCGTCGTCGCTGTAGTACATGTCCTTAGCAAACGTGTCCACTTGCGAACGCTGGGTGGAACCGCCGTCGCGCGTTCGAGTGCCCGTCAAGAAACCACGCGCTAGGGGACTCCAGGGGATAAGGGCGACCCCTTGATCGATGCACAGCGGAATCATCTCGCGCTCTTCTTCGCGGTAGACCAGGTTGTAGTGGTTTTGCATGGTGACGAAGCGCCGCCAGCCGTTTTCTTTGGCCGTATACAAGGCCTTGGAGAACTGCCAGGCGGCCATGCTGCTCGCGCCGAGATAACGCACCTTGCCGGAGCTGACTAGAGTGTCGAGAGCATCGAGCGTTTCTTCGATGGGCGTTTTCGAATCCCAGCGGTGGATTTGATAGAGATCGACGTAGTCCACGTTGAGGCGGCGCAGCGAGTTCTCGCAAGCTTCGATGATGTGCTTGCGGCTGAGACCGCGCTTATTCATGCTGTGGCCCATGGGGCCGTGGACCTTCGTCGCCAGAACGACGTCGTCGCGCTGCGCCATTTCTCTGATGTAGTAGCCGGTGATCTCCTCGCTGAGGCCTGCTGAGTAGACGTCGGCGGTGTCGATGAAATTTATGCCAGCATCGAAGGCGATTCGGAAGTGCTCGCGGGCATCCTCCTTGTTGACGTGCCAGCCTTTGGTGCCGAGCGACCATTCGGGGATTTCGCCGCCTCCGTAGCTCATGCATCCCAAACAGAGGCGCGATACGGTGATTCCTGTTTTGCCGAGCAGTGTGTATTGCATCCAGGATCAGTTTAGCTTACGGGAAGCAGGGTTCGGGCGGACGCAGGTTGGCTTGAGGTTGGCGCAGAGGGACATCGCAAGGGGCGGACATCGGTGCAAGCATTGGTTTCGCTATATGCATGCAAACCATTGAATACATAAGCGATAGATTCTTGTTTGACGCATCTTCGAAATTTGGCACGCGCAGGTGTTTATTTTCTTAATCTCTGGGCAGCAATAAACAGGCGCCGGCTTCGGCAAGCTGTACAATTGGGTGGACTAGAAGGAAGAATGGACGATCAACGTGTGTTATCGATCATAGAGAATCGCAGCCGAGAGAGAAGCGCAGGGCCGCACAGACCTGAGCCATGCGCAACTGGCTGAGCCGAGCGACCCGCTTGCCTAGGTGCTGTTGGGACACGGTGACCGTATTGTGGAGATTCACCGCGCAACGATCTTTCATGCCGTCTTCTTGATCGAGCAAAACCTCCGAAGGTACGCCCCGAATCGTTGACGTGATAGGCGCGATGGTGACGGTGGATAAGTACCGGATAGCGCTCTCGCGGGTCAGGACAACCACTGGTCTTGTTTTATCGGGACGCGCGAACCGGTAGAGACGAATATCTCCTCGGATTACTCCAACGGCCACACCGCCTCCGACTCCCAGGCAGATAGTTCTTCGTCCTGCGCAGGCGTTGTTTGATAGCCCTTGCGATCGCGCGCCTCCAGTTCCTGGGTTTCGAGCTTTTTCAAGTGGTGCCGCAGGGCGTCACGAACTAACGCGGAGCGGTTCTGCTTGGTGCGGCGCGCGGCTCGGTCGGTGGCCCGCAACAGCTTGGAATCGAGGACAACCTGAATGGTTTCCATGTGTGTACTCTACTCCACAGTATACTCCACAGTGGGAATTTCAGAGTACGCGCAGGCATGGATGCTGCGCGCGATTGGAATCCCTGATGAGCCACGGGAGAAACTATCGCCGAAAGCCGTTATGGAAGAGTCGGCCTCACCGATGCTGGAGGTGGATAATAGAACACATGCCCAGCTCTATGAGCAGCCCGTATTCGTCTCAGCGAAGCGAAGGCCACGGAGATGGCATCCGCGTATCGTCGTTGGCCAATACGCCCTTCTGTTGAGCGAGCCTGATCTGCAATCACCCCTCTCGCTAGCCCGCGCCAAAGGATGGAACGTCTAAAGTTCGCTAACGATCAACAACGATTTAGGGCATTACTGTTCGCCGAACGCCAGCGCGTAAGATAGACTATTTGTGTGAGTGTCATTCGATTTTTCGCGTCGCGTTACGCGTCTTCCATCATTGTTCTAGTTGCCTCGGCAACTGTATACGCGCAAGGCCGCGGGCGTGGTGCACCGCCGCCTCCCCCGACGCCTCGAGCCGGGGCGCCGATCGATATCACCGGTTATTGGGTTTCGTTGGTCACCGAGGACTGGCGCTACCGGCAGTTTACTCCGCCCAAGGGCGACTACGAGTCGGTTCCGATCAATCCAGCGGGGAAGAAAGTGGCCGGTGACTGGGACCCAGCGAAGGACGAGGCGGCCGGTGAACAGTGTAAGGCCTATGGCGCCGCGGGGATCATGCGCGTGCCCACGCGGTTGCACATCACTTGGCAGGACGACAACACGCTGAAGCTCGAAACCGACGCCGGTACGCAGACGCGGATCTTTCGTTTTGGACCGCCCCAGGGTGCGGGTGGAGATTGGCAAGGGGTTTCCTCGGCTTCCTGGGACCGGCCACGAGCTCAAATCGCTACTGGATTTGGCGGAATCGACTTTGGGTTTGAACCACCGCCTGCTCCCGGCGGATCGTTAAAAGTGGTAACCAGCAAGATGAAACCTGGGTATTTGCGCAAGAACGGCGTGCCTTATGGCGCGAGCACTGTAATGACCGAGTATTTCGATCGCTTCGATCTGCCTGGCGGCGATGCACTCCTGCTGGACATCTCGGAAGTGAACGATCCCGAGTACTTGGCCCAGCCATTCTGGACAAGTACACATTTCAAGAAACAGAACGACGCCTCGGGTTGGAACCCCACTCCGTGCTCGTCACGATGAAAACGCGATGAAAATCATCCCTAGCATTTTGCAAGTTTTTCCGGCGCTTGTGCTGAGCGTGACGCTCTACGGGCAAGGGCGCACGGCGCTGGACGTCGACATTTCGGGATATTGGACCCCGGCATTACATGAGGACGGTCTGGAGCGTGGGAACGGCCCCGAGATCGCCGATTACGGGGGGTTCGCCCTGAATGACGCTGGCAGGCTGTGGGCGCTGTCGTACGATCCCTCACGCGTCACCCTCCGCCATCATCAGTGCGACGCGTATGTCATGCCCTACCAAATGCGCGCGGTGGGGAACTTCCGAACCTGGGAGGAACGGGATCCGCACACCCAGCAGTTGATCGCCATAGACGTGTGGGCTCAGACCACGGAGGGACACCGGGTCATCTGGATGGATGGCCGTCCGCATCCTCCGGCCTGGGCGCCCCATAGCTTCACGGGATTCTCTACGGGCCGGTTCGTGGGAAATGCGCTGACCATCTATACGACGCACCTTAAGCAGGGCTGGCTGCGGCGGAACGGTTCTCCGGAGAGCGACCAGGCTACGGTCACGGAGTTCATCGTACGCCACGGCGACCATCTTACCGATACCACCGTGGTCACCGATCCCGTATTTCTGAGCGAGCCGGAAGTCCGCAGCAACGACTATGTCCGCCAGCCCGGGGACCATCATGTTTGGCTGTACGCTTGCGACGATGGCGAGGAGATTACGGGAAGAGCGCCCGATGTGGTGCCCAATTATCCGTTTGGCAAGCAGCCGTTTGCTAGAGAATATTCACAGAAGTACAAGCTGCCTTTCGTCGCGAGCCTAGCCGGCGCGGAGTCAATCTACCCCGGGTTCGCAGCCAAGATCAAAACCGTGACGGAAGCAGAAACCCTGGCTAAACTGCAACCAATGCCGAACCGGCCGTCGGAAACGAGCCATGCGCCGGATCCCGAACCGCACGACGGCGAAATTCATGTGTTGCCCGTCCGCGAAAATGTCTACATGTTGGTTGGGGATGCTGGAAACATCGTTGTTCAGACGGGCGATCAAGGGGCCTTCGTAGTCGATACCGGGGCAGGGAAGCTGTCGGATATGGTGATTGCGGCCATCCGCAGATTGAGTCCCAAACCCATCCAGTTCATTGCGAACACCAGCATGCATGCCGAACATGTGGGAGGAAATGCGAAACTGGCTGCGGCCGGCTCAGATCCCAGCCTTCCGGGATCTTTCTTCGACTTGCAGGCGCCCGGCGCGGCGACGGGTCACCTGGCGGACCCAGCCCACCACGCCACTATGATGGCGCAGAACAACGTGGTGATCCGTCTGCAGGCCGCCAAGGCACCCGAAGAGGCGGTCCCAGCGGACACCTATCTGGAGGAACGCCGGCGAAAGTTTCATAACGGTGAGTTGATCGAGTTGTTTTACGAACCCAACGCGGTGACCGACGGCGACAGCATCGTTCATTTCCGACACTCCGATGTTATTGCCGCGGGCGACGTTTTCACCACGACGCAGTACCCCTTTATCGACTTAAAGAACGGCGGCAGCGTGCAGGGCGAGATTAAAGCGCTCAACGATATCCTCAACCGCACCGGTTACGAACACGAAGAGCAGGGAGGCACCTACATCGTTCCGGGCCATGGCTATCTGAGCGACGAGCACGAGGTAGTGGAATATCGCGACATGGTGGTCATCGTGCGCGATCGCGTGCAAGCGATGATCAAGGCTGGGGCGACTGTGGAACAGGTCCAAGCGGCTCGAGTCACCGCCGACTATGACACGCGTTACGGCGCCAACTCCGGTCCTTGGACAACCGCCAATTTCGTCGAAGCTGTTTACACGAGCCTCAAGCAGCCTCCAGGCAAAGTTTCCGGCCGGTAGACCGAAGCGAGGTGATCAGTACCCGAGCAGCGGCGCTAGCCTTGCCCGAACTTCGTCGACCACTTCAGTTGGGCAGTGCCCTACTTTTTCGGCGTCGCGCGCTTTCCAATCTACACTCTTTACGTGGTCGGCGAGGATTACGCCGGTTGCGCCATGACCGGCGGGAATGGCCACTTCGAATGGGTATCCTTTCGCCTGATGCGGGCCGCCGCCCTGCCTGCTCCCGGCCGGCTTGAGGGTCAACGTCAACCAGACGAAATCACCGGCCTCGGGTACGTATACCGCCCTTACCAGGATTCCTTGCCTTTCGGCTTTCCCCAGTGCGTTTCCTGATGGCGATTTTTTGGGTTGATTCCCGAGATAAGTTCTGACAGTCCGTCCAATATACGTCTGATTCTGCGATCCACGCCAAGCTTCCATTTCTTCAAAACACAGACAGGAATGTCTGTGCTACGGGTCAGCTCTGGCGTAGCGATTCGAGCGAAAAGCCGGCAATCCTTTTATAATCGTCCGAGATTTTGCGCAGTTCTTCCTGGCTGATAACGTCGTTTATCGACTGAAATGGCTTGCCGCCGGTTAACTCGTCGACTTTGATGTTGATATAGTCGGGCGGATGTTGGCGATTGGTGCGAACTACATTTGCGGTAGTTTCGAGGCGCGCCTTTTCGTAGGCGAGCAGAGCTTCGAGGGGGTTGCTGGTTTTGGCGAGCAGTTCCGCGAGAGCGCGGGCATCGATGGCGGCCTGCGCCGCGCCATTCGAGCCGCGTGGGTACATGGGATGCGCGGCATCCCCCATGAACGTGATCCGCCCGAAGGTCCAACGTTCCACGGGATCTTTGTCGACCATGGGATATTCCAGGATCTGGTCGGCGCTGGAAATCATCCGCGCGACGTCCAGCCAGTCGAAGCGCCAGTCTTTATATATCGGGAAGAGATCTTCGAGCTTGCCGGGTTTGTTCCAATCGTTCATAGGCTGGCCGGATTGCCGGATTTCGGCCATCCAGTTGATGAGCTGATTGCCTTCGCCGTCGATATTGTCGACGATCGGGTAGATCACCAATTTTCCGGTTTCGATGGAACCGACGCGCATGTAGCTTCGGCCGGTAAGGATCGGCTTGTGGCGGCTGACGCCGCGCCAGGTGTTGATACCAGAGAAGGCAACCATTTCGCTAGGGTAAAACATGCGGCGCACCGCCGAATTGACGCCGTCACAGGCGATGGCGATATCGCCCTTTATGGGCTCCAGCTGCCTGCCACTGGTGAATTCCTTGAAAAAGACAGCGACGCCGTGATCATCCTGCTCGACGCCGATGCAGTGGTGATTGGTCAGGATGTTCCCGGCGCCGATGCGTTCGCGAGCGGCTTCGAGCAGGGTCATATGCAGCTTGCCGCGATGGATGCCCAGCTCCGGATATTCGTAACCGGCGAATTTTCCGCGCGGCTCGCGATAGATAAACTGGCCGTAGCGATTGAAGAAGACGCTTTCGCGGTTCTCGATGGCGATTTCGCGCAGCCGGTTCTCGAGGCCAAGCGCGCAAAACTCGCGCATCGCATGCGGCAGCAGGGTTATTCCGACGCCGAGCGGCTTGATTTCCGGTGCGCTCTCATAGACGCTGCAGGAAAGCCCGCGCTGGTGGAGGTTCATGGCGAATGTCAGGCCGGCAATACCACCACCAATTACGATAATTTTCATGTGTAAGAATCACTTTACTACTTGGCCTTGTCTGACAGGACACACACAAGAATGCCTATTCCACGCATCCGGATCGCGTACCTTGTCAGCCAGTATCCAACGATGACGCATACGTTTGTGCTGCGCGAGATCCGCGAGCTGCGCCGGATCGGCTTCGATATTCGCGTCGCATCGATTCGGGCCTCGGACCGGCCGTTCGAGCAGCTCACTTGGGAGGAGCAAGAAGAGCAGCGGGCTACGTTTTACATCAAGACGGGCGGGTGTGCCGCGGCATCAGCCGCGCATTTGCGGATTCTGCTGTCGCGGCCATTTTCGTATCTGCGAGGGCTGGTCTATGCGCTGTGGCTCGGCGGGAGGCACGTGAGAGCGGCGCTGCGGAATCTACTCTACTTCGCCGAGGCTGTGGTGCTGGTCGGTTGGATGCAGCGCGAAGGGCTGTGCCACGTCCATACGCATTTCTCCTCCACCGTGGTTCTGCTGGCGCGCTGTGTCTTGCCAATCCGAACATCGGCCACGATTCATGGGTCCGACGAGTTTAGCGATCCGGCGAAATACCATCTGAAGCAGAAGATGGCATCGCTGGATTTGCTGCGCACGATCAGCGAGTATGGCCGGGGGCAACTGACGAGTCTCGGCCCTTCCGTGCATTGGAACAAGGTTCGGGTGTCGCGTCTCGGCGTGGATCCGGAGGCGTACAGTCCGCGGCCGTTTCGCTGGAATCCTTCTCCGTTTGAGATTCTGTGCGTCGGGAGGCTGGTAGCGCGAAAGGGCTTCTACGTTCTATTCACCGCGCTGGAACGGCTGGTGCGCGAAGGCCGAGCGGTGCGGCTGCGAATTGCAGGTGACGGGCCGGAGCGCCCAGGGTTGGAAAGAGACGCCGCCGAGCGTGGACTCATGCGGCACGTGATTTTCGAGGGCTGGCAGAATACCGCGGGCGTGAGCGCTCTTTACCAACAGGCGGACATTTTCGCGCTGCCGAGTTTCGCTGAAGGCATTCCGGTGGTCCTGATGGAGGCGATGGCAACGGAGATCGCTTGCGTCGCGACTTCGATCGCGGGAATTCCCGAGCTGATCCGCAACGATGTAGATGGCTTGTTGGTGCAGCCATCAAACGAGGAGGAGCTGGCCGCCGCTCTGGCGCGATTGCTGGATGAGCCGGAGTTGCGCCTTCGGCTGGGGAAATCGGCGCGGCAGCGCGTGGTGGAATGCTATGACCTCGGCCGCAACACGGCGGAATTCGCCGCGATACTCGGTGAAATTCACGGTTCGGAGATTGGCCGCGGGAAGAGCGAATGTTAAACTGGTTTTGAACACGGCGGCTGTAGCTCAGTTGGTAGTAGCGCCAGATTGTGGTTCTGGATGTCGTGGGTTCGAATCCCACCAGCCGCCCCAGACTCACCCTTTCAGTTCAATCCGATAGATCCTGGTCCCAAGTTTGTCTACCAGTTTTGTGCCTTATGCCGGACTGTGCTCACACTTTATCATCGTCATGCGATACCGAAACTAGACCTGCAACAGTTGCCCGCCGGCGACAGCTTTATTAACGTCTCCAACCCAGGCTCCATCCAGGGCTTAAACCTTCAGGTCGCGCAAGGTTTCCCCGCACAGATTGACACGAATGGCGACATTTGCGTCAACACTTATGTCTTCAGCCCAGATGAACAAGAGCAAGAGTGCTGCAGCTGCCTCCTCACGCCAAACGGCCTCGCTGCCTTTTCGGCGAAGAATGACCTGACTGCAAATACCCTGACGGGCAGACCGCTTACGGACGTCGTCATGAAAGCTCTTTGCAACGGCCTCGTGCCTTCCACAACTTAACGGCGGTTGTCTTCCCTCTTTCCGCTGACGAGCTGGTTCGCTTCACCGGCCAGTGTGCCAACATTCAACAGAACGGCAGCGGCGCCGGAATCTGTGCCCGTGATCATGGATTGTGCGTTAGGGCTTTACCACCAGCGTTGCGTTAGGCCGACCGTACTTCTAGGTTCAGTTAATGCTTCCTGGCGGATACTCTTAGGATCACCGACAGGGCTCAAACCGGCGGGATTCGCTCGTTCGTGTTTAAAGCGCAGGATCAACCGGCAGCTTTGGCGCCCATCTTCTGTTTAACGACATCGACTAGCTCTTTCACCGCGGCCGCGCTCTTTTGCAGTGCAGCCTGCTCGTCCGGCTGAAGACGGATTTGCAAAATCTTTTCGATGCCCTGAGCGCCGAGTTTAACCGGCACTCCCACGAATAGCTCATGAATGCCGTACTCGCCCTCTAAATAAGCGGCGCAAGGAAGCACTTTCTTTTTGTCCTTTATAATCGACTCCACCATCTCCACGGCAGCGGAGGAAGGCGCATAATACGCGCTCCCGGCCTTGAGGTATTTCACAATCTCAGCGCCGCCGTCGCGTGCGCGCTGTACCAACTGGTTGATGGTTGCCTGGTCGAGGAGTTCGGTGATCGGGATGCCGGAGACGCTGGCCAAACGGGCTAAGGGAACCATGGTGTCCCCGTGGCCGCCCATCACCATCGCGGTAACGTTTTCGACCGACACATCCAGCTGTTGCGCGATAAACGTGCGGAACCGAGCCGTGTCCAGAATACCCGCCATGCCGATGACGCGGTTCTTCGGGAACTTGGAAACCTGATATGCCGTCCAGCACATTGCATCCAAGGGATTGGTCACCAGGATCAAGATGCAGTTGGGCGAGTGCTTCACCGCTTGCTCGGTGGCGGCCTTGACTACCTCGTAGTTCTTAAGCAGCAGGTCGTCGCGGCTCATTCCAGGCGTGCGCGGAAATCCGGCAGTAATCACGACGATATCCGAGTTTTCAGTCGGCCCATAATCGTTGGTCCCAACGATGTTCGCGTCGAAGCCCTCGACCGGGCTGGATTGCAGAAGGTCGAGGCCTTTGCCTTGAGGAATGCCCTCGACAACATCCACTAAAACGACGTCGGCCAGTTCCTTGCCGGCGATTCGGAGAGCGCAATTCGCGCCGACATTGCCGGCGCCCACAACGGTTACTTTTTTTCGCATAGAATTCCCAAGGTAGGACAGGCTCGAGTAACTGTCAAGTTGGGAAATTCGACGACTGAGGGTGCCAGGCCCTAATTGGCGGCCGATGTCTGCTGTTTCGAGCTGAGTTTTATCATGGAGGCCGCGGCCATGTAACGCACCGCGTGGTGGTCGTCTTTCAGCAGAGGCTGCAGCTTTGAGATCGTCTCTTGATTGCCGCGCTCGCCCAGCGCTTTGGCTACCGCGACGCGCACTCCCCAGTTGTCGTCACCCAAGGCCCACTCCAGAAGTATCAGCGCGTACGGATCGGAATCCTGAGCGAGCACTTCAGCTGCTACGCTGCGCCCACCGGCTCCCCCGTCCTTCTTGACCGTTTTTACGGCCTCCTGCACCGCCGTGATTCCCAAGGATGCAGGGCCGAACATTACGCCGGTCGCTTCCTTGGCGCCCATCAGTGCGAGTTGGCCAGGCCCCAGCTTCTTTTTCGCGTCCTTCAGCGCGCCATGCAGCTTACCGGGTGCATTGGTGCGTTCGCCCTCGATCACTTCCTGAAAGATTTCGCGCCCCGAATTATCGCCCAAGACCCACAACGCCTTGGCGGCGGTAAAGCTCACTTCGGGAGTATCGTCCAAGGCCGCCTTGAGATTGGGTATCGCATCCTTGGCGCCCATTTGGCTCAACGTAAAGGCGGCTGTCTGGCGAACCTGAGCATCTTTATCCTGAAGGGCCCGCTCGACCTTCTGGACCGCTTCAGGTAGGGCGCCAATGGTCCCGATAGCCGCCACCGTAATTTTCCGATGCTCTACATCACCGTCCGCAAGGCCATCGTTGAGTGCGTCCCAGGCCATGGACGCTGAGCCGCGGGCAGCGGATGCGATCTCCTGCGACCGCACCGCTTGAGTTTGAGGGAACGCCAACAAGCCGGCAATGGCGAACGATACGAGAGGTCTGGGAGTGTCCATAGCTGTTATATAGACGCTCGGGTCTAAGTTTTATATCAACTCGTCTGGCGTGTTGCAGTTACAAATCCGTACAATAGGAATTCCATGAAAGCCCGAGTGTTCGTTTCCATGAAACCGACGGTTCTCGATCCGCAGGGCCAGACCATTCGGTCTGCGCTGGTGGGGTTGGGCCACACATCGATTGCCGCAGTGCGGCAAGGCAAGGTTTTCGAAATCACGGTGGAATCCGGCAAGGACCCGGAGGCGATTCGCGCCGAGCTCGATCAGATCGCGCGCGACGTGCTGGCCAATCCGGTGATTGAAGAGTACCGCGTGGAATTCGTCGAGTAGCTCGGGATTTTGCGGGCGGACTACCAAAGAGTCCGGACTTCGTATTTCCTAATCTGTTGGTCTGGCGTCACCATGGTCAGTCCCTCATGCTGGGCCTGCGCGATCAGCAGTCTATCGAATGGATCCGGATGTAGCTGCGGTAGATCGGCCATAACCGGAAGATGTTCCGCAGCCGCTCCCATACGCTTACGACGCTGACCAGCAAGGTGCTAGCGGGACGAGACAAAGCGCGCTTTGCACGGGAGGATATTCGGTTACTGGCTGAGATCGTCCAGATGAGAACATTGGCATCGAGCAGGAGCCGATCGCTCACATGTAGTCCTTGAATACATCGAGCGGTGCATCAAAGTCCTCGGCCATTTCGATTTGGCCTTTGTAGATGTTCCACGGGATTTTCTTGCGTCTTGCGGGCAGGCGCGTCAGGAGAGCTATCGGCCGTCCACGGTTCGCGATGACGATGTCCTCGCCGGCCGCTGCTCGCTTAACGAGTCGCGACAAGCTGCTTTTTGCGCCGCTCATGTTCACCGTGGTTGCCATGCCTTTCTCAGATTAGCCCATTGCTCGGATCTATACCGGAATTCGAACCACTTTCGTGAAGCCTTCCTCTTTCGCCGGCGGAATCATCACGCGCGCCATCTCTCGGATCGCTTCCTCGGGAACCATGGGTTGACGGTGCCGGTTGCGCTCGATGCAAACCTCCACGGGCACATCGAAATATAAGGCTTCCAACTCGCACCCGTAGCGCTCCGCAATCTTTACGTAGGGTCGCCGCTCCCAGGGAGTGAGGTGTGTGGCGTCCACATAGGTTTCGGGCCGGCCGATGGCAAGGCGTTGCCGAACCAGAAAACGAATGGCAGTGAAAACACGGGCATGGATAGTCTGATCGTGCGGATCGTCAACGATCAAGCGGCGAACTTCGTCCGACGAAATGGCGTTCACGCCGAGGCGGGCCAAATAAGTCGATTTTCCGGAGCCCGGCAATCCGACCGTAATGACGAGTTTCACTAAACGATATAGTGCGCCGCCGCGAGGAGCCGCTCGGCAATTTTCCGGCGCGCCGCAATTGCGTTCACGGGTTCGAATTTAGTGAAGCGCTTCAACACGGCCATATTCGTGCGCAACGCATCGCCGTCCGAACTGGCCGCCAGCACGCTGCGGGCCGCGCTCTCAACCGTCTCCATGGACTCGCGGAGAAACACCGCGCAAATGTCCGCGGCGATCTCGCCTTTGCGCAGCCCGGCAAGTTTCCTGGTGCGCAACAAAACCGATTCCATGGCGAAAACGTTCATCGCGATATCGGTAATGCCGGCCAGGATCTCTTGTTGGTCCTCCAGCGACGCCATGTACTTTTGGTAAGCCACGCCGAGCGCAAGCAACGCGACTTTCTTTGCGTTCTCCACCAGCTTCGTTTCTTCATCTCCGCCTGCGGAGAGCGACGGCCCGCCCAGGATCTCCGCTTGCAGTTTCTTCACGGCTTCCACTAGCGGCAATTGTCCGCGTTGGGCGCGCTTCAATAGCATGCCCGTTGCGAGCAGACGATTAATCTCGTTCGTGCCTTCGAAAATCCGATTAATACGTGAATCGCGATAGGCGCGTTCCACCGCGTAATCCTGATGAAAACCATAGCCGCCGTGGATTTGGACACCTTCATCCACAACGTAGTC
>Ga0207066_1197_pt1 | contig 13297 bp, 11 predicted proteins | sample Alteio_BWMinCont_24_FD_153490 | JGI IMG/M metagenome (GOLD analysis project Ga0207066, IMG submission 153490) | Enriched cells from forest soil in Barre Woods Harvard Forest LTER site, Petersham, Massachusetts, United States -... | ecosystem: Environmental > Terrestrial > Soil > Temperate forest >...
TTATGTGATCACGGAAACAAGTTGTTAAAAAAGTTTTAGGGAAAATTGAAAACAGATGGCAAAACCTACGGCCAGGTTCTGAAATCCTCGGCACTGATTGGCGGAGCTTCGGTGTTGAATGTTGTTTTCGCCGCTGTGCGAACGAAAGTAATGGCTCTGCTATTGGGTCCGGCGGGAATTGGGTTGTTTGGCTTGTACAGTTCGATTTGTGATTTAACACGCAGCGTCGCCGGCCTAGGCATCAACAGCAGTGGTGTGCGTCAAATTGCCGAAGCTGTTGGCACTGGAGACGCCCAGCGGATTGCGCGCACCGTGACGACCTTGCGCCGTGTGGCGCTCTATTCCGGCGCATTGGGGGCGCTGCTGCTGTTGATTTTCAGCAAGCCTTTGTCGCGGTTGACGTTCGGAAATCATGAACATACCGAGGCAGTGGCTTTGTTGGCGCTGGCAGTTTTCTTTGGCGATGTTTCCGCTGCGCAGGGGGCTTTGGTGCAGGGAATGCGCCGGATTTCCGATCTTGCCAGGATGAGCGTGCTGGGCGCTCTCTACGGAACATTGTTTAGCATCCCGATCATTTATTTTTTTCGTGAACGTGGCGTAGTGCCTTCGCTGGTGTGCGTGGCGGCGATGGGCATCCTGACATCTTGGTGGTATGCGCGGAAAATCAAGGTGGAACGGGTGCGGTTGTCTATGCGGCAGATTACGGATGAAACCGGCGCGCTGTTGAAGCTGGGAGTGGTATTCATGGCCAGCGTACTTATGATGATGGGAACGGCGTATCTGACCCGCATCATCGTGCTTCGCAAGATCAATCTTGAAGCGGCGGGTTGTTTTCAGGCCGCCTGGACTTTGGGCGGTTACTATATTTCGTTTATTCTTCAGGCGATGGGGGCGGATTTTTATCCACGGCTGACGGCTGTGGCCAACGACCACGCGGAGTGCAACAGGCTGGTGAATGAACAGGCGGAAGTGGGTTTGCTGCTGGCCGGACCGGGCGTCATCGCAACTCTGACTTTCGCGCCGTTGGTGATGCAACTGTTTTATGCGTCCGAGTTTTGGCCGGCGGTGGAAGTTCTCCGCTGGATATGCCTGGGCATGACCCTGCGCGTGGCCAGTTGGCCGATGGGTTTCATCCTTTTGGCGAAGGGCGAGCGCAAGCTGTTTTTCTGGAGCGAATTTTTGTCCAACGTGCTTTTTGTGGGGTTGGTTTGGTTGGGGGTCGGGTTTTGGGGGCTGAAAGGCACAGGCATCGCGTTCTTCGAACTTTATGTCGTCTATTGGATTGGCATTTATGTGATCGTTCGCCGATTGAGCGGGTTTCGATGGTCATCGGCCAACCGGCGAGTGATGCTTTTACTTGCGCCGACGGTGGCTGTCGTTTTCGCTAGTTGGTATTTCCTATCAAATCTGGCAGCGATGATTTTCGGCGCGGTAATGACTTTGCTGGCGGGAATTTATTCATTGAGAATGCTTTGCACCTTGATTCCGCTGAAACGATTTCCGCAGCTTGCCCGGAAGATGATTATTTTTTTCAGGCTGGCACAGCCGGATACCACCGTTTGATTCCGCCACCACGCTACGATTGAACCTTGTGAAAATCATTGTTTCCTGGAAACCACAAGAAAACTGATATTGAGAACAAGGAGATAAATTAATGAAAATAGGAATTGTTGGTTTGGGTTACGTCGGCCTTCCGTTGTCGCTTCAATTTGCGCGTTCGGGAGTGACGGTTCTGGGTCTGGACATTGACCGGATCAAAGTGGAATCGCTCAATGGCGGGCGGAGCTACATCAAGCACATTTCTGCCGAAGCCATCGCCGAGGCGGTGAAGGCCGGCAAATTTTCCGCCGCCACCGATTTCAGCCGCATCAAGGAAGTCGAGGCGGTCATCATTTGCGTGCCGACGCCGTTGAACAAAAACCGCGAGCCGGACATTTCGTTTATCATTGAAACTGGCAAATCCATTGCGCCACATTTGGCGAAAGGAACTTTGGTCGTTCTTGAATCCACGACATACCCGGGCACGACGGACGAAGATTTGCGCGCCGTGCTCGAAGCTGGTTCGAAGCTGAAAGCCGGAACGGATTTTCATCTCGCATTTTCACCGGAGCGCGAAGACCCAGGCAATGTTCAGAGCAAGGTTGAAATCATTCCCAAAGTCATCGGCGGCTACACGCCTGCGTGTCTCGAACGCGCGAAGGCTCTCTACGGTCGCGCCATCAAAACGCTCGTGCCGGTTTCGTCCTGCCGCGCGGCGGAAGCGACGAAGCTGCTGGAAAACATTTTCCGCAGCGTGAACATCGCGTTGGTCAACGAATTAAAACTCGTTTATGGCGCGATGGACATTGACGTTTGGGAAGTCATTCAGGCCGCGAAAACAAAACCATTCGGTTTCATGGCTTTTTACCCCGGCCCGGGTTTGGGCGGTCATTGCATTCCGATTGATCCATTTTATCTCACTTGGAAAGCGCGCGAGTTTGGTCAAAACACGCGCTTCATTGAATTGGCGGGCGAAATCAATACGGCGATGCCTGCGCACGTCATCAATCGCGCGGCCGAAGCGCTCAATGCAATGAAAAAACCGATGAACGGCAGCCGCGTGCTGATCTTGGGGCTGGCTTACAAACCGAATGTGGACGATGACCGTGAATCGCCGAGTTACGTTCTGCTGGATTTGTTGAAAGCGCGCGGAGCTGAAGTGGCATATCACGATCCTTATGTGCCGGTGATTCATGTGACGCGCGAACATCCGCATTGGGCGGGCACGCGTTCGGTGAGTTGGAATCGTGAAACGCTGCAAAATTTCGATGTGGTCATCATCGCCACCAGTCATCAGATGGTCAACTATCAGGAACTCGCGGATTGGGCGTCGTGCATCGTGGATACGCGCAACGCCATGGCCGGGGTAAAAACAAAAACAAGGCAGGTTTGGAAAGCCTGAATTCGGTCGAACCAGAAGGTAATTTGTTATGATCTTGTTGTTGGGAGCCAGTGGCTACATGGGCCAGGCTTTTGCAACGGAGTTGCGCCGCCGGAGGTATAGTTTCATTCCACTCACGCGCAAGGCGATTGATTACACGGATTTCGCCATCTTGTTTGATTATGTCCGGGAGATAAAACCCGAATTTATCATCAATGCGGCGGGTTATCCCGGCCATCCGAATGTGGATGCCTGTGAACCGGCCCGCGAGGAAACCCTCTACGCGAACATGCTTCTGCCGCAAACCGTCGCCCGCGCCTGCATGATGACCGGCACGCCGTGGGGGCACATTTCTTCGGGCTGTATTTATCGCGGCGCGAAGTTGCCTTCAGCCAATGGCAACGTGCAGATTATGGAAGGAGCAGAATTGCGAAAACTGTTCGCCGAAAGCCCCGACAGCCTGCGGGGTTACACCGAATGGGACGAACCTAATTTTTCCTTCCAGCAAGGCCCGTGCAATTTTTACAGCGGAACCAAAGTGCTTGCCGAAGAATCCATGCGTGGGCTGGGTGAAGGTTACGTCTGGCGTCCCGGAATGCCATTCAACGAGCGGGGCGAACCGAGGAATTTTCTCTGGCGCATCCAGCATTATTCAAGAGTTTATGACGGCGTAAATTCGCTTTCGCATCTCGAGGATTTTGTGCGGGCGAGTCTGGACCTTTGGGAAAAACGGGCGCCGTTCGGGATTTATAATCTCACCAATCCCGGTGCCATCTCCACGCGACAGGTCATTGGGATGATCGAGCGCATCCTTAAACCAAACCGCCGCTTTGAATTTTGGAAGGATGACAAGGAGTTTTACCGTTACGGAGCCAAGTCACCGCGCTCCAATTGTATTCTGGACGTTTCCAAATTGCTGGCCGCCGGCATCAAAATGCGCCCGGTCGAAGAGGCGCTGGAAAGTTCCCTGCGCCATTGGGATCAAGCGGCGACGGTCGCAGCCCTGGTGCATCACTGAAGATTTTACTGTTTTTTTCCCGCGTCCTCAAGCAATGTGGCCTCATTCATGAAAATGAAATTAAGAAAAAATCGGATTGTTTCCAACCGCCGGATGCCCGTGTTTGTCGGCATTCTGTCGGGTTTGCTGTTGAACCGGCACGTCCAGGCGCAAAGCGTGCTGCCGTCGGCACCCGAATCCGACACCACGCCTGCCGCGCTCCTGTCATCCCAGAACGATGAGATGGATGTGTTTGCCACAACGGTCGCACATACCGAATCCGAACCGTTTCGGTGGGGGCCGGTTACCTTGCGTCCGCATCCTTATTATCAATTTTTATACGGCAGCGGAATTTTGGCTAATCCCGGGCAGCCGGTGGACACGACGATTCAGCAGGTTTCGCCTGGATTTCTTATAGATGCCGGCCGTCACCTGACCTTGGATTACACGCCCACATGGACGTTTTATTCAAACAAAAATTTCAAAAACACCTTTGACAATGCGGTCAAATTGGCGTGGGGCGGCGCGTATAATGATTGGGTCTTCGGCGCTTCGCAGAGTTACGCGTCCGTTTCCGCGCCGACGGTCCAGACGGGCACGCAAACTTCCCAGGAAAATTATCTGACGACCGCCAGCGCGTCTTACATCTTCAACAGCAAGATATCGGTGGATTTGGGCGCCGCTCAAAATTTCAATTTTGCCGATCAATTCCAGAGTTACCGCGAGTGGTCAACGCTGGACTGGCTGAATTACCAGTTCTGGCCGCGATTGAGCGTCGCTGCGGGCGTCGGGCTTGGCTATGACGATATGCAATCAAGCCCCAATATGCTTTTCGAACAATATCAAGCGCGAATACAGTGGCGCGCGACCGATAAGATCGGTTTTCAACTGCATGGAGGCGTGGAAGACCGGCAGTTTCTTAGCGGAGGTGAAAGCGATCTCATCAGCCCGGTTTTTGACGGAACGATCCAATATCAGCCGTTTGAAGTGACAAAGCTCTCTGTGACCGCGCAACGAAAAGTGGCTCCATCTTTTTTTCAAAATCAAACCACGGAAAACACCAGCTTCAGCGGCGATCTCAACCAGCGGTTGCTGGAAAATTTTTACCTGGATTTGAATGGCGGCTACCAAATCACAAAATACACGACTTCCGCCAGCGGCGTCGCCGTGAATCGAAATGATGATTATTATTACCTGAACGTGAAAATCAGCTGCACTTTCCTGAAGCGAGGAACCATCGGGGTTTTCTACCAGCTTGGCGATAACTCGTCGTCCCTTTCCGGGTTTGGGTTCAATACCCGCCAATATGGATTCCAAATCAGCTATAGCTACTGAAGCTGGGTTTTCACACCAGCCTGCCCGCTGCTGCCATCAAAACCATTGGAATCTTTCCGGCACATAAACAATGTCCGCCGGTTTCAAATAAAAAGGGTCGCTGGTTTTGCCTTCCATCACACTCTTCAAGTCCAGGACATGATTCTTCGTCCCGTTCTCTTCCTGCCGGATCACTGTCACGTGTTTTAAGTCGGCCTTCGTGTAATCAAATCCGCCCGCTTCCATCACGGCTTCGAGCGCGGTCATCGGGTGATTCGATGTAATCCTGCCCGGGTGGAGCACCGCGCCGGTGACATAAACCGGAAAAGTGGAGCTTTCCACTTCAACGGTGACTTCCTTCGACACCAGTTGGGACGCATACAAATTGACCAGCTGGCTTTCCAGTTCAGATGGAGTCATTCCCGCCGCCTGCACTTCGCCGACCAATTGCAATGAAATCTTGCCGTCCCTTCTGATGGGCTGCGTCGTATCCAGGTTGGGCGAACCGGGAAAAGAGATTTTCAAAATGTCACCTGCGCGCAACGTAATGGCTTCAGTAGCCGCAGTGGATTTCGCCATCTGTTTATTTGCGTTCGCCGGGGTCAATTGTTCCGTCTGGCAACCCGCGACTGCCGCCAGCAGGACGGCGACCGCCGTCAGTTTCGCCAGCCGGTGAAAAAAACAGCTTTTCGTTTCAGCAAATTTCTTTATTAAATTTTTTTTCATAGTTTTGCCCTTTCAATTCAGTTTCAGGTTCAGTGTCGCCTATGATTTCCGAATGACAAGACAGAAAATCTGTGTTTTGGCGGCGGGCGCAAAACGTGTTCGCGTCGTCCCGGCAATTCTAAATGCACCGGATGTGGACAAGCCGAGAAATCTGACCAAGAGCGTGACGGTGGAGTAACGAATCAATTCACTCGTAGCGATTTCTGATGAACGGCAAATTGAATGACCGGCTTCATGCAATTTGGATTTGTTTCGAGCAAAACTTCTAATCCAGCAACCGAAAAAGCGTCTCGAATTCTCGTTGCGGTGGTATCGCTTTGACCTCCATTGTAAACAGTGACACTTAAACCAGAGCGTGCTTCAAAAACAAGAAACCCACTGAAGCACTCAACGCTGAATCCAGTGGCTTCAAACAATTCCTTAATTTGCGCCGCATATTGTTTTGCTTCTGTGTCCTGTCCAAAATAGTAAACTCCCAAAGGTTGCTTTGGAATGTTCCGCAGAGCGTGCAATAAGTCTTTTTTGATTTCATTGGTCAACATTCGAGGAGTGGCATCTATCTTCTTCAAATGGGCTCCGCGTTGTTGCAAAATAAGACCCGTTAGCGTTGATCCAGCACCAAACCAAAAAAGCCATTTGTAATCGGGAAGTATTTTACCAAGCAACATAATAGCCGCGCCAAACCAAGCTATCTTGAGACCTTCCCGTGCAAGTCTGTCGATTGAATTCCAAAAAGAAATCATAGAACACTAGGCATTTATTTATCAGTTCAATTCAAAGTCGGAAAGGTAATCTGTTTTCAAAAAAATTCTGTGTTTCATCCGTGTTCAGTCTGTGGCTAAATGTGTCGTGTGTAAATCGTTGGCATCATTCCCGCGAGGTTTGGATCAAGCGGAATGCTCGCCGAACATCTTCAAAAACTCCTTTTCATCAATAATTTTCACGCCGAGCTTTTGCGCCTTATCCAATTTTGAACCGGCTTCCTCGCCCGCCACCACAAAATCCGTTTTCTTGCTCACGCTTCCGCTCACTTTGCCGCCGAGCGATTCAATCTTCGCCGCCGCTTCCTCGCGCTTGAGCGTCGGCAGCGTGCCGGTGAGGACAAACGTTTTTCCGGTGAACGGCCCCGCTTTCGCGCGCGGTTGAAAAAGTTCGGAGCGGAAATTCAATCCGGCGGCGCGCAACCGTTCGATGAGTTTTTGATTCCTCTTGTCGCCGTGCCAGTTCACGAGGCTTTGCGCGATGACTTCGCCGATGTCCTCGGCTTCGGCCAGTTGCTCCGCGCTCGCGGCAAAAATGTCGTCGAGCGTCGGGAAATGCCGCGCGAGCGATTTCGCCACGCCCGCGCCGACGTGCAGGATTCCCAGACCGAAAAGCAGCCGCCACAAGTCGCGCGATTTGCTGGCGGCGAGGGCGTCGAGAAAATTGCGCGCGGATTTTTCCGCCATGCGTTCGAGAGCCGCCACGTCGTCGGGCTTGAGCGAATACAAATCCGCCACGTCGCGAACCAGATTATTTTTCACGAGTTGCGCCGCGAGCACTTCGCCGCCGCCTTCGATGTCCATCGCGCCGCGCGCACACCAATGTTCGATGCGTCCGCGAATCTGCGCCGGGCAATCGGGATTCACGCAACGCCAGACGGAGCCTTCCTCTTCGTCGCCGCCGATTTCCTTGGCAACTTTCGAGCCGCATTCGGGACAGGTTTTCGGAAAATGAAATTTCTTTTCGCCGCCACTGCGTTTTTTCAAAACGACATTCACGACGGCGGGAATGACCTCGCCGGCTTTTTCAATCGTCACGGTGTCGCCGATGCGGATGTCTTTTTCGCGGATGTAATCCTCGTTGTGCAGCGTGGCGCGGCTGATGGTGCTGCCCGCGAGAAAAACCGGTTCGAGTTCGGCCACGGGCGTGAGCGCGCCGGTGCGCCCGACCTGGATCGTGATGTCACGGAGTTTCGTCCCGGCCTGTTCGGGCGCGTATTTGTAGGCGATGGCCCAGCGTGGCGCCTTGGCGGTGAAACCGGCGCGTTCGCGATGCGCGAAAGAATTCAACTTGATGACCGCGCCGTCGGTTTCGTAGGGAAATTTTTTGCGGATTTTGTCCAGCTCATGAATCGCGGAAATCAATTCTTCCGCCGAATGGCAGTGCCAGATTTTTTCCGGCGTTTTGAAGCCGAGCGATTTCAGCCAGCCGAGAACTTCCGTGTGAGTTTGCGGATGCGCGCTCGCGCCGTCAATTTTGCCGAGGCCGTAAACGACTATGTCGAGCGGGCGTTTGGCGACGATTTTTGGATCGAGTTGCTTCAGTGAACCGGCGGCGGTGTTGCGCGGATTGCCGTAAAGTTCCTCGCCCGCCGCCTTGCGTTCGGCGTTGAGTTTCTCGAAGCCTGCCTTCGTCATGAACACTTCGCCACGCACTTCGAGCACCTGCGGTGCGGCCACCTTGAGCGGCACGCTGTGGATGGTTTTCAGATTCGTCGTTATGTCGTCGCCATGAGTGCCGTCGCCGCGAGTCGCGCCGATGGTAAATCCGCCGTTTTCGTAACGCAAACTTACGGCCACGCCGTCCACTTTGGGTTCGACAACCCAATCCAGTTTTTCATCGGGCAAAAGTTTTTGGATGCGTTTGACAAAATCGCGGATTTCTTCTTCGGAGTAAGTATTGTCCAGGCTCAACATCGGCAGGAGATGCCGGACGGATTTAAATTCGCTCAACGGCTCGCCGCCGACGCGCTGCGTGGGTGAATCAGCAAGTGGTAATTCTGGAACACGACGGCTGATGGGTTTTTTTGTTTCACGCCTTTTTTCCAATTTTTCCAAACGCTTTACTAAAAGATCAAATTCATAATCTGAAATTTCCTTGGTTGCCTTGCTGTAGTATAACCGAGTGTGGTGCTCAATTTCTTTGCGGAGGTTCTTAATTTCCTTCGTTAGGGCTTCTGACTTTTGCGCCACTGTTTGCTGACGTGTTTCGTCGGCAAGTTGGGCGTGACGTTTTTTTGCCTGGTCGCGCGTCATGGCAATTTGGACCCGCGCGTTACGCAGGTTGCCCCAAAAACCGGCGCAGGCGGTTGATCATCGTGCCGGCGAAACGCTCGTAAGGCGCGAGCGGACGGCCGTGGATTCTGATTTCGTCAATTGTCGCGAGCTCCATGCAAAAATCCAGATCGTGAAACGCGCGACCGTGTTTGACGCGGCGCAGCCAGCGGGTCAGGTCGGTGATTTCCTCAATCTCGTCCTTTTGGCCGGGATGAAAGAAAATTTTCCACTTGTCGCGGCTCAAAAAGCCATCCGCCTCCTTTTTATTTTCAAACCACGAATCGCAGAGCAAAATGCAGACGGATTTGCCCGGACATTGGCCGAGACGGTAAAAAACAACCGGCTGATCGGTTTCGCAAAAATGGTCGAACGCGATGTCCAGCGCATCTTCGGACGGCGGCGTGAATTGTGTCTGGAAGCCGATGTGAAAACCGCCGCGTTCGGCGCGCGAATTTTCAAAGCAAAGATTTTCCTCAAAAATCCAGAGGATATCCGTCGCAAAACCGCGTTCGGCGAGAATAATTTTCCAGGTGTTGAGCGCTTCGGAGAGCGTCGGGCGTTGGAGCGTTACAGGTGAATTCATGTCGTGGCTGAACTTTGACTTTTTTGGAACCAATCTGCAAACAATTTGATGCCCCGCTCGATTTTGATTTTTGGATCGTAACCGAGTTTCTCGCGCGCCTTTGAAATATCCGCGAACGTGATGGGCACGTCGCCGGGCTGGGCGGGCTGCCGGTCAATCACGGCCTTTTTGCCGAGCGCACCTTCGAGCAATTCAATCAATTGATTCAATTTCACCGTCTGCGATTCGCCGAGATTGAAAATTTCATAGCCGGATTCCTTTCGCGTGCTGGCGGTGACGCCATCCACGATGTCGGTGATGTAAGTGTGGTCGCGCGCCGTGGTGCCGTCGCCGAAAACCGGAATCGGTTTGCCGGCGTCAATGAGCGTGGCGAATTTGCAGATCGCCAGATCGGGTCGCTGGCGCGGGCCGTAAACCGTGAAGCAGCGCAGCATCGTCACGTCCATTTTATGAACGTGATGATAAACGTGGCCGAGCGATTCACAAGCGAGTTTGCTCGCTGCGTAGGGCGAAATGGCGGAAACAACCGGGTCACTTTCTGAAAACGGAACTTTGGAATTCACGCCGTAGACCGATGATGAAGACGCGATGACGATTTTTTTGACGCCGGATTTTCGCGCGGCTTCGAGGACGTTGACCGTGCCTTCGACGTTGACGCGCTGGTAAAGCGCCGGCTGTTCGAGGCTCGGGCGCACGCCCGCGCGCGCGGCAAGGTGGATGACCTGATCAAATTTGACGGAGGAAAAAATCTCGTCGAGCGCGGCGGCATCGGTGATGTCGCCGTGAACGAATTCAAACGGTTTGGCGAGCGACTGAATTTCGCGGAGGTTGCGCTGCTTGAACTGCGGGTCGTAAAAATGATTGAGGTCGTCGAACGCCCAAACGCAGTGGCCGTCGCGCAGAAGCCGTTCGCAAACGTGCGAGCCGATAAAGCCTGCGCCGCCGGTGACCAGAAAATTCATGGGCGAACGCTAACAATCTGCAAGCGAAGTGTCGAGCATCAGGCTTTCAAGAGCGACCGGAATTCTGTCGTTGGCTTGGGCGTTGGGGAGCGGATCGTTCGTCTCCAAACGGGCAGAATGGAGTGCATTGTCTGCGGTTTTATCCATCCCGCCGCCGCCGGGAAAAGAAACTAAAACGACACGGTAATGTTACTAACTTATGATTGACATTTCTCTTATTCTTTGAAGAAATGGTTATGTTGGGAATCAGGGTCGGCCACTCTACATGACCACCCAACAAGTGCTCAAAGGCCGAAGTTTGACCATTGGGAAAGCGAAGAAAGAATTGGAAGTGGTCAGGTGCAACGTGTCAGCAACTCCACCTCCGAAAACATAGACTAACAATGCTCATCAACTCAAAAGGAACGCTATGAAATTCAGATCACTGGAAACATTGTTTGCCCAGGCTGTGCTCGCATCGGTATCCGTAATCTTCTTGTATGCAACCATGCCGGCAGTGGCTCAAGTCCAATGCGTTGATACCAACGACGTGAAATATCTCCAACCGCCAAACTTGGCGGGCTTGGATGTCTTGAACAGCGGTCCGTGGGTGCTCGCCGACGATTTTATCTGCACCAACACCGGCCCGATCAGCGACATTCACATCTGGGGTTCGTGGCTGAACGATAAACATGGCACAATCACCAATTTTTGGCTGGGCATTTACGATGATGTGCCTGCCAACCCAAATAATCCTACCAACTCCAACAGTCATCCCGGCAATCTGCTCTGGTCGGAGTCGTTCCCTGTTGGACAGTTTGCCGAATCCATCTGGAGCGCCAGCCAGGAATCATTCCTTGATCCGGGTCCGCCTGCCATCATTGGTCTCGACACCAATGCTTGGTATTATTGTTTCTACCCGACCAATCCATTTACCCAATCGGGCTCCAGGGCAGCGCCAAAAACCTACTGGATCGCCGCATACGCCCAAGTGCCCACCGTTGTCGGTGCGCCCACTCCTCAATACGGCTGGAAAACCACCGGCTTTGTGCAGCACGACACCAGCGTCCACACGCCGTGGCCGGGATTTTTACCGGGAACAAACACCAGCTGGATGACGAATGCCTACCAGCCTCCCCCAGGCGGTCCATTGGTGCCGCTGGATTTAGCCTTCAAACTCGAAACGCCGACCAACACGCCCCCATCAACGTTATGCACGGATACCAACGACGGCGTTAAATACCTCCAACCGCCAAACTTGCAGGGACTGGATGTTTGGAACAGCGGCCCATGGATGCTCGCCGACGATTTTATTTGCACCCAGAGCGGGCCGGTCAGCGACATTCACATCTGGGGTTCCTGGTTGAGTGATTCAGTCAGGACAAACAGCCTTACTTTCACGTTGGGGATTTACGATGACGTTCCAGTCGGACCCAATAACACCAACAGTCATCCCGGCAACCTGCTCTGGCAACAGACGTTCGCGCCGGGACAATACGCGGAAAATCTTTTCGCCACCGGCTCCGAGACATTCCTTGATCCGGGTCCGCCCGTCACCATGGGCACTGATTCGGAAGCCTGGTATTACTGTTTCTACCCGACCAATCCCTTTGTTCAAACCGGCACCAATTCGGCGCCGAAAACCTACTGGCTTGCCGCGTATGCCCAACTGCCCCCCGGTTCGGCCGGCTATGATTTCGGCTGGAAAACCACCGACAGTGTGCAGAACGACACCAGCGTCCATGCGACGTGGCCGGGATCCATGCCAACGAACAATCCCGGTTGGATTCCGACCGGCTACCGGCCTCCTACAGGCGGCCCATTGATCCAGTTGGATTTGGCTTTCATGTTGACTACGAAGACAAATTGTTGTCCGGTCTCAATTACTTATATTTCCACCAACATGGTGGTGGTAACATGGGCCTGCGGAGTTCTTCAGTCTTCCACGAATTTAACCGGACCTTATGCGGATGTGCTTGGAGCCACGTCGCCCTACACCAACTCAACTGTAGCACCGCCTTATGATGTGTTCTATCGCACGCAGTGCAATTAAAACAAATCCATTCATAATCAACGCAGAGGTGCGAGGGCATCTCTGCGCCTTGAGTATTGTCCAGCGTTCTCACGGCGGCAAAGTTCAGCGCCGCAGGCGCGGAAGAAAATAGCCCACGGTTTCAACCGTGGGCTATTACCGGCCGTCGCTCCGCGACTTCACAACCCATTCAATACGTCAATCAATTGCCGCAGGCGTCCGTAATCGCGGCGGTTGAAATTGAAGGCGATGCGTTTCAATTCCAGATGCTCGTTGTGTTCCACTTCTTCCGGCGTCGGTTTGACGGTTTCGATTTTTCCCTCGACGATGATGTCGGAAAAATCCTCGTTCATCGCGGCGATGGCGGATTCGTTCGGCGCATTTTTCAGGCGCACGACGAGCAAATCCTTTACGAAGCGCGTCGAATGAAAATTCCGGTAGAAGCGCGTGATGATTTTCACGGCTTCATCCGTGCTGTCGGTGATCTGGTAAAGGCTCAAGTCGTCGGGCGAAATCAATTGGTCGCGCAGGAGCTGGCCGCGGATGTTGAGGTCCCATGTCTTCCAGAAAATGCCGCCGGGTTTGTCCACGAGCACGAGGGGCATGAGCTGGCTCTTGCCGGTTTGCATGAGCGTGAGCGCCTCGAAACCTTCGTCGAACGTGCCGAAGCCGCCGGGAAAAAGAACAATCGCGTCCGAGTGGCGGATGAAAATCAATTTGCGCGTGAAAAAGTATTTGAAGGTGAC
>Ga0207066_1198_pt1 | contig 13273 bp, 13 predicted proteins | sample Alteio_BWMinCont_24_FD_153490 | JGI IMG/M metagenome (GOLD analysis project Ga0207066, IMG submission 153490) | Enriched cells from forest soil in Barre Woods Harvard Forest LTER site, Petersham, Massachusetts, United States -... | ecosystem: Environmental > Terrestrial > Soil > Temperate forest >...
GTGTCACGGTGCGGTGATGAAACTTCGCGATTTTTCCGCAGCGCGCGCAGATAGGAACCCGCGACGGTCACACCGGTGAGCAGGCCCAATTGGAAGGCGGCGCCATAAACGACGAGGTGCGTATCGTGGCTGGCGGAGAACTTTTTGAGCAAAGGATCGAAAATGACGCCGCCGAGGATTTGGGCAAAAACTCCACCCCCGACGACGGCGAACGCGCCGACGAGAAAATCGCTGAACGAAATCGGCCAGGGCGCAAGGCGCGCAGGCTGGGTGCGCGCGGATGGGCGGAGCGTGATGAGCAACCACACGATGAGACCGGCGAGGGAAAAGAGGGTCTCGGCCGCGAGCGCGGCGATGAGGGTGGGAGTGAGTTGGTCGGGCATTGCGCGCAGGCATCATGCAACCCGCGGCGCGCTTGGCGAGTGCAAGCGGTTCATTGCGTCAATCCCGGTAAATTTCCCGGCGATGGCCGATAGCGGAGATGTCAACAACATGGGCGCGGTCATCAATGCTGTAGAGCACCCGGTAATCTCCGATGCGAATGCGCCAGAGCAGATTATTCCCCCTTAATTTTTGGCAACCAGCCGGACGTGGATTGGTCACAATCACCTCAATTTTGGAAAAGATTCGCTCGACCATTTGCGGCGGGAGCTTTGCGCGCTGACTTGGCGAAAGTGATAACGTAATTAGCCACAGAGCTTGCCTGCGTTCACAAGCTTGCGGCGGACTTCTGAGAGGGTCTCGCGTGGTTCGTTTTTCCGTTTCTGGGCCAGCAGCGTGTCATGGAAATCTTCCCAGAGTCTGCGATGAAGGCTCAAATTGATGACCACCGCGGTTTTTCGGCCGCTTTTATTAACGAGATACTTGATGCCACTCATGAGTGGAAGTGTGCGCACGGTTGTGCGAGGCGTCAACCTGCGAGAATCTTTTGACGGTCAAAAACGATGCGGCCGGCGACGAGCGTGGTTTTCACGCGGCCGGTGAGGGTCTGGCCGTGCCATGGGGAATTGCTGGACTTGCTGAAGCCGGCCTTGGCGTCGTAGTGCCATTTTTCATCGGGATCGAAAAGCGTGATGTCGGCGGGCGCACCGGCGGCGAGCGTGCCGGCGGGAAGCTTCATGACTTGCGCGGGCTTGCGCGTCATCAGGTCGATGACGTGCGGGAGCTTGAATTTGTTCTGGCGGACGAGAATGGCGAGGCAGACGGGGAGCGCGGTTTCGAGGCCGATGATGCCGAAGGGAGCGAAGTCGAACTCGCGGTCCTTGTCGTCGATCGTGTGCGGGGCGTGATCGGTGGAAATGCAGTCGAGCGTGCCGTCGCGCAGGCCGGCCAGTAGCTCCTGGCGGTCGGCCTCGGTGCGCAGCGGCGGGTTCATCTTGAAATTCGTATCGTAGGTCGCGAGGGCGTCGTCGGTGAACGCGATATGATGCGGCGTGGCCTCGGCCGTGATGCGCAGGCCGCGGGCCTTGGCGCGGCGGATGATTTCGACGGAATATTTCGAGCTGACGTGCTGGAGATGGATGTGTGCGCCGGTGTAGGTGCTGAGGATGACGTTGCGCGAGACGATGAGATCCTCGGCGGCGTGAGGCCAGCCGCGCAGGCCGAGACGCGTGGACATGACTCCTTCGTTCATCGCGGCGTCGTGGGTGAGCGCGTCGTCCTGGCAGTGGTCCATCACGGGCAGGTCGAACATTTTTGCGTATTCGAGGGCGCGGCGCATGAGCTCGTTGTTTTGCACGCAATGGCCGTCGTCGGTGAGGGCGACGATGCCGGCGCGCTGGAGCGAGCCGGCGGGCGCGAGTTGTTCGCCCTTCTGGCCGACGGTGATGCAGCCGGTGGGATAAATGCGCACGACGGCGTCGCGGGCGGCGGCGTCCTTGATGAACTGGATGGTGCCGACGTTGTCCACGACGGGCGTGGTGTTGGGCATGCAAACGACGGTGGTGAAGCCGCCGGCGGCCGCGGCGCGCGAGCCCGAGCCGATGGTTTCCTTGTGCGTCTGGCCGGGCTCGCGAAAATGCACGTGGATGTCCACGAGGCCGGGGCAGGCGACGAGGCCACGGCCGTCGATTTTTTTGGCGCCTTTCCTGTCGGCGGCTCCGAGGGAATCGACGAGCAGGCCGTCGCGCACAAAAAGATCGCCGGTGGCGTCGCGTTTGGCGGCGGGGTCGATTATTCGAGCATTAGTGATCCAAATTGAGGACATGGGAGTTTAGACAGAATGAACAAAATTGACGGAATGAAATGCAGGTTTGTCGGGAAATCTGTTAATTTTGTTCATTCTGTCTAAAAATCATTCAGTGGGAGCGACGTTTTCGGGCTGGCCGCCGGCGCAGAGGTAGAGGACGGCCATGCGCACGGCGATGCCGTTGGTGACCTGTTCGAGGATCACGCTGCGTTTGCCGTCGGCGAGGTCGCTGTCGATCTCGACGCCGCGGTTGATGGGGCCGGGGTGCATGATGATGGCCTTGGGGTGCAGCCAGGAGGCACGGGTCTTGTTGAGGCCGAACATGCCGGTGTACTCGCCGAGCGAAGGAAAGTGGCTGCTGGTCTGGCGTTCGTGTTGTATCCGAAGTAGCATGACAACTTCGGCGCCGTCCAGGGCGCTCTTGAGGTCGTGGGAGACGGTGACGCCGAAGTCGGTGAACCAGTGCGGCACGAGGGTGGACGGGCCGCAGAGAGTGACGGCGGCGCCAAGCTTGGTCAGCGCGTGGATATTGGAGCGCGCGACGCGGCTGAAGAGGATGTCGCCGAGGATAACGACTTTTTTGCCGCGCAGGTCGCCGAGGTGCTCCTTCATCGTGAAGGTGTCGAGCAGGCCCTGCGTGGGGTGCTCGTGGGCGCCGTCGCCGGCGTTGATGACGGGGATGTCGAGCAGGCGGGAGAGGTAGAAGGGTGAGCCGGAGGCGGCGTGACGGATGACGATCATGTCCGCCTGGAGGGCCTGGATGTTTTGGGCGGTGTCGCGGAGTGTCTCGCCCTTGGTTGTGCTCGAAGTGGCGGCGTCGAAGGAGATGACGTCGGCGCTGAGGCGCTTGGCAGCCATGTCGAAAGCCAGTCGGGTGCGGGTGCTGGGCTCGAGGAAAAGGTTGACGATGGTCTTGCCGCGGAGCGCGGGCACTTTTTTCACGCTGCGCTGGAGAATTTTCTTAAAGGCGCCGGCGGTGGAATGAATCTGCCCGATTTCGGCGAGGGAAAGTTCCTCGATGGTGATAAGATGTCGGCGCGTCCAGGGCATGGTGGATTTCAGTTTTTGACTTTTGCTTTTCGCTGGGATGCGGCGGCCTCGACCTGAATCGCGTCGCGAGCAGGATTGGCGGGATCGAGGTGGACGACAACTTTTTCGTCATCGCGGGCCGGGAGCGTCAGGCCGGTGTAGTCGGCGGCGATGGGCAGGCGGCGGCCGCCGCGGTCGGCGAGGATGGCGAGTTCGACTTTGGCCGGGCGGCCGTGGTCGAAAAGTTCATCGAGCGCGGCCTTGGCCGTGCGACCGGAGAACAGCACATCATCCACCAGGATGACGGTGGCGCCGTTCACGTCGGCGGGAATGTGCGTGGGAGCAAATTCCTTCGGGATGGGGTTGCCGCCGATGTCGTCGCGATGGAAGGAGATGTCGAGCACACCGCAGACAGTGTGCGGGCGAGAGGCGAGAGGCGATCCTCCTTCGCCCCGTTCGACAAGCTCAGGGCTTCGGAGGACAGGAAGGCGAGTGGCGAGCCGGCGGGCGAGCTCGATGCCGCCATTGGCGATGCCGAGGAGCATCAGCTTCTCAGTCGAGGCGTGGCGGGCAGAAATGGCGGCAGCCAGGCGGTCGAGAGCGGCATGGATCTCGCCGGAGCCGAGGGTCTGGATTTTTGCCACGAAACATGGGTATGGCGGAAAAGCGCGGAGAATTAAAGGGGAAAGTGAATGGATCGGCGCCCGGTGGAAGCTTGCCCGCAGGCGAAATGTTGCCACTGGTGAGCAGTAGTTGGTAGTTTGTAATTGGTATTTGTTAGCCAAAACTGCGTGGCGTCGTTGTTACCGAAGTCTAACGCCCACTCGTTACCAACTACGCCGGCCTGCAAGCCGGCCGGCATCATTCCAGCAGGATTTCGGTGTGCGCGCGGAGGTAATCTTCCAGACGGCGGAGCAAAACGGCGGAGGGTGGATCGGCGCTGGGGTGTGAGATTGCCGCGAGCGTGGCGAGCGGCGTGGCGAGGAGGCGTTCCGCTTCGGCACGCTGGGCGGCGGGCAGGCTGGCCAGCCATTCTTGTTTCACGGGGTAGCCTTCGTCGCGGGCTAAACGATAGAGACTTTTGAAATAGACGAGATCGGGCCGGGCGCTTTCGGCGAAGGCGGCGAAGGCCGTGCGCAGCAGCGAGGCGACGGGCGCGCGGCTTTCGTCCGGCACGGCATTGCGGGCCACGAGCGTGGCGAGCGTGGAGGCAAACTGAAGCGATTCGTAACGCCGGCCGATGCCACCATATCGTGTGACGAGCCGCGATTCCCGCGCGAACCAGGTGCGGCCCTGATTGGAGCTTTCGAGGAAGAGCGCGACGTCGTCGAACAGATCGAGCGCGACGGAAGCCGGGGCGTTTTTTTTCGGCAGACGCTGGAGCACGAGAATCCCACCGTGTTCGGCGGAAAAAACCGTGAAGGTTTGAAACGCGTCGGCGGGCGGTTGTTTCAGCAGAACGAGCGCATCGGTCTGGAGCGTGGGGCCGGGCATTTTGTAAATGCTGAAGGCTGGAGACTGAAGGACTGAGAAATTGGAAAACTGTTTCAGCCTTCAGTCTTCAGTCTTTCAGTTTTTCCCGCCGCCGGCGGGGTTGGCCACGGCGGGATGACGGTGCCTCCGGAGATGATCAGTTTCATGGCATCGCCTGCAGACATCTCAAGCTCGACGAGTTCATGCCGCGGTACAAAGATAATATAACCGCCGGTGGGATTGGGCGTGGTGGGAACAAAGACACTGACAAGGGCCTCCGATGTCTTGGCCTGGATTTCACCTCGGCATTCACTGGTGAGAAAGCCGATCGCGTAGGCGCCTTTGTGCGGAAACTCCACGAGCACAACTTTGTTAAAGCTATGGCGGTCCTTGGCATTGAAGGTATCGACGATCTGCTTGACCGAATGGTAAACCGCGCCGACGCCAGGGATGCCGTGCACGATGCGTTCTGCGACACCACCGAAGTATTTTCCAAAAACATAACGCGACGTATAGCCAAGTGCAGTGACGAGCCCGATGACAATGATGGTGGCAAGCAGATCCAACAGGACGTCGAGAGGGCCCTTGGGCACAAAGAAGAACAGATAGGGACGGAAGCTGCCGCCGATCTGGCCGATGAGCCATGAAAACACCCACAGCGTGATGGCGAGCGGCGCAATGAGCAGCAGACCGGAAAGGAAGGCATTGCGGAGCGAGGCAAGGTGGCTTGGGCGCATCAGGATTCAAGTATTGAATAAAACTTCATAGAGGCAAAGCCATTTAGAAGAAGCTCAGATCTCCAAAGCCGAAGAACCGCGAATTGACGCGAATCAATCAAAAACATGTCCTGAATTGGCAGGGCGGAAGCATTTATCCAACGATTGGCGCGCTTTGCGGTTCCGCTATTGGCGTTCATTCGCGGTTCTTTTTGAGCCGGAAGCCCGGCCGGCAACCGGTGGCACGGAGCAATTTCAGCGCGCGGGCCTCGGCCGAGCGCATTTTTCGCTTTTCCCGGGGTGCGAGGTCGTCATAGCCGGCGAGATGCAGCCAGCCGTGCACGAGGTAGAGCGTGAGCTCGTCGCTGAAATTATTCTTGGATATCTTGTTCCTTCGACTCCGCTCAGGGTAAACCCTTCGGCTTTGCTCAGGGCAGGTTTGCCGCACCGCGGCATCGGCGGAGACACAGATTTCCCCGGCGAGACCGTGGGCCGGGTCGCCGGCGAAGGTGATGACGTCGGTGATGCCCGGATCAGCGAGAAAGTCGGCATGGAGCCGGGCCAGGCCGGCATCGGTGAGGAAGGCGAGGGAGAGTTCGCCCGGCGGGCAGCCGCCGAGAAATTGTCCGGCGTGGGCATCGAGGGTACGGATAAGCGCGGTGGCAGCACGGCGGTCGGGGCGCAACCCGGGATGGCCATTGTGAATGGTGACGAGCCGCTGCACGGCAGGCCCTGTCGTTCTCTTAATCTTTCTCGTTCTCATTCTCGTTCTCTTTGAGAACGATTACGAGAACGAGGAACGAGTACGATGAAGAAATCTCCAGCGAAAGCGGGCAGGCGATCCGCTATGAGGTCTGGCTTCTGGGCTCTGGCTTTCCCTCGCTGGGCGGATAGGCGACGCGCGAGTGCAGCATGTTGAGCATGGTGAAATTGAAGCTGCTTTTGATCTTGGTAATTTCCTCGAAGGTAAGTGGAGCCTCGTCGAGCTGGCCGTCGGCAATGCGTTCGCGGAAGATTTGCTCGATAAGTTCGGCGAGGTGCTGGGGCGTCACTTTGCGCAGGGAACGCGAGGCGGCTTCGACGCCGTCGGCGAGCATGATGATGGCGCTTTCCTTGAACTGGGACTTGGGGCCGTCGTAGCGGTAGGTGACCTCGGAAACCTTGGAAGAGAGGGGAAAGACGGTGTCTCCGCGGCGAGGCGAGTGCACTTTTTCCTGGGATAAAAAGGGTGTGACGTTGCCGAAGGGTGCCCTCGTCTCATGTTTGGCGCGCTCAAAAAAATAACGCAGGAGCGTGGTGCCGTGATGCTGCTGGATGACGTCGATAACGGGCTTGGGCAGCTTGTGTTTGAGCGCCAGGTCCACGCCGTCCTTGACATGGCTCTTGATGATGAGCGCGGAGAGCGAGGGACTGTTGGTTTCGTGCGGATTGAAACCATTGCGCTGGTTTTCAGAAAAATACTCGGGTTTGCCGATTTTGCCGATGTCGTGGAATTGCGCGCAGACGCGAGCGAGGAGCGGGTTGGCGTCGATGGCGTTGGCCGCGTTTTCGGCCAGTTGCGCGACGATGAGCGAGTGGTGATAGGTGCCGGGAGCCTCCATTTGCAGGAGACGGAGGAGCGGGTGGTTGAAGTCGCTCAGCTCGAGCAGCGTGATGTCGGTGGTCCGTTTGAAGAGGCCTTCGAGCACAGGCAGCAGGCCGACGATCGCGACGCCGGTGAAGAGCCCGGTGCCAAGGCCGGCGGCCATCTGTTCCAGCACCGCCAGGGGGCGCAGCTGATCCACCACGCCGATGAGCAGCGCGAAGATGGCGACAACGAGTCCACCGAGGACGGCGGCGCGCACCACGCGGCTGCGCTTGCGCAGCCCGCGGCACGAAAAAATGGCAACCAGCGAAGCGAGGAAGGTGAGCACGAGCAGATCGAGGCGGTTGCCGTAGATGACGCTGGCAAAAATCGAGACGAGCAGCGCCATGAAGATGCCGGAGCCGGCGTCGATGAGGATGGCGACAATGATGGGCGCGAATGCGGTCGGCACCGTGTAGGGCAGGATCGAGGCGGTGATATCGTGCTCAATGAAATAGCGCAGCCCGCTGAGCGAGTAGGTGAGGCGCACGAGGGCGAGGTTGATGATGACAACGAGCGCAAGGAGCGCGAGACGGCCGTTGCTCTGGAGCGTCTCACGGTCCTCGATGCGGATGTAGATGACGGAGGCCCAGACCATGGCGAGCACGAGGAGCACACGGCCAAAAAGCTGCAAATCCTCGTTCAGCTCGACATTGCCGCTGTCGAGGAGGAAGCGGCGCTGGGCGACGAGCATTTCATATTGCTCGGGGGTGACGCGCAGGCCGGGCTCGATGATGGTCTGGCCGCGCACGACGGAGACAACGACCGGCTTGAGGGATTTGAGCGCCTCGTCCTGAAGCTGCCCGGTAGCGACCGGATCGTAAACCAGGTTTGGGGTGACACCGTTTTCAAAAATACGGAAGAGGGCGAGCGTGGTTTCGCGGCTGATGCCCTCGGCGGCAAGGTTGATGCGCAGGAAGGTGAGCGCTTCGTCGAGCGACTGCACGGGGCGCTGAGCAATCTCACCGTTGCCTTTGATGATTTGGAACACGGTGATCGCGCCGGGCTGCGCGCTGGCGAGCGAGCTGTTGTGCACGCCCTCGTCATAAATCTCGTGCAGGGTGGCGAGGCCATTTTCGATGATGCTGAAGCGCGCCTTGGCCTCACCGAGGGAAAGCAGCATGGCGACGTCATCCACGCTGGTGCGGTAGAGGCCGCCGGCGTTGAAGTCGTCCACGATTTTTTCCAGGGCTTTCTGGCGGGCATCGCGCTGGGCCGGGTTGGGGTAGTCATGCTCGATTTTTTCGAGCTGGGCGACGAGCTCGCGCAGGTTTTTCTCGAACTGCTGCAGTGGAGAAAAATCGAGTTTGTAAACCGGCGGCACCTGGCTGCGGAACTGTTCACGGGCGGCGCGGGTCTTCTCGACGCTGGTGAAGCTAAAGGGCGTGCTGGCCACGATGCGCACGGCCGCGAGCTGGTTGGGCAGCACGGGCAGGTCGGCCGTGCCGACGCCGACCGAGCTGATGAGCACGATGGCGGCGACGGTGGCGATGAAGATAAGCGCGGCTATGGCGCGGTTTTTTTCCAAAAACTCAAGCGCCGCCGAGACCTCAGCCGTCTTGCGAACGCGGCGCGGCGACAACAGACCGCCGCGGATGAGTTTCAGGTTATTGATAAACGACATGGAAGCGCGCCGACGTTTTGAAATGAGTTCTTAACTGGCGGAAGTCGGGGCCATCGGGTTTTTGAAACGTTCGTAGGCCTCGATGATTTTCAAGACGAGCGGGTGCCGCACGACGTCGGCGCCGGAAAAGGTGTGAAACTCGATCCCGGGAATATTGCTGAGAATATGGCGCACTTCAAGCAATCCGCTTTGCTTGTGGCGCGGCAGGTCGATCTGCGTGATGTCGCCGGTGACAATCATCCGCGAGCCTTCGCCTAAACGCGTGAGGAACATCATCATCTGCTCGGGCGTGGTGTTCTGCGCCTCGTCCAGCACGATGAAGGCGTGGTTGAGCGTGCGGCCGCGCATATAGGCGAGCGGAGCAATCTCGATCACACCCTTCTCGGTCAGGCGGGTGACGTCCTCGGTGTCTAGCATATCGTGCATCGCGTCGTAAAGCGGGCGGAGATAGGGCAGGATTTTTTCGCGCAAATCGCCGGGCAGGAAGCCGAGCGCTTCGCCGGCCTCGACCGCCGGGCGCGTCAGGATGAGACGCTCCACCTGGTGTTTGAGCAGTGCCGACACGGCCGCCGCCATCGCGAGGTAGGTCTTGCCCGTGCCGGCAGGGCCGATGCCGAAGACGATGGGATTGTTCTGGATGGCCTGCAGATAAAGTTTCTGGCCGAGCGTTTTTGGTGCGATGCTCTTGCGGTTGGTCGTGATGATGAACGCCTGGGCAATAAGTTCGCGCAGCTGTTCACCCTCGCCGCGACCGAACCCCTCGGCTACGCGCGCGAAGTCCGGCCCGCGCAGGGTCACGCCCTGGCCGCGCGCGTCATTGAGGAAGTTGAAAAACCCCTCGGTTCGCGCGACTGAGCCGTCGTCGCCCTCGATCTTCAACCAGTCCTCGCGGGTCACAAGCCGTACGCCTAGTGCGCGCTCCGCAAGTTGCAGGTTTTCATCGCGCCCGCCATAAAGCTGGCTGAGGTGGCGAGGGCTGGAAAAATGCAAGGTCTTGGTGGGCACGTGGAGAAATGACGAATAACGAAATCCGAATGACGAATTATTGGTTTGGATCAGCGAACAGCCGTATGTGACATGGATGGAATTCGTAATTCGTCATTCGGGCTTCGTCATTCTCGCCGCGGCAGCGGCGAGTCGTTCCCAAGTGGCATCGAGCGCCTGCGGGAGAACGCGCGTCTGGCCGAGCACGGGCATGAAGTTGTTGTCGCCATTCCAGCGCGGCACGATGTGCGCGTGGAGATGGGGAATGCTTCCACCGGCGGTGGAACCAATGTTGAAGCCGATATTGAAACCATCTGGCTTGAGCGTGGCGCGCAGGAGCGCTTGGGCTGTGATGATGATGTCCATCAAGTCGGCGCGCTCGGCGGCCTTGAGTTCCTCAAGCTCGATCACTTCACGGAAAGGAACGGCGAGGAGGTGGCCGGGGTTGTAAGGATAGCGGTTGAGCAGCAGGTAGCTTAACCGCGAGCGATGCACGATGAGGGCGGCGCGGTCATCGCCCAGCGCGGGCAGCTCGGTGAATGGCTTCTTCGTGGCCGGATAGCGTGGCGCCTCGATGTAGTCCATCCGCCAGTAAGGGTGGAGCTGCTGCATGGTCAAAGGTGGGTGATTAGAGACAGGCGCCGGTCCAAAGTCAAAGCCGGCTTGTGCGGTCAAGACCGCTTGTAAAATTCCCATTGCGGTCTGTGGCGAGAGGCATCCATTTTGAGCTAGTTTCCAACATGCAAAATTGTCGCGTTGCCATCACCGGTCTTGGCGCGGTCACGCCGCTGGCCAATTCCGCTCCCGCCACATGGGCGGCGCTGATCGCGGGCCGCAGCGGCATCGCGCGGATCACCCACTTCGATCCGACGGGGTGCACCGCGCAAATCGCGGGTGAGGTGAAAAACTTCGAGCCGGCGGCGGTGTTACCCCAACCGTTGTACCCGCGCGGACCGCAAGGCCAGCCGCTGGTCACAGCCATCTCGCCGAAGGAAGTCAAAAAGCTCGGCCGCTTCACGCACCTTGGTATTGCGGCCGCCATTGAAGCCTATAACGATTCGGGTCTCGATGCGGTGCGCGCCGCACTGCGGCCGGAGCGCCTGGGTGTGAATCTCGGCGTGGGCCTTGGCGGCCTGCCGGAAATCGTGGCGATGCATGAGACCTGGCGCGCGGGCGGCTACCGGAAAATTTCGCCGTTTTTTATCCTGCAGACCGCGCCCAACATCCTCGCGGGCCAGGTCGCCATCGAGCTGGATTTTCGCGGATCCAACATGAGCGTGGCTTCGGCTTGCGCCACGAGCGGCCACTCACTGGGCGAGGCGGCGCGCGCGATCCAGCGCGGCGAGGCCGACGTGATGATCGCGGGCGGCGCGGAGGCGGTCGTGACGCCGCTGGCCGTGGGCGCATTTGCGCAGATGAAGGCACTTTCGACTCGCAACGACGCGCCGGAGAAAGCCTCGCGGCCCTACGACGCTGATCGCGACGGTTTCGTGCTGGGCGAGGGTGCGGTGGTCTTTGTGCTCGAGGAATTGGAACATGCCAAAAAACGCGGCGCGCGCATCTATGCCGAGCTGCAAGGCTACGGCGCGACGGCCGATGCGCATCATCTTTCGTCGCTTGCACCCGAGGCAGAAGGTTCACGCCGCGCGATGCAACTCGCGCTCGATGATGCGCGGCTCGCGCCGGAAAGAATCGGCTACGTTTCCGCCCACGCCACGAGCACGCCGGGCGGCGACGGCGAGGAAGCCATGGCGATCGCGAAGGTTTTTGCGGCGGGAAAAAACCAGCTGCACGTCAGTGCGGTGAAATCCATGACCGGGCATCTGCTCGGTGCGGCGGGCGCGCTGGGTGCGTTCGCGGCGGTGCTCGCGATCCACCACGGCGCCGTGCCGCCGACGATCAACCTCGATAATCTCGATCCAGCCTGTGCCGGGCTCGGCCTAAATTTCACACCGCGAACTGCGGTCAAAAAGCGCGTCGATTTTGCGTTGGCCAACAGCTTTGGTTTTGGCGGCACCAATGCCTCGCTCGTGGTCGGGCGGGTATAAATGAAAAATCGTTCTCATTCTCGTACTCTTACTCGTTCTCCAATCGAGACAGCAGAGAGAACGATAACGATTATGAGAACGAGAATGAAGCCGCCGCGCCAATGTGAGCCGAACCGTTTTTATCGACCTTCCGTCGAAACGCCCTGCGGGTCGAAGATGTAGCCGACGCCGTGCACGGTGCGGAAGGAGGCGAGGTCGAGTTCGTTGCTTTTAAAGAGTTCGCGCACTTTCACAATATATTGGTCGAGCGAGCGGCTGCGCACGTCGGCGTGCATGCCCCAGACGGCGTGGATGAGCGCCTTGCGCGTAATGACCACGGCTTGGTTTTCGTTGAGATGGGCGAGGATGCCGAGTTCCTTACGGCCAATCTTTTGCACTGTGCCGTTGGGAAACGTTACTTCGAGACGGACGGGCATGATTTTCGCGCCGCAGAAATCGAAGGGTTCGTCGCTTATCTTGGCATTTTTCGTGACGTGAAAATCGCCTTTTGACTCGGCGCGGCGCAGCACCGCATGGATGCGCGCGATGAGCTCGGGGTAGCCAAAGGGCTTGGTGATGTAGTCGTCGCCGCCGAGTTCGAGGCCCTTGACCTTGTTCATCTCCAGCGCGTTGCCGGTCAGGAAAATCGTCGGGATATTGATGTCGTTCTTCCACAATTCCTCAAGCAGCGAAAAACCCGACTGGTCCGGCAGGTTGACGTCGAGGAGGATCAGGTTGGCGAAATTGCGCTTAAGGAAACGCAGGGCGTGCGCGCAGCGATTGTAAATCTGCGTTTGCATCCCAGCTTCCTCGAGGTGAATGGCGATGAGCTTGGCGAGCTCTTCTTCGTCTTCGACGACTAGAATCAACGGTTTTGGCTCAGAACGAATGGCGGCGCACATAGGGTGTTATAACTAATTGAATTACGTTTTTACAATTAGTACGACAATTGTCAAAAGAAACTTAGCAGCATGTAAACGGCTAGTCTTCAATGATACCTGCCGCGAATTTTCTTGAGGCACCCCTGCGCGGCTGCTCCCTTGGCCCTGTGTCTGCATCCCCACCACTCCTTATGCTCGGCCTGCCCAAAGGCAGTCTCGAGGAATCCACTAAAAGCCTTTTTGCCAAGGCAGGTTGGAAAATCACTTCGAGTTCGCGTTCCTATACACCATCTATTGACGATCCCGAACTCGACGGACGCTTCGTGCGCGCGCAGGAAGTCAGCCGCTACGTGGAACATGGCTTCTTCGACTGTGGCCTCACGGGCCTCGACTGGATCAAGGAAAACGAATCTGACGTCGTCGAGGTGTGTGATCTCATCTACAGCAAGGCCTCGGTGCAAAAATCCCGCTGGGTGCTTTGCGTGCCCGAGGCGTCGTCCATCAAGCGGCCCGAGGATCTGGCCGGCAAGCGCATCGCCACCGAGCTCGTCAACACGGTGCGCCGCTATTTTGCCGAAAAGAAAATTTCCGTCGAGGTCGAGTTCTCCTGGGGCGCCACCGAGGTGAAGGTACCCGATTTGGTCGATGCCATCGTGGACATCACGGAGACCGGCTCCTCGCTCCGCGCGAACAAGCTTCGCATCGTGGATACGCTCCTCGAGACCAA
>Ga0207066_1200_pt1 | contig 13082 bp, 11 predicted proteins | sample Alteio_BWMinCont_24_FD_153490 | JGI IMG/M metagenome (GOLD analysis project Ga0207066, IMG submission 153490) | Enriched cells from forest soil in Barre Woods Harvard Forest LTER site, Petersham, Massachusetts, United States -... | ecosystem: Environmental > Terrestrial > Soil > Temperate forest >...
GTTCTGAAATGTCCTCAGCAGTTGGTTCGACAGCGCAATCCGGAAGCGGTGTTTGCCACCATTCGCATCGTGGCACTCGCGGTCGACGGCAGGCTCATTAGGCAGGTTTGCTGTGTCTCCGGTAACGAACGCTCCGGGCGGCTTGTCATACGCGGAATGGCCGGCGTAAATATGAACATCGATAGAGCCTCGCTGACCCTCCTGGCAGGCCCAGCCGTGCACGTAGTACTGGTCGCCCTCGAAGGCTACGCCGTCAATGACTCCGATCACCGGCCCGGCATGAGAGTTTTGAGCTTGCGCTGCCGGAGAACAGACCGCAAGACCGATCGCTCCCATTGCGAGGGGGACGAATAGCCAAAACATCCTCAACTCACGTTTGGCGCTGGACATCGCGACCTCTCAGTGCCTATCGGCAACAAGCAGCAGGACTGTGCACATGCACGTTTGAAGACTACGGCAAGCTCGAAGAGAATTGAAAGCCTATTGAGCAGGGGTCAAGATTGCAGTAACCCAGACATGCTGCGCGGCGGGGCTGTTCTGGGCAAGCGCGAAAGATGCTATGCAGCTTGCCGAGAGCAGCATCGCTGAGAGCGGAAGGAATCGAAGGTGCAAGCGGGGTCCTCGCTTTCATTTCCTGCACCTGCAATCGGATTGCAGGTCCCTTTATGGTTTCGGAGACAAAGATATACCCGTTGGTTGGAACCCAGGTTTCACCAAAATGTCGTTCCGGACATTGAATCGATGCAGTGAATTTATGCAGCATCTACGTCGCTTCCAACGGAAAGTTTTGCCGTTGCTCTTGCTTTCCCTGCCAGCTACCCGATGGAACAACGGATGCGCGGTCAAAGTGGTCGTGAACGCTCGCGCTTTTGCCTATGGCTTGGCTCGCATGGCAGTGGATGGCCATTTCCCGGAATGGCGAGTGACCGGTGCGCCGAGAAAAGCCGCAGAACATGCGCTTGGCTTCTATGTCCGCATGTTGATGCCCCTTGGCGCACCTGGCGGAGACGGCCCTGTTCGCCGAGTTCGAAAACCCTGATGCCCTAAGCTGGAAAAGATGAAATTTAGCCGAAAAAAGAATGCAGGGTGCCGCTCGGGAATTTGTCTTCCAGTTGGAATATTTCTTCGGGTCCTCAGTTTCAGCTATTGGGACTGTGGTGCGTCTTACCTTGACAAGAAAAACCGAGCCCCCGCGACTTTCAGCTAGCCGCGGTGTCATAGACCACAAACAGAACCAGGTTGTACATCCATTCGGTCTCGCGTAAAGCGTGATCAAGATCTACGTGTCTAACTCAAACGGGGAGGAGAAGATGAAGGCTTATTGGAGAGTAGTTGGTTGCGCATTTTTCATATTTGCCGGCTTTGGCATTTCTACCCTGCACGCGCAGGTGAAGGCTCCTGAGCCGTCGGTCCTGCACATGCAGCAAACTCGGACGACTTCACAGGGTTCACAGAAAGGCTTTCCGACTTACTTAGCTATGTATCATGTGCTCGATGGCGCGCAGTCTCCGGCGGAAATGCTGGCGCTTACAGGTACCCTTTCTCTCAAGAATTATGATCCGACTTTCAGCGAGGTCCTGGTCCAGATTTACTATTGGCAGGGAACATGCCCGACTCATGACATCAATCTGACCCAATCCCCAAGTGGTATTTGGACCAGCATCCTGAAGAACCCTTCGCTGTCGGAAAACACGATCGATGTGAATCTCAATTTCCCGAATCCTGTGCCAATGACTGGTTGCGTGGGTCTTTACTTCGGTGGAGGACCGGTGATTCAGGGTAAGGCCACAATGTCAGTCAACCTGGATCTGACCTACAGGCAGATAAAGGCAAACTCGAACTCGAACACTGTGATCAATCCGGGCGGCGGCGAATACTGTTTCGGCCAGGATGCGGGCTGTCAGAATGCCACGGTAATTGACGGAGAAGCCTTCGCGGTTCCGACCCCGCTGACTACTTCCGGGCATTTGCTAGCGCTCTATGGAAATATCAGCGACAGCGCGTTTGATGGGACATCGAACTTTGGGCCGATTCCGACAGGCAAATCGTGGGGCGCTGGGAATGACTTCTATCTGCTCCCCGGAGGGTGCGGGATATTCGAGGAGAACCTCAATAGCCAAGGGGTCCCGAATCCTGCGCCTCTTTCGACGCTGCACAGCTGGCTTCCCTCCAACTCGCTGCACCTTGCGAGCGTGCCTCTGGTAGATAGGATTGCACCAGGAGAGACGGGCAAGGTGCAGCTTCAGAGCCAAGTCGAGAATATTTTCTCCGTTCCGGTGAAGGTGAATGCCGGAGATTGCTTGCTTAACATATTTGCCAGGACGGGCAATGGGGCTACCGACAACGAAACGCAGGTACTTGGTCTGATGGCACCGTAAGGAATCATTGTGCAGTCTGATTGGTGGCGTAAACACGGTGGTGCAAAGAAAAACAAATGCTCCGCCGGGCTAGAACGCAGTGAGTGCCGCACCCTTGGCCGTTTCTGTAAAAGGGTGCGGCGTTTCTGCCACCTTGGCCAGACTGTGCACCTGTAAGGAAAATCGATCTAGTGCAGGCTTATTGATCCGGCCCTGAAGAGTGGAACGTATGCAGCATAGGCCACGTCTTTTTGGCCGGATCAATAGCTCAGCGCAAATGGGGTAGACCTCCCTCCTCCTCCGCCGACACCGATCAGTTCCGTAAATACGTCGAGCCTTGAAAACGAAATCAACTCCCCCATGTTCACTGCGGATTTCAGTCTGCCCGCCGAAAACCCCTCCAGGTCCAGAGAGTTCAATCTCGACGATCTCGCTCATGACCCCGAGGCGCAGCAGGTGGCGAGGAGCTATCTGCAATACCTCTAGCAGGCCATCCCAAATAGCGCTTTGGATTCATGCATCATCGCCAATGCGCTCTTCGAACCCAAATGCTGAGCGGCGTTCAATGTTAGCCTTCCATTGCGGCCTCTCCGGTGTGGCTCCATTTCGTTGTCCCGCTCGATTTCAAGCGCGTCAACTTTGGTAAGGGGGCTGGGTTTAAGCGATTGGATGCTGGACATGATGAGTTTCATCCGTCTTCCGTTCGTTCGACGCGCTGCCGTCTGTGCTATGGCTGCGCTCTTGCTGCTGGGCGCTCAGACGCTTGCCGCTGCCAATCCACCCGGGCCGGTACCGAAACTGGAGATCGGCATCGACCGGTCCAACATGAGCACGGAATGGACGCTCTCTCCGCCCGCCGAACCGAACATCTATCCATTCAATGGTTCATACAATGGAACCGGCGTTTTTGAAGCGAGACGTGTGGCGGTTTTCGACGGAGTCGCCAGGTTCCATCCGCAATGGTTCCGTGACGGCTTTGGCCCGGATTCGGCGCAAGGCGCGCAATTGTTCGTCGACATGGTCAGGCAGGTGCATGCGCGGGACATGAAGCTGCTGGCCGTGGTCGGTCACAGCGCATCGGACTTCGATCCAAAGGACTACATCGATCCGAAGACAAGCGGATGCCAGTGGGGAACCTACCCCTTGAGCAAGATCAATCTCTCCAAGCTCGAACAGCGGGTGCGCGTGTATTTTGACGCCGTCAAGAGCGCCGGTTTGGCGGTGGACGCATTCGAGATCGGCAACGAGCTCGATCTCTACTGCAACGATGCCAATATGCCCAAGACATCGGAGTTCGCGGCGCATGGCTGGAAATGGTTTCTGACGCCCCCGCAGGTCCATGCATTCGCCGCGGGCTACGCACCCTTTCTCAAAACCTATGCGCAACTGATTCGGGAGTATTTCCCTTCAGCCAAGATCATCACCTGCGGCATGTCGAATCCCACGGGCAATTCCGCAGCGCTCATTCAGGCGTTGGCAAACTTCACCGACAGCTCCGGCGAGACCTTCGACTACACCAGCCTGGTGGACGGTTATGGCACGCACACCTACCCGCCTTCGGACACAACCCAGCACATGGTGCAAAACGCCGCTTCCGATCTGGCAGCGCAGGACGCACTGCTCCCGCATAACCGCCAAAAGCCTATCTGGATTACGGAATGGAGTGAGGTGGCCTCGGTCTTCTGGTCTAGCCACAAGTGGTCTTTTCAGTATGACGCACACGGCAATCCCGGAGGCGACCTGAACCTTGCCGCCGGACCCTATCCCGCCATGACCCGCGCCCAGGCCATTGAGACCTTTCGCAACGATGTGGTCGAACGCCTGCGGACCCAGCCCAACCCCGTCAACATCGGATACCTTCTCTACTATTCCTACGATTCTGAAGGGAAGACCGACATGTGCGACGGCACGGGCTTCAATCGCAGCCGCAACATCAAGGGCGCATGCTTCAACGGCTTGATCGATCCGGTCACTGGAGATCCGCTGCCGGACATCGCCCTTGCATTGACGGGCAAACCATTGGCGAAAGAGGAACGGGAGGTCGCGAGCGCGCCTCAAGCTGCGGCCGCTGTTCCTGAGGCGCTGATCAATACTGGCCGGATTGTGCCCCGGTTCGCGCAGACGTTTCGCGGATGGGGCATGTCGCTGGCGTGGGAGGCGAACGATCTCTACGGCGGCGGCCGGCAGACCGCACAGATCAAGGACCCAAAGATTCAGGGCCAGTATATGGACCTGCTCTTCGGAGACCCCACCACGCGACTTACGCTGGGCTTCACTATCGCCCGCTACAACATCGGAGGCGGCGACGATCCGGCTCACACGCACATGCGGCCCGACGCCCAGATGGAGGGCTATCAGTCTGGGCCAAGCGCAGCTTTCGATTGGAGCCGTGATGCTTCGCAGCGGCGCATGCTCCAGGAAGCGAAGAGGCGGGGAGCCAACATCTTCGAAGCTGCCTCGTATTCCCCGCCCTACTGGATGACGGTCAGCGGCTGTTCCTCAGGAAACAAAGAGGCGAACCAAGACAATCTTCGGCCCGAGATGCAGGAGCGCTTCGTGAACTATCTGGCGATCGTGGTCGAGCACTTTCGAGACGCGGAAGGAATCCACTTTGAGAGCGTGGAACCATTCAACGAGCCGGATGGCAACTGGTGGGGGGCCGGCGGGAAACAGGAGGGCTACACTGTCCCCGTAGCGACCCAGAGTGCAATTCTTCCAATGCTGGCGAACCGCCTGAAGCACGACGGCGTGGGCACCACCGTTGCCGGTGTCGATACGAATAACATCTCGTCGGCTGTGAGCGTCGGCGGTCAGCTAAGCGCCGATGCCCTCTCAGGAATGGGGCGGCTGAATACGCATGACTATCATCCATTGGTCGGCGACGTGGCAAAACTCAAGGAGTACAGAGCTTTTGCGGAGAAGCTGCACAAGCCGATCTGGATGAGCGAGCTCGGCTGCTGCTTCGCGAATCAGGGAGACAAGAGTGACATGTGGGGCGCGCTGTTCATGGCGGATTCGATCCGCATGGACCTGCGCGACATGGGGGCGGAAGCGTGGGTACTCTGGCAGCCTGACTGGGGCGTGATCGCATTCGATCCCAAAGGCGGCGAGCCGCAGTTGAAGAAGCAGTATTACGCCCTCGCCCAATACACCCGCTTCATCCGGCCGGGCTTCCAGATCATCTCGGCCGGAGGAGCCTTTCACACCCTGGCCGCTTACTCGCGCTCGGCAAAGCGCCTCGTGCTTGTGACGACCAACTGGGACTCGCCGGCTGGGAATGATCTCGACCTCACGGCATTTACTGGACTCTCCTCCTCAGTAACTGCCTACCGCACGACCGCAGACAAGTCGGTTAGTCTGCGCGAGGAAAAGATCGCGGTTTCCGCAACGGGACGCATCGTTGACTCGCTTCCGGTTCGCTCCATCACTACCTACGTCATCGACGGCGTCACCCCGATCGCAAATGCTCCGGCCGTCGCCATCGAAGGCACTCATCAGGTTGTCTCGCAAGCAACCAAGCTGTGCATGAATATCACCACTAACTCCACGCGCGCCGGCGACGCCATCATTCCCTATTCCTGTGGAGCATTCAGTAATGAAGAGTTCAACTTTGTAGACGAGGGAGGCGGGTTCTACTCGATTCAAACCGTCAACGGCGCAGTGGGCCTGTGCCTGAACGTGTCCAACGGTGTGGGATCGCCCGGAGACGGCAGGACGCGCGGAGGTCCGGGAAACCTGATTCAGTGGAATTGCGGCAATGGCTCGTTGCCCGCAAACGAGATCTTCGAAATAACGCCCGCGGGCGAGAACAGTTATCGAATCCGCGTCAGGAGCAGCGGACTTTGTCTCGATGATCCGGGAGCCGGAAGTACCATCCGCCAGAACCGCTGTGATGCTGCATCCGCGAAGCAGATATTCAGTCTGGCCGACTAATTCGGTGGGTTCGATGGCGGAGTGTTCGCGACATCCGACTTCAGATCGCCGAGGCGGGAGAACTGCTCGTCTTGGAATTGGAAACGCGCTTAGGGGTGCAGTCCAGTTTTCCCTGGTTTGTCTCATCGACAGCTTATTTCACTGAGGGGTTGTCGTCTGCTTTCAGATCGCCCAGCGCGTATTGAATCCCAGCTCGAAGGTGTTCCAGCATCGGCGTCATGGCATACACTCGATCACTGTGGCCGTGCCCTTCGTAGAACACTCGCCCCTTGCCCTCGCGGCGAATATAGCTCAAGGCATAATCGGCATCGGTTCGCGGATGCACTTCCTTCGCCTTATCTTCCGCGCTCATCTTGTCGTAGTCGATACTCGTCAATACATGTACGTTCCTGCGCGAAAACGATTCTTGCTCGAATGTATATGTCTCGTCATGGATCTCGAACTCCTTGCCATGGAACATGGCCGTCAAAGGGCTGTTCGAATCATCGATCTTGACAGAAATCAGTTGCGGATCGGGCCAGTGAAATTTGAAGTAACCGCCAATCAGTGTGTTGAACTCCGGCCATTGCAGCACGGGCTTCGATTCCAGGCCTAGACGACGCATGTCCAGCGGGGGCAACAACGAATTAAGGTGCGCCACAAAATCGGCGCGGGTGACCTTCCCCGTATTGCCTGTATCCAACTTTTGGAACCAATCGTCGGCAAGGGCGGCCCACTCCTGCTGGCTGACGGTATTGTCACTATCCTTGTCCGCTGCTGTAACGAGCCGGGCAGCTAAAACCAACGCCGCTATATTCAGCCCGGGACTGCCGCTCGTTGCGGCGGCCTCACTTGCCAGGCAATCGGTGTGATACGAGTCTGTCGCCGCGTGTATTCCGGCAACCCCTTTTCCGTCTCTCACGAAATTCAGGAACGCCGCTCGCCGCGCGGCCGTTACGGAGGGATCCGGATCGTCAAGAAAACACGCAGTTGTGCTGTCCAGGAAAATGGCGTCGTATTTCTTGAGGTTATTGGTGTTTATATCCGCCGCGTCGTAACTGACGGTCGTGGTCCATAAACCGCCCTGGTTTCCGAGTGCTTCCACCGCCTTCGCCGCCAGCGGGATGGAGGCATGCACGAACCCTCCCGCGCCCGTATGCGCCATCACCAGCACCCTGCGCTCGTGCATCGGCTTCTGCCCTGGAGCAGTGGGTAAGGCTGCCATCATGGCGTCCACAGCAGCTTGCGCCACGGGAACCGGCGTCGAATTGCCGGCCGGGTTGAAAGTGTTGGCCTGCCCCGGCTTGACCGCAGGCGGCGCAGGCAGCAATGTACTGATCCCAGCCAAAATCTCGGGCTGGCCGAGGGTCCCGCTATGAGTCTTGTCCCAGGTTGTAAACCAGGAATTGAAGCCGGACTCCATCTCGGGCTTCGTCAGCGTCCCGTCCTTATCGGCATCGAGGGCAGTAAACAGCGCTTCAGCAGTGCGGCCGCCGCCCGGTCCCTGCGCTCGCAAGCTCGCGATACCGGTCGTTAGTAACACAGCAGCGCCAGCCGAGATACATGTGATTGCGATGAATCTGGTTTGTCTCATAAATTCTGTCGGAATGAGTCTATCGCGGATGTGATATTCGAGTCGCATCAAAATGGTAGGACGTTCTTGATGGGGCGCTTCGTATGAGCATTCGATGGCATCCGGGGACCCGCATTCCAGTTACATAGTGTTTGAAGTTGAAATGGTGCATACAGGTCAAGTTGCTCCTTGACATATGCAGAGCGGAATGTTGCCAACTGCGAGGTTTAGCGAATTTAGGCCCATAGGAGCTTCGTTCGTTGCTGTCCGCATCGTTCGATGTGCCAGATATAATTCCCCAGGCAACGGACCCGATCGAATGATCGCGCCAAATATAGGAGACGAAGGCGATGGAGAGCGAAGGCTCGTTTTGGAATCGGCGCGATTTCTTGAAGGTTGGAGGCACATCCGCGGCTGCGCTGGGCCTGGCGGGAGCAAAGGCTGCGACGCCACAGACGGCGCAGGAGCATGCAGGGCAGACGGCCATGCCAGCAGATACGCCCTATCCAAAGCTCTCGATCATCACCCCGTACTCGCCGGAGAAGCTCGCCTTTGCAGCGCATGCCGGTTACGAAGGCGTGGTGATAACGCCGGGTCCGGACTTCAACCCGAATTTGAGCGACAGCGCCATCGATCAGATACTGGCCGTTGCGCGCAATGCAGGCATTCGCATTGTCAGCATTGAATACTTCGGTCCCAACCACACGGACCCGGATGCGGGCAAGCGCGCGACTGCGAATGCCGAGTTTGTTCGCGCCCTGGAATTTTGCCATCGCCTGGGCTGCAAGTTTGTTGGAACCTTCAGCGGCGGCATGCCGGGCGCCAGCATGGAAGATCAGGCCAAAACCTTCGCCGATATCTTCAACGAACAATACCTGCCCATTTGCGAAAAACTTGACGTGGCGATGGGATGGGAGAACTATCCAAACGGCGCCAATTTTGCCAGTATTCCGGCGGCGATGCAGGCAGTCTTCGACCGCGTGTCGAGCAAGCGGCTGGGACTGGAATTTGACCCTTCGCATTTTGTGCGGCAGTACATTGACCCAATCAGCGTGGCGTGGCAGTTCAAAGACCGCATCCTCGCCGTGCATGCGAAGGATACCGAGATCATCCAGCCCGTGCTCCAGCAGGTGGGCATTGCCGGGCATGGATGGTGGCGTTACCGCATCCCCGGACAGGGCATCGTGAACTGGCGTGAATTCCTCACAGTGCTGCTCGAGATCCAATTCAACGGAGGGATCGCGGTGGAGCACGAGGACCAGTTCTGGGATGCGCCGCACAGCGGCGACCTCCCCGAATTCCCGCAGCAGCGCAAGGACGGATTCATATTGGCGCGACGTTTTCTGGGACAGTATCTGCCGGGACGGTTGATGTAACCACACTTTGCCGGTGAGGCGGAACTAGCAGCGTTGCGGAGATGGAGAGAAAAATGTCACAGATATTGATCGTTACCGGAGATGCGGGCGAATCCTACGAAGCGCTTTATGCGGTTCATCGGTTTCGGGAGGAAGACTGGCGCGTCACCGTTGCTGCTCCATCGGTTCGTCGCCTCCATCTCGTAATGCACGACTTTGAGCCAGGGTGGGATACCTACGTCGAGCGTCCCGGTTACGGTCTAGAGGCCGACCTTTCGTTCGACCAGGTAGATGTGGGTAATTATGATGCCATCCTCATTCTGGGCGGCCGCGCTCCTGAGTACCTCCGTAATAATCGGCGCTTGCTCGACATTGTCCGCGAATTCGACGTGCAGCAAAAATGGATCTTCGCTATCTGCCATGGCATCCAGGTACTCGCAGCCGCCAGCCTCACGAAAGGCAAGCGTATTACCTGCTATGAACACGTCCGTTTCGAAGCGGAGCAAGCTGGAGGAACATTTGTAGACCAGCAGGCCGTTCGTGATGGCCGCATAGTCACCGGCCAAACTTGGCAATCGCACCCCGAGTTCTATCGAGAGATCTTTGCTTGCTTGGCGTGGGCCTGCCCGGCAAATTCAGTAACGGTGGGAATGCGACAAACTAGTATGTGAGGGGCCCGGAAGAACTATACCAATCCGAGGGTTAGGTTTCGGCTGGTATCTTTCGTTGCCCGGCATAGACACACCGGATGGTTTCGACAAGATCAACCCGCAGCATATCCTTGAGCAAGTAGCTCGCGGCACCTAACTTTAGCGCCCTGGAAGCTTGGATGTCGCCAGAGTAGGTCGTCAGAACAATGATCTTTGCATCAGAGAACTCTTCACGGATGGCTGCTAACGCCTCAATGCCGCTCATAATTGGCATCTGAAGGTCCATCAAGGTGATATCGGGGCGCGACCTACGAGTGGGTGGGGGATAGCGTGTACGGCTTATGGAAAAGAGGAACTTGTCGCTCTCGCAACAGCCGCGAGGGCATCCTCTTCTCATTGATAAAAGGTACGCTGAAGTAGATTGACTCTTCGATTCCTTAGGGCAGAAGCAGGGATAACGTGATGTATCCAGCTACTGCGATGCAGGCATTTTCTTGATGAAAATGCCTGCGAACATCGGCGTGACACCTTACAGTAACCCTGCTTCTGCTTTAGTCGTTCAGGTTTAGCGTCACCATAGCGTTGTCGAGCACTTTGGCCCATCTGGGGTCGGGCGAAGCGCTGGAGGCGTATTCGTCGTGCCAGTTCCACCACTTGTACGGTGGGGTCTGAGGGTAGCCCGCGGGCGAATCCTCCCAGAGCTCCTGGCGTCCGAGTGCGGTCATGTCGAGGTAGCTCCAGACGGTACCCATTGCTTCATCGCCGCGGCTGTTGATGAAGTACGTGCGGAACACTTTGTCGCCTTCGCGGATGAACGCGTTATGGCCGTGCCATTGGTCGACGTCGAAATCGATGTCGAAGCTGTCGGTGATGGTGTACCAGGGCATCTTCCAGTCCATGCGCGTCTTCAGACGGTCGATATCCGGCTGCGGCGCGCGCGAGGCGTAAACAAGAGTGGTATCGCGGGCGTTCAGATGAGAGAGGTGGGAGACCTGGTCGGCACCCAGGGAGCAGCCGCGGCAGGCATGGTCGGGCCAGCCGAACACACCGGGTTCGAAGAAGGCGCGGTAGACGATGAGCTGGCGGCGGCCCTCGAACAGGTCTAGCAAGCTCGCTTTGCCGTTGGGTCCGTCGAACTCGTACTGCTTATCCACGGCCAGCCACGGCATTCGCCGGCGCTCGGCGGCCAAGGCATCGCGCTCGCGCGTGAGCCGTTTCTCCCTGGCCAGCAGCTCCTGGTGAGCTGCAAGCCATTCATCGCGCGACACTATTTTCGGTTTCTCCATCATGCTCGTTGACATCTCGATTTCTCCTTGGACATGAGTTGGGGACGATTTCTACTGCTCCGTTCTTTTGTCGAAACAGCTCGAATCGGGTTGAGCCGGGCTATCGTCTGTGGCGTTCTTTACGCCGAATTTCCTGATTGCGATAGCCGCGAGGCCACCCGTAGAGGTAACGCTGGCGGCAATCAGCATTGCGGTTGTTAAGCACACGGGACACATCGGCTTCCTCCCTGGGTTACGCCGGCTGAACTTCCGGCTGAAATACCGAACGCTCGTCGGCGCTTGGGCCCCAGCTGGACGGCACAGGAACATCGAGCAGGCGCAGATAGACGCAGAACTGGCCGCGGTGCTGGTACCAGTGGTTGAGCATGATATTGCGCAGAAAAGCGACGCGCGGCATGGCCAGGATCTCCTGATCTCCGGCGACCACGCGCCAGGTTGCGTTCATAGCAGCGTCATCGAAGCCTGGCAGCACCTCGCGCACCGTCGCAATGCTCTGGTCGAAGGCATCGAGAACATTCTGCACGGTGGCCGGTTGAGGAAACTCGAAGTCTGGCGGTGCGATCTTGTCCTTCTGCGCGCCGAGAACGACCCCTCCGGGCACGAAGGCGAGGTGGTATGCCAGTTGTCCCGCGGTCATGGACCTGGGGTGAGGCTTCCAGGTGAGTTTGTCGTTGGGAAGGCGTTCGAGGAACTTCCGCGTGACGGGAGCCTGAGCTTCAAATTCTGCGAGTAAGGATTGTGCGATGGGCATGGGATTTTCCTTTCGGGTAAGAAATGTAGGCGCCGTTATCCGCGTGAGGCTTCGGCCTGCCTGCGAACGCGGTCGTGCATCGAGGCCCAGCCTTTGTTCATCCCGGCCTTGTGATCGTCGGAGACGAATCCGAGCGCGACGTGTTGGAAGGCGATCAGGGTTCCGCCATCGACTTCGCTCAGCCGATATTGCACGTTGGAGACGAAGGGAAAAGAGGCGAACAATGGACCAGCGAATTCAAGCAGCGAGGGCCGCTTGATGGCCTGGACATGGGCCCAGAAATGCCCATTGCCGTCGCCCAGGTCGCGGTACCACCTGCCACCGGGCCACGCTTCGATCTTCATGTTGAGAGATTTGCCGTCGGGGGTTTCGTTGCCGGGCCCCAGTTGCTCGAGCAGCGCGGCAAAGGTTACATCCAGGGGTGCCTGGACATGGATTTCCTGGTTGATCTTGAGGGTCAGGTTTTCGAGGGTCTGCTCTGTGGCGATCATGATTTCTCCTTAGGATTTGGGGAATTCAAATCTGGTAAGTCCTGGCGGACCATTTTTTCCGCGCGTTCTTTCACTCGATTCAACTGATGCTGCCAGTAGCGCTCGAAGGTTCCGGCCCACTCGTGAAGAGGGCGTATCGCTTCGGCGTTGGTCCGGTACAGCTTTTGGCGGCCCTGGCAGCGCATTCGAACCAGCCCTACATCGCGCAGCACACGCAGGTGCTTGGAGACGGAAGGCTGCTCCAGGCCGAGGGCCGCAACAATCTCTGCGACGGGCCGCTCGTCTCCGGCAAGATAGCTCAAGATCTCCCGCCGGCGGGGCTCAGCAACCGCGTTGAAGGTATCCGAAGTGGTGCGTGCTCTTGCCATGACGAAACAATACATACTCATATGGGAATATGTCAAGCGCGTCTCATCCGATTTTTGGATAATGCTGAGAGTTAGAGCGTTTTCAGTCTGAGTATTGACGGTAGGGACAGAGTGGTGGCGCCCCGCTCTTTACGGCTTGAGATCTAAAGACGCTTTGCCGCTGTTCACATCGAAGGGAACAGAGTTGTGCTCGTGAGTGATTTGCCAACGTCCATCGACCTTTCGATAACAGATGGTTGCTCGCCACCACATATCCAGCGCATTCCCATCAAGCTTGGTTGCGCTCACATGGTTCAAACCGTGGCTGAAACCAACTCCATTGCTGGCGCTGATCTGTAG
>Ga0207066_1201_pt1 | contig 13070 bp, 15 predicted proteins | sample Alteio_BWMinCont_24_FD_153490 | JGI IMG/M metagenome (GOLD analysis project Ga0207066, IMG submission 153490) | Enriched cells from forest soil in Barre Woods Harvard Forest LTER site, Petersham, Massachusetts, United States -... | ecosystem: Environmental > Terrestrial > Soil > Temperate forest >...
CGAAGGCCGGTGCCACGCACAGAATGAGAACAAGCGGGACGCACCGCCACACCCTCCTGGCATCGGCGTGTCGCGTGTGCATTTGGTGGGCTCAGCCCGTTCCGGTTAGCGCCTTATTATAAGCCTTTTTGTGACATTACTTCCGAAATTTTGTTTTCAGCTTCAATTTCACTACGTTTATCCGGCAAGGGGGCTGCTGGCCTGCATCCCGCCAAGGCACTATTCAACAGGAAATAGAGGGAGTGGCCCCGCACAAGGCGGGGCCACGGCCGAGCGGCTAGTTCTCGCTCGGCAACAGGATGACGTTGTTGGTGAAGTAGAGGGTGATTTCGTCGAGGGGGAAGTCCGTGTATTCGATCCGCTTGGTGTAAACCACGCTGCCGTTACCATCGTCGCAAGTGAGGGTGGCGGTCCGGTCGGGATTGACGGTCAGCTTCCAAAGCTGAAATTCCTCGGCCGTGACAGTTGGCTCGGCCTGGGCGAAGGCGATCTCGTCAAGCAACCAGTAAGCGCCTGCGGTTTCGGCGACGTATTGGGCGCCGTCGGTGTAAAGAACCTTGCGGACAAGGCCGTGGCGATACCATTGCTCGCTGCCGGTGAATTGCGCCAGGTCGGCTTTCGTGAGGGTTTTCTGAGTCATGATTTTTGCTCCTTTGTTTCAGTGGCCTCCCACAGCGGGGGCGACGGTTCAAAGGGCGGAAGCTCTTAGGCTGGCTGTCATACCCCCAACACGGGAGCGAAGCGAATGGATCGGGCCGGGGGTTGACGGACAGACGGCTTCCGGCATAACCGCGCCAATGCCCCGCTGTGAGGTCACGTCAAAGGAGCCATATATCTGCGGAAAATCCGGCAAGCTGACCACGTGCGGCAGCGCAATCACAATGTCTCGTTTCAGGCCTACAAGGCGTTTGCAATACGCAACGTCCGTTTGGCGAAGGCACGCATGAGACTCCCGAATACAGACACTGCGTAAATCTCTGTCCAGCCTGGGCTGCTCCGTGCGCCGTTCAGTTGGGCGGACTCTGAGTCCGTCGTTTTCTTCCTTCTGCAGATTCCCCTTCTCAACAAGGCCTCTCAAGAATCCGGTTTAGCACGCCTGGCGTGTGAAGCCGCAAGCGCAAGGCTCCTTCTCTGCGTTGCGGTCCTGCGGATGCGGCTCAACGCCCTAAGGCGCGCTTTCCCTCGAAGCACGAAAGGCCTCGGTTGTCGGGGCCTCGAAGCAGAGGAGAAAAACATGAGAATCATTACCCAAACAGAACTGGCATATCGCAGCAAATACGATCTGGACGCGTTACTCGCCCTGGTGTTGCGAGAGATTTCTTATGCGAAGGAAGGGTCGCCGGAATGGAAGAACGCCATGGCATCGCTGGCCAACATCCGTCACGAACAGGCGGCACGGAACCTGGCCCCAAGGCCGCGCGGTCCGGGGTTCTGACCCCACGCTCCACCGCAGCCGATCCGGCTGCGGTGGACAGCGTTGAGCGTTGCTGCTGCGCAGAACCGAGCAGGTCGAGACGAACGCTCTGGTGCTGCTAAAAGCTCCATCGCCAGAAGGCCGCCAGATCTGAGTTGACAACTCTCGGGAGACTGCTAACGTGTAAACACTAATTTGTTGCACGGTTCTTTAGGGAGTGGCTTTGGTTGCAGGTTCTGGGTGACGTTCTGATTGTTCTCGGTGCGCTGTGCTTTTTGCCGCTGATATGGTGCAAAGCCAGCTCGGCAACACGGTCATATCTGCCCACTGCTTTTGCGGGTGTAATCTTTTGGTTGCCCCTGTTGTCCCGAGGATTGCTCGGTGGCGCCGCGGATCTTCTAAGCGTTGCACTCGCCCAATTCGTCCCTAGATCTTTGTCACACTACGGCAGCGCTTTCGACATCGGTTGGTATAATTTGTCCCTATTGGGGTGGCTGGTTGTCACGGCTATCATTCTTATCCCTGTGGCGTGGCTCAACAGGTTTTTTGTTGACCGGGAATCTCTGTCCGGGAAAAAGGCTGCGCTGCTGGCAATAGCTCCGACATTGGTGATATATGGGCTCGGCACGGCGGCGATTTACTCGTGCTTTGGATGCAGGGCACCTTAGAACCGTCCGTTCTAAATATTCCTTGGCAGACTTATTTCAAGGTAAGCCTGCGAGGATGGTTTGTACGATGACGACAAGACCTTTCGCATCGTCTGCTGTAATGTGTTTGTCATCCTTGCCATTGTTGTTGCTCGACTGAGCACGGATCTCATTGAGCAACGCATTCAGAACATTCTGTCCGGTGCTTGGTCTTCCAGCGATTATTGCGGCAGCCGCCGCATCGACCTTTGCGACCAAGCTTGTTTGGATTCCATGGCTGATAGGCGCACTGTTGATAATCGCCTTCAACATTCCAAGCAACGTCGCTTCACTCAAGGGTTGATTGCTGGAGAGTTGAAAATCAAATGTACCATCCCCGTCGATATCCAGGTTCAGGACAGGACTCTGATTATTCGGACTCAGCATAAGCGATCCCTTGGAATTCGCACCGATCGGGACTTGTGAAAAGATGATGGAGCCGAGTATCGAACCAGCCGGGTCCTTTGCAGTAAAGACCAATGAGAAAACACCAATTCCCGTTGCCGTTACATTGACCTGATATGTATCCTGCGTCGGAAAGAATCCGCCTTCGTTCTGTTCAAAAGCAAAGAAATCAGCGTGCGGCGTGTCGGTTCGAATGCTGCCGTTAGAATCCACACCGTTAAATCGGTTATTGGAATCAACGATTGTGACCCGGATGGGGCTGCCCGAAACCCATTCAGTTTCCTCCGGGGCCACATTGTAAGGTTTCCCTTCTTGCACGTGTGGAGGAAGCTGTTTGGTGTCGTCCGGAGAAAGCTGTGTAATGTCGTCCTGCAAAATCTTCAACACCAATGCTATGCTATCGGGATTTTTCGGTAGATCACTGTGTCCCTCGTTCAAATAAAAGTTTTTACCAGGTGCCGATTCTGCACTCTTCAAGGGCACGGTACCGTCACCGTTACCACTGAAACCAATCCATTCACGAGGGGTGATCGTCTTGTCAGACCAAATCATTAATGATGTGACCGTGGGTATCCCACTGCCAATGATCTTGAACTGCGGTACGGCGAGGGTCCGGTTAATAGTCTTGTAGAAGTCGTGTGCAGTACTGACGGGGCCAGGGACAACTATTTTGAGTGCCTGTAAAGCATCAAGCGACAGCGTTTCTGCTGTACCTTGAGACACCAGCTCGTCGCACCCAGGGGTAACGAACAATATCGCTATAAACTGTTGTGCGGCGCAAACGAATTGGTCGGTAGGCAGCAACTGGAAGACAGATGGGAACGTCTTCGACAAAGTAGCCAAGGTTAGGGTATTAACTCCTGTTATCGTCAGGAATTTTGACAATGCATTGTCGTTGTTGAATACAAGTGTGCCGAAACTCTTCGGGGCGCCATTATGAGGTGTACCTTCATAAATGATCTTGTGTAAACGGCTCTCCCCGATTTGCGCTGCATAGCTCCGCGTCACGAGTCCGCCCATGCTGTGGGCGACAATATCGACTTGGTTTCGTCCCGATGCCGTTACTACCTTTTCTTCAATAAAGTCGCGAAGCTTCAAGGCATTAGCCGTATTGCTGCTTCGCCAGTCATAAGGAAAGGTGAATAACAACTTTTCCGGCTTGTAACCAGTATCCGTATTGGGTTGAAGCGGACTATGGAGAAGATCAGGCTTCTCAAGCGATCCGAGAAGGTCTCCGTAGTAGTTCGTAGAATTAGCTTGGGTTCCGTCTAGGACGCGATCAGCAGTTAGTCCCGGCACAGATTCTCCGTCGGGTGCGAGTTGGAGGGGCATGAGAAAGGCGTCAGAATTAATCAGACCACTGATCAAACGTGAGGTGTCCAACCAGAGGAGTTCACTACCCTTGCTAATATATGTCCCCATAATTCCGGGAACGACTATGACCGGATACCTAATCGCGATAGTAAAGGCCGATGCGTCCGTTGCTGTCTGGGAATCCGGGTTCGTGACAATAACGTCCCGCATGCCGGTTGGCAAATTGATCCCCATTCGGTCATCGTTAGCGATCACAATATTAGCCATGATTTGCGTAGAAGTCCGCGAGGAGTAACCTGTCACTGTGATCCCATCATCGCTAAATGAAACTGCCGATGTGGGTTGAAAATTCTTTCCATCCACCGTAACGGTGATCGTCTTGCCCTGAAGCCCGAATGTCGGGGAGATGGATGTGATCTCGGGTTTTAGACCCTGCGCAGGCAGAAAAGTGTACGAAACTTTCACCGTCGCCGATACCGTCGCGTTCCAGTTGGAATATGAGAGCAGCGTTTTTTCGAAAGTGCCAAGAACAAACCCCGTTTGACCCGTGAGAGCCGGTGTCGGGTCGGCTCCGAGCGAGAAGGGATAGTTCGAAACATTACTCGCTTCGGTGAGCTCCATGGACAAGGTCGCTCCCGGCGGCTGGAAGTCTTTCCCGACCGAGACGAAACTGGTAACTGCGAACTGCAGGTCTAATATCGAGCTTAGCGGCACCTGAACACCGTGATTGAAGATCCGCGTAACTGGACTAGTTGAGAAACCTATTCCTCCGATTGGCGCCAGAAACGTGCCACTGGCCGTCGCATGTCCTGAAATCGTGAACGTGGTGTTCACGAGAGTGCCCAGGCCTGGGTCAAATGGTGGTATTGTCAGCGGTTGCAGCCCTGAAAGGAGCGTGATTTGGGAATTGCTAAAAACCGGAAAGGAGAATGTTCCGCTGGCTGTTGCAACGGACGGTGAAGTGGACTGATTGGTCTGTGAGTATGCCTTACCAGTGAAGATACCGCACAGCGCAAGAGAAAGCGGCAAGATTACTCTCAGCCCCCGGTTTCGATAGCGCATGATCGCCTCACCTCGTGAGGTAAGAGCCTCGTTTGCCGCTACCAGGGCGGCTATCGGACTTTGATGCAGTGAATTAGGTAGGGAGCAAACATTAATTGGAAATGTTTGCAAAGCAGCCGGACTTCTTAGGAATGAGGTTTCAGTATAACACAGCACGAAAGAAAATTTGTGGAAGTAATTGAGAGGGTGCGTGGCGTGTGCGGAGACGTAGTTCAGTCTTCCCGGCATGGGGACTCAAGAGTTATAGTGCTGTTTTTGATCAAGATTGCCGTTTTTCAGCAGCGGTCAGGGCCGCGCCGTTCTCGTCACTTGAAAACTTGAAGATTGCGAACCCTCGGAACGTCATCCCGCGCCGCCTTCCGACGCGAGCATGACCGTCAACGTAATTGACCGGGCCGCCTGCAGCGGCACACGCTCAGAAGAGCACAACAACCCTTTGGCCGCGCCATTGCTGGCTTTCCCGCCATGCTGGAGGGTCGCTTGCGACGATCTCTGCAACCTATGGAAACTAACAATTGGCGTTCTGGCAATGATTTGTAACAATTTGTGACTGGACAGGAGGGCAGTCGTTCTCTATAAGGCAATCATTCATTGCACAAAGCAGAAGGAGCCGACCAAATGAGTGACCGCAAAACGCCTGACTCAAACGACATCGACGAATCAACTCTGGATAGGAAGCAAGATGCCCTCAAGGTCGCGTTTGGCTGGGCCGCATCCGACGGCGACACAGACATGTTGCGCGAACTGTTGACTGCTGGCGCGAAAGAAGAATGGTGTGGCGGTGCGCTCCTGAGAGCCTCGGAGAACGGCCATGCGGAAACAGCGAAGTTCCTGTTGGCCACTGTGGACAGCATGGGCATGGCGATGTGCGCGTTCCGTCTGGCAGCCGCAAAGGAACACATAGACACCGTCAAGGTAATCGTCGACTGGATCGGCGAGAAACAAAAGACATCAACGTCGGACGTTGCTGTGCCACCAGCACCGCCAGCGTGAAGCCTACTTGCGTCGTGCCAAGCTCTTAATGAGATTGATGATCGCTGGGACATCCTGACGCACCGCTCGTATCGCAGAGAAAATTGACGCTAATGGAAGGGGCGGCAGCGCGAAGAGAGAGGCGTTTACTGCCAAAGCTGCGGCGTCAGCGAGCACACGAACGCCCGTTTCGCTGACGATCCATTCACTCGCGAAGCGTCCCTGCGACTGGTTGCTCTCATCACAGATCAGGTCTCTTGCGTCCTTAAGGTCCCGCCTGAATGCCTTAAGCTCGATCACCAGGTGTGCACTCGCAAGCATCGCGGCATCCACAGACCGGTCTCGTCCTGAGAAGGCATCCTTCAGGATAGGACCCCACTGCGCCTCCGGTGTCCCGAGCTTTTTGAACACGTCGCGCTCAGCGTCGATGAAGGCTGTGACCTCATTCAACAGGGCAACCGCGTCAGTAGTGTGTTGCTGGCCCTTTTCAGCGGCATCCTGCACGCTGTTCCAGAACGACGGCATTATTAGCAGCGCATTGAACTCTTCACACAACACCTTGGCAGCCTGAAGCAGATTGCCTGCCTCGACAGCTGCACGCGCCCGTCTATGCCCGTCAATGATGTTCTGGAGTTCGTGACGCTGAAGGGGCATATTGCCCTCTTTATATACAGGGCCACTTTACCATGGCAGGTATGGCAGATCGCACCGCCCATAAGCACTGACGTTCGGTTAAGCCGTTCACGGCGCACCTCCCACAGCGTCCGGCTGCGCGGCAGTGGCAGTGCCGGGTACGTGCCGAACGCGGAATTCATCACGGCTGTATGGTCCGCTTTGGCCCGCTTGGACTTCTTCTTCGAGGTCTTCGAAGAATTCGTCGAGAGCTGCCTGTGCTTCATCAGCGGTGGCGAAGGTTTCCGGGTGCATGACGCCATCGCCTTCCGCGTAAGCCCATGTGTTGATCCATCCGTCAATTAAGGTGTAGTGCTGTATTTCGTAGTGCATGATGACCTCCTGTTGCAGGAGGAAGGACGCTTACGCGCCCTCCCCCTCGGTTGCCTCTGGTTGAGCCGCTTGTGCGGCGGTCTTCACCTTCGGCGGAAACGCCGCGTAGCGTTTGCCGTTGATGAGGAAGCTGTAACCGGTACCTTTCTTGTGGGCGAAGGCGGCGCCGACGCGCTTGTTTTCCTTCTTGCCGTCGCTCTCGACGGTGTCGAAGATGTAGAAGGCCGGTATCTGTTTCTCTTTGGTCGTTTCGGTTTGTGTTGTCATCGTTTTTTTCCTTTTTCGTGCTGAACAAATCCCCGAAGGGACGAGTCCCCGTCGCTATGCGCCAGGGCGCGGCGTCAACAAGAAAATTGGGGGAGACCGCTCGCGGGGGAACCGAGGCTTCTTGTTTACGCCATCAGCGCCCGCGCATGGCAGGGCTCAGACGATGCCATAGGGGTTTGCACACACGGCTTCAGGAGAAAGGATGGCAACACCGGAACAGCGACTACAAAGACAGATACCGAATCGCTCATCATCGGTTTTGTTTGGTCGAGAGTCGGTAAGGGAAGAATGGCAGTCTCCTGCTGCGTGCCCCGTGCGGTAACGGTTTATTAACTCTTGACGGGCATACTGGAAGTTTAGGAACGGTGTGTCAGATGTCGGTCGGAGGCGGACTGCCCGGAGGGGAAAAGAAATACGAACTGGTCCCGGACCAACAGGTCATCGTGGACGGTACGACGTTGTACCGCATTCGGGCGCTCAAGGATTTTGGCAATGTGAAGGCGGGCGATGTGGGCGGCTTCGTCAGGTCGGAAGACAACCTGAGCCAGCTCGGCGATTGCTGGGTTTTTGACGACGCGCAAGTCTACGATCAGGCGGTCGTATCCGACGATGCGCAGATTCGCGCGCACGCCCGCGCCTACGGACACTCGCGGGTCGGCGACAAGGGGCGGGTTCTTGGGAACGCCGAAGTCTTCGACCACGGGTGGGTTTTCAAAAACGGACTCGTCTTCGACAACGCAAAGGTCATGGACCACGGGCAGGTCCGCGACCACGGGATGGTATTCAGCAACGCCGTCATCTGCGATCGCGCACGGGTTCTGGCGCGCGGGCAGGTCTGCGGCGACGCCCGCATCGGCGGCGAGACGGTGGTCGAGGGCCATGAGAAAATCAGTCGCTTTGCATCACAGCCGCCACCGCAAGGACCGAGCACCAACGGTCGTGGCCGCCGTCCGCGCTCTCCGCGTGGCCCGCACCCCTGAATAGAGAGGGTATGAGTGCGCTGCTGGAAATTACCCTAGCGTGTCAAGGCCAAGTAGAAAGTTCCGGTTTTCTCAACGACGTAAACTCATCCACGACAGCGCTCGCAGGGGATGCACAAGGGGGCGGCAGCCCTCTTGCGGGGGGAGCCGGCAGCCTCGATGCTTGTCAGCGCTTTTTGCTGGCGAGCAGCGCGCTTCCAGCGTGGGGGGAACCATCCCCGCCCCGGCTTGCCCCTGGGGGAAAAGGGAAAGGGGGATCAAATCCTTTGGTGTCGCAGATAACTCGCCCGCCCCGGCTTGCTCCTGTGTAAGTTGCCTGTCGAAGAGGTCGACATATGGTTGGTTTTCAGGAACGTATTCCCTGACGCGGTAGATAGCCACTGTCAGTCCCTTGAAAAATACTGGAGCTGAACTCCATCGATAGTGCTACCGCCAAGCGTCCGCTAAGGGGAGTCGCTGGACGTCTCTTTTAGTGGATTTGTCAGGAGGACATCTGCCTCCTGTTTTTCACAAATCCTCGTCTTCATTAGTCTCTTCGGTTTTTGCTTTAGCTTGGTTGGACTTCTTTGGTTTCCGGACGTTGATGAGTCCTGCGTCCAAGAGATTTTTGATATGCGCTGCATAGTGCTTTTCGATCATTTCAACGCTGGTGCGACAGTTTTTGGATAGCTGGTAAACGTCGGCGCCCTCCATCAGCCTCATGCAGATGTAGGTATGACGGAGGCTGTATGCCGTCCGGGCTTGATTGTCCCGGTCAAACTTTAGCTTTTTCCTCAAGAGTAGATTGTTGAATAGCTTGATGTGATTCGAAGGGAAAACGAGATCTTCTGGCTGTGGCAACTCTTGCTTTTTATCGCTATCTGCCTTCGTGTCCTCGCCTTCTTCGTTGAGAAGAGACGGCTTGGGCCGATTCAAAAGCCTCTTGTACGGCTTAACTGCATTGGCGGTACTTTTGCAGTAACCGACTCCGCGCTTGCCTCTCACCTCGATAACAAGAATCGTTTCGCCCGTATCTTCGTCGTCAACGATTTCTAGGTCACGATGCTGCAAGTTCATGGCTTCGTCCGGTCGCAAGCCTGTATTGGCCACGAACAGAACAAAATCATGTACCTGCTCTGCGCTCCACTTGATATGCGGCAGGGCCGTTTGTGCATACTCGCGGGTCGCGGTATAGAGCTGCTTATATTCTGCTGGGCTGAACCACGGCCTATGGGAAACTTTACCTTGCTTCCTGAATGGCAGGGAAAGATCCGGCAGGCCTTTCAGCAAACCATGGCGCATGGCGGACTTAAGCACCAGCCGGAGCGTCACAATCTCGTTGTGAAGCGTTTTGCGGGCCGGTGGGGTCGGTTTGAAGGGCCGATTATCTTTCGCATGTGGGTTTTTCTCTTGACGGGGCGTCATACGCATGACGCGGTATTCCTGGACCTTGCCGGAGCTTACAGCCGAAATGGGCAAATCTCCGAAGAACGGCAGAAGATGGACACGCAAGCGGATGGCCTGACCTTCTACCCAGCGGGGGCTTCGTTGCCCCTCAGTGATAATGCGATATTCTTTCATGAATTGATCCGCGACTTCGCGGAACGTCTTTTCTTTAGACTCCTCCTCCTGCGGCTCAGGCGTCTGCGGCATCGGCAGGACGCCTAATTCAGCCTTGCCCCGTAGGGAGATGTACCAGTTCTCTGCAAACTGAATGGCGTTCTGTAGCTGGTCTTCGTTGGTGCTATAGCGGAAGTTCCTGCCGTTGAGGTATGTAGCGGCCTGCCAGTATTTACTGTCATCCCGCTTGAACACATAGGCTTTGCCGCCGAGGACGGCGTAGTTCTGTTGATTCTGCTGACCGTCTTGATTCTGCATAGCCTTCTCCCACCGTGTAAGTACCGTGTAAGTACTATTCTGACAGGAGAAGGTTAAGAAAGAGCTACTAAGCCCTTGATAAGTTGGTTGCGGGGATAGGATTTGAACCTATGACCTTCAGGTTATGAGCGCGAACCTAATATATCTAACCAGTTGATATTCCTATCAGAATTCATACCCCCTCGTTATACGTGTAAGAAACCGAGTAAGTCAAGAAGTTTTCAATCCGGCAATTTATCCGTAAATGTGGGCATTGTGAAGTGTCTAGCTGCATCCCTTTGTCTATGGTCGTTTTTGTAGCGGCAACATCGAATGAAAGGGATGAAAGCTCAGTCAAGGCCGGGTATTGCAGAACATGTGGTGCGTTCTACACATGGTGCCCCCGCTGGAACAAAGTCTACTCCTACGATCTCTCAACGCAGGACAGGCACACCTTCCATACGGTTCGATGTGAGGGAAACGAAATTGATTGAATGATTCAGCTCCGAAGGGAACTCAACGCACGCACCGGACAGACGAGTCATTGCTCCGGTGGATGAGGCCCTGTCTGCCGCTCTTGAACTGCTGGCCGTGCACACAACCATCTTCATAGCCGCGCGTGGACGACCAGTACCAACCGGCGAGATCGGAACCAGTTAAGTTAAATGTACCTTTGAGACCCCCTTTGCTGCGGTTATCAAAGAGAACCTTGAGTTCTCCTCTTGTCGGTACATGGAAGCCTTTTTTGCCGCCAACAGTGAGGTTCTTGGCGTATCTTGCGGCCTGTTTGAAGGGCATGGACACGCCTGCATCAGCAGGGGCTGCGTACATATATTTACCTGTATCCGGTGAGATACCAGCAAAGATCGTTCCATCCTTGATCGTGGTGCCGATTTTGACACCTTGTTTTACGTGATGTTGAGCAACCATTTTTATACCTTATAAAATTGCCGTTTAACCGAATCTCTATTTTATCTAATGATCATACATATATGATTCTTCATGAAACTGTCAAGATAACATTTACGCCTTGGTACATTCTTAGTGAAAATAAATGAACATATGTAGTGTCCGCTTACAACACTGAGAGCGAGTATATTGGCGCACTTACTCGCCCGGAGTTCCATTTTGTCGCAGGGACGCAGGCGGCGGGCGTGACAAGGGGAATAATCCCGTGTGGCAGAATGGCGCTTACATGTCGGCTCACGTCACAGGCATCGCAACTGGAAACCCGAAAGAAAACGGGCTACGGCAAATCAGCCTGACGGAGTGTCCGCTGGACGGCGCGGAAAACGTCGTCGAATTCCGGCAGCGTCGTCATTTGATACACCAGACGGCCTGACCATAACGCTTTAAGTCGAGCCTCCTTATTGCGTATCGCATCTGCGATGCCCTCGAACGGTTTCCCACGAAACTCAAGCTTCTGGCGCATCGCATCCGCGAGCGCACCGAGTTCGATCCCCTCGCTCGATGTGAGATGCCACAGATCATAGAGGTCTCGCGGTTCATTGCGCGCTCGATCCGCGAGGGCGAGCGTTTTCTCGGTTGCGATTTCCTCCAGCGAGTAGACCCGCAGAAGCCTGTTCTCGGGAAGGTCTGTGAATTCTTCATAGCCGCGGAGAATGGGAAGATCCCGGAGCGGAAAAAAACCAACCGTTCGCGCAGCGTGACATCCACTTTGACGTTGCTGCCAGTGGGCAGGGGCCCGACGTACCTGAGGTAGAACGTGTAACTGTTGTCGTGCTTCTGGCGGTCTTCACGGTCGAAGTTGAAAACAATCCCGGAGGCCTCGCGCAGAGCGGCGTAGATCGGATCAAGACGTCTGGCCAGTTCATCAAATGCGATTGCCTCGGTGAGAGTGAAATCGAGATCCTCCGAAAAACGATAGCCGCCGAAATAACATCGCTTCAGGGCGGTTCCGCCCTTGAAACCGAAGATCGGCTTGAGATCCGATTCCGCCAGTACGGACAGAAACCAGGCGAGGCAGTAGTCCCGTTCGAGCACGCTCTCCGAAATGCGGCGTCCACCTTCCTTTGCGAGTCTGTTCGCGAGTAGCGAGATGTTTCGTTGCGGGATCATTTAACTTGTCCGTATCGTTTCGAGTTCCTGGGGTGTGATGTTAAGTTGAAGACGCCAGCGGCGCAAGTGCGGACCTTCCTTAGGCAGCATTGGGTCGAGCGGAACGTAGGTGGCAGTGAGTGCGTTCCGCAGCCTTGCCAGTTCGCTCGCCGGCGCGATCGCGTACAACTCAAGTAGGTAGCCAAGGCGGCGTATGACGGCGCCGATCCCCATTCGCAGCGCATAATCCACAAGCTTCGTCGGCTGCATGTCCTGATGACGCATCCACAACCCCTTGGCGACTTCCGTGATGCCGCCGCAGTATTCCGGCTGGCGGAGGCCGTCAATGACCGTGCGCTCAAGATCGCTGACCTCTACGGACTCCTGTTTCGTGGCCCAGTGTTTCGTGGTGCCAAAATAGTGCTTCGGTTGGATGTATATGAAGCGGAATTCCGTTCCGTAGAGTGTGCGGCTCCGCAACCGTTTTGAACTGGAGGCGAAGACAGCGAATTGGGGCTGCGTGACCATCCGGTGTATTTCCATGGCTGAGGCATGGGAGATGAAGCAGGGCACATTACCGGCTAAGCTGCGGGCAGTGAGATACGGATCACCGGCGTATTCGACGGTGCTCCCAAGCTCCGGGGGAACGATCATGAACACGCCCGGTTTTAGGCGTAAAACGAGCCCGCGCCGCACGGCCTTGTGAATTAAGCTGCTGGCCAGATGTGAACTGAGGTTGGTGATCGCCTGGGCATCGGCAAGCGTGAAAGTCGACTGCGAGCGATCATACAACCCGGCCAGAAGGCGCGCCGTCTGGTGTCCGACTGTCTTGCTTGGAATGTTATATTTCATGCTCATCTATTTACCAATAGAGCGATTGTACGAACATTAAATATAACACATGTTATTGTTGGTGTCTACAAGAACATCCCGCAAGCGATTTGTCGAACACACACTATAACTAAACCGCCTCCGTTCACAGGTGCTCGCAGAGAACGCGTTCGAGAGGGATCGTTACTCCGGATCGTCCCATCGGGCAGCGTAGCGTTCCCCGAAAGCAATCTCGCGGGC
>Ga0207066_1187_pt2 | contig 13060 bp, 11 predicted proteins | sample Alteio_BWMinCont_24_FD_153490 | JGI IMG/M metagenome (GOLD analysis project Ga0207066, IMG submission 153490) | Enriched cells from forest soil in Barre Woods Harvard Forest LTER site, Petersham, Massachusetts, United States -... | ecosystem: Environmental > Terrestrial > Soil > Temperate forest >...
AATTACCTCTGTAGTCTGTGGGTTAATCCCTTTACGAGCACCACGTTTTGAAATTGAGAATGTTCCAAAACCAGACCACTGTAATTTATCGCCTTTTTTCAAAGAGCGAGCAACAATGCGAGAAAAAGAATCTAAAACACGCGCTACATCTTTTTTGCTGAATGTAGTCTCTTCACTGAGAGCATCAATAAGTTCTGTCTTATTCATGAAGTACTCCTTCGTTGGTATATGGTTATAATGGTTGACACTGCTAAGCCATTCTTATAGTTACTTGGTCAAAAAAACTCTTTCAAGCTTATTGTTATCTTTGAGCGCAGAACCTAAAAGGTCTTGAACTAAAGCGATCATTTCTTTGTAGTAATCATTTAAAAATGCCGTTTGAATGGGAGCATCGTATTCATCGAGTAAAATAATAACTTTTTTATTATAATGACGATGCAAAAGATCATTTAAAAATTTTAAACTTGACCCGAGATGCAATAAAGAACTTGTTTCGTTTAGTATATTATTATATTCTATGCGTTCTTTTTCGGAGAATGTATCATTTACAATATGTTTATGTTGTTCGAATAGCTGGGCAATTATTTTGGCTATTTTTTTGTAAGCTTTTTCCCATGTTTCTTCTTTTACTTGTTTAAATGTTAAAAAAATAACGGGGTATTGCCCTTGTTGAGCCATATGATGTGCCTGTTGTGAAATTGCAGTATTTAAAAAAAGATCTGCAGAATTTTCAGTATTACTAAAAAAATAATAGAGCATTGAAAGATTGAGCGTTTTCCCAAATCGACGGGGTCGAGGCAAAAGAACGGTCTGGCCGCCTTGATCTAATAATTCTTGTATCAGTAATGTTTTGTCGACATAATAATAGTTGCCTGTTTTTATTTCTTTAAAATCACTGATTCCGATTGGTAAAAGTTTCATAAATCTTTCCCGCCCTTATAAAAATATAGTTTTGATACTTCAGATCATATCATATGTTATTGTGCGTCACAATGATATTCTCGTTCCCAACAAAACCCAAAAGAAAAGCCGCTTTTTAGGGCGGCCGTTTCTAGATTCTATTTTTGTTACAAAACTCTAAATCGTTTAATGTTTTTTAAGAAACAACACATCCATTTTCTTCTTCTTTTTTTGTTTCAAGAAAGTTTTTCATGTCCTGATCGAGATTTTTTTGTAATTCTTTGTCTTCCAAAGATAAAAGTTTAATAATGTCAGAAAGTTTTTCCGAATTATTTTTTTCATAAAGATATTGAGCATATTCAAGCGGGGTGCCCTTAGTTGGATAGCCGGTAAAAACATCTTTTTTGACTGAGCATTGTAAATATTTTTTGCTCAATTCAGGAGTTATTGTTCCATTGTATAATTTTTCTATAACATTGATTTCTTTTATAACGTCTTTTTTTGTTCGTGAGCAGTTGAAATAAAGTAATGCTTTGCACATTGTGGTGTTTTCATGTTTTATTGCCCTAAAAAGATATGGAGTTCGAAAACCAGAATTGACTGATGTTCCTATTTTTAGAAACTTTATGGCACTTGGGGTATCATTTTTTTTTACGCAGAATCTTAGCCAAAAAGATGCGAATGTTTCATTTTCACCATAATAGTTTTTATAGGTTTCATTAACTTTTTTTATTTCTGCTTTGCATTGTTCATAATCTTTTTCCGTGACAATCTCTTTTAGGTATAAAGAGAGATCGTTGTAGAGTTTGTTTTTACAAAAGTCTTTTAATTCTTTATGGGTATTAAACGAATTGTCTACTGTTATTGTGCGCAGTTGAAACATGGTAAAATTATGATGTGGCTTCATTAATTCTAGTAGTGTTGCGGCTTTCAAAGGTAAGCTTGGATAAAAAAGTGCGCTGATTATTGTTGCGATAAGTACGTTTTTAAGATTCATTTCAATTTTTCTTCATTATGTGAGTGATACGATAGATTAAACACAATTTTAATTGTAGTGGAAACTGCCCGCTTTTCAAGTTGCTGCTTTTAGCATATGCTAAGAATTAGTTGTTTGGACCTAAAAAACTTAGAATTATGTGGAATTATTATGATAAATTTAGCATTATTACGTGAAGAACCGCAACGGATAACCGATCTTATTAAGAAAAAAGACCCTTCTTTTGATGTTGCCAAGCTGATTAAACTCGATGAACAAATGCGCGTTATTACGCAGGCCGTTGAAGAGTTGCGTTCAGAAAAGAATGAATTGGCCGATCGTGGTAAGCAGGGCATTACGCCGGAAATTCGTGAACGCTCGATTGCTCTTGGCAAAGAATTAAAAGAACGTGAAGAAGAGCACAAAATTGTTGCAGCGCAATTCAAAGATCTTTATTTGTATTGCCCAAATTTGCTCTTTGATGATGTTCCGGTAGGCAATAAAGAAGAAAACGTGGTGGTGAAAGAAGTTGGTTCAAAACCAATTTTTAATTTTGAGCCAAAAAATCACGTTGAATTGGGTGAAGCACTAGGCTGGTTTGATTTTGCCGCTGCTGCACGTATGACCGCATCAAATTTTGCTTTGTATAAAGGCGATTGCGTTAAACTTTTATACGCGCTTGAAATGTTTATGCTTAATAACAATATGGCGCATGGGTACCAACCCGTTTTACCCCCCTATCTTATTAATGAAAAAGCGCTTGAAGGTGCGAGTAATTTTCCCCGGTTTAAAGATCAGGTCTATGAGATCGGAGCTGATGGGCTTTATTTAACCCCAACTTCTGAAGTTAATTTAGCAAATTTATATCGTGATACTATTTTTTCCACTGAAGAATTGCCTATTCGTATGACTTCGCTTACCAGTTGCTTTCGCCGTGAAGCGGGTGGATATGGTGGCAGTGAGCGCGGGCTTATTAGAATTCACCAATTTGAAAAACTTGAGCTTTTTTCTATAACGCGTCCAGAAGATTCACCTGCCGAGCAAGACCGTATGATCGCTTGTGCTGAATCTATTTTAAAAAAATTAGACGTTCATTATCGCATTAGTTTGTTGGCGGCGCAAGATTGTTCATTTGCTTCAGCTAAAACCTATGATATTGAAATTTGGATGCCAGGACAAAAAGAATATAAAGAAGTTTCTTCCGTAAGTAATTGTACCGATTATCAAGCGCGTCGTTGTGCGATTCGTTATCGCAAAGATGCATCCTCTAAGCCGCAGCTTGTACATACTTTGAATGGTTCATCGCTTGCATTGCCCCGTTTAATGGTTGCACTTATCGAAGCAGGCCAACGTGCTGATGGCACTATTGAATTTCCTGATGTATTAAAATCAGTGACTATCGGAGTTTAAGTTTTTATGGTGAGACCAGATAGCTCAAAAGATATTTCAAAAAAAGTACGTTCTGCAGTTATAAAATCTCGTACAACGCTTTCGGGTGTTCGTGCTGGATTGTTTAGAGTGCATGCGCATGGTTCTGGCTATGATTTTGATCAATTGTCCGAGTATCATGATGGCGGAGATTTTCGTCGTATCGATTGGAAGAGTTCTGCTCGCACCAATAGTTTATTATTACGAGAATACAAAGATGAACAAAATCGCACGATTCATGTCATGGTTGACGTTTCGGCTTCGATGGAATACGGGACTGGCGAATTACTTGTTTCTGGTGTAGCTTCTGAACTTGCACAGGCACTTAAAATCATTAGTTCTGGGGCGGATGATACGTTTTGTGAGCATCGTGTGCATCCTTTTTTGTCATCATGGAAAGAAATTTTTGAGCAGTTTTCTCTTCGTCATCGTCGACGTGCATTGCTGATTATTATTTCTGATTTTATTGTGGCTGATGATGCGGTTGCTGAATATGAATCGGCTCTGCGCGTTCTTGCGCGGCAACATGAACTTATTATAATTCGTGTCCGTGATCATCGCGAAAATTTCATTTTCGGAGCAAGTATTTCTTTTATGTGTAAAGATAGTGAGCAAGCGCAGAGCTTTTGCACTCAAAGTGATTCTGTAGGGATTCAAGAGGCACAAATATGGCGAGCAGAGCAAGCAGCTTTTTTTAGGAAATGTAAAATTCCTTTGTTTGATTGTTATGCGGGTTGCGAACCTGATGATGAAAATCATATAGAGAGATTAGTTACCTTTTTACGAAAAAATGCCTAAGTTAAGGGTTAGTTATGAAACAACCAATATCAAGTAACGAATTAAATTTTGATGATATTTTCGATCTATGGCTTCCCTCATGGTGGGAGTCACCCTGGGTTTGGTGCGCCATGTGCGTGGCTATTTTGAGTTTTATAGGGTTATTTTTTTTAGTAAGGTATTTATACAAATTATATAAAATAAAGAAGCAAAGTCCGCTTGATGTTGCTTTGCACCGAATGGTGCTCTTAACAAAATCAGTACAAAACGAGCGCGCGCATGAGACATTTAATGCCCGAGGAAAAGAATTTTATACTGAATTGTCTCTCGTAATTAAACAGTATTTTGATGGAGAGCATGGTTTGCACGCATCAAGTAAAACTGATACTGAATTATATTGGTATTTAAAAACGGGCGATACTTCTAAAATTCCTGAAATCGCAGAATGGGTAGGTAGTGTAAATACTTTGGTAGAGCGTGGAATGTGCATTAAATTTGGTTGTGGAATCTCGGATCGTTCCACTTTTTTGAATGAGTGTGAAAAAGTTCATAATATTCTTATTAAGACGTCTCAGAGAGAAAAACGAGCGTGACCCCCTTGACACGTCTGGTATACTTAAATGTATTCGGGTAAGAAGTATGGGTTTCGGGATAGTTTTTGAAATGTACTACTGTGTGGGAACGATAGTACGGTGCAGCTTGTCATAATAAAAAGTTAGTAGTAAGTATGTGTGGAACGATATAAGCATCGATGATGATGCTTTATTTTATTTTATAATTAATTAAGGATGGTGCCTATGGCAAAACATGTGGGCGTTAAGCTGCCGGATGATCTTTTTGAATTGTTACAAGAGGGCACAACTGTTGCGGTTTTAGCGACTTTTTCTGAAAAAGGTCTGCCGCATACAACGCCGATACAAACGATATATCCAAAGGGACCAGAAGGCATATTGCTTTCGATTCATAAGGATCATACTGGGTATCATAATATGGTTTGGCAAAAAAAAGTAATGTTGTGCTTTTTAGATAAAAACAATAATACGTATAGCATTTTAGGACGAGCGGGTGTTGTCCGTGCTCCTTCGCATGTCCATCCATTGATGAATGTGGTGCGCATTGATATTATTGAAGTAAAATCTGATCGTTCTGTTTTGGTCAATGTTGATTCTGGTGTTCGCTGGAGTTATACTTCCCCTGAGGCCGAAGAATTGGGTATCGGACTTATGAATGAATTAAAAGAACTTTCACAGACATTGTAGGAGTTTACGTATGAGTCGTCGCAGGATTATTCTTAATTTGCATACTGTTTTGATAGGTTTGGTAATAATATCAACATCACCACTTGTGGGGATGGAAGAAGAACACCATGAGGAGTATCACGAAGAGCACCATGATTTACCTGAAACGGCTCATACTGCCCCAACTTCAGCGCCCGCTACTGCACCTGCAAGCGGAAAACTTGCATGGGAAGACCAGCCAGGTGTTGAAAAAGCTTCTGGCGAAGGCATGACCAATATTAATGAAGCGCGTGGAAACTGGTTTTTTAAACAACAAATCGGAAAAGATGCGCGTAAGTTAGAAGAAAGAATTAATAAAAAGGCAATGGCTATTATTCCATTGCAAGAAAAATATATTAATGATCACGCCAAAGTTGATGAAGCATTTAACAAATTTAATATTGAGTACGGTTTTCAAGGTGGCGATATAGAAGCTCGCCTAGAAATTTTGCTTGAAGATATTGCAAAATTAGAACAAACAGAAAGTGCGCATGATCCAGAAGAAATTGTGTTGCTTGAGGAACTTAAGAAAAAGAAAGCTGAAGTTGATGCATTAAAAACTGATTTTGAATATCTTCAAAAATTAGATAATGCATTGAGTAAAGGTTTGTCAGATATGTCTTCTCAAATAACAAAAGCAATTTCGTACGAAGATCAGGCCACAACGCATTATGAAGCGATTTATGATGTTTTGAATGATCAAGTTGCTGAAGAATTATTTAAAAAAATGCAGGTTTTGTTTGATAATATAACAGCAATAGAAACCTATCTTACCGTTGATTTTAGTAATTTTTTTAAGAGTACTTCACAAAAAATTACTGAGCAAATTGAAGCGGTAAAGCAGCATATCGAAAATTTGAAAAAAGAAGGTATTGCATTAGGCCAAAAAATGCGTGATTTGCAAGCAAAAGAGGATGAAGAGTCTCGGCTTAAAGAAGCGCAGGAACATGAAAAACAGACTAAGATCAAGGAAAAAGCAAACCGAACGATTTTGTCCCCGATTTTTGATGCAATTAATTGGGTATTGGTTTCGATTCGTGATTCAATCGGATGGGTTTTCTCTAAGATTGGTAATGGTTTTAGTTGGATTTTTGGTTCTAAGGCAAAAATTCCTGCGGCTGAAAAACCAGAAGTGCCGCACGCACCGCCTGTACCAGAAATAGTTGAAGAGCCTGAAGAAGAACCTACTGTTTTGCCGACTGCGCAAGCTACTGCACCTGCGCCCGTTGTAGGACAACCGGTTGTGCCTTCTGTGCCATCTGCAACGCAATCTCCTATTCAGCAATTACCGCCCGTTCCTGTTATAAAAGAAGAGTTACCAGCTGCGCCAATTTCAACAACGCCAGTCGTTTCAGCACCAATAGTTGAACCAGTGCCGGGCGTTACGACGCCAGTTGCGCCAACGGTTGCTGCTCCTGCAGATGATCATCCGTATGTACCAAGAGCGGTGACAACTGAACCGTATGTTCCTGAGGTTCATCCCGAAGTTCATGCAGAAGAGCATCACGAAGAACAAGAGCATGCACCAGAATTATCGCATCCATAAAAATAGTTTTTTTAAATAAGTAAGAAAACGGGCCCGGAAGATTCCGGGCCTTAATCATTGGAGAGAATATTTTTTTAGTTATATTCTACTTTAACTGATTCTTTAAATTCTTCGATAAGATTTTGAATGGGAATTGTTTTCCGTTCTAATTTTTTTCCCTGAGCGTACGGAAGAGACTTGAGATAAAAATAACATGGTAAAGCTGAAAGTAAGACAGGTGGGGCTAAAAGTTTTAATAATGGGACTTTTGCAGAACGTGAATTTAAATATATAACATGTAGTAATGAGATCATTAATCCAATATTAACGCCACCTAAAGTTGCTATTAATAATAGGGTGCTTTGTAAGCCGTATCGCTGGTGTTTAAGAATATCAGATTTATGTAATAGTATTTGTACTGCGCTCTGTAATGCGATAATGAGTGAAATTTTATTTGGCAAAGATGTTGTATCGAAATGGTTTTTAAGACGAGGAAGAGTTATCTCTTTTATTCTCTGTTCTTTTTCAGATGTTAACCCTAGGAATTCCAATAGTTGTTCCCATAGTGTAGGGTTATCTCTTGTTAGAAAAGCAAGAGTGTTATTTGTTATAGTTTCATGGTAACGCGATTGTTGTTTGTAGAGACATGTTTTTATGTCATTTTCTATTCCATCAAAATGGTAACTATCGATATGATGTGACCATTCAGTAAGATTTTTTTCCGGCACAATTTCTTGAATAAGTTTTAAGGTGCGTTGCGGCTTTAGAGTATAAATACGCTTTATTCCATTGAATGAGCTTATGCTAATATCTGATGATTCTCGTATTTCTTTGGGTATTCTATGGGGGTTGTTAATAAGATATTGTATGAGAGGCTTGTAGCTTTGATGATTAGCAAAATGTGCGCATTCGATTAAACCCATTAATTTTTGTTGTTTATCAATATGATTTTGCAAAATATTTTGAATGCTTATCTCTGGTTTTAGTATGTTTATTTTTATAAGATCTTTTAAATGCTGTTCGAGTAATATGCCCTTATTAATGTCAATTTCCGCTATTTTTTTAATATCTTCAAGTTTAAAGGTGCAATGCTCGTCGATTTGATAATTATGGATTTCATAAAATTCATTGTCTTTACTCCATTTCCAATTCATGCCCATTGCAGGTAAAAAGCCTGCTAAAAGTAGTGAAAATGCGCAGTTTATGTATTTTTTATTCATGATTATATTCCTTTAGTTTTTGCCATGTCCGCCATAGCCTTTGGCGACGGCTGGATATTCTTCTTTAATTGAATCTTTAAATTCTTCAATACAACGATCAATATTTATTTGTTTTTGTACTGCTTCTTTCAATTCATATAGTAGGTTTTTTATGGATGGAGACATAATCACAATAATCCTCGCTGAAAGGCAGAATCCAGATGCGGTTTTCACAAATGGCGACATCATTACTATGAGAGTAGTGCCCGCGACTTTTAGGGAATAGTTAAGCGATAGGTTGTTGCTTCCATGGAATAAGGCGTCTAGTCCAACCCCGGTGAGGGAAGATAGTATAATTATTTTACGGAATTTTTTTACATCCATGTTTGGGAAGTAGACGGCTTTGATTACTTGAGCAAATGTGGTCTGGTTACTAGAAAACGTTGATCCTATGATCTCTGATAGCGCATTATAGAGACTCTTGCTGGTCCAGTATTGCATACCCATTAAAATTGAACACAGGCTCGTTACTGCAATTGCTTTTCTTATAGGTTCTAAAGATTTTTTAATAGTCTCAAGATGAAGAATAAGCGAAATTTTGTTGGAAAGTGACGTTGAATTGAACAATTGTTTAATGGTGTCCAGAGACGTTGTGCGATTATACAGTGTAGTAAGTTGTTGCGCGTCCTGTTCATATTTAATAGTCTTGATATCATTTTTTATTGCATCAAATGTGTGATCAAGAAGATATTCTTTGTTTGATTCAAAGTTTGGTAAAAGTTCTTTCACTAATTTTAATGTCTGTTCTGGTTTTGTATCAAAGACATTTTTGATCTGATAAAATGATTTTACCGTGTCATCAGATTCATCAAGAATTTCTTCGGGAATCAAATTGTTATCAAGGGCATAGTTGATGAGGTCTTTTTGAACGGGATTATTTATAAATCCTGCGCATTCAATCATTCCCATCATTTTTTGTTGTTTATCAATATTTTGATAATGAGAGCTAAAAGGTTTTTTAAGAATAAAGGCAATAGCGCCCTTTCTTTTTAAGGGGCTATATGATTCTATTTCTTTAAGGTCTAGAAAATGCTGTTCAAGTAATATGCCTTTATCGATGTCATTTTCGGCTATTTTTTTAATATCAAAGTTGTTAAAGAGCTTTTTTTGTTCATCGATAGAGATTCCCAACCATTTTGAAGCATTTTGATTATTCATACCCATTGCAGGTAAAAATCCTGCTAAAAGTAGTGAAAATGCGAAATTTGCGTAGTTTTTGTTCATTTTATATTCCTTTAGTTTTTGCCATGTCCGCCATAGCCTTTGGCGACGGCTGGATATTCTTCTTTAACTGATTCTTTAAATTCTTCGATAAGATTTTGAATATTCTTTTGTTCTTGTTTCATCGCATACAATTTTTTTCCAAATTTCTCATCTAAAAAGAAATCAAACAATTTAACACAGAACACACCATCGAGTAGAAGACATGTTGCGGGAAAATATAGGGGGCTAGCAAGTAAAAATGTTGCCATAGAACCTTTGATTGAATCTATGCAAAAACTAGAAAAGTTGGTTGGCAGAGAATTAAGAGAAGGATCTAAGACCTTTAAGTTATAGAATATGCTTAATGGAATGGATGTTAAGGCAGCAACTTGCATTGAATATTTTGTAGGAAGGGAAATATTTTTGATTGCTCCCTGTATTGTCGATGGATTTTTACTATCTAGTTCATGCATGAATCGTAAAATGAGAGGTGCATTGCATAATACAAAAAAAGCACCGAGGCTTGCCAAATTTCCAAGAGTATCAATAAATGTAGGTTTTGGGATCATAGCGATATTTTTTGATGAGAATTCATTAAGTGTTTTGAGTCGAAGAATAAGCGCTATTTTATTGGGCAGGGATGTTCGATTGAATATTTTTTGAATTATTTTTATTCTCTCATCTTGGAGTTGTAGCTTTTTAGAATTCATATTGACTTTTAATGGATTGTTTTGGATTTTGACAACATTAAAAGCTGATAAAGCATCGGTGATGCCAAGTACTTCTTCATCATATTTATATTTGGTGGTTTTAATATCATTCGTTATGGGATCAAAATCTTGATCAAGAGGATATTCGGTGATGTCTTCAATATTGGGTAAAACTTCTTTCACCAACTTTAAAGTTTGTTGCGGTTTTGCATTAATTACATTTTTGATTTGGTAAAAAGATTTTACGGTATTGTCTGATCCTTCGAGTAACTCATTTGGTATCAAATTTTTGACAAGACCGTATCGGATGAGACTATTTAATACAGGGGTATTATTGATAAAACTTGCACATTCGATGAGCCCCATCATTTTTTGTTGTTTGTCGAGATGATCATTGAGAATTGCCCCAATTGTTGGAAATGAGTTTTTTGAAGCTATTGTAGACGTTATTGTACCTACATCTTCCAAATGCTGTTCGAGCAATATACCCTTATCAATGTCGGTTTCGGCTATTTTTTTAATATCTTCAAGTTTAAAGGTGCAGTCTTCTTCGATTTGATAATTATGGATTTCATAAAATTCATTGTCTTTACTCCATTTCCAATTCATGCCCATTGCAGGTAAAAAGCCTGCCAAAAATAGTAAAAATGCGAATTTTCTGTGTTTTAATGTCATGACGATATATCCTTTAGTGCTTATATTCTTGTTTAACTGATTCTTTAAATTCTTCGATAAGATTTTGAATATTCTTTTGTTCTTTTTTCATTTCACGCAGTTCTTTTTGATGTTCCAATTGATCTAAAAAATAGAGAGCACATAAACCAATATGTGGTAAAAGACATACGAGTGGAAAATAGAAAGGGCTAGCAATGAGAAATATGATTGCAGAATTTGTTGCGGAAATTGTACAAGCATTGGAAAGATTAATTGGCATAGAATTAATAAGAGGATTAATGATGTTGTCGAATGTACCTATGAATGTACCGAATGTGACTGATACTAGGGCGGCAGTTTTGACTAAATCTTTTTTAGGAAGAGCAGCGTTTTTTAGTGCTACATAGTCTGTTATCGCTGGATTCTTCTCTATCTCATTTGCGAAATGCAAAAGGAAAGGGAAATTAAATAATCCAAAGAATGCACCGACTATTGCCCAGTCTCTAAAGGTAGTAAGCGTAAGTGTAGATTCTTTGATAGAATTAATATTTTTTGATACAAGTTTGTTAAGATCATAGAGTCGAAGAATAAGAGCGATTTTATTGGAGAGCGATGTTCCATTGAATATTTCTCGAATTATTTTTGTTCTCTCATCTTGGAGTTTTAATTTTCCAGAATTGACCGTGATTTGCGATGGACTGTTTGGGATGTCAACAACCTCGAAGGCTGATAAAGCATCAGTTACGCCAAGTATTTCTTCATCATATTTATATTTGATCGTTTTGATATCGTTTGTTATGGGATCAAAATTTTGATCAAGAGGGTATTCTTTGATATTTTCAATAGTTGGTAAAATTTCTTTAACTAATTTTAATGTTTGTTGAGGTTTTGCATCAATCACATTCTTGATTTGGTAAAAAGTTTTTATCGTAGTGTCTGATCCTTCAAGCATTTTTTTAGGTATCATATCCTTAACAAGCGCATATTGAATAAGTTTGGGTAGTATTGGACTGCTGATAAAATGTGCGCATTCGATGAGACCCATCATTTTTTGTTGTTTGTCGATAGTATCATTGAGGATCGTCTCGATTGTTGGAAATGAGTTTTTTGAAGCTATTGTAGACGTTATTGTACCTATATCTTTCAAATGTTGTTCAAGCAAGATGCCTTTATCGATGTCGGTCTCGGCTATTTTTTGAATATCAAAATCGTTAAAGAGCTTTTTTTGTTCATCAATAGAGATTCCTAGCCATTTTGAAGCATTTTGGTTATTCATGCCCATTGCAGGTAAAATGCCCATTAAAAGCAGTAAAAATGCGAAGTTTGCGTGTTTTGTATGGTGAGTAAATCTTCCAGCAAAACCGGAAAACTTCTCGCAGAACCGCACGTGACACTCTCGCGTCATACGGCTCCCACTGAACAATCGCTTAAACATAAATTTCCTTCCCTTGTTTTAATTTCCAATGATAAAACAAATTGCTGCAGTTTTCCTGTACTTTTCGTATAAGATCCGCAGCTTTTCTTGTACTTGTTCTAATATTTTTGTATTTACTTTTCGCCCATAGCATTAATGTCTTATTAAAATACTTCCATAGCTTAACCATCATTGATGGATAAAACTTTCCGAAATAGTTATACCAGCCGCGTATTTTGGGATTATACCATTCTGCGATTTCTTCTATGCTCAAGTCTGACCGTGCCCGCAAGTTGTCTTTTCTAATTTCTTTGCGAATTTCTTTTAACCTCTCCTTACTTATTGCAGGTAAGAAGCTTGTAAAGACTTCTTTGGTCTTCTCCGAAAAAGCTCTTCGCGGACGAAATGTATACCCTAAAAAAGTAAAGGCTCTATTCGCTTCTGTTTCTTTTGTTCCACAATATACAATTTTCGTTTTCTCTGGATGTATTTCTAAATTGCACTCTTTAAGTCTTTCTGCGAGATCAACAACAAGTCTTTCTGCTTCTTCTTTCGTTTTACAATGCAATACCCCATCATCTGCATATCGTGCCCATGGCACGTTTGGATGATTTCTCGTTATCCATGCGTCTATCGTATAATGTAAAAACAAGTTACTTAAAAGCGGACTGATTACCCCGCCTTGCGGTGTACCCTTTTCTCTTTCTTTCAGTATCCCGCCTTTGTATTGCGCAGGCGTTTTTAGCCATCTTTCGATGTACAGTAAAATCCATGCTTCTTTAACATGTAGTTTTACTGCAGACATTAATTTCTCATGATCAATATTATCGAACAATCCTTTGATATCGTATTCTATGAGCCACTCATACCTCCAACATCTTTCCCTCACAACAGCAACTCCATCGAGTGCATTTTTGTTCGGACGATATCCGTATGA
>Ga0207066_1202_pt1 | contig 12939 bp, 12 predicted proteins | sample Alteio_BWMinCont_24_FD_153490 | JGI IMG/M metagenome (GOLD analysis project Ga0207066, IMG submission 153490) | Enriched cells from forest soil in Barre Woods Harvard Forest LTER site, Petersham, Massachusetts, United States -... | ecosystem: Environmental > Terrestrial > Soil > Temperate forest >...
AGAGTTCGAGAGCTCGATGCCTGGGCAGGGCTGGAATTCCTGGAGTCTTTTGGCTGCTGGAGTGTTCATTTTTCTGGTGTTCACGTGGGCCTTTTTTGTAGTTATCCGGCGCTTTTAGCAAAGCCGGAACCGGGAACGCATACATGAGCTTTTCTATCGGGGACACCGTCGACGCCTACCGAATCCTGGAAGAGCTGGGTCGCGGGGGCATGGGCCAAGTCTTCAAGGTCGAGCATACGCTCACCCGCCGCCTGGAGGCCATGAAGGTGCTCGAAGGCGGCCGTCCCGAGTCGCCGGGCCAGGCCACGCGCTCGTTGCGCGAGATTCAGGTCCAAGCCGGCCTCGATCACCCCAATATCGCCGCGGTGCACAATGCATTCTGGCTAGCCGACGACCTGGTCCTGGTGATGGAGCTAATCGAGGGTTGCTCCTTGCGCAGCGTTGTAGAGACCGGGCGCGTGTCGCTGGCGACTGCGATCGACTACGCCTGCCAGGCGCTCGCCGCCCTCAGTTATGCGCACGCGCATGGCGTCATTCACCGCGATGTCTCGCCCTCCAACATGATGGTCAGCTCCAAGGGCGTGCTGAAACTGACCGACTTCGGCTTGTCCAAGGGTCCGGCGGATGTACAACTCTCGCAGCCCGGCGTACCGATTGGCTCGCTCTACTACATGTCGCCCGAGCAGGTGAGGGGCGCCTCGGTCGCCGCGCAATGCGATATTTACTCTCTTGGCGCCGTGCTCTATGAACTCGTAACGGGCAAAAGACCGTTTGACGGCGAAAGCGCCTTCTCATTAATGATGGCTCACGTTGAGGAGGCACCCGTTCCCCCGATCGAAATCGAGCCGAACCTGCCGCCTTTGCTCAACCAAGCGATCTTGCGGTCGTTGGCGAAGGACCCCGCGGAGCGCTTTCTGTCAGCGGACGAATTTCGGGAGACTCTGCTTCGGGTCAAGCCGGCGCGAATGCGGGCCAAGCCGAACCGCGTGGCGCTTCGCACGCCCCCCGGCTTCCGACACCCTCGGCTGGTCGGTGCGGCGGCCGCGTTCGCCGTCCTAACCGTAGGAGTGGCCGGATTTGTGCGCAGACACCGAGAGCACAGGACGGAGCAACCACCTGCTGCGGTGGTGGTTAATCGGGCCGAAGTTCCGCCCCAGAAGACTCCCATTCCCGTGAGCCCGGCGCCCGAGCCGATCCCCACGCAGCCTCAAGTCGACACTTCTCCGCATCGGACCGTGGCCAAGAGAGTTCCAGCCAACAAAGTTATGGCCAAAAGAGTTGCAGTCCAGCCGGCAACGACATCCGCGCTAGCTCGCGAATCTGCATTGGCGCCGGCCCCGGCGATTTCCAATACCATGATCCAGCCGCCCGAGGAGCGTCCCCTAACTCAAATCGTCGAGTCGCCACCGCCACTCCCGCAGGAGCAACAGACCGCGGTGGTCCAACCCCCCGTTGGGTCACTGCAAGCGCCAGCCGCTGCGTATACTGAAGCGACCCCTAAGCCTAGCCAGAATGGCGTGAAGAAGGGCCTTGGTAAAATCTGGAACATCATGCGGCACAAGAAGTCGTCTCCGGAAGACAGCGCTTCTTCTACCGAAACAGGACGACAGTAAACCGGAGCCAGCCCACCGGAAAAATTTGAACGTCGTTCAGCGAACAAGAAACCCTTTGATAGGTTTCCTGGCGCAAGTCCGCTGACGCCAAATCACGGCAGCAACCGAGAGCAGCAAGAAGGGGCCGAGCGATGGTTCAGGTATTTCCCTGAAGTCCGCTGTCAGCGACAAATCGGAACTGCCACTCATAGATCCGACACCCTGCCCCTGATAATTGATGAGACCATCAGTGTTCACGTCCAAGGCGTACTGGCCGGCCGCCAGCGTGAACGTCGAATCGATCGGAACCATTTGCGTAAACTGACAGATCCCCGATGGAGGAGGGAAGCAGGATTTACTGAAAATACCATTCAGCGCCGGTATCGAAGGGTCGAAGTTCACTCCCGGGCCGGTCAGTGCGACAGACTGGGTCCCGTCGAAGTGGGGAGGAAAAGCTGATGCATTTGCCAACTGGCTGGAAGAATCAAGACTTGCTGCGCCAAAGATATGCACCTGAGACAGGGCGTCCACAGTGAACTGGAAAGAGAAGCCACTGGACGCATCACTGACGACAATCGCCGGCACACCAACTCCCTTGAGGTTTGACGAAGCGTCCATGTCGATCGCGTTTTGATCGGAAGTTACATTTGAAATCTGCTCTGCGCTTCCCGATATGTCCGCGGCGCTGCCGGCCTTGGTGACATTATACGGGCCCAAAGCGTGGGATGTGTCGCTCGCTGAAAAACTTTCAGACGTTACAAAACTGGGCGCAAGCACCACGGAACCGTTCGCAGCGACTTGCCGAGTGATCGAAATCGGTATGACATCCGCGAGCACGGTGGAAGTGCCCATAACAAGGAGAGAGAGAACCGAAACAGCGCTGGAACCCATACTAGCCTCCTGTCAACCGGCTGCCGGGGTATCAATCAATGTACGCCAAAAATGCCTCCAGTGTGACCGACTAGGCGTAATTTGCGTACTAGCCCAGCTAGTACGTGCCCGGCAACCTGCTCCTCGTCGCCAAGGGCATGAAGGAGCTGGGCTGCGATCGCGTCCTGCCCTCATGAATATCTGAGAACAGATATACTGTCAGCTATCCAAAGGAAACACGATATGAGAAGACCGAACACCTTCCCAGCGGTGACCGCCATCCTAGCGAGTTGCGTCATTTTGCAGGCGCAAACCTCGAAGCCCACCTCAGGCCCGTTCGATGCCTCGCGCATTGAAATGCACGCGCCTCCCCCCCAAGGCGTCGCCGTTCGCGCTGGCCGCTTGTTCGACCCCAAGTCCGGTACCAACTTGATGAACCAGGTGATCCTGATCAAGGGCGATCGCATTACCGACGTGGGACCCGCAGACCACATTCAAATTCCGCAAGGCGCTCAAGTGATCGACCTCAGCCGCGCGACTGTGCTCCCAGGTTTGATCGACCGCCACGTGCATCTTATGCAGGACCCGTTTCCCAACGACGGCCGCGCGGCGTATTCCGGACTGAACAACGCGCTGCAGAACTTGTACGCGGGCTTCACAACTTTGCAGGACATGGGGTCGCAGTACACTTACGCGACCGTCGAACTGCGTGACGCCATTAATAAAGGATGGGTGCCCGGGCCGCGGCTGCAGGTATCCGGCCCACAAATCGCGCCCCGGGGAGCCTCTTACTACGCCGCTCCTTCCATGGTCGCGCCGTTCGGCAGAAATCCCGGCGCCAACTCATGGCAGCTCGCCGACGGGATCAACTCGCCCTGGCTTGCGCGCGAGGCCGTGCGCGAACGTTCGCACTACGGCGTGGACTGGATCAAGGTCTACGACACCGAAGACTACAGGGGTAGCGGATATCCGGACCCCTCAGGCTCGGGCGCCTTCACGCCGGACGGCAAGATGATCAATGTTCCGTCTATGACGCTGGAAGAAGACCAGGCACTCGTCGACGAGGCGCACCGCAGAGGTTTGAAAGTCGCCTGTCACGCTTATGGCGGAGAGGGGCTGCGGAACTGTCTTGCCGCTGGAGTGGACATGCCCATGCATGTGATTGTCGGCGTAACCGGGGCGCCTGGCCTCGACGACGAGACTATGGCCTATTTCAAGAAGCCACTCGCGGACGGAACCATACGTCCGGTAATGCAGACTCTCTGGGACCTGATGGGCGACTTGGAGGAGAAGGATCTGAAGGCTAGCCGGGGCAAGCACACTCGTTTCGCCCTGTCCGAGTTGAGCTTCAAGAGATTGGTTGCAGCCGGCGTGAAAGAGGTCTTCGGAAGCGGAGCCTACATAGGAGGCCACGGAGCGCAAGCGTTTCAGTTTTCGTATTACGTGAAGTGGGGAATGAAGCCGGCTGATGCGTTGCGGATGGCCACCACCAATGCCGCCGAGAGCCTAAATTACGAACTGGCGCACGAGGTTGGAATCGTGGAAAAGGGCAGATTCGCGGACCTGGCCGCGGTAGCGGGAGACCCGCTGGCCGATATCACCGAGACGCAGCGCGTGAAGTTCGTGATGAAAGGCGGAGTGGTTTTCCGGAACGAGTTGAAGTAAGTTCTTCTCGGCCTATCGTTACCGGCCGCTACTGCTTAAAAAGACCGGGGCTCCCAGCAGCCACCGCTCGGAGCCCCATCCGCAGGTAGAGAGATCGTCCTACTAGAGTTTACCTGCGATGTCCGCCATGCTCGCTGCCACGGAATCCCCCGCCCCGAAACCCGTGTTCGCCGCCACGGAATCCGTGTTCGCGAAATTCATGTTCAAAATGTTCCCGATGACCGCCACCCCAATAGAAGCCTCCGTAGTAGGGGCTGGCATAACCGTAGGGATAAGCGTACCCGTAGCTATACGGATACGGATAGGCGTATGGTCCGTAGTAGGGATCGTAATAGCTATACGGATAAGCATACGGGCCGGGATAAACTGGCGGGCCGACCTGTACACCAAATCTCACGGCCGCGTCCGCCGGACGGGCGCTCACGATAGTCAGCATTGCTGCCAACGCGAGCACCGGAATGCCTATCGTTTTTAGGTATTGCTTCATAGATTTACCCTCGAGAAGCTCCCTCGCCTCTCTCTACTAGATTCGATGATGTCGATCCCCCGTTGGTTGCGTTACGCCGATGTAACGGAGTTGTTAAGGGCAAATCTTATAACGCTGGCAAAATCTACAGCACGTCCGCGAAACCCCGCTTCAAGTGACGGAAAAACAGCCCCCCCACGACAAAGGCGGTCAAGGCATAGGCGCCGACAATTAGAAAGTCGCGCCAGCTTGGGATCCGGTACGACAGCAGCCGATCCCGGTAGGCGCGCACCAGGAAAGCCAGGGGATTCAACCTGAGAATAAAGCGCAGCCGTCCCGGATACCGCTCCTCATCGATCATGATCGGCGTTATCCAAAACCAAAGCGTCAGCACGACCGAGAGCACTTGGGCCGTGTCCCTGAGATATACCTGCAAGCTCGATACGATCCATCCCACCCCGACCGCAAACAGGCCGATCAGAAGCATGTAGAGCGGCAGCGAGAGCATCCAGAGGCTGAAGTGCTTCACGGTAAAGCCGACGACGGCGATCACTAGCCCCAGCGCCAGCAGATGACTGAGCAGCGATGAAAGAAAAATGGATACCGGCACGATCTCGGCAGGGAAAACCGTCTTGGTGATCAGATTCGAGTTCTCCACCAGCGACGACGCGGAGCGTATGACGGTCTCTTGAAATAACAGCCAGGGAAGAAAACCGCAGAACAGGAATAGGGAATAGTTCTGGGTTACTTCATTGGCGGGAAGGGTGGTACGCAAACACACTTGAAAGACGAAAGTCCAGCTCGCGAGCAACACCAAGGGGTGGATGAGTCCCCATAGCCAGCCGGCGGCCGAACCGACGAAGCGCTGCTCGAAGTCGCGGCGGACAAGTTGAAACAGCAGCGTCCGGCGGTAAATCAAATTCTTAACGAAATGGCGGCCGGGTATCGACATGCCCCCTCAGGTTACTATAGGCCTGAGTTTCGGGCCAGAATGAAGCTTACGCGCCTTAGGATCGCGCGATCATGAAAGCCTGCATCCTTCCGGCTCCCGCGCCCATCGAAACGAATCCTCTCCGATGCGTTGACGTGCCTAAGCCCCAGCCCACGGGCGCGCAGGTGCTGGTTCGGGTCAGCGCATGCGCCGTCTGCCGGACCGATCTGCACGTCATTGAAGGAGAATTGCCGCCACGCAAATCGCCGATTACGCCCGGCCATCAAGTGGTGGGGGTGATCGAGGCCTTGGGCGACCGTGCAAAGCAGCATCGCATCGGAACCCGCGTCGGCATCGCTTGGCTGCACGCCACAGATGGAACTTGCGAGTACTGCCGGGCTGGTAAGGAAAATCTGTGCAACGCGCCCAGCTTCACCGGCTACACGGTGGACGGTGGATATGCGGAGTACGCCCTGGGCGAAGAGAGCTTTGTGTATCCGATTCCTGAGGGGTTCGGCGACCTGAAGGCCGCGCCGTTGTTATGCGCGGGCATTATCGGGTTCCGCTCACTGCGGCTCTCGGGAATCGAGCGCGGCGGACGGCTGGGATTGTACGGCTTCGGAGCAGCCGCTCATGTCGCCATCCAGGTAGCGCGATACTGGGGCGCGGAAGTGTATGCGTGCACGAGGGATGAACGGCACCAAAGGCTCGCGCTGGAACTGGGGGCGGTATGGGCCGGCGGCACAACAGCCGACCCGCCGAAAAAGCTCGACAGCGCCATCATTTTCGCTCCGGCGGGTGAGATCGTTCCTGCGGTCCTGAAGGCCCTAAAAAAAGGCGGAACCCTCGCGCTCGGAGGAATCCACATGAGTACCATACCGCCCCTCGACTACAACCTCCTCTACCATGAGCGAGTGGTCCGTAGCGTCGCGAATAATACCAGGCAAGATGGACACGACTTTCTCAAGATCGCGGCCGAGATTCCCATCCATACGGAAATCGAAGTTTTCCCGCTACCTGATGCCAATCGCGCCCTGAATGCCCTGAAGAACGATGCGATCCGTGGGGCAGCCGTGCTCAAGATCGAGTAAATCCACAAAGTTGGGTCAAATAACCCAGGCTCGTCGAGCAGTGTAACCGAGAGTTACTCTACGGGCTGTATTACCTGCATTCCGGCTGGCAAAATGCTTGCTGCCTTAATAAACAGAAAGGCGGTATGGCAATGCGAACCTTTCAGAAGATCCTCTTCCCCATAGACCTCTCGGATACCTGTACGGCGGCAGCTCCCTGGGTCGAGAAGATGGCCCAGAAATTCCAGGCAGAGGTCGAGTTATTGCACGTCCTCGAGATGCCGCCGGCGTATTTCAGCGACTGGTATGGTTACACAGCGGTGATTGATGCTGACGCCATCCGCGATGCGCGGATCAATGAAGTCAACTCCTATTTGGCTGACAAATTCCAAGGACTTCAAGTTCGGCGCGATGTCGTCGAAGGCGACGCGGCACAAGTTATCTGCCAATATGCGAAAGAGCGCGGCGTCGACCTGATCATGATGCCGACGCATGGCTATGGGATCTTTCGAAGCCTGCTGCTTGGCTCGGTAACGGCTAAGGTGCTGCATGACGCGGAATGCCCGGTCTGGACCGACGTGCATGTGGAACAGGCCCCTCCGCCATCCGCGGATGTTTCCAATCTTATGTGCGCCGTGGACTTGTCCCAGGGCAGCGTGCGTACCATGCGGTTTGCCGGCAAACTTGCGCAGGACTTTAACGCCAAGCTCTGGCTGATTCACGCCATCCCGGGGGCCGAAGCCAGACCCGAGAAGTATTTCGACGCAGACCTGCAGGCCTTCCTGGAAGACGAAGCCAGAAAAACGATCCAGAAGATGCAGGAAACCGCCGGGATTGCGGCGCAACTGTGTTTCGGCGCCGGCGAAGTCGCGGGCGTCGTGCGAGAGGCTGCATTGCATCACGCGGCCGGCCTGGTTGTTATCGGACGCGGACATGCAAGCGCCACGCTAGGTCGCTTGCGCACCAATACCTATTCGATCATCCGGCAAGCGCCATGCCCGGTGATTAGCGTTTAGCTAGCGCCAAGGGTGCGGCGCGAGCTCCAGACAGGAACTGTCGCGCCGCACCCTTTTCGCGAGTTCCTTAGGAGACTGCAATGCTGCCCTTCCGCAAAATTCTGTTCCCCGTAGACTACTCCGAGCCCTGTCAGGCCGTGGTCCCTTACGTCAAGGACATGCGGCGGCATTTCTCCGCGGAGTTAACCCTCGTGCATGCGTACGGGCCCGCAGCCGTCTTCGCGGACCAGGAAATCGCCCTGACGGACCCGAGCCTGTCTTCAAAAGTGCAGATTAACCAGGACCGCCGGCTATGTGAGTTCGCTCAGGAGCTGTTTTCCGGAGAGCACGTCGAATTGATCGCGGAATTAGGCGAAGCGGGCAGCGTCATCGATGACGTCGCTCACCGCGAGGGCGCCGATCTGATCATGCTGGCAACCAGGGGACATGGCCCTCTCCGGCGTTTCCTGCTAGGGTCGGTTACGGCCAAAGTTCTGCACGATTTAAGCGCGGCTGTTTGGACCGGCATCGGTTCTGCCTTGACCGGCCACACACCCAGCATTCCTTACATGTCCATCGTCTGTGCCCTCGATTTCAGCAACGAAGCAGAAGCAGTTCTGAGGGCTGCCACAGCGCTCGCCTGCACTTATCGCGCGCAACTATCGATCCTCCACGTCGTCGAGACGCCAGTGCCATCTCCGGAGGTCGATGTAGGTCCTATCAAGAAAGAGCTAATCGATGCAGCTCATTTCAACCTTCGAGAGCTCAAAGGAAAACTCGACGTCGAAGCGCCTTATACGGTTCTCGATACGAACGTCGCCGAAGGCGTCCGCCAAGAAGTGCTCCGAAGAAATGCGGATCTAGTAATCACCGGCCGTGGCCACTCTCAAGCTACGTTCGCCAGACTGTGGTCTCATCTTTTTCCCATAGTCCGCGAGGCGCCCTGCCCCGTGTTGAGCATTTGACACCCGCTCCGTGTGTTACCGAGCCGCGACCAGAGGGAGCGGTTGCCGCTTCTCTCAATCCTCGGTCAACTCCTTCAACAGAGTCTCGATCATATTGCGCCAGTAAGGCTCGGTTAACATCTCGTCGTCGCCCCCTTTGATGGGTGTCGCGGCTCGAATGTAACCGCTGCTATCGATCCAGACAATTTGCGGGATCGTGAAACGCTCACCCGCCGGGAAGTTCAGATACTCTGCAACCTCCTCGGTTGAGGCGAAACCGACCGGATAACCGACATCAAACTTCTTTACGAATTCGGGTACATACAGATTCGCGTTCGAATTGAAAGCTACATCTACCGGTTGGAAACCGCGCGCTCCATATTCGGCGTACAGCTTCGTGAATACCTGCGAAGCGTGCTGGCAGATCGGACAAGTGGTATGCACGAACATCAGCGCGACTACTTGCCCCCGAAGGCTGCTCAGCAACATTTCGTTTCCATTCGCAAGGCGAATCACAAACTCGGAGGAACGTCGAGGCGTGGAGCGGGAGTCGATGCTCGCGGAATTCAGTGCGGAATCGTCATCGGCCGGCTGCGCCAACGTTGCCCACGGCAACCACAGACCGAGGACAGCTAAAATGAGAGCTGATTTTTTCATCGGACCCTCCTTTCGAACAGCCTTCCTTCCACAAAAACCCGCAACTGATTCGCCGTTCTGAAATAGATGACAACTGCCAACAAACGAACGCTATTAGCAACCCGTGCGCACTTTGCCGCACTCATCGGATGAGTTTTTCGACGCCACCGTCTCGATTCGGCCTGGATCCGACATAATCCACAAGGTTCATCTTCGGAACGACCCGTGCGAGTACTAATGCGAACGGACTATCCGGCGAGGGTTCGTGTAGTGTAAACGCCGGAGGTCGTTCGAAGGAGGTACCAAGATGAGCGACCGAGATTTGCGGGAAGCGGTTGAGGAGGCGCTCGATTGGGAGCCGATCGTCAACGCAAAAAGGATTGGCGTCTCGGCAAAAGACGGGGTCATAACTCTGACCGGCCATGTCGACAGTTTCCCCCAAAAGCGGGAAGCGGAGAAAGTAGCCGGGCTGGTCTCCGGGGTTAAAGCCGTCGCATGCGAACTTGAGGTAGCGCTGCCAACGCCGGACGAGCCAACCGATGAAGAGCTTGCTCGTGCCGCGAGCAACGCAATTGGCCTGAACACACTCTTGCCGAAAGGGACCATCCAGGTTTGGGTCGATAATGGCCGCGTTACACTCGAGGGCACCCTGGATTCGCAACAGCAACGGAAATCCGCCGATCAGTGCGTCCGGTTTTTAGCCGGCGTGAAGGACGTGAATAATCATATTGTTATCAAGCAGGGCGTGAACCGTATCGCTGTAAAGACGCAGATTGAAGCCGGGCTGTTGCGCAATGCCCAGCTGGACGCGAATAATATCAACGTCGAGGTGCGGTCCGGCCGCGTGATCCTGAGAGGAACCGTTCAATCCTGGATCGAAAGAGAAGAAGCGGAACGCGCGGCTTGGGGTGCGCCCGGAGTATCCGACGTGGACAACCTATTGGATGTGAATCCGCTGTCCAACCTGGTGGCGCACTACTAAGAGTCACTCAGTGCGGGGAAGGAGCGCAGCCATGATCACGTTCCAGCGCATTCTGTTTCCCACCGATTTTTCGGGACAGAGCGCCGCCATTATCCCCGCCGTAAAGGCAATGGCCAAGAGGTTCGGTTCGGAAGTTGTCGTTCTTCATGTGATCGATCTGCCGCTGGCATGGTACGGCGCGGGCGAAGCTGCGGCATGGTCAGCGCTAATCAACACCGATCTTCTCCGGCTGGAAGGCGCCACGGCCCTCGACCGATTCGCGGCCCAGCACTTTTCCGATATACCTGTGCTTCGCCGATTGGAACAAGGCGATGCAGCGCGGCAAATCGCGGACATCGCCGAGGAGCAGCATGCCGGCCTGATTATGATGCCCACCCGAGGCTATGGCCCGTTCCGCGCGGTGCTGCTCGGGTCGGTTACCGCTAAAGTGCTGCACGATGCTCATTGTCCGGTATGGACCGGCGTTCACGCCGATCAGCTGACAGCACACCCTGCCGACCGCTGGAAGCGCGTGCTGTGCGCGTTGGACTCCGATCCCCAAGACTTGGGCGTGCTCCGCTGGGCTGCGGAGTTTGCCGCTGAACAAGCGCTCGAGCTTAGGTTGGTTCACGCCGTGCAGGGCGCCGATCGAACCATCACCCAAGAAAGCGATCCTGGCATGTACGATTTTCTGTTCGATATCGCCCGCCAACAGATCGCCAAGATGCAAGCCGAAGCCGGAACTAATCTGGATGTTTCTCTGAGAGGAGGGAGCGTCGGCCACGTGGTGCGCGAGGCCGCGTTGGGATCTCAGTCGGATCTGATCGTCATCGGACGCGGTGTGTTGCAGAAGAGGCTAGGCCGGTTGCGCAGCAGCGCATATTCCATCGTCCGGGAAGCGCCCTGCCCGGTGATGAGCATCTAATAACTTATTGACGCGATAACAACGTACCGAGGCCGCGACCACAGGGAGCGGAACTAAGCCACGGCGCACTCCGGGGCGGTTACCACGCGACCCTGCGTGAGCGTCGCTACTGAGACGGATACATCGAAGTGGTCTTCATAAAGGCGCCGGCTGGCAGCTCCCAGCTTGTAAGCAGCCGCTTTATCGGCCAGTAACCTTTCGATCTCCCGCCGGATTTGGTCGGGCTTCTGTCCGGCCAACACAACGGCGCCGCGAAGTAAAGGCTCCGTGAGCGGCCCGACCGTTGTGACCACGGGAACTCCCGACGCCAATGCGGCTGTGAACGTGCCTCGCGCTCCACAAGCCCCATCCGGATAGAGCTGGAGAAGTACATCGCAGCTTTGAATGTACGGACCCGCTTCCAAAGCGTTTACTCTGCCGGTGGTGCGAAGCCGATGCTTGAACATCGGATACTTCCGCGAGAAATACCGGATGAAGTTCGCCCCCGGACCTACCAGAAGCAAATCGAACGTCGAATCTTTCAGCAAGACTGGAAGAGTATGCTTCAGTTGTTCCCAAGTCTCTTTTCCAAAGCTGGAGAATGTCCCCACCAGCGGCCGGGCGTTTCCCGGCTGCGATCTTCTGCGATCGAGTTCACCTGTCGCATCGCCAAATGGGACGTTGCTAAACAGCCGCATTATCTCAATTTGCGCCTTTGGCGCCAGCCTGGTAAGCAGTTCTTTGTACGGCTCGATCGAAGTGAATGACTTCTCGGCGCCACGCAGAACGACCCAGGCCATCAAGCGATGAGCCACGGCCAACAGGTCATGCTTCAAAGGTTGGTGCCTCCTGAACGGAAACGCAACCTCATGGAACATCACCCAGATCTTCTTCTTTTTTCGCTGCAACGCTAGCCATAAGCAGAAGGCTAAATTCATTGCCTTCCATCCATACATGTGCGGAACGTATTGAACGAGTACGGTCCCTTGGTTGCCCACCGCTTCCAATCCCCGGTGGAGCGCTAGCAGCCACCGCAAGCCGAAGCGGGGTGGGAGGACATGAACTTCAATAGGAGCCAGCCCATCCACGTCGGGCGAGACCGCGGGGGTCCAAATGTGCACGTCTTCCCCAGCTTCGGCCAACGCCCGAGAGAGCAAGTACGTGTAGTCGCTGACACCGCCTCGTTTCGGCGGATATTCACCCGTTATGATATGCCACTGCACTCCCCGTTTACTCCTTTTAGTTCTTTGAAGACGTGCCGAATTTTGGCACACCCCATTTAACCCAAGTAGATGAATTTACAACTAGTTGGGCCGCGGCTCGTTTGGCGCGTTTCAATATTCCCATCGATTGTATAGCAAATACAGGATTCTCACACCCTCCGGGAGTAGCCGCATGTACTAGGAGTACTGGAACTTCAAGTAGCGTGATTAGCCAGTGAACAACATGCGCCAAGTAGTCGCCACCAGAGCGTGAGTCACCATGCTCGCCCGAACGCTATGGTTCTTTAGAAATGCAATTCCGTAGAAGAGCCCCGCTACTGCGCCCACCACGGCGAATCGCCAGTTGGGAAACTGCCCGAACCAGAGATGAGCCGCACCGAACAACGCTGAAGCTGATATCAGCCCAACGACGTCGCTGTGCGTCTCGCGAGCGAGCAACTGCTGCAAGAATGCGCGAAAAAAGAACTCCTCCGCCAGCGCGACTACCCATAAGAAGCCCAAAAAAGTTCCAGCCGTCAGCAGGGCGAACTTCCACCATACGAGCGCCAACGGATGAAATCGGGCGAAGTGCACAAGCAAGACGAGCGCTAAGCCCACGGGTAGGAAACATACATAAGTGAGAACGCCGGTGCGCCATTCTCTCGGCGACGGAACGAAACCGAAGCGGGCTTCTTCGATGGAG
>Ga0207066_1189_pt2 | contig 12775 bp, 6 predicted proteins | sample Alteio_BWMinCont_24_FD_153490 | JGI IMG/M metagenome (GOLD analysis project Ga0207066, IMG submission 153490) | Enriched cells from forest soil in Barre Woods Harvard Forest LTER site, Petersham, Massachusetts, United States -... | ecosystem: Environmental > Terrestrial > Soil > Temperate forest >...
TGATCATAAAAAAATTGAGCAACTTCTTGCAGCGCTTATTGCAGAAGGTGCTCAGATTATTATAACTTGCCCGATGGAGCAGAGTGCTCTTGCGCATGTTTTGAAAAAATATCATGCGCAAGTTATTAGTTTGCAACCATTGGGTTCTTTAATTGGGCAACCGTATTATGAGCAAGAAGCGAGTTTATTCTGAGCCGTATACAAAGCAAACAGTTCTTGAATTCTGGATTCTAATCCAACAGAAAATAAACGATTCTCTTCAGAAAGCTTTCTATTTTCCTGAATCATTTTAATAAGCAATGCATACAAGAGATGATACTTGATTGTTTCAGGTTCACCATCTTCATTATCGACAACCAATTCTGGGTAAAGCTTCTGCACCTCTTCAGCGATAAGACCATATTGAACATCGCTTGCAGTATGTTTTTTATAGTTAAACTGTACAGGGCGCAGTTGCATAAATTGTTGCTCAGAATTTTCAAGATCAGTAATATTTTCCTTATAACGACGTGATGAGCTAACCGTTCCCAATTGACCGGCGCTATCAACCAGAACCGCAATGGCATTATTGTTAGCCGTAGTGACACCGCGAATGCCACCAATAAAGCATGCTGTTGTTGCAGTGCCCGTAACATTACCAATTCTCGTAACAAAACTTTCACCGGCTACACCCGATTGGCCTGCCCCAATATTAATATTGCCACTGTCCGCATTTCCGGTTCCACCCGCATGACCATTGCCAGCATTAAGTCCTATAAATACGTTATTTGAACCAGTTGTTATGCCCGTCCCAGAAAGATAGCCAATACTCACATTGCTTGCGCCGCTAGTCACACCTTCAAGCGCTCCATTACCAATTGCCAGATTTTGGGTTGCTGACGTTGCTGTTGTTAAAGCAGATGCGCCAATCGCAACATTCGCTGATCCTGTCACAACACCGCCCATGGCTAGTTGACCAAATGCCAAATTATAATTACCCGTTGTTGCATTAATTAATGCTTGATATCCCAAGGCAACATTGTAAGAGCCTGAACTATTACTATTTAATGCTTGAAGTCCTGCAGCTATATTGCCAATGCCTGTTGTTGTTGAAAAAAGAGCATTGTTTCCTATTGCGACATTGCTGGATCCACCATCTATTGCACTAAGAGCATTGTAGCCAAGACCGGTATTAGAACCGCTGGCATTGGTGAGGTTACCTGCATTAATACCAAGATATGTGCTAAAACTACCAAAATTATGCATAAAAACAGTTCCGGCTTTTGTTATGTTTCCTGTGGTTGCCGTGGAGTTTGGTAATGTTAAGTTCCCTGCCGTTATTGCAACATTACCGCTTGTCGCTGTGATGTTTCCTGTTGTTGCAGTAATGCCGGTTCCTGCAGTGATTGTTGCTCCCGCATTTACTTGTCCCGCTGTTGCAACTATATTACCGATTGTTGACGTTACTCCCGTTCCAGCTGTTAATGAACCTGACACTGACGGACTGTTAACCAAATTAATCGTCAATGTTGAGCCAGCACCTGTTGTGTTAATATTGCTTCCATTTGGCACGCTTAACGCGCCACCTGATGGCGTTGCGGTGCCCGAACCTGCTACAAATGACGTCGCAACTGACCCTGCAGTTGCAAGCGTTATGCTGTTTGATCCGGGCGTTACGGTTATACCCGTACCAGCCGTAATGGTTGCGGTACCCAACTGATCACCGGAGTTAGTAAGTACCGATGCAACTGACCCAACATTAACGCCATTAATCCCTTGAATATAACAGGAAGTCGTTACTTCCGGACCAACACCAATACGAATGACACCAGCATCTCCTGCCACGGCACCTTGAAATGATCCAATGACAATATTATTTGACTCAGTGGTATAATTCTGGCCAGCACCTGAACCAATGCAGACGTTATTGGACCCAGTCGTAAGATCTTGGGCTGTCAAATAACCTATACTTACATTCGTTCCACCTGTCGTTAACCTTCCAAGAGAACCGTTACCGATGGCCATATTACGAAAACCAGAAGTGCAAACTCTTAATGATGATGCACCGATCGCTACGTTTTCCGATCCTGTAGTGATAGCAGCTGACATTGCATTTTCTCCAAATACGAGATTAAAACTCCCGACTGTGGCCAGGGCAAGCACATTTAAACCAATGCCAACATTATATGACCCACTTGTATTTGCATTTAATACATTAGACCCAATGGCTATATTCCCTATTCCCGCCGTGTTGGTTAGCAATGTATCAGTACCAAGGCCGATATTGTCAGTGCCATTCGTTAATCCCGAGAGTGAGCTTCCACCAATCCCAATATTATTATCTCCTGTTAATGTAAAATTCCCTGCTTCGCTTCCCATAAAAATATTATTGGTTCCAAAATTTTGCAGAAATACCGTTCCGGCTTTTGTTATATTACCTTTAGTTGCAGTTGAATTTGGCAAATCTAAATTCCCAGCAATTATATCAACATCACCCGTTGTTGCAACAAAACCGGTACCAGCAGTAACTGATCCAGAAACTGATGGTGAGTTTACTAAATTAACGGTTAATGTTGATGCATTATTCCCCGCAGTACTAATGTTACTGCCACCTGCTATGGTAACAGTTGCACCTGAAGCAGTTTCACCATTATCCCCCTCAAGCGCCATAATCGCTCCGCTTGCGCTTACTGGTTGGAACGTTGGTAATGCACCCACACCATTTGAAGTGAGAACATAATTTAATGTCGTATTATCTGAAAGTATTTGTTGAAACGCGCCCGTTATTGTTGTGCCCGCGGCTAACAATTCATACGCAGTAAAACTTATTTGTCCGGTTCCGCCGTAGGGAACAGTAATGGGCGCAGTAATGTCAATGTTTAACGATCCTGCGCCAGGGGTGTACGTTAATGTTGAGCCTGAAGAGGTCAATGTTGCAAAAACAGGATCTGCGCCCGTTGAGCCCAAAAGAACTTGACCGTTTGTCCCAACGCCTAATGAGCTTAAGCTGCCTCCGGCATTACCGACCTGAACTGCATATTGCGTGGTGCCCGCAACATTGACGGTTAATGTTGAGCCTGCTCCGGTCGTGTTAATATTATTGCCGCCTTCTATTGTTACTACCCCGGCAGTTGGAGTTAGAGATCCTGAGTTGCCATCGATTGTTGTAATTACTCCGCTCGAGCTTATAGGTTGAAATGTTGGCAATGCACCTGCACCATTTGAAATGAGAACATAATTTAATGTCGTATTGCCTGATGCTATTTGTTGAAATGCGCCCGTTGTTGTTGTGCCAGATGCTAACAATTCATACGCAGTAAAACTTGTTTGCCCGGTTCCGCCGTAGGGAACAGTAACAGGCGCTGTGAGGTCAATGTTTAATGATCCTGCGCCAGGGGTGTACGTTAGTGTTGAGCCTGAAGAGGTCAATGTTGCAAAAACAGGGTTCACGCCTGTTGAACCCAAAAGAACTTGACCGTTGCTTCCAACGCCTAATGAACTCAAACTGCCACTTGCGTTGCCCACTTGCACTGCATATTGCGTGGTTCCTGAAACACCTATTGTTATAAGATTTCCTGCGCCACTTGTACTAATATTTGGTCCACCAAAAATCTGTAAAATGCCTGATCCATTAGGAGAAGCGTTGCCAGAATTAGTTTGGTAAAGTGGGGTAACTGCTGTAACGCCACTTGCCTTAAATCCAAGTCGTGGGCGCTGATCAGTAATTTGTACAACGGGTGTCGTGACATTGTTTTCAACAATAATGGAGGCGATAAGGGCAATGTTTCCCGTCCAAAAACCTGGCTCGGGCGGTATTCCGCCTGCTTGTGCTGCGCTTAAGGTGGTGTAAAGCGTTTGTCCATACACCAAAAGATATTGCTCATTTACACCATCATTCACCACATAAAATGCATGCACAGTGTATTCGTTTGCAGGAATTGATGCAAGCGTTCCTGATCCATTATCATATTGAGTATAGGGAACAGCATTTTGTCCATTAATAATATTTTGACCGCCGCTACCATTTTGATAGAAAGCATCCCATGAAACGGGTGTTCCACCAGAAGGCATAAAATTAAGGGATCCATAAAAATAATTTCCTGGGGAAACATTTAATTGATCGGTGCCGTTGAGGGTAACGATCGAACCGTAATTATAAATTGGTCCAAGACCATTTTGTAATGTTATATCAAGATTAGTCGCTAAGTGAGTTGCTTCTTGCGGTTGCTCTTGCAAAAATGCAATAATGCTTGTTTCTGTTTCGGCTTTGCCTAATGGAATTGTTGTTATGGGATCGGATGCAGTAGTGCCAAATTGCACGGTCCCTGTATTGTCAATCCAGATAAAATTCACCGTATTTGCTGGTAATGCTATAGTTTGCGTGTTCCATGTTGTGTATTGCAAGTAATCATTCGGCGCGGTTCCCACCATCAGATATCCGGCTCCTGCAAGCACTTGAACATTTAACCCTCCAGCATTAACCAAGGTGCCGCCCGTAATTACTCCTAATGTTGCACCCTGTTGTATTGATGGGGTAATATTGGTCACTTCGCTTATTACGTTGCCAACATATTGGTTTCCGACGGTTACGGTGGCGTCATTGACAGGATCTAAAATAAACATAGCTACAGAGGCTCCTGATACTATGCTTATTTTTTTATCGTCAAAAATACCTTCTATAACAGCACTGGTACCAGGATTACTAATAACAATATCATTAGTGCAGTTGTTTGAGGTGCTCGCCAATATTTTTAAGTTAGGACCTGCGCCAACATTTGGAACATTGATAGCCGTAGCAAAACCGGCCAAGCTCATAGATTTAAGATTAATATTTCCACCATTTTGAACTTGTATCCCGATGCCAGCAGGAACAAGTGTAACGGTGCCAAAGTCAGATGACTCAAGAATGAGCGTTGCCAATGAACCGCTCACATTGAATACTTGGTTTAAAAGAGCATTATTAGATTGTAGCCAATCAAGATTGCACCCCTTAAAAATTGCTGGTATTGAACCTGTTGTTTCAATCTGAAATCCAGTGGTAAATTGTGACCCGCTCCAGATAATACATGATTCTAAAAACAGAACGGATGATGGCCCCACTGTTGCCGTTTGGTTAACTAAAATATCGTTGCTGCCAAAAAAACAGTTCTGAATAAGACAGCCTCCAATACCACCACTAAAGGTAATTGCTGCGCTTCCAGAATTGGTAGCGCCTTGTAATTGAATCCCTTGAACAACAGAAAAAGGGGCCATCACAATAATTGTGTTTGCTGGGTTGCTTGCCTGGATGGTTGCTTCACCTGGAAGATCTGTTGTAAGTCCAATATATGGTTTTAACGTTATCGTATCTTCTATATAAACACCTGGACATATTTTAACCACAAATGGATTTGTTGCTGAGTTTGTTGTTATGCTGTCAACCGCAGCCTTCACCGAATTAAATTCATTCGGGCCATGTAACGTTCCTTCCTTAACCAAGAGAGTATTGTTGCATATTCCAGAATTTCCAAATACTAATCCATTAATGGTTACATTTCCTCCTACGTAGAGATCCCCAATAATGTTAACATCGCGAGGCAGCGGGCAGCAGACCGCCAGACCCTCTTCTGGAGTAAGTGCTGGATTTTCAATCCCTGCTGACTCTCCGGGTCGCGGTGCCCGCTCGGAAAAAGCAAAAAAATGTAATGAAAACATCATGAGCAAAGAACTCGCGATTTTTATTTTAGATGCTGATACCATACCTATGTTCCTTTTTTTTACAATTACAATAAACAGTATTGTCTTTTTCTTGCAATGTGATTGTTATATTTCTAACACATTGTAGCTGAAAAAGACAATCAAAAGAATATTAAAAACCCTAGACTTTTAAAAACAGTAATGATTATAGTATTTTTGTGGCCCGGCTCTTGTTCTTGTTGGTTTTGCCTATTTTGCCTATATGGAATGAGAAAATTTCTAACACGTTTTATAAAGGATGAGTTCATATGAAGAAGAAGAGTGTAAAAATTGTTTTATGTTTTTACCTGTTACTGCCCTTATATGCGGTAAGCAATGAAGAGCCTGTTATAACAAGAAAAAATAAAATCTATTGTGGCATAATTACTGATCTTTGTACTGGGGTCGTGCTTTCAAATTCAGGAGTTTTAATAACATCCGCCGGCATAGCTGGTCAAGTTTTGACATCAAATGGTCCAGGGGTAGTCCCAAGTTTTCAATTTACTTCAGCAAGCTCCATAATCATTACCGGTGACACAGGCGGTCCATTAACAGGAAGTAGTTTTACTTTTACTGGTGGAGCAACAGGATTAACATTTAATGGCACAACAGGGCCAAATACTGAAACATTAGGTGGAACCCTCGTTGTAGCTCATGGAGGAACAGGAGATACAAGTTTTACTCCTTTTGCAGTAATAACTGGTGGTACTACATCAACAGGAGCTCTTCAGTCAGTTGCGACTGTCGGTACGGCTGGCCAAGTTTTAACGTCAAATGGTGCGGGCGCATTACCAACGTTCCAACCTGCAACAAGTTCGATTACCATTGATGGTGATACTGGCTCAGCAACAGGAAACCCCATAACAATAGAAGCAGGTGTTGCAACGCTGAATTCGGGGTCATCGGTGAAATTTGTTGGCTCTGGATCAATATTGCTGCTAGACGTTACTGATGCAAGCAATAATACAATACTAGGAAATGGTGCTGGCAACTTGACCCTGACTGGAACTGGAAACTCTGGGTTTGGCAAAAATACCTTACATGCTCTTACTTCTGGCTCCAACAATACAGCAGTTGGCTTGAATGCGCTTACAGAAAACACCGCTAGCAATAATACGGCTGTTGGTTCAAGTGCATTGGCAGCAAATATAACAGGAACCTCAAATACAGCTGTTGGTACAAGTGCGAGTGCGACAGCTACTGCAGGGATAAGCAATACTGCAATAGGTTATTTTGCATTGAGGCTTAATACCGCTAACAACAATACAGCTGTTGGTTCTGGCGCTTTAGAGAATAGCACAACTGGAACCAATACAGCTGTTGGTTCTGGCGCACTTGGTACAAATATCGGTGGTACACAAAACACCGCTGTTGGATATAATGCGTTGGCTCTTAATAGTACTGGCATCCAAAACGTAGCAGTTGGCGATTCTGCACTTACTAATAATACTGTTTCAAATAACGTTGCTGTTGGATATAATGCTTTAAACGTTAACACAACCGGTTCGAGAAATACAGCTGTTGGTTCAGGTGCACTTGCTGCCAATCAGGGCGGCGTTGCCCCAGCTGGTGTGGGTAATGTTGCGATTGGTGCTTCCGCTCTTCCTATAAATACGGTGGGGTATAGCAACGTTGTTATTGGTAATCAAACAGGTATTTTTAACGTATCTGGTTTTAACAATACCTACATTGGAACCAACGCAGGGAATGCAGAAACGGCAGGAACGGGAAGCAATAACATTTATATTGGTGCATTTGCATCGGGAGTACCAGGAGAAAATGCTACAACACGTATTGGTATTTTCAACACGACCGACCAGTGTTTTGTTAATGGAATTTGGGAAGCGCCGGCAGCATCTGTTGGTTCTGTCATAGTATATGTTAATAGCGCTGGTCAATTAGCAACCCTTACTTCATCTCGTCGTTATAAAGAAAACATTATGGACCTTAAAAATTCTTCTGAAAGGTTTATGCAACTTCGCCCAGTTGCATTTAATTATAAAAAATATACAGCGAAAGATATTCAATACGGCCTTATCGCCGAAGAAGTACAAAAATTGTATCCAGAAATGGTTATTAATAATGAAAATGGTGAACCCGAAACAATTGCTTATCAATATCTTTTTGCATTGCTTATTAAAATGATTCAGGAAAATAGAAAAGAAATCGAATTATTAAAAACTCAAACTTGTACCTGTAATTAGGTTTTAGAAATTTAATTTTTTTAGATTTTAAAAAGGCGGAGTAATGTCCGCCTTTTTTTATTTCAGCATTTTTTGTTATGTTTTCGATCTTTTTTTTTGTTATAGTGAGTGCAGAGAGTATATTTTAAAAAAAAGGAAACGATTATGACGACACCAAGCGTTCTTAATGCTGCTTTATCGGAAAAAGATCAATTTACCAAATATATAGAACAATTTTTGGCCTCACAAGACGTAACACAGGGTTCACGCCAAACGTATCACAGCGCATTGCGGCAATTTTTTGTCTGGTTTCATGATAACAATATTGTTAACCCAACTCGAGAAACAATTTTAGAATTTAAAGAATCTCTCGACGCTCGAGGCTTAAAGCCATTTACTCGCTCTGGATATCTTGTGGCTGTTCGTCGTTTTTTTGAGTGGGCTGAAACATTAAAATTATATCCTAATATTGCCAAGGGCATTAAGGGGGCTCGTAGAGCAGTTAAAACACATCAAAAAAATTCACTTACGATTGATCAAATAGAAAAGTTATTACATTCGATAGAGCAGAAAACGTTGGTAGGTAAGCGAGATTTTGCACTTATTAATTTGTTGTTTAGAACAGGATTACGACTCATTGAGATTAAGCGCGCGCAGGTATGTGACCTTGAGCCAAAAGATGATGGAGAGGGTGCATTGTTGTGGATCCGCGGTAAGGGACGTGATGGAAAAGATGATTTTGTTGTGGTGACTGATGATGCCTTGGATCCTATTCGGCGCTATCTACAGCAAAGAAAGTCAAAAAACACCAAAGAGCCGCTGTTTGCATCGATAAGTGACAGAAATTATGGGAAATATATTACAACGCAATCGCTTTCGCGTATTATTAAACAGCGTTTACGCGCGGCGGGCATTCAAAGTGCGCGTATAACGGCCCATAGCTTACGGCATACCTTTGGAGTTATGGCAATTCAGGCGGGAGCTTCGTTATACGAAGTGCAGCTTGCAATGCGCCATTCAGCGCCGGCAACCACAGAAATTTATTTGGGTGATATTGAACGATCAAAACGCTTAGAAGGCGGACCGGAAAAGCGTATTAGTGCGCTTTTTGATAGGTTAAAGAAGGATTGATTTTATGCAAACTCAAAAATAAGATCTGTTTTATAGTTATTTTGTATATGCGCTAAAAGTTTTTCTTTAATTTCATATTCATTTTTTGTAAGAGGCAAACCCATGCTGCGGAGTTGTTTGATTTCTTTTTTATCCCAGGTTAAAAATTTGCATTCATTAATGAGAGGTTTGAACAAATGCAATGTATTTATCTTGTTTAATCTAATATGAATTTCCATGAGCGCTTTAAATTGATGAGTTCGATAAACCCTTTTTAGCATAGAAATTTTAGCGAATACATCTACTTCTTTGCATATGACTTTTTGCCAAGAATTTTTCATCAATTCTTGAATGTTTTGAAGATAATGTATTGCGGATGTATGATTTTTATGTATTGCGAGATCAAGAGGCGTTTCATTATTATTATTTTGCATAAAGATGTCAGCTCCATGCTCGACAAAATAATATATAGCTTCAATCTGATTTTGATCTGCTGCGCCATGAAACGGTGTATTCCCAAACAAATCTTTGCAATTGATATTGATGTTTTTATGATTTAGAAGAAATTTTACTATTTTAATAGCTCCTTTAAACGCAGCGCAATATAATGGAGTTTGATTCAGCTTATTTTGGATGGCAAGGTCGGCGATCTCATGCTCTAGTAATAATTGCGCAATGTCATCATGCATATTAAGAATTGCATAATGAATTGGTGCGTAACCAGATTGATCTTGATCATTTATATTAATATTTTTATGGCTTAAAAAAAGTTTGGCTATATTTATATTCCCATTAGCGGCTACATATATAAGTGGAGTCTGTTCCCTATCATTTTTTATATTAACATCAATGTCTTGGCGGATTAAAAGTAATGTAGCTATATTTTCAAATCCTTTATCTGCAACGCAATGGAGTGCGGCGATATTGTTTTCGTCTTTTACATTGACATCAACTATTTCACTCTTTAAAAGTAAATCAAGTTTTTCGTATTCATTGTTGTTGATATATTTAAAAAATTTATTCTTAATTTTTTCGCTCATGCCAAAATTATTATAAAAAATAGAAATACAAAAAAATAAAATTATACTATTAAAACGCTTCATAATGCCTTTGTTATATAAAAAACCCTATCTAATCTTATATCATACGGGATAAGAAAAAATAGGGTTTTTTGTTTTATACTATTTAATACGCTTTTGCGATCAAAATATCATAGATACTTGGTTTTCCGGTGTGAAAACAAACAGTTGATGTTTTAGTTGGCAAAATACAACGAATAGTACCTTTGTATTTTTTCAACTCATCAACGGCGCTCACATCGCCTGACCAACCAACTTGATAAAACAGTCCGCCCTCAGAAAGATCGGGTCCAATTTCGGCTAATGTTTTATCGGTAGTAATCCATGCTTTATCACGACGTTCAATCGCTCGCTCAAAAAGAGTTTTTTGAATAAAATCTAAACGCTTTCCAACGGTTGGAACCATGGTGTCAAGATCATAGGTGTGTTTGCCCATGCCTAATCGATCAACCACAATTGCTTGATTATTTGCAATATCACGAGGGCCAATTTCTATGCGTAAAGGAACGCCCTTCATTTCCCATTTATAAAATTTAGCGCCCGGCGTTGAGCTTTCATCGGCATCAATTTCGACTCTATATTTTTTTCTTAATTTGAGTGCAAGTATGGTAACCGCATCCATTACCACTTCTTTTGAATCAGCTTTATAGATTGGCACAATAATAATTTGAATCGGTGCAATTTTTGGGGGTAAAACAAGCCCTTTATCGTCTCCGTGTGACATAACGAGCGCGCCAATCATGCGCGTAGTAACGCCCCAGCTGGTTAAATAAGGATATGATTGGTTGCCTTCTCGATCTTGAAATTTCATGTCAAATGCACGTGCAAAGCTTTGAGAAATTTCATGAGACGTACCCATTTGAAGCGCTTTTCCGTCGGGCATAAAGGCTTCAAGTGTATAGGTAGCAGTTGCGCCCGCAAAACGTTCATGCGGTGGTTTTTCCGCGGCAACAACGGGAATCGCTAAATAATCTTGCATAAAGTCACGATAAATATGATGCATGGTTTTTGCCATCTCATGCGCTTCCTGTTCCGTTTCGTGAACGGTATGTCCTTCTTGCCACCAAAATTCAGTGGTACGCAAAAAAGGCCGAGAACGTTTTTCCCAGCGAACCACGGAGCACCATTGATTTACTTTTATAGGAAGATCGCGCCATGAACGCATCCAGCGAGCAAACATTGCATGAATAACGGTTTCTGAGGTTGGTCGCACCACCAAAGGTTCTTCAAGCTCTTTGCCTCCGGCATGAGTTACCACGGCGATTTCGGGCGCAAAGCCTTCAACGTGTTCTGCTTCTTTTTGTAGAAATGAAAGTGGTATTAAAAGCGGAAATGCCGCATTTTGAACACCTTGTTCTTTAAATTTTTCATTAAGTACATCTTGCATATTCTCCCAGATAGCCCAACCATACGGGCGTATTACCATGCAGCCTTTAACGGGTGCGTGGTCAGCAAGTTCTGCAAGAAAAATAACTTCATTGTACCAATCTGAAAAATTGGTCGTAAAATTAGGTAATTGTTGTTGTGCCATAGGTCCTCATATGTGTTAAGACAGTTTTGTATAAAGTGTGTCATTATTACTCAGAGTATCAGATTTTAGTTTTTTTGCTTTTTTTATTCAAGAGAGTTTTGGCTGTATCCCTGGCGGAGCTCTTCTTGATAAAAAAGAATTAGTCCCGTAAAAACGCCAAAAAGTGAAAAAAAGAATCGAGCGTTGAGTGGTTCATTGAGAAACAATGATCCTAATAATGCGGTGAAGATTGGGCATAAAAATCCTGCAAATGAAACAAATGTTGCGGTATATGATTTGAGAAGATAGCCATAGAGGTTTGAGAACATGACATTTGCAACTATAATCATTAAAAAAGTATAGAGTAAAAATTGTGGCCATTCATACACCGGTGAGGGAGTCCAGCGTTCCGTTAAACCAGAAGTTATAAGTGCCATGATTCCGCCGCCTAGCATAGCGATACCATTAATTAAAATTGGTGAACGATCATGATCTATTATAAGCTCTCGCATAAGGATCCAGCCATACGCACTTGCGGTTACTGATATAAGTAATGCGCACAGTGGTATTATACGATAGGCATCAAATGACAATACAGCCTCTTGATGAAGAAAAATTAAGGGTAAAAGCGAGAAGCTCCCCAGCATAAGGCCCAACCATTTTTTTAAAGTCATAGTTTCTTTAAACCAAATATAGGAAAAAAGGGCTGCAATAAAGGGGGAAAGATTGAAGACAAGCGATGATTCCGTGCTCGTTAAAAATTGTAATGACCAAAGATCGAGAACATAGGCGCAATAAATACTGAAAAACATAATCTGTAGAATTAATTTCCATTCTTTACGTGCAATGCGGTGCGGCAAGCCGTTTTTGCAATAGTAAAAGCTTATGAGGCCGACACCAGCAATGAACATGCGGATACCCACGTAAAAGACCGGCTGGGCGTAGGCCAGGGTGCTTTTAGCAAGCGTAAACGTGAGCGCGCATAAAAAATAAAGTATAAAAATTAATATCATAATATCCCCAGTATACAGCATTATCTTAATGAATGATATCTAAAATAATTGACATAAAGCTCGATTTGCCTCATTATAATATATAAGTTTCAATATGAAATAATATATTTTTTTAAGGGAGATGTCTATGACTCAAGGTAAGGCGGTCTTTTTTACATGTCTTTTATGGTAGATCTTCTTGTTAAA
>Ga0207066_1204_pt1 | contig 12705 bp, 15 predicted proteins | sample Alteio_BWMinCont_24_FD_153490 | JGI IMG/M metagenome (GOLD analysis project Ga0207066, IMG submission 153490) | Enriched cells from forest soil in Barre Woods Harvard Forest LTER site, Petersham, Massachusetts, United States -... | ecosystem: Environmental > Terrestrial > Soil > Temperate forest >...
TGGAGATGCGGAAAATTCTGGCAAAAATGGCAAAAGAAAAGTATCTGTAACCCGACGCCGCGAAGTGGCGTCTGAAACTTGGGGTGCATATGAATATCGCTGAATTGCAAAAAAAACTGATTGCGGCCGCCCGCGCCGAAGTGCTGGACGACCGCGTGCCGTATGCCTTTGAAAAGCGCGTGACGGCGCTGCTTGCGTCGCGCGTCGCGCCGCAAAACCTGGATTTGTGGGTGCGCGGACTTTGGCGCGCAGCGGTTTCGTGTGTCGCCGTTTCCCTCCTGTTCGGCGCATGGTCGTTTTTGAATCCGACCATGGCCGCCAATGATCTTTCGCAAAATTTTGAAAGCACCCTGCTGGCGTCCGTTGACCAAAGCGATCAAGCGCAGTGAATTCCTGGAAAATCATTCTGGCCACCGTCGTAATTTTCGGCGCGGGCGTTATGACCGGCGGTTTGCTGGTGAATTACGTTGACCACGCGCATTCGGGAAACCATCACCAGTCCGACAATCACGATTCTGAATTGCCGATGCCGCACGGGGACATGTTGGGCAGGCAGTTTTTGTCTCAACTTGACGACGTGCTGCACCTCACGCCGGAGCAACACAAGGCGATTGAAAAAATCATTGCCGACGGACAGGAGCACAATCACGATCTTTGGAAATTCGTTTCGCCGCAATTTCGCGCCGTCATGCAGGATGTGCATCAAAAAATCCGCGAACAACTGAACCCGGACCAGCGGAAGCAGTTTGAAAAATTGCTGAAACAATTCCATCCACCGCGCCATCCGCCGGGTTTCACGAATGCGCCACCGGTTTTGCAGACACAGACGGATTCCCCGCCGGTTATGGCGACCAACGCGCCGGGCAATTGATTTTATTTTTCCGCGAGCAGCGCGCGGATTTTCTTCCGCAATTCTTTCGTGATCGAGCCGACGGGACGGTTGGCGTCCAGAATCGTGAAGCCGTAAGTCTTCTGCAATTTGCGGAACGCGCCCTGCATCGCTGTCTGATATTTCACAAAACTGTCGAACATGTCGCGGGAGAGTCCCAGATCCATTCCGCTTTCCCAATAATCGAGCGTCGCATTCTTGGAAAGATTGCGCTGCACAAGTTCCTGCGGTTCGACTGAAAGATAAAAAACCGCGTCCGGTTCGAGCGCGATGCCGTAAAGATTTTTCAGCCAGGCCTCATCCATGCCGCGCACCATGTCGCGCGCCATGAGCGTGTAAATGTAGCGATCGGCCAGCACGATGAAACCGGCCTTGAGCGCGGGCAGGATGATGTTATCCAGTTGATCGGCAAAATCCGTCGCGTAAAAAAGGCTCAACGTCGAGCGGCTCAAAATGTTTCCTTCCTGCGCTTTTTCCAATTCCTTGCTGACAAGCGTCGAGCGTTTCAGGCCGACTTGCACCGTCGGATGGCCGCCGGTTTCAAGCCAGTCCACGAGCCGCGCGATTTGCGTCGAGCGGCCCGAACCGTCCGCGCCTTCGACAACGATCAATTTTCCCGCGAGGTCTTCCAGTTTGACGCGCGGAATGCCATGGCCGTAAAAGCGGCGGCATTTTTTTTTGCCTTCGGGATTGCTCATGCGGCGGCCAGATCCTCCTCGATTTCCTTCATTTTTTCCTCGACGCGAACGGATGGCGGCAGGGGCAGCGGACTGCGGCGCTTGAATTTTTTCAGATCAATCTTCTCGCTAACGAGTTTGCGGAAAATCACCTGCTGCTTTTCGACGTTTTCATTGGCGTCCAGCACGATGAATTTGAATTCGTCGGTCATCGCGAAGTATTGCTCCAAAATGCGCCCCTGAAAAATGCGGAAACTTTCATAGGGATCGGTCGAAAGGCGCAAGTCCATTCCCGCCTCGAAAAATTTCAGTTTCGGACGCCCTTCCAAAATCCGGTTCAACGAAACTTCCAGATCCGTTTTGAAAAAAACCGTGATGTCCGGCAGCGCGGCAAAGTTGTAAAGGCCGCGAACCCATTCGGGCGGACAGCCGCGAACCGTGTCGCGCGCAAAAGCCGTGAAGGCATAACGGTCGCACAGCACGATATAGCCCGCGCGCAGGAGCGGCAGCAGATGACGTTCATAACGGTCGGCAAAATCCGTCGCGTGAATCAGACTGAACGTCGTCGGCGTGAGCAGTTCGCGTTTTTTGCCCTTGCTCGTCGCCGATTTGACGAGTTCGGAGGAATTCCATTCGCTGAAATAAACCTTGATGCCCTCGGCTTCGAGCCAGCGTTTGAGCAGATAAATTTGCGTGGACTTGCCCGAACCGTCGAGACCTTCGACGGCAATCAGTCGCCCCGGAAAATTCAATTCGGCAAAAGTTTTCATAATCGCGCCAGCAGCGTTTTGTCATTTTAGCCAAATCGCCGCCGCTCACAAGGCGCAAGTTGATAACCGATTGCGGCCGTTTTCGTTTGTTAATTTTCGGTGACAACGCAAATTTGCAAGGTGATGCTCGCTTATTTTTTCAATCTTGACCGCGCAAGCGATTGACGGTTGACATCACCGTTCCGGCGTGGCTCAGTTTTTGACGTTAGACATCGTGCCGCCTATGAAAAAATGCACATATTGTGGAAAAGAATATCCTGATGAAGCAGAGATTTGCGCCGTTGACCACGAGCCTTTTGAAAGGGTTGGTGTGTCTTTCAAGCAGCAGCTCATTGAGGCCAACCTTTACGATGATTTCATTGCTGCGGCAGATAAGAGAGACAGCAAGCAGATGATTGCGTTACTCGTCCAGATTGGCAAGAAAAAGCGAACAGCAGCTTTTATCGTTCATGCCATCTTCGCCAACGCACAAAAGTTTGGTTCTTGATTCGATGCCTGACAATTCGCCGGTGCCAACAATCCGCGACACCACGACCGCCTCGTTTGCAATGACTGTAATTTTCTTGACGCAAAACACAGATTTTGATTGAGTAAATGACCCTCAAGTTTTGAAAGCTAACCTTCATTATTTCTTTATACTCATGCTTGCGTTGCACGCGGTCACAAGCCGGGCCGCGACGACAGTGACAAACATTGCCGCGGGCGGCTATCACAGCCTGTTTCTCAAATCCGATGGCAGTTTTTGGGCGATGGGTTTGAATAACTACGGGCAGTTAGGCGATGGCACAACGTCATTCAACGTCAACAGGCCTGGGCAGATTGTGTCCGGCAATGTTGTAACGATCGCCGGCGGACTTGATCACACTTTATTTCTGAAATCCGATGGCAGCCTTTGGGCGATGGGGCGTGGTACCGAGGGCGAATTGGGCGATGGCACATACGCTAACACTAACCAGCCAGAGCAAATTGTTTCCAGTGATGTCATTGCAATTGCCGCGGGAGACCAACACAGCCTATTTCTTAAATCCGACGGCAGTCTTTGGGGCATGGGCTACAATAATTCCGGTCAATTGGGCGATGGCACGGCAAGCGAGGTCAATACACCAGAGCAAATTATTTCGAACAATGTTGTGGCGATTGCGGCAGGAGGTGCTCACAGCCTTTTTCTGGAATCCGATGGCAGCCTTTGGGCAATGGGTTACAATGGCTACGGCGAGTTGGGCGATGGCACAACAAGCAACACAAACCGCCCGGAGCAAATTGTCTCCAGCAATGTCGTGGTGGTTGCGGCGGGAGTATATTACAGCTTGTTTCTCAAATCTGATGGCAGCCTTTGGGGCATGGGAGCAAATCCTTATAGCACCACCAGCCAGCCGGAACAAATTGTCTCCAGCAATGTGGTGGCGATTGCGGCAGGAGGCGCTCACAGCCTTTTTCTGGAATCCGATGGCAGCCTTTGGGCGATGGGTGCCAATGCTTCCGGGCAATTGGGCGACGGCACAACGACCAGCACTAACAGGCCGGAACAAATCGTCTCAAGCGGCGTCACCGCAATCGCGGCAGGACGCGAGCACAGCCTGTTTCTCGAATCCGACGGCAGTCTTTGGGGGATGGGCAGGGATGATTACGGTCCGCTTGGAGATGGGTTCCATAACAGCTCATCGCTCCCAGAAGAGGTTCTCCCTTTAACACAGCCGGTGTTGACGATAAACATTGTCAGCATTGCATCCAGCACAAATAAACAGCGTATTATTCCATCCCAAACAAATCTGCAATTCAACGCCACTTGCCGGTTCGGCGGGAAATTTTATTTGCTCGCGAGCACTAATATCGCACAGCCGTTGAACCAGTGGACGGCGATTATGACCAATTCCGTAAGTTCACGTAGCAATAATAATTTTAATGCAACGCTTACTAACGCGGTGAATTTCAATCCCGGGCAGCAATTTTACATTCTTCAGTCGCAATGAACCAGTCGCTTTGCTGCTATTATTTCGCCGCCGGTCAAACTTAATGCATCTAGGTCGAAATCCAAACTCAACAATTTTGGCAGCCGTTCCAACCAAAAGTCCGCATGACACATACAATTCCGTGATGAGAAGGGGTAGGCCTGATTCTGGCAACCACATCGCAAGTTTCTCCTGTGAAGGAGTCCAGTTGCGGTGATATCATTCCGAACGTTTCAACATTCGGGACACCCCTGCTAGGGACCCTGCGCTCGTAACGACGAAACGACGGCGGGATTCATCGCGCCAAGGTCTTCGTGATAGAAGTAGTAATTGTAGGACCCGGGCGCAAAGCTCGTGATTGCCAGCGTGTTTTCGAATTTGATCCAATGCACGGAACCATCCACCGTCAGATGGTTGCCGCCGTCCGGGAATCGGGCGTTTGGCCGCTGGTGGGCAACCGAACCATTGCTTGCCCCGGGCGGGCGGGTGCTCGCCCCCCATGGATTTCCAGTGCCTCCCGTGTATTTACAAATCAAATCCGCCGCGAGCACCCAATTAGGTTTTGAAATACCCAGCTTTATTGGACTCGACGACTTAAAGCCGGAGTAAAATCTGTTATACCACCAATAGATGCCGCCAAAATATTGATAACCTATCTGCCATTGTGGTCCCCCCGTTCCACCGGGATTGGCGTTATAGGATGTCCCATAATCTAAAAGGTCCGGGCAACACCAGACTGAAGCGGTATTGGTCTGTGTCAAATCCAAGTCGATATCCTTGGCCAAACCTGCTTCCGGCGGACTAATGGCGGTTTGGTTAAACGTCTGGGGCGTTGTAGGAGGAGTGTTGGGATTCGCTGCTAGCGCCGAAACGACATAATCATTATTATTTCCAGCATAAACAGCCATGCCAATCCCGATTTGTCGGAGATTGTTTACACAAGCAATTCGTTTTGCTCTCTCTTTGGCTCGCGACAACGCGGGCAGTAACATTGCGGCTAGAATCGCGATGATGGCAATCACCACCAGCAGTTCGATCAAGGTGAATGCCCGCCTGTGATGAAGGTTCTCTTCCGATATCCACCCAGTCCTTTCGTGGAGTGGCATTCGTTTGAACGGGTTTTTCATGTTGCACAATTACGGCGATTCCAACCGGTAAAAGACATTGGTTTGGTTTGAGTCGGGCGCTATGACAAACGGATTTGTTGTCCTGCTCAAATCAGACCAATTTCCGCTTGCCAGGGAATTGGTCTGTGTTTGCAGATGACAGACGATGTTCGCCGGCCAACTCAAAACAAAGCCGCCATTGGTTTGAGTCGTGGAAATCCGGAGCGGCGCCGTTTGCTCATAAACGCGCACGTAATCCACCAGCATTTGTTGGGGAAAGAGCGTTGTCCCATCCGGATTGCCGGGCCAGTTGCCGCCGACGGCGATGTTGAGCAGCAGGAATTGCGGCTGTGTGAAGACCCAGGTCGAGTTGCTCGGCAGACTGGCAGGCGTGGCCGTAAAATACAGATTAGTGTCCACGAACCATTTGATTTGGTTGGTGGTCCACTCCACGGCGAAAATGTGGAAGTCGGCGGCGAGAGTCGCTCCGCCCTGTAACGTATAGGTCCCGCCAACACCGGAACCACCGTTGTAGTCCCCGCCGGATTGCGGACCGTGAATCGTCCCGTGAGCGGTGCCCTGATCGCTGGTTTTGCCGATGTTTTCCATGATGTCAATCTCGCCACAGGTGGGCCAACTGACCGAGTCTATGTTTGCGCCCAGCGTCCAGAAGGCGGGCCAGATTCCCTGGCCTCGGGGGATTTTGATGCGGGCCTCCATGCGTCCGTAAGTCCACGACCATTTGCCCTTGGTCAGCATTCTGGCCGAGGTGTAACTGCTGCCGCCATAGCTCTCCTGATTGGCTTCGATGACCAGTTGCCCACCCTCAATGCGGGCGTTGTTGGTGCGCGAGGTGTAATATTCCAGTTCGTTGTTGCCCCAGCCGCCGCGACCTGTCTCATAACCCCATTTAGTGGGATCCGGTACACTGCCGTCAGGCTGATTGAACTCATCATCCCATACTATATTCCATTCGTTTTGCGCGCGCATTTCCACGGCAAATAAAAGAATGATAAATACGGCACAGCCGCCAACCGCTCCTGCCGGAAAAACTGTTTTGTTCACCTTTAGTTTAGGGAACCCAGATGGTTCTGAAGAATTGTTGCTTGCTGCCTGTCGGGACCGTGTAAGGAGATGCCGCACCCGAAGCAGCGCCGGGAACATTAAGATATGGTCCGGCGACATTGGTAGAGCTTTGTAATTCCGCAGTACCACCCGTGGTGGGATCCGTCCAAAGCACTTCAACCTGATTGTTCGTCTTGACCACCGTTACAGGAGGGGTTGCCTGGACGAGTTGCACCACTTTGATGCTATCAATGTCAATGGTGGTGTTGGTGCCGTAACCAAATTGCGTTCCAATATTGGGACTGCCTTGGGTTGCAAACTGAATGCGCATCTCGTTGACCTGCGACAGATATTGGTCAAACAAGGCTTGTGAACCACCGTTGTTTACCCCTATCGGACTGGATGCCCCGTCAAAAACGAACGATTGCCAATTGGTCGTCAACGTCACAGTCGGGGCAAGATCAAGTATTACCGCCGGAGATGCGTTTGATGGGGACTCGGCGCCAGCCGGAACAAAAAATAACATATCCATTACAGCAGAAATGTTGGTGTTGGCTCCGTTGGCAAGCCCTCCTGCCTTGGCTGAAACATAGACCCTGTACGACGATTTGTTGGTGGAAGTCAGTCTATAAGGAAGCGGATTTTCATCCGCGCCGACTCCAAAGCCTGAAAAGGAGATGGGTGGACTACCGCTCCAGGATGAAAGGTCTACTGTGTATTCAAGCGAGGCGCTGCCACCAACTCCACCTGTCAGATTCGTGGCCACAGTTCCGATGGCATTATCAGTTCCGTCGCGAAAATGAAAGCCATAGCCACCAGCGTTGGGAAATGTGCTGTCGAAATCGGCCTGCCAGATGAGTTTTTCCTGTGTTGGCGGAGGAACTGTATTTCCAGTCTGGATCAATTGGATATTATCAACGATCAGCGCGCCGTTGTTGGTGAATCCAAAAGGCGGCGAGATCAGAGGATTACCGCCAATGGTTCCCACTGGGAGACTCTGCACCCCGAATTCGACGGTAAAACTGGCAATTGAGGCAATGACCGCAGTGTTCGTAAAATCGCTGACAGGGTGGGTGGCGTCGCCGCCATTCGCGCCGCCATAAGACAATGATGACAATGGCACGGCAATATGAACAAAATTTGAACCGACAAAGCCGGCATCCCCGGTAAAGTCAAAAATGACATTGTTACCACTGTCAAGGAATTGGACCTTGGTAATGGTGACATCGGCATTCGTCAAACTGGGTAGCAATCCTAAAACCTGAAGATCGGCGCTCAAAATAAACGAGCCTAACACTGCTGTCGGCGTTATGGCTGTCATCGGTCCTCCGAATTGCGTCCCGTTTCCCACACCCGCAAAAACATAAGCGAGAGACGCATTAGTCCAATTCGGGCTGGTCGGCAGCAGCGTATAATCCGGCGAAATTGAATTGGCGACAGTGCCTCCCACGCCTGCACCCGCCGTGAGGCCTCCGGAATAACCTGCGGGTACTGAACCGGCGGACGAACCGGCATATGCATAACCGTAGTCATTGTTAAAATTTCCTTCACCAGCATCACCGTCGAAGTCGGTTTGAAGTATGATATTCGTGGTTTGGGCTGTCGCAGCGGATGTCATCCCCGCGATGCCGATGGTGATTAACAACTGTTTTATAAATTTCATGTTGATTATGTGAAAAATACACTGGGTTATACCGTATAATGTGCATGCAATTTGTTTCCCAGTCACGGAGGCATTGGTTTTGGTTTCAAGCACTACTTTAGTACAGCTTTTATGTGACCCGGCATTGCCCGATAATGTGTGGAGTGAGATGCGCTTTTATCCTAAATTGGTTTGAATAAAGCCATAAAACTTGAAATGCCAAAAGTCTCCCTCAACCCATTTAACTGCCGGTTAAGCGCCGGGGGCTTGCGAATGTTTTGTTTTTTGTTTGTGTTTCCGGCTTTATTTCCTGCGGAACCTCTTTCGGCCCAACCGGCAAATGCCTTGATCTGTCTGACGAATGCCCAGCAAGTTCGTGAACTGGATCCGGAAATAGCTGTAAAAAATATTCCCGTCCGAATGTCTGGCGTCGTTACTTACTACGACGCGCTTCTGTTCAATTTGTTTTTTCAGGATGGCACTGCCGGGATATTCGTCCTTGTCGCTCCAGACATAAGCACAAACATTGTTGCGGGCCGGATAATTGAAGTGGAAGGTGTCAGCGACAAGGGAGACTACGCTCCGATTGTTAAAGCGTCGGCCATCCGTGTTTTGGGAGAGGGGCAATTGCCTGTTCCACATCGTGTCTCCATTGATCAATTATTCACTGGTTTGGAGGACGGCCAGTGGATAGAAGTGATCGGGGTCGTTCGTTCAGCCACTATTCTCGAAGGGAGACATTATTTGAACCTCGCAATGAACGGACAGAGGGTCATGACCTACGTCAGAGATCTCAACGAATCTGACGCCATGAAGTTGATAAACACCACCATTCGTCTGCGTGGCGTGTGCTACTCCAGATACAACATGAAACGTCAATTACGCGTTCCTTGGCTGGCAGTTTCGAGCCTGGCAAATATTGTCGTCGAACAACCCTCCCCCGGACTACCGGAAGAGGTGTCCATCGCCAGTTTGGCCCAATTCAATTCCAGCGGCTATTATGGGAATCTTGTAAAGGTAGGCGGAGTGGTGACATTGCAAAAACCCGATGGCACACTTTTCATCCAGAACCAGAGATATGGACTTTATGTGCAGGTGGCTCAACCTGTCAGGCTCGCTCCCGGCGACCATGTGATGGTTTCGGGCTACTCCGCACTCGGGCAATATGTTCCGATTCTGGAGGATGCCACGGTTCAACTCATCAGTCATGGCGAACCGCCATTACCGATTCCGGCTGACTTGGCGACCCTGCTGAATGCTCCGGAGAACTTTGAAGGCGTGCTCGTCCATTTGAAAGCCAGTCTGATGAACCTCGTTGAAAGTGCGGGGCGACAAACCTTGGTTTTGCAATCTTCCAATTCCATTTTTACGGCGAATATCGAAAACGCTCAGGCCGACGAAAACTTCAAGTCGCTGAAGCTTGGCAGCGAGATTGCGCTGACCGGGGTGTTCGCCGCCCAACCGCCGGAAAAATGGGTTCCGGGGGTTGCACAGTCGCGCGAAATATTGGTGTCCACCATTCCTTACTCACCCCCCGAGTCTGTTCAGATTCTTTTGCGATCCTATGCCGATGTGACCGTCATTAGGCAGCCACCATGGTGGACCTTGTCCCGTCTGCTCTGGATGATTGGGATCATGACTCTCATCCTGCTTGCCGGGCTGGTGTGGGTGGTCGTTCTCGGCCGCCGCGTCCGCCACCAAACCCGGATCATTGAGGAAAAAATAAGGCGCGCGGGCGTTCTTGAAGAGCGCGATCGCATCGCGCGCGAATTTCACGATACTCTTGAACAGGAGCTCGCCGCCATCACCATACAGCTGGATGCAGTGGAAGCTCAATTAAACGGCTCGCCCGAGACCGTGCGCCGGTTGCTTGGACTCGCCCGCAATATGTCACGTCGTAGTCTTTCCGAAGCGCGCCGTTCCGTGTGGGACTTGCGCTCCCATCTGCTGGAGAACAGTGATCTCACCGCGGCACTGACCGAAATGGCCGCGCCCCTTTCCGCCGCCTCGGGTGTGGAAATCGTCGTTCAATCCACTGGCGTGCCGCGCAAACTTCCCGCCATCACCGAACATAATCTCCTCCGCGTCACGCAGGAGGCGTTAGCCAACGCACTCAAACATTCCGGGGCAAAAAAAATCATCGTGGCTTTAAACTACGGATCGTCACAAATCCAACTCCGCCTCCACGACGACGGCAATGGTTTTGATTTTCTCGCTGTCGGCCAGGCCAGCAGCGGACATTTTGGTTTGCTCGATATGCGGGAACGTGCCGAGAAAATCGGCGCGCGCTTTTCTCTGGCCAGCCGGCCCGGACACGGCACGGAAATCCTGCTCCTGATCACCGATGTGACGGCGAATGATTTCCGGGCCGCATCGAACCGGACCTCGGCTCAAAACAGAATTCTTCCGAATGAAAAATAAGATACGCATCATGGTCGTGGACGATCATTTCGTCGTTCGTATAGGTCTTGCCGGTTCAATCAACATCGAGCCGGACATGGTCATTGAAACTGAGGTTTCCACCGGTCTGCTGGCCATTGAACAATTCCGGAAACATCGCCCGGACATAGTTCTGATGGATTTGAAGCTGCCCGGCATGGACGGTGTTGAAGCGACCAGGGCCATCTGCAAGGAATTTCCAGATGCAGCCATCATTATGCTTTCCACGCACGATGGTGAGGAGGACGTCTACCGTTCATTCCAGGCTGGCGCGCGCACCTACATGCTCAAAACCGCCGCGCGTGAGGATTTGATTCAGACCATCCGCGCCGTTCATTCCGGTGAACGCTGCATCTCACCCACTATCGGCGCCCGCTTGGCCGAACGCATGACCCGCACCGAACTCACCGCGCGCGAAATCGAAGTCCTGAAACTCATCGCCAAAGGCAGAAGCAATAAGGAAATTGGCGGCGCGCTTGGGATTGCTGAAGTCACCGTCAAACTTCATGTCGGCCACATTCTCACGAAACTGAAAGCCAGCGACCGCACCCAGGCCACCACCACCGCGTTGCAACGCGGCATTCTTCACCTGGATTGAATGGATCGATTAGCCGGAGAGCCTGTATTCGAAGTAGTCGCGCCAAAAACAAAAGCCACCCGATTATAATCGGGTGGCTTTCTGTTAAAACCCTGAACGAATTATCCATTCCGCCGGCGCAGAAAATAGAATGGAATTCCCAATCCCATGCCCATGAGCGCCAGGACCGAAGGCTCCGGCACTTGGGTAAGGCTCAAATCATCGAAATAAACGGCACTCCCCACTGGCTGGGCTCCAAGTGTAAATACCTGCAATGACTGTGCGCCTGCGGGAGCCTGCGCAATTCCGGTATCCAGAAATATCCATTGACCGGTGGGACTGGAGGGCGTGATTAGGTTTGAAAGTTGGGCATTCCCCGGACTTGTTGCAACTGTGCCCAAATTGGCTCCTGAGCCATTTAAGCCGCTCCAAAACGTAATTTGCAATTGTCCATCACCTCCTGTTAAGGCTGTGGGAATGAAACCATAACCTGTCAGGTCGTATTTAAGACCCGGCGCAGAGGCAAAAGTTTCGAAACTTCCACTATAATTACCCGCAGGACCGGGATCGGCCATCGAAAAAGTGCCGGTGCGTGCTTGGGCGGTCGAAAATGCAGCGCCATTAAACGTGATCCAATCACCAACTGCAGTTCCATTGCTTTCAAAACCCGGATCCACGAGCAGGTTTTGCGCTTGAATTGTTGAATTTCCGAGTATAAGCACTGCGACTGCACAAGCCGCGCTCCCGATTGTTAGTTTGGTTTTCTTCATAGATTTAATATTTTTAAAAATCAAACGGTTGATTTGTTTGGTTTGACTTGTTTGACTTCTAAGGATGAAGACATGCTAAATTGAAAATCAGAACCTGCATAGCTATCCAAAAGTATGGCTTCTGTCTCATCACCTTCATCCTGCACCATCGGGTTTATCCGTAAATTAAAACTCAAATGTTTGCATTCCGTAAAGAGGTCAGTCCTGAGTATTTACACAAATCGGGCTATGGGTTAGGATTTTGCCCGGTCGAGGCCGTTGCGGATTAAAAATAGAACCGGACGAACAACGCGCTCATCCAGACATTGAATGTCAATTCATTGAACGAACTGGCGACAAACAAATATAGTGGGACGCTGACAGTGGCCGGGACAACCACCAGTCCGGCGACGAACGTGACGGTCAACACTTCCAGCGCGGTATTGTATGCCGATCACACGTTTGCCAGCACCAGCCAGAGTCTGAGCGACGGGACGAATATCTTCACGGCCATCGCGCATGACTTCCTGGGCAACGTGGCTACCAACATCGCCACCAACAATCTGCCGGTGACCAACAGTTACAGTTACGATCTCAACGGCAATGTCCTGACCAATGGCACAAAGATTTTTGCCTATGATGATGAGAATCAGTTGATCAGCGTGCTGGTAACCAGCAACTGGCAGAGTCAGTTTGTGTATGACGGGAAATTCAGGAGACGGATTGAGAAAGATTTTAGCTGGAGTGGCAGCTCATGGGTGGAAACCAATGAAATCCATTTCATCTATGACGGCAATGTGGTGATTCAGGAACGGAACACCAACAATGTGCCGCTAGTGACG